>Ga0255768_10000079_pt1 | contig 92390 bp, 156 predicted proteins | sample 071ome_33_FD_179983 | JGI IMG/M metagenome (GOLD analysis project Ga0255768, IMG submission 179983) | Coastal salt marsh microbial communities from the Groves Creek Marsh, Skidaway Island, Georgia - 071412AT metaG (version 2) | ecosystem: Environmental > Aquatic > Marine > Intertidal zone >... | reverse complement strand
TCGGGGGCGATACTTTGGCTGGGAAAAATCAAAAACCATTTCAGGGCAAAATTGACTACGATTACATCATGTGGATTGATAGCGATCAAGTTTTTACGCCCGACCACTTCTTTAGATTACTAAAGAGGGCAGAAGAAGAGGAAGTAGATATTTTATCTGGACTATACTTAATGCAGGGGGGAAACATTTTTGCCACTGTAGAAAATTGGGATCTCGACTTTTTCAAGGAAAATGGTTATTTTAAATTCCTTGCGCCAGAAGACATAAAAGATAGAAAACATATATTTCCAGTTTCGTATACTGGATTTGGATGGCTTCTTGTAAAAAAAGGTGTTTTTGAATCGCTGGAATACCCATGGGTTCAACCTACTTGGCTAGAGATAGGAGATATCAAGGAAATGACCACCACCGATTGCGGCTTCATGCATCGAGCCGCACAAGAAGGCTTCAGGACATATGTTGACCCAACGATAATCGTTGGTCACGAAAAAAGCATGATACTTTAAAGATCGAATCGCGCAATAAAGTGTAACATGTTATGTGCGACTTTTTTGCATTTTACTTTTTATGGGAGGCTGTTCTTTAAAGCAGGAGCCACAAATTTGGGATACCGAACTTGATCCATCAAAAAGAAACTGGGAAGAAGTTTATGAGCACGAATTAAAAGAGGCCATCAAAAATCAAGATGATGAATCTTTTCATTTTTTTTGGCCGCTTTACATTAAAGAATTATCAAAAAACAATAAAACAATAATAATTTATCGAAGCGATTTAGATCAATGAATTTTAAGATATTTTTTCTAACCACAAATGGCGACATCCAAGCTTGGGAGAGAGCGCAAAATCTATTCGCGTTAATTCCAGAAGAAATTCAAGATTACATTGAATGCATAAACATAGAGGGCACTGGTAAAGACTTGAATTTTTTGCGAGACATGGGTTTGAAATTTAAACCCGTTGGGTTAATCAACGAGATATATATGTCCGAAAACCCAAGAAGCCTAGATAGATTTATTGCCCACTATTCAATTTATCAAAAAATTATCAATGAAGAGCTTGACTGTTGCATGGTTTTTGAGGACGAAGTCTGCGTGGCAGACATGATCAACATACTTCTTCTAAATCTAGACCTACCAGAAGATATAGATATTGCAACTTTTTCAAAAACAGGACTAGAAGCATTTAACGCATATTATGTAACAAATGCTGGAGCAAGAAATATTCTAGATAAAATCACAAACACAAAATGGCTTAATGCATTAAAAAAGTTTCAACCAAGAGATTATGGCTTAGACAAAGATGTTAATACTTTTGAAGCATTTTCATCTGAGCCACTACAAGATTTTTCTGATGAAAACCAAATCGTTGCGCCGATTAATCAAATTATAAAAGCAGCCTGTCAACACGGAAAGTTGAAATTTTCAAACAACATTTCATTTGTTAATTCTATAGCCAATTATAATACTTTTGAGGTAAAAAATGATTTAAAAAATTTATCCGAAAAAGAACTCTCTGAAATTATTGATTCTAAACAATTTAAATTTTGGACAAAAAGAAGCTCGGCAAACAGTTCTTTGTTTGATTGCGTGTTTTACATAAACCTAGATCAAGACTTAGAGAAAATGGCTCGAACCGAATCAATGCTCGAACAAATTAGCGTCCCTTTTGAACGTTTTTCCGCAATTAAACCAAAAGCAGAAGATGTCGTGGCGGGCGGGCAATATAAAAAAATTTATAATAAATCTAAAATACTTGAAGCAAGAGCATATTTCAGCGAAAGCCTAGACTGGATAGATCTTGAAAAATATCAGCTTGGAACACTTGGATGTTACTTATCGCACTACAAGCTATTGGAAAGAATTTATTCAATGAAAGATTTTATTAAATATGCAATTATTATTGAAGATGATTGCTATCTAAACGAAGAGAGCATTCAAGAACTCGAATGGATCGCAGGCCACATAAAAGAATGGGATATCATAAGAAGCACATGGTCTGCACCCAAGTTTCATTATAAAATCAATTATTGCCACCCACTCTCGAATCATTTTGAACCTTTTATGCAAAAACATATATTTAATAGCATTAGAAGAATCAGAAACGACTATCCATCTGTTTGTCCAGTAATCAATACTTTTTGTGGAGGCACTCACTTTCAGGCAATTAATGTTGAATCAATTCCCAAGATTCTAGAATACTTAGATTCAGAAATTTTAATTCCAATTGACAGCCTTTATAATACAACAAAACTAGATATATATAATATAAAAATGAATATATCTCATGACATGTTTGAGGCTAGCTCCATACTCACTCACTACAAATGATTCACTTAAAACCATCAATACTCGCAAGCACACAGCTTAAAAAAGTTAAGCTCGGTGATTTTAATTTTGAAAAGAATTTTTTGTTATTCTGTACATTGCGAAACGAAAAAATAAGGATTCCATATTTCCTACAATACTATAGAGATCTAGGGGTAGAACACTTTTTCTTTGTAGACAATGATTCATCGGATGGATTTATCGAATATGTAGAAGATATGGAAGATGTCGCGGTTTACCACACAGAACATAGCTACAAAAGCTCTAATTTTGGCATGGATTGGCTGAATTATCTATTAAGAAAATATGGTCAGAACAAATGGTGCGTAGTGTGCGATCCAGATGAGTTCTTGGTTTACCCAAATTGCGAGACTGAAAAACTACCTGAGTTTACAGAATATTTAGATTCTCAAAATCAAATCTCCTTGTATTGCACCATGTTGGATATGTATCCCAAAGAATCAAGAGATTATGTCGAAGGCGAAGATCCGCTTATTTCTTGCCGCTACTTCGACAAGTCAGGATATACATTTAAAGAAAATTCAGAGCTTGATTCGGTTTGGACGCAAGGAGGCGTAAGAGCCAGACTATTATTCAAGGAAGATATGAATTCCGCGCCAGCATTAAATAAACTGCCGCTTATAAAATGGAATTATGATTTTTGTTTTTTATCTTCTATGCATCACGGTTACCCGAATCTAATGAACTCCTCGTACCGAGCAAGCATGACAGGGGCTATTTTGCATTTTAAATTCTTGTCTATGTTTAAAGAGAAGGTGGAAGAAGAAATCGTTAGAGGCGAGCACTATAATGACTCAGGGGAATACAAGCAATATCATGAGCAATTAAATGAACTCAATTTTTTTGACCCCAAATTGAGTGTAAAGTATAACGACAGCCAATCTCTCGCAAATTTAGGATTAATTAAAAATGATATCACATGAACATAAGTTTATTTTTATACATATACCTAAATGCGGTGGCACGAGCGTAGAGTGGGTATTCAAAGCTTGGGAGAATAGCCAAAGTTTTTTTGTTGGCTCAGGTAAGCAACATTGGTTTTTGGAGCAAATTATTACAGCCAAGCCCGAGTGCAAAGACTATACTTCATTCACTTTTATTCGCAATCCTTTTTCAAGAATTGTGAGCGAGTACAAATATGCCAAAAAAGAATCACAGATTAACTGCGACCATATAAAATCTAATTCTGGCCTCAATTTATCATTCAAAGAGTTTTGCAAAGACTTAGAGCATAATCTTAAACATTATTGTTATGAATTTCATGATAAAAGTTTATGCGACTACGTACTTAACGCAGATGGCTCAGAGAGAGTTAACTATATAGGTAGATTAGAAAATTTTCAAAAAGATTTTGATATAATTTGCGATAAAATAGGAATCCCACAAAAACAACTTCCCCACGCATTTAAGTCTGACGACAAAAAGTGCTATACCGAATACTATGACGATGAAACTCGTGAGATTGTGGGGCAGAAATATGCAAAAGATATCGAGTATTTTGGCTATCAATTTGGACAGTGAGAGATGAACACGGATTTCACGCTCATACATATAGGGAAGTGTGGGGGCAGCACGGTCACTTTTTTGCTAGAAGAAAATAATTTTAATTTTAATGCAATTCATGCCCAGAGAGTTAGATATGAACCTGACATAAAATATCTCATTGTATTAAGAAATCCAGTAGAAAGATTTGTTTCTGCATTTTATTGGAGAAAATACCTACTTGAATTAAACGAAAAACAAAAATCAGACGAACTCAAGTTTTTGCAAAAATATGATAGCGTAGATAATCTTTGCAATAATCTTTATACAAAAAATGGTGATTTAAATTCATCTACTTCCGACGAAATAAATTGCAAATATGGTAACGCAGGACATCCAGAGCATTATGCGATGGGTTTGGATTATTATATCGGAGATTTCGTAAAACAATGTAACCCAAGAAACATAATTGGTATTATTTGTACGGAAACATTGAATCACGACATAAGCAAAATTTTTGGAATTGAGTGCCATGTCCACAAAAAGAATAACAAGGAACATAAACAACAGGTAAGCAAACAATCTAAACTGATTTTAAAAAAATATTTACATAAAGATTATGCGGTTATAGAAAATTTAAATGATTCAAATTTATTGTCCGAAACTCAATATAAAATTTTATCAAAATGAATAAAACAATATGGATGTGCTGGTTTCAAGGAGAAGATCACCAAAGTCTACCTGCACTAAATCGAGAGTGCATAAAAAAATGGAGAGATCTTAACCCAGACTGGCAAGTAAATATTCTTTCGAACAAAACAATTGCTGATTATGTTCCTGAATATTTTGACATTCTCAAGAAATCTAAATTTGAAAGAAACTTTCCCGCAAAAAGCGACCTCTTAAGATTACTTTTGCTTAACAAATATGGGGGAGTTTGGGTCGATGCTAGTGTTTATCCGATGGATTCTTTAGATAATTTTTTAACAAAGCTCTTGCATAGTTCTAACTTTTTTACATACCGGTTTAAAAAGCGCACCGACCGCAGAGAAACTGTGAGTTGGTTTTTGGCGGTAAAACATAAGAATCATTACTTAATTACAACATGGCTCGATCATTTTACTCAAGATTTTATTAATGGGCCTAAAGATTGGAACATGGGCCAAAAACCTCCTTTTAATCCTACTAAATTTTATGAAGTCCATGCCACTCTTTCTAATTTATACGATTCTAATGAAAAAATACAAAACATCATAGAAAATATGGTGCAAATTGACCAAGCAATTCCTCATTCTGCCCAAAAATGCTGGGAAAATAAAATAGATTCCTATATGTATAAAAGACCTAAATTAGAACTTTAATAAACAAAAAATATCTCACAGATAGACAGCGAGTTTAGATGTATATTTAAAGTGTAATTAAAATTAATGAACAAAACAATATGGATGTGCTGGTTTCAAGGAGAAAATGACCCTAAAATGCCTCCATTAAATAGAGAATGCATTAAACGATGGAGGGACTTGAACCCCGACTGGAAGGTAAAGGTTTTATCCGATAAAACAATCGATCAATATGCGCCAGAATACTTTGATATTATTGAGCAATGCAAAGTTCAAAGGGCTCTTCCTGCAAAAAGCGATCTATTGAGGCTGCTTTTACTAGAAAAGCACGGAGGAGTATGGGCGGATGCGTCCTTATACCCAGTCACCAACCTTAATACAATCATGAAAGATTATCTAAATGAAAGCAACTTTTTTGCATATAGATATAAGCCAAGATATACAAATCATTGCGGAATAAAAGAAATTGCGAGTTTTTTCCTCATTTCTCCGCATAAAGAATCGCGCATCATTCAAAAATGGAAAACTGAGTTTGTAAAAAGGTTCACTTCTAACTCTCCTAATACAGGGTGCCAAGCAATTAATTCTATAAAAAACTTTACCAAAGATAATTTTGAGTATCAGACTGTATTTTCTGTTATATCGAAGCTTTATGATTCTGATGATCATATCCGGACAATTATTAACAGTATGGTACAAATAGACGAGAAGCATGTCCATAGTTTTACCGCTAGGGGAGACGATAGGTACATTAAAAACTTCTACTGTCACACATATAAGAGGCCAGACAAAAATTTAATGCAAAAATACTTAAGCTCATTAAATAATGATTGATAGGCACAATAAATTTATTTTCAGCCATATTCCCAAAAATGCAGGGCAATCCATAGAAAAGGCTCTAGGTATTTCTAATTATAGAAGCGTTGACTATGAATATCTTATTGGGCCTTGTATGGATCTTGAGAAATTTCCGCATAAACCTTTCTTTCTTCAACATTTAACACTTTCTGAGTTTAAAAAATATTTTCAAATAAAAATTGAAGAATATTTTTGTTTTTCTGTGATTAGAAATCCATGGTCTCGAGCGGTATCAAGTTTTGTTCATGAAAAAAAACATCACATGTCAAAAATAAAAAATTATTCTTTCTTAGACTTTCTCAAAAATCCTAAACATGTAGACCCGTCACACTCCTTGCTTCAGCATGAATTTTTGTTTGAAGGAGAAAAAAAATTGTTTGATTTTTTAATAAAATTCGAAAACCTTCAAGAAGATTTTAACAAGGTATGCCAAATACTGAAACTTCCCAAGAAAATACTGCCAAAAGAAAACTCTGGAAACAAAAAACATTATACCGAATATTACAATTCTGAATCTTTCGACATTGTTTCAGAAAGATTCCTAAAAGACATAGAGACCTTTAATTACAAATTCGAATAGCATGGAAAATTCAAAAGAAATTTTATTTATTACTGCATACAAAGACATAAATAGAGGCTCCTGGCTAGCATCGAGCAGATCTAACGATCAATATTTCAAAAATTTCGATAGACTCGCAACAAAAATTAATTACGACTTAGTTGCATTCCTAGAGGAACCCTATCTTACAGCCTTAACTGAAAAATATAAACATAAAAAAAATATTTTTTTCGAAGATTTGAGCAAGGTAAATACTTTTTTAAATCAGTATCTAGATAAAGATCTTCAGATTATTAAAAGCGAAAAATATAAAAACAAGATACCAGAACACAGAAAAAATCTCCCTGAACACTTGTACTCAGATTACAATCTCATTAATCACAGTAAAATTAATTTTGTAAATTTTGCCAGCAAAACACATGAAAACTATAATTTTTATTCATGGATAGACTTTGGCATGATTCGGCAGAATAATGTAAGCTCAATACCAAGCAACATAAACCCCAAAAGAATAGCTTTAGATAAAATTACATATCAATTCAAACTAATTCCCCCCCAAAAAAGAATTGATCCAGATTTAATACTTCGGGGCCTACCCAAAACAGTCAATAACATTGTGGTTAACGGAGTCTACATTATGGGTTCAGCGTTTATTTGCCCAAAAGATCTTGCTCCCGTTTTTGAAAAAAAATGGGAAAGCAAATTACTTTCATTTTACGAAGATAATATTACAGACGATGATCAGAGCCTTATTCTTCAAATTTATTATGATGACCCAGAATTTTTCTCCGCTAAAGTTTCTGCAAAATGGTTTGATCTTTATAATATTCTATGATGTTGCTATTTAATGTAAAATTTATAGATTAACCCATATATGTTAAACTCAATTTCTCACATATTGCTACTTTTTCAGCCTTAGAGAGTTCATCATAATGATTGAAAGCCCACTCACGAACACGCATCTCTCTTTTTTTGGGGCAACCATTTACCCAATCTATAGCCAACGATTTAGAGGCGCCGTCTATCAAGTAATTTATAATTTTTTTTCTTACGGCTGACTTATAAACTTCTAACTTTTCTTTATTTGAGAGATGTTCGTATTTCATTTTAGACTCTAATTTGCAAGTCATCTTGCTTCGGATAATAAATTGATCTTTTGACTCCGCCATGCATTCTTGATACAAATAATCAAGCACGATTTGTCGTTCTTTTCGTTTTAGCATAATTTTTTTCCTTATTTATATATACACTCGCTTTTTTCCTTTACATTATCAATGATATGTGATATTATTTTAGTCATGCCAAGAATAACCAAAGAACTGAAAAGCTTCACCTTTGAATATGATGAAGAAAGAAAGGTATTTACGATATCAGAAGCAGACGGGATGCTTGGCTGCATTGAACTTAATAAAGTTTATGCTTTTGCATTTATGCGGTTTGTTATTCGCATGGCGCAAAAAAACTGGCTTCGTTCTTTTAAACTTACGGAAGAAATTCTAAATGATAACGACAACGAGGAAACAGAAGATCCCTCTCAACTTAAATTATTCTAATGTTTAATGACCATATTCACAATTTACATGAAGAAGCTCACAGAAGGGCTCTTCAAAAAGGGTTTGATTTGGGCTGGACTTATAAAGGCGAATTTGATAGATCTATAATAAGAGACGAAATTCAAAAAGCGCAAAACAAAAAAGACAAAAAATCTGAGTTAATTTTAAAAAGTTTGCTTTACAAAATCAAAAATCATAAGTATAATAGAGAAAATATTTTCAAATGAGTACAGCAACTATTTTTTTATCTAAAGAAGATGTCAAGCCAATGTATGTCAAAGAATGGGTATTAAATTGGTGCAAAGAAAATCATCCAGAAGTTTTTATAGAAGCAGAAAAAGAAACCAATAAACTACTAGAAGACAATGAAAACCTTACTATTATTCGCCTTAACGATTAGCCTATCAAGCTGTCTGATAGAGAAAAAGATTGAGTACCGCACAATTGCATATTTTCCTGAAAAATCTAAAGATAACGAAATCCAAATCAACAAAGTGCCGTCCCCTTTTAATTTAAATGACTATACCCCTTATATTGTTTTTGTGAACGGAGAAAGGGCAAATCTCTCTGCCCAGCAATCCCAACATCTTGCAAAAATATTAAATCTTGAAACCAATGGTAGTAAAACCGCAGCTTTTCGCTTGAGTACAGATGGGTGGATTCGTCCTTATTCAAATTTAAAATAGAAATTTAGTGTAAATAGTTGCCACACCAAGGCAACAATGAACGAGCAACAATTAAAACTATTAATCAACAATCAAGAAAAACAAATTCAAGACCTATATGTAATAATCGACACCCTTCAAGCCAATCTCAGATCCGCAGTAAGCTATTTAAATGAAAAACAAATTCAAGAAATTTCAACACAAAGCTTTAATTGGGTGATGAATTGGCGAGCGGGAGACGAAAAAATTTAACTTTACGCCACCTTAGCTCAGTTGGTAGAGCACCTCACTTGTAATGAGGATGTCGTCAGTTCGAATCTGACAGGTGGCTCCACTTTTGGAGAGATGGCTGAGTGGTCGAAGGCGGTGGTTTGCTAAACCATTGAAGGGCATTAACCCTTCCGCAGGTTCGAATCCTGTTCTCTCCGCCAAAGTGTAATATTTTACATGAGAGCGTTTATTTTATTTTTATTTTTTAACGCATCATGTTATTGCCAAACTCTCATACAGATGAAAGACCTCCTTTGCGGATGCAGTTATTGTTTAACTGTAGAAACAGGTCAACCCTTGGATCTTCATATTCATTTTATGAATTGTCATTCCACAAAAGATGCAATGCAAAAAACGCTTGATCTTATGAATGAAACAGAAAAACCATCTTTAGTCAATACCCCTAAAGAAATAGAGCACAATGAAAGCTCGCAAGAAAACCTCGCAAATATTCACAATGAATATCAATGGTCGAAAGACATTAATGGAGATTGGCAATTTACGAATATGCAAGACCCCTTAAATACAATAGACTCTTGGATTTATCACGAAAAAATTGGATGGCTGTGGTCTTTCAATAGAGCTACTTTTTTATATTCTGAAAATTTTGGTTGGTTATATAATTTTTATTATAAGAAAAATAAAATTTTTTATTGGTATGATAGAAGAATGTGGATTTTGCCAAAAGGCTTAAGAGATTACGATAACCCTTGACATAACGAAGTTATTGTGATATTATATACTCAAAAGCGGAAGTGGCGGAATGGTAGACGCTACAGACTTAAAATCTGTTGCCTGTAAGGCGTGTGGGTTCGAGTCCCATCTTCCGTACCAATTTTATACAAATATTTTAAATCATGCGTCCTTGGAGAGATTGTAATTTTTACGGCAGATTATGCATAATTTGTTGCGTTATCAATGTTATTTTAAGTGTTGAACTCGCTCGATTCGGAAATTATTTGTGCCTAATTCAATTGTTTTTCGCAATTTGTTGTGGACTAGGAACCTATTCAAGTAAATGTCAAAAAGAGTAGAAAAAAGATATAACAGAAATACTCTGTTTCGAGGGCACAGTATGCTTAATGGTTTAATCAAAGACTTATTAGCTTATTTTCAATCTCCAATTTGGACAGATGAAGACGAATCAATCAAATTAGAAATTTTTTCTGATATAATAAAACCTGAAAAATGTTGGTATTGCGGAGCAAACGAACAAAAGGACATGGATCATTTCATACCAACAAATGGCAGACTATTTAAACCTCCGATGTTCGGCTTGGAGCATCAAGGAAACATTATACCTTCTTGCAAATCCTGCAATGCGAACAAAAGCAACAAACATCCTTTGGTTTGGCTCAAGAACGGAATTGTTACGAAAGGTAAAGAATTCAAATTCCCAAAGCGAAGAGTTGAGGCTTTCGAGTTGTTTTTTGATCTTTTTAAAGAAAAGCTAATTGCCGACCAAGAACTAACTGATATTATAATGAATCAAGCAATACCAAAATGTGAAGAGCAAACCCAAGAACTTGCAAATTTTGAAGGATGGATTAAATTATGAATCAATTTGAACTTATAGAATCTCATAAAGAATACATGGAATACGAAAAAGTATTAAAGAAAAAAGGAGGAATTTTCGATGTAGAAATAGTCAATCCCCCATCTGAATTTCCGACATTAATTACATATTCATACAGTAATGATATCAATGGAAGAAGATTCATACTCAAACATATGAATGTCGAAGAAGTTTTTAACAAAATAAAAAAATATGTGGAACTATAGAATAATTAAAAAAGAGGTAAACGGCAAGCCCGACGAATACGGCTTGTACGAAGTTTTTTATAACGACGACAAAGAAATATCTGCCCATGCAGAAAGCCCCGAATTAGTGGCAGAAACTGCCGAGGAATTGATTTCTTCTTTGAGGCTAATGCTTGACGATGCACAAAAATCTTACTACGAAATACTAAATCATGGAGAAATAGAATTTTCCCCATTTTACGACGAAAAAGATTTAAGTGAAGCAATATCGTTCGATGAATTTAAGGAAATTATTGATAAAGAATTGTGAATAATTCCCACAAAAATTATTTTATTTGTAAATAATACCAAATTTTATTTTGCCCAAAACCCTAAATCATTAACTACCAGCAACTTAACCTTTGGCACAATAACTGCAACATATAAAACATGAAAAAACTAACAACAATACTTATCGCTACCCTTATAGGGCTTACATCTTACTCCCAACCCCAAAAACCAGAGAGCCCTATTAAGCTTTCGCCTGAGCTGAAAGAACAGGCTGATGCAATCAAGGCTTCTGTTGAAGCGGGCGAAATCACTCATGATCAGGCTAAAGCCAAAATTAATGAACTTCTTGAGCAAAACAAACCCGAAGTAGGAGGTGAAAAGCCTGAAGTAGAGATTCAAAGACCTTCCAAGCCCGAACTCAGCGATGAATTAAAAGAAAAAATTTCTACAATTAAAAGTTTAGAAAAATCATTACATGAAGATGTAAAAGCAAAAATTAATGAACTAGGTCGAGATGCAAGTAGATCAGAAATAAAAGAAGCCGTAGATAAATTTAAATCTGAAAACAAAGATAGATTTGACGAAATTAAAAATGCTCGCGAACAAATAAAAGAAGAGCTTGAGGCAAATCGCCCCAAAAGACCTAGGCCGGAGCTATCCGACGAGCTTAAAGAAAAAGCTGCTGAATTACAAAACAGCAAAAAAGAAATGCATGAAGCCCACAAAGAACTTCGTGAAACTTTGAAAAACGCTTCAGAACAAGAGCGAGAGCAATTAATCACCGCCTTCAAAGAAGCAAATAAAGAAAAGCATCAACAAATTAAAGAACAATCAAAAGCTATTAAACAAGAAATTCGCTCGATAGCAGAACAGGGAGCTTCAAGAACTTCTGATCAATAAAAAGTGTAACGATAAGAGTGTAAGTTAATCTCAAAGATTTATGATTTTATTATAATGTTTTTTGCGCTTTGGTATTATCTTTTAATCGAACCGATTTTGCGATTCTTCCGAAAGTATTAAGCTTGTAATTATTTTTGATTTATTTTTTCGTAGATTTTGATGGCGTCTTGCCTTCTATCTTCGAGGAGTTTTGTTGTCTGAATCCATCGTTCCGAATCTCTCGCTTCGTTTTTGGCGAGAGATACTTCTAATTTCCTAAGTTTTTCGCTTATTCTTTCGACTCGTGCATTTTCTTTTTTCAAAAAGAAAGCTACTACAGAAACCATAGTTCCTAAAGCAAGCAATATAATTTTTTCAATTTCCATATAAATATATACACCCAAAATAAAGCTTGACAACTAGAGCAAAATGAGGTATCATGGATAAATGACAACAATACTAGGCTTAACTTGTATCAGCGAAGAACTTAAAGACAAAGACAAAAAAAAATATTCGTTTCGCACAATGACCCGCAAACGATTCAATGACTTGTGTAAATCAGAAGGTAAAGATGAGGCAATTAAACAATTATCTGAAAGGATTTTGCATAATATTTATGTTACTCAGTATATCTTGCGTCACTGTGCTGATCGCGGGATCAAGCATTATCGTCTTAGCTCTGCTTTATTCCCTCTTCTTACTGACCAAACTTTGGAATTGGACTTTTCAAGCATTCCAAATGCGAAGACCATAGATTCAGAGCTTAGATTTGCGGGACTTATTGCTCAAACATTAAAAATATCCATTGGCTCTCATCCCGACCAATTCAATGTTCTTGCATCAAATAACAAAGATGCAGTTCATCGAACAATAAATGAACTAAACTTTCAAGCAGGTATCCTTGACAAGCTAGGCTTGCCTCAAGATCATACTGCCCCAATGAATATTCATATTAATTATACCCCACAAGCAGATGAAACATTAGAAGATGTGGCAGAAAGATTTTTCAACAATCTAATGAAATGTGATTCGGGGGTTTACAATAGACTAACTATCGAGAACGAAGACAAAGGTTTCTTTAATGTAGATAATTGCATTAAATTTAGCGAGTATTTATTCGAGAAATATAATCATAATTTGCCTGTGTGTGCAGATAATTTGCACCACAAATGCAATCCATCGGAAGTCGCAGACTTTGCTTGGCAAGCAGAGCGTTGTGCATATACATGGGTAAATAATGGAAATTTTATTTCTCCTGTCTTTCATTGGTCAGAAGGCAAGCCCGAAAAGCCTCGTGCCCATGCTGATTATGTTGCATTCGGTAATTTCCCACCACATATTGCTATTGATCCCGATAAACCTGCAAAGTGGGATTTGGAATGTAAGAAAAAGGACTATGCAATCAAACTTTTACAACAACAAATGGCAGGAGTTATTTAATTTTGTTATTATGCAAACAAATTCAACAAAAACCTGTTCAAAATGCAATCAAACTTTACCAATAGATAATTTTCATCTTAGAGATAAATCTAAAGGTTATAGACGGGGAGCTTGCGTCAAATGTTTCAATAAGCAAAGAAAGGCTTATCGTGAAGCTAACAAAGAGAAAAGAAATGCATATAACAAGGCTTATCGTGAATCCAACAAAGAGAAACTCGCAAAGCGAGACAAGGCTTATCGTGAATCCAACAAAGAGAAAATCGCAAAGCGAGACAAGGCTTATTACGAAGCCAACAAAGAGAAACTCGCAAAAAAAAAGAAGGCTTATTACGAAGCTAATAAAGACAAATTTTTAGAGCGAAGTCAGGCTTATTACGAAGCTAACAAAGAGAAAAGAAATGCATATAGCAAGGCTTATCGTGAATCCAACAAAGAGAAAATCGCAAAGCGAGACAAGGCTTATTACGAAGCCAACAAACCGAAAATCATAAAGAAATGGAACGCTTACAAAAAGCAGAGGGCGAAAAAAGACCCTCTTTTTAGAATAAAAAATAATTATAGTGGATCTTGCCGTAGAGCCTTTAAATCAATAGGTCAGAAAAAAAATAACTCTTCACTAAAACTTCTTGGTTTAAACAATTGGAAAGAATTAGAGGAGCATTTATCTAAACAATTTCACGATCACCCTGAAACAGGTGAAAAAATGACTTTTGATAATCATGGATTTTATGGTTGGCACATAGATCATATTACTCCATTATCTAGCGCAAAAACTGAAGAAGATATAATCAAACTCTGTCATTATACAAACCTTCAACCTTTATGGGCAGAGGATAATTTATCCAAAGGAAATAAAATTGATAATTAATTTAAATCGTGCAATGCAATATCAAAATCAGCATTAACTGCACCATTGTTTCCATCTGAATCTACTATATTAAATATTATATCTGTTTTTGGTGGTAGTTTAGTTGGAAAGTCTAATGTTCTTTGCGTGTCGTGATCTGTACCAAAAGATACGATCTCTTGCACTCGAAATACTTTACCAAATTCGCGTGTTCTTATTTGTGCGGTAAAATTAATACTGCTTGAACTTGGTTTTTGAGCAGATAAACTATATTTTGTTAAATAGCCAATCTTATCAGCGGGAATAGTATATATGCACATTAGGGTCTGATTATTTCCTATTAGAATTTTTACATAATCAATAGATTGACCAACTTCATTTATAGTTATATTTCCTGTAAAATTTGTAGAATCATTATTGTATGCACGAAATACTCTTGACCAAGTTCCAATAGCGACAGGATTGCTTCCTGTAAGTGTGGTGCTTAAAGTTTTTAATTGAAAGTTTTCATCTAAACCTTGAATAACTATATTTTGGTTGTCGGAACCACTAGAGGAAACGACTTCCATATCTTCGCCATTATCGTCAGGAAAAACATATTCATTTGAACCATCCCAAATTGTTTCTTGTGCATTTAAAGCTACTTGATTACTGATATTATTATTACTTCCAAATTTATGCACAAAATCGCTTGCTTGAGCGGTAATACCTCCTGCGTAAGAACCACCCGCAGTCATGGGAACCCATCTTGAGGTTGCTTGCTCCCATACATAGTTAAATGGAATTGTAAAATTCCTATGCGGAACAAGCTCTCCCGCATCATCAAATCTTGGCTGTTCGGGCATAATATTTTATTACACATTTTTATTGACTTTAGAAGTTTAACATGATACAATAATGGAAAGTTAAATGACCAATCCATCGCAAAAAAGCTCAACACAAACCCCCGAAATTCCTACCGAAACTTGTCCTTATATTAATTTCGTTCAATCAATTTTAGATGAAATACAAGACGAAGTAGACTCGCGTTTTATTGAATTGAAAATTTCACTCATTAATGACTTGCTTGAATATATCAGAGAATCAAATGACGCACTTAGAAAAAGCTCTAATTATTGGGAGAGGCAATTTTTAAATAAAAAGAAATGAATAAAAAAAGCAACAAAAATCTTGTTATAGGAGATTATATCAAAGAAAAATCTTTCTCTTTAAAAAGAAGAATTGGTCAAATAACTTCTATCTTAGAAGATAGCTCCACAAATCCTAGTCTTGAATGTATTTTAGTTCACGAGAAAACACTACTACCCATAGAAGATGTTTTTGGAAAACACAAAGCATTTAAAATAAAAAGAAATAATGTAAAATACTATATTCCACGCAAAGAATTATTCAAGAAGAAAACATTTGAAATTGGAGGATTCATTTCCTATAAGGGAAAAACCCGCACAAGATACGGAAGAATTCTTTGTTACCTAAATCAAGAAGAAGGACTATATCCTCATTCGTATGACATTAACAAGCATAATGGAAAAGACCTGCTTGAATGCGTGGAGATTGATCCGAATAATTTAAAAAGAATTCTAGATGAAGAAGATCACCCCAAGATTTTTGTGGCTAACCCCGAAAAATGCAAAGTTGTTGAAGTCCTAGATAAAGATGAAAAAGGAAATCAAGTTGTCCCTTTTAAATTAAAAATATGAACACACAACCTAAATTCGTAGAAAAAAGATGGGGGCATGAAATATGGTTCGCAAATAATGAAGAAGAAAATTACTGCGGTAAAGAATTATTTATCAAACAAGATTGTCGCACCTCTATGCATTTTCATTTACAAAAACATGAAGTTTTTTATATCATAGAAGGAAAGCTTCGACTCGATTTAATTGACACAGATGAGGGAAATGTCAATAAGGTGATCTTAAACGAAGGAGACAAATATGAAGTCGAGCAAGGTCAGCCACATCAACTCATTGCCCATAATGGCTCAGTCAAACTAATCGAAGCTAGCACATTTCACAAAAATTCAGATTCTTACAGAGTTTACAATTAAAGACTTGACAGATTATTTTCTTTTTGGTAAAATACCATCATGCGAACAATCCGAACAATAAAAGGTAATCTATTAGATTTTCCTAATTACTGCCAAACTGACCACAACCTTGACAACTATGTCGGGATTAATGCAATAGCACATTCATGCAACTGTCGAATGATTATGGGCGGAGGCATCGCCAAACAAATCAAGAATCGTTACCCCGAAGCATATCAAGCTGATGTTGACTACATTAGCAATGAATATGATGAAAACGGACAATATATTCATCCGCTCGGCAATTTTTCCAAAGCAGAAATAAATTCTAAATCTTTACCGAACGATAAAGGCTACATATATAATATGTATACTCAAGCAGGTATTGGAGATGGTTCGAGACGAGTTCACTATGAAAAGTTTTGGCAAGCATTAAAAAAGGTCGAGCAAGATCTTTTTGAAATGAATGTCAACAGGCATGAGTATAATTCGTTTTCTCCACCCGTTCTTGGTTTGCCGTATGGAATTTCATGTGGACTTGCAGGTGGTAATTGGGGGATCATAAAAGCCATGATTGAGGATATTTTTCTTGACTCTCCCATAGAATGCTATATAGTAAAGTTTGACCTAGCTATAAATCAAACACATTAATGAAATCAAATAACGAGAAAAGCCTACTAACCGAAACCATATCAGCTTGTGAATGTTTACTTGATGACATTGAATGGGGCATCGATTTAAACCAAAAAGAATTTGAAATGCTAAAAGTTGCTCACGCAAATATATTGGAAATATATGGACAGGTAAATAGAAGATCAAGACCTAGCAATATTCAAGACTTTAATGATCAGTAAAATGTCAAAAAATAAATCATCAAATAACCAAAACGGCAAAGGCGACTCACCTCGAAATAATACCTCAAAGCAATTTCGAGATAATTATTCTAAAATAAAATGGAGCAAAATTAAAAAAACGCTTGACAAAACAAAAGATAAATGATAGAATAGCTTCATGGATCAAGTTTTACAAAAATACATATTAATTGACCCAACCCAAAGATCAAGCTACGCTTATCTTGGATACAGTTACCTAACAAAAAAAGAAATGCTATTAAAAAATAAAGCATTTTCAACGAATAGAGTAAACAAAAAATACATAAAAGAAAAAGATTGGAATTAAATCGCCAATTAATAATCTTTGCGAATTAACAAAATGAAAATTAAACTTGGAGTAAGAGGCAATTCAGATGCAGTATATGGTATCATCGTAAAGTTTGATGATCTTAGCCTTGTTTCTTCTGATAATATTTTTCTTATTGGCGAGGAGAATCGAAATAAAATGGGAGAAAACCTTAAAGCATTACTGGATACTTTAAGTATTGACAATGAGATCGAAATAGGAGATAATGTTCAATCTATGATTGAGCGAGAGTTAAATATGGAAAATGGAGCATTAAAAAAGTATGTCCCTTGACGAATACGAAAGGGGAATGAGAAGGGGTTATAATAGTGCCTTACGCATCCTTAGAGAATTTGACATGAAAGTATTTGACTTGACAGATAAGGACGATATATATAAAGTAGGCAAATCAAATTTATATAATATTCAAAAAGACTTAATCCATGAAATATATGGAGCAATAAAAAAAGAGAAAGAAGAATATACAGGCGATCAGTTTAGTGATTAAAATGAAAACAACCGAATTACAAATAAAAGAAAATAGCGAGGGAGATTTATATTTTAATATCCCCGACAATTTGCTCGAAAGATTAGGTTGGGAAGAGGGTGACGAAATAAAATTTGTCGAGAAAGATTATGGATTTGTTTTAACAAAAGTTAAATATAAAACGATTGAGAAAAAATAATGCAAGGCAAATGGAATCATTCTAAAAAACCTTCAGAATACGAAGTCTTTGATTCTAATGGAGAATTATTGTATAGTGGCGCATTTGTAGATGCAATGAAATACATGGAGGAAAATAAAGTGGAAATAATGGACGATTATGATGCAGGATATGCAAAAGGATATGCAAAAGGATATAGGGATGGAGAAGAAGCAGGATGGGAAAATGGACATGAGTGTGGAACAGGTCATGGTTTTGATGATGGCATGAGTCACTCACAAGAAAATCTATCAAAAAAATTTGAAAAAATATTACAACAAGAAACCCAAAAAGCATACGAAAAAGGATTGAGAGTTGGGGGAAAGATAGCGAGTGAAATGTGAAAGCATTAGCAAGCAGACTACTTTATTATATGGGGCATTTAGTTAGTCTTTTTTTATACTTCGATTGTTTTACTTTTCTTTACCCTGTTTATAAAAAGTTAATGATTTGGAGTTCTGATCTTGACAAACATGGAAAAATATGGGATACTATGAATAAATAATGAAACCATTACATAATACTAGAAACTGCAATTACAGAAGATTCTTGCACAAAAAACTAAAGCACGGCAAAATAAGTGGCAAGTTTTATAAGTTCCTTTGCAGAAACTTTCCTTATCGCTTGACTGCTCGATCAGTATCAGTTATGGTTAATTGCGTTCTTAATGGGGTGATAAGTGAAGAGAAAGCTATTGCTAACCTACAAAAAGATGATAACGAACTTAGACGACAAAAACAAATGATGCAATCAAATTGGGAGTGCAAAAAGAAAATTTCAAAAACAACAACTCCATATACAAAACCTCTTTACAAATGAAAACAGGAGTTACATTTTCAACCTTTGACCTTCTCCATGCAGGTCATATCTTAATGCTAAAAGAAGCAAAATCTGTATGCGATTATCTAATTTGTGGACTTCATGTTGACCCTCAAATAGAGCGTCCAAATAAAAATAAACCTATACAAAGTTTAGTGGAAAGATATATTCAATTATCTTCAGTAAAATATGTGGATGAAATAATCCCATATAATTACGAAAAAGATTTACATGATATACTTTTAGGTTATCCTGTTAATATTAGAATTATAGGTGCAGACTACAAAGGAGAAAACTTTTCGGGTCTTGACATTTGTCAATCAAAAGGCATTGAAATTTACTACAACGAAAGATCGCACAACTTTTCAAGCACAGAGCTTAGAAAAAGAATATCAAAAGTAGAAAATAGCAAATGAAAATATTAGTTACAGGACACAAAGGTTATATAGGTTCACATCTATATTCAGAAGTCAAGCAAGATTTAACGCATGATGTTTATGGTATTGACTTGAAAGACGGAGATGATGTTTTGTATTGTTTGCCCGATAAAGAGTTTGATGTTGTTTTTCATTTTTGTGCATACCCAAGAGTAGAATACTCTGTCCTTCAGCCAAGTTATACATTACAACAAAATGTTTTAGTTACTTCTAAACTTTTGGAGTGGAGTAAAAATCATGGAGTCAAAAAATTTGTATTTTCATCTTCTTCTGCCATTATGGGAGACGGAGATGGAGTTCCAAAATCTCCTTATGGTTTACATAAATTAATGTCAGAAATGGAATGTAGATTATATAAAGAATTGTATGGAATGCATTGCGTTTGCCTTCGCTATTTTAATGCTTATTCAGAAGATCAGCCCTATGGAGGAGCGTATACAACTGCTATTTCTGCATGGATGGAAATGATTCGTCAAAATAAGCCATTGCGTCTCGATGGCGATGGAGAACAGACTAGAGACTTTGTTCATGTTGAAGATATTGTTTCGGCAAATATATTAGCGATGAATAATAATGATATGAACGATGATTACTATAATGTTGGCTATGGCGAATCTTTTTCATTAAATTACATAAAAGAATTTATCGATTGTAATCAAAATGTAAAATGGAATTTTGCTCCCGCAAGAAAAGGAGACGCAAGGCATACTCTTGCGGACAATAAATCTTTGCTTGATTGTGGTTGGAATCCCAAAATTAATTTCGATGAAGGTTTAAATCGATGCTTTTCCAAAAAATAATTGCTTGACATTCTCCCACAAATCAAATATAATATCCCTATGCCTTATATAGCAAAATCAGAAAAAGAAAAAATAGACAAAGGATTGGTTGCAATTCATTTGTCCAAACTTGAAAACGCAGGTGGACTGAATTATGCAATCCATCAAATAATCGCACAATATATTTCACAAAATAAAGAAGACTATCAAACATACAACGACATCATTGGCGTATTAGAGTGTGCAAAAATGGAATTGTATAGAAGATCAATTTCCGAATATGAAGATAAAAAAATTCTTCAAAATAAAGATGTCGCACCTTATGACAAATGAAGCAGAAAATTTCTTCAATTAAAGAACTAATTTTAGCGGTGGGAGCGTTTTTCGTCTTGACAATCTTCCAAATATGGTATATACTTACAGGCAATGAATGATTATTTATACAATATGTTGAAAAGTTCCGCTGAAGCGGATATAGCCAAAGCAAAATTGACCCTTAGTCTACTTGGCGATAATGCAGTAGGAATTGGAGATCACTCAACTAAAGACTTTTATGCGAACGCAGAAGAAGCTCTTGAGTTACTTGATAATGCGTATAGTCGATTGGAAACGCTTAATCGATACGCAAAAGAGCAAGACTCTTAATATGAATAGATTTGACCTAGAAGAATCGTTGGGTCAGATGGCTCAGTTCACAACCGACATTGATACGATTATTTATGCCGTTGGAGATGCTCCCAAACCTGCAACAGAAGATGAGCTATTAAATATGTTAATTGGACTCAAGCAACTGCACGAAGTTCGATACCAAAAAATGTGGGATATATTTGAAGAATTAATTAAAAACAAAAAACTACAATGAGAAAAGTTTTGTTAAATAATAAAGTTTATGCTTTTAAATATTTAGATTTTGAAGATTTAATCGAGCCAAATAATATTAAATTATGCCACAAAGAAAAGCAAATAAGGAACAGAATATCATATTCTTTTTGGAAAAGCATTGTAGATTCAATGAAAGACCTCAAGTCAATCGAAAAAATTTCTTTATGCAAGCAAATATGGAATCAAATGGATAATCGGCTTTGTTTTAATACTTATACTCAATCTCGATTCGATTTAGAATCTTTGGCGTTATGCTTGAAAGAGTGCAATGAATATAGGTGATCGCAGTAAAAAATATGTAGAATACCATATGTTTGTGACCTTTGATCCTATATTTAGATATAACTCGATAGTCGCAGGTTTATGGCACGAAGTAGCAGGTCAAATAAGATACGAAGCACTTATGGAAGAAGATAAAGACGGCAAACAACTCAGCTACCTTTTTCCGATTTTTGACCCCGAATGCTCTGATTATGATGAGTTTACGCTAACCTAAAATTTTTACTTGACAATCCCCAAATAATATGAGACAATGTTGGAATGAAAGAACAAATACTAAAAGTCCTTGAAGAACTAAAAGATTCTCAACTAAATATAGCAAGTAAATGTGCAAGAGAATTTCTTGCAGAAAAAATAGTATCACATTTAAATAAAGTATCGAATTAAAAATGGAAGATTCTCAAGATTTAATAAAACAAAAAATTAATGAAATTAACATTCTTGTATCTACCCAAATTGAAGACTTATCAATCGAAGACCTTGAAGACCTAAAATGTAGGCACGATATGCTATTAAAGCAATTTAAATTTTGGGAAGAAAACTTTAACAGAGAAAGATCAATTTATGATCTAAATGATTTTACAAATTGGATCAACAAACTAATAGAAAAAAATATATGAAAATCAAAAGCAAACAAGTAATTCACGCAAGCGAAGTAGAGGAATTTTTTTGGGCAGAAAATGACGAACCCGTAGCAGAAGGTTTTCCTGTCGGAATTGAAACCGAGTATTCAGATAGATTTGAATTAGTTCTTTTTGATGACATTTATTGGAGCGACAAATATCTAATATAGTGTAATAAATTACATGGATAAAGTTTCATTAAGAAAAATACTTAAACATAAACAATACAAAAGTATTTTTAATGAAATATACAAAAGATATCTAAAGAAAAACAACTCTGATCAAATATATAAAATATCATTGGATATTTATAATTTGCTTCAATTATTAAAAAAACAAAAAGATATTTTAGTTGAGGATGAAATATTAGTTACAGAACTTGAAAAAAACAAATTCGATGTAAATATATATTTAAAAGAATCAGATCAAATTATATTAATACAGGAATATGACATGGAATCAATAATGAGTTGCAAAGTTTGTTTCCCAAGCTACCTTTCGGAATTAGAAGCTTGCTCTATTATAATGTGGGAATTATTTAACAATGCAGGAGAACAGTAGGTTATGCGAATATCGCATTGAATATCTTAGAAAAGGTGCAGTTGAACACAACTATCATTACTATATGGCATACTCTCCTAAACAGGCATTAGACTTTCAAAATGAAATGATAGAACACAAAGCTTGGTCTATTGATTTATTAAAAATAGAAAGAAAATGTCCTTATTCAAATAAATGGATAGATGAAAGCGAGGTTTTAGAGTCACATGGATGCTGACGATTCGATAGTCGAACACATTTATTACGAGAGGGGAAAAAATGAGTGCAAAGATAATTGCACAAAAAAAAATATGAAACTATGGCAGAGTGGATACGACAAAGGCTTTTCTGATGCACAAGAAATTCTTGCAAAAAAGTTTGAGAAAATGATTTCTGAATTGTCTGACATAAAACAAGTTAAGAGCAATTCCAAAAAAAAAGCTTGACAACTAGCTTCGATTGTGCCATACTTTAAGTATGAGCGGAGAAGGATTATCAGTAAGTTTTAGAAGAACATCAATGACTCAAATGTCAAACCAAGAACTTCTTGAGGAGTTCCAAAAGATTGTCTATGCGAGTCGAGTAACTACCCACATGAAATGGTATGGGGAAGCCTATAGCGTTTACATGGAAGAGCATGGGGATGAAGAGTTGCAAAAATGGCAACAAAGAGGTGTCGCAATTAAAGATACCTTTAATTTCTGTATTAGTGTTTATGACTCTTGGGGCGAAGATTCAGACCTTTATGAGTCACATCAAAGAAAAGATAGCTTTGTTTCTCTTGCGAAAGAGTTTGCTATGGATAATTGGTTGTTGTATTTTCCTTATGGCTTTCCTGCTGAATGGATTGAGACAGAAACTATTGATGGAAAAGAATGTTGGAATCATTTTGTTGTAAAACCCGATGATAAAAACATTGACAAGATATGTAAAATATGGCATCATTATGGGATGTGCTTGGTTAAAGCAGAGCAATTAGGTCAAACCGATGAAATGAAAAGTTTTTATTGGGATCAAGCTAGAGATGAAATTAAATCAATAATGGAGTAAGAAAAAGCTTGACAAAAACCAACAACTAATCTAGTATATTGACATGATTGACAAACGATACATTGTAAGACATTGCAAAAAGCAGAACTCAACATGGTATGAAGCACATTACTCCGATGGGAAAAATTGCAGATTATTCCAAGCAGAGAATTATGGAAACTTTCTTAAATTTACCGATCTCTTAAATGAGGCAGGATATAAGTACATAGAAAATGAGGAGGAGTATTAATGAATACCGCAGAAGCATTTTTAGATAGCATTAACCAATCAATAGCCAACGCAGAGAAACAAGCGAACTCTGTTCCTCGCATGGGCATGAATATCTATCTTGACAAGTCAACGATGGTGATGCAACAATTCACAAGTCCCAATTCATTCAAACACGCACAGAAGATTACTGCTCGCAAGGGTCAGTCAAGCACTCTTCGTAATGTTTTGGATGGCAATGGACGATTGCAGTAACTTTTTTCTTGACAAACTCGAAAGCCTATATTATAATAGGTTCTTACTTAAACAAAAACTAATTGAACAAAAATGATAATTGCAGAAAACAAAAACAAAAAAGTAGTCACTTCGCACGACTTTGATTCAATAAATTGCACGATTGATGCGGAAGATATGCGTTATGTCGCAAGTTTGCTTCGTAACAACTATTCTAACACTCAACTTGCAGTTGTTCGAGAAATTAGTGCCAATGCACTTGATGCGAATACTGAAGCAAAAAGCAAGCGTAGGATAGAAATCACCCTGCCAAGCAAACTTAGCACAAATTTTTGTGTGCGAGATTTTGGCGGTGGACTTAGTCAACAAGATGTATTCGGACTATACTCAAAGTATGGCAAGAGTACCAAACGCACAAGCAACAATTATATTGGTGCTTTCGGTATCGGCAAATTTGCTCCTCTTTCGTATGGAGATAATTTTACTTGTGTTTCCTATCATGGTGGAATCAAAAGTAGCTACAACATTTTTGTTGACGAGCATGATGATACCAAGATTGTAAAGTTGCATGAAGAACCAAGTAATGAACCAACAGGCTTAGAGGTTCAAGTTGCGATCTCTGAATCAGACATTGAAAGTTTTCGAGATAATTGCAAAAAGTTTTTCAAGTTTTTCCCTGACAAAGATATGCCCAAATTCATTGGTGCAGAAAAAGACTTTGTTGAAAAGCCCAAGGTCATTCTTGAAGGCGAAAATGCAGATTGGTTCTTTACTGAACAAGAAAGTTCTTACAATTACTATTCTCGCTCCTATGAGAAAGCAAAAGTTATCATGGGCAGAGTAGCTTACCCTCTTGACGCAGATAGTATTGACATAAAGAACTATGTTCAAGACGAGAGTCAAGCTTCGATAATTAGGTCTGTAATACAGGAGTCAAATTTCCATCTTCGTGTTCCTCTTGGATGCGTAAAGCTTCACCATAGTCGTGAGGCATTGGAATACAATAAACCCACACAAAAGTTTATTGCACAAAGAATGGTGGAAGTGATGGCAGAGGTCAAGGCAATCGCATCAGAAAAATTAAGCGATTCGCAAGATTTGTACGAAGCAAAAGCAAACTATGCACGAATAATCAATTCGTTGCCACAAACTTTGCAACGAGCATTTGAAGGTTCGTTTGAATGGCAAGGCATCAAGATTGATTCGTTCGGTTTCAGCAGACCTTATGGCATGACAGATGATATCATTCTGACTGAAACAACTAGGGAAAAGGATAGTGATGCTCGCAATGGTTTTCGTGTGCGTAGCAATAAAACTTCTCGAATAAATTGTCGTGATGATGGCTTGTTTATCATACAAGATATTAGCTCATCTCATGGCAACAATCTTCGTGCAAGAACATTGTTCAACGAGGACGAGAATCTACAAGTTGTATATTTTATTAACGCACTTACCGATGACGCACAAGCACTCATTGATGATAAATGGCACTTCGACAGTATTAGCGACAAGCATATTCGCTATACATCCAAGGTAGCAAAGGAAAAACCCGATTATAGTGGTGTTCGCAAGAGCAATGGTAGTCGGGCACACATTCCATTATTTGAAATGAAGAAGGAAGGTTATTCATATCGCAACATTGATTATTGGAAAAGCGTAAATGATGACATTGCGACATTACAAGAAAATGGCGATAAAATAGAAGGTTCTGTGAATGGCAAACTTGTTTACATTCCTATCAAGAATTACAAGATTGACTATGAAGATTATGAACTTAAAACAGTCTACGAATTGATGCAACGCATTCATAGTCGAGCAGAAGAAAATTCGCAAGAAAAAACTTTTCGATTAATTGGTGTTCGTGCAGGTGATGTATCCAAACTAGATAAGAGTTCGTGGATAAACTTCTTTGACTTTCTTACAGAGCATTGCAAAGAATATCTTCTTCGTAACGCTAGTGGTGCAAAGCAGAGCTATAATAAATTTCTTGTTAATTCAAGTAAGCATAATGAAGGCTTGCGAGAGTCTAGTTATACGCTTGATATATTGTTCTCTGACAGAAGGTTTCCGCTTGACAAATTGAGCAAAGATAATCCCATAGTTTCCAATAAAACAAACTATGAAGTTACTATTTTAGGCAAGACTTGTTTTGAATGTTGCTTCTGCATCAATTACCTCGCCAAAAAGCACAAGGATTGGCTTGAATTCAATCTTGATAGTGGATTCGATGTAGAGCAATTCGCTTCAGAAATTCTTTCGATTACCAAGCAATATCCATTACTCAAAGTGATGTACAATAGTGTATCTTCATATAGAACAGAACAAGAAACTTTTGACGATTGGATTGACTACATTCTCTTGTGCGACAAAAAATAAACTTGACAAACTACAACAAATAGAATATACTATATTATAATGAAAAAAGTACCATATACTATAAGCGAAAATTCAATAACCATCTTTTGGGATGGCAAACCATATACGATCCGAAAGGATAACATTAATTTTCAAAGTGCAAAAAAAGCTATTTTTGACGCAGATTACGATAAGCTAGGTGATCTTATTGATGTAAAAAAATCGGTTGAAAATTTTGTCCAAGGAGACATTGAAGTGCGTGACGAGATTGTTTATTACAAAGGTCATCGTCTGCATGGGGTTGTGGTTGATAAACTACTAGAGATGCTTAGAGCAGGAATGAAAGATTCTGCTCCTCTCGTAAACTTTATCACTCGCCTACAAGCCAATCCTAGTGCCAATAGCGTGAACGAATTGTATACCTTTTTGAGCTACAAGTCATTGCCAAACGATGAAGATGGCATGGTGCTTGGATACAAAGGTGTTCAAGGTGATTATTGGTCACAAACAGGCAATGCGGATACAATCGTCTTGCAAGGCAAAACCAACGAACGACATCAAATTCTCAATGAAGTTGGTGCAACCATTGAAGTTGCTAGACGATGCGTTGACGATAACAAAGACAATCATTGCTCTTTTGGTCTTCATGTTGGTAGTTACGACTACGCAAACGAATGGGCAGGACAAGATGGCAAGTTGCTTGTTGTTCAATTCGATCCCTCTGATGCAGTTAGTGTTCCAACCGATTGCGACTTCCAAAAACTTCGTGTATCCAAGTACAAGGTAATAGCAGACATTACTGATACTCGCACCGAATTACACAAACCTGTTTACGAGGCGAATAAGCCTATCTATGGGTCTAATGATGACGATGTAGAGGACGAGGAAAATACTTGTTGTGGCGATTACGATTCTTGTGATTGCGATGGAGAGGACTTGGTTGAACTTGCAATCCGCAACTACATTGAGAACAAACATGAAGAAGGAGAATCTCCTACGCTCAAACAAATCCAAAGCAGAATGAAAGGTTATGACTTGACTTGTGGGGAAATTTTTGATATCGTTAACGATATGGGATACTATATCTGCGAAAGTTACGACTGTCCAAGATCAATGTGGAAAGTCGAAGCAAAAACTGAATTTTAATTACAAAAAATTATGAATGAAACTACTAACATAAAGTTGCTTGATGCAATCACTCAAGCGAATGAGCCTCAAGTCGATTCGGTATGGGCAATTCTAAAATACAGAGAAATTGGTATTTATAGAAAAATTGCTTGCATATGCGAAGTCCTCGATCTTGATCTCGCAGAAGTGCTAGATGATCTTCCTCAAGACGAAGAAGGCAGAATTCTAGATTACAAAACTCGTCACATGATCCACGATAGCCTTATTTCGGTTTCGTAATGTGAGGAGTAGTAAAGAAAAGATTCTCTCTCTTTACTTTCAACTATCTAAAAACACACAAAAATTATTACAACTAATCATCGAACGAGGTTTTGAAAAAATTGGCGAAGGATCATACAAGTCAGTTTACTCAAAAAAAGAGTTGAGTTATGTCATCAAACTAGCCAACTCCCTCAACGATGAGTTTGCGGAAGTTCCAAGTAAATTGAAAAAATTTTATGTTCAACCATATTATTGCGATAACCAAATAACGATTCAGCGAAAAGCAAATACCAAAAAGCAAGAACTTAATTACAAGAAAATATTAAACGAATTAGGTTTTGATACCTGCCAACGCTTAGATATAATTCCACAAAATTGTGGATCGATTAAAGAAAAGCCTGTCGTATTTGATTTCGCACAAATTTAAAAAAAAGGGTTGACATCCCTCAAAAACCTGTCATACTTATAACCATGAATATTGCAGAAAATACATTGAAATCCAAAACTACCCAAGAATTAATTGATTTGGTTGACTCGATCAACCCTGTCAAAAATCTACTTCATTCAGCCAAGGCAGTAGCAAAGGTCGATCAATTTAAGCAGGTCGATCAATTTTTTGCGAACCTCAAGCTTGGTGCAGTTCATGCAGAGCAAGCATATTGGAATGATCTTATCCCTCAAGACGATAGCGAAGTTTTTGCTCGTTGGGTATTCGCCATTATGAGCGTTCACACGACTTGGGAGAGCAATGTACGAGGTTATGAGGTTGCCATGAGCGATCTTTCTTGGACTATATCCAAAGACAAGCTCAAGCAAATGATTGTCAAAGCTAAGGTTGGGTTGTATGAGCGTAGAGAGCGTGGATTGTGGGACTTGGCAACCAAGTTTCGTGAGAATCCCGATCAGTTCAAAAAGCAAGATAACGAGACTTGGCAAGAATGTCGCAATCGTTTAATTGGAACAATTTATGGGTTAGGTAATGCAAAGACAACTTATGCTCTCGCATTGAGTTACCCAACAGAGGCACGACTTTGTTGCTTGGATGTTCACTTGTTGCGTTTTATGGGTCACGATCTCAAGAAAGGTCACGCAAACACGCTCAAGGACTATGAACGCATGGAAAACGAATGGCTTGCTCGTTGCGACAAGTATGGAGTTTCTCCGAATGTAGCAAGAGAAATGTATTGGAACAAAGTTCAAGGCAGAAGGAATTCTCGCTATTGGAGTTATTGCTTGGAAAGATAATTTATGAAAGTCACAAAGTACGAAGTAAACGCATTAGAAAAAGTTTTAGATTGTATGCACCATTATATGCTTATTGGTCACATAGAAGAAGAACATTCAAAAGCAGAATGGATTGAAATTAGACGAGCAGTTCGCAGAATGGAAGTTTTACATGAAAAAATGAAAGAAAGTTATTTAAATGAATAAAGAATTTAATATAGATTTGATTTTAGGAGAAGAAGATATCCAAAGTTTATTGAATGGAGAAATTTGTGGTTTTAATTTTGTACCAACAAATGATACCGAATACGATGAAAGGATCAGCATTAACATCAAGCATTCAAAGGGTGATTTGACATTATCTGAATCTATGAATTTAAGTATTGACAACCTCTCAAAAGTTTAATAGGATACTATCATGCAAAACGAATTAACACAACAAGAGTACATTTTGGAGCAAGCATCAGAAATCAATCCCGATGCAATCGTTCTTGAGCCTCGCTCAACATTTAACGAAGCAATTATCGGAATTGATCCCGATGGAAGACTTGTCTATTCAGCTAATAAAATAGTTAATGCCTTTGTGTCTCATGATGACATGACAGAAGAAGAAGCTGTAGAATATTTTGAATACAATACGCTTGGTACTATTCAACCTATGGATGATGCGAATAAGCCAATGTTCGTATATGATGAGTTTATTTTTTAATGAATTTCGACATTCTAATGAAAGTACAAGAACAAAAAGAAAAACTCGCAGATACTTGGAAAGCGATTAAAGATATTGAAATGGAATTAGAGTTTCTATATTCAAGAGAACCCGATGAAGTTGTATATATTTCGTCATTGGAAAAGAAGCTCGATAAATTATACGAAGAAATAGATCAAATTAGCGATGAGAACAACTAATCAACAAATGCGAGACGAAGAACCAACCATTGACGATATGCGTTATGATCTTGCAGAACGAGAAGCAATGAATATGGGCGTAAGCGAAGTTATTCAGCTTCTTTTAGATGGTTTTCAAGGCTTAGACGAAATGGATGACATTGAAATTAGAGACGAATGGGAACGCTATTTTATTGTTGACAAAGATTAACATCTAGTTCATACTTTAAACATGAGATTAACAAAATACCAAAAAGCTAGACTAATTGAACATGAATGGGATGTTGTCGAAACTGATGATGGACAAAATTGTGCATGGATTAGCGTTGAACCCGAAGATGGAGAAATTTTTCAAGCCTGTATTGATGTTTTTGGCTTGACAGGAAATGGAGACGACATTAAACTATTGGTAGTAGCAACAAGCGAAGACGATTAAACACAATCTAATTGAATAAAAAAATGAATTATTTTAAAAAGAAAAGAATTGCGTGGAACACATGGAGTGTTGATGATATTGTATTCAAAAGCAATAACTTAATTAAAAAGGTTTTACCATCAAACCAAGTCATGTCTTGGACTAGCAAGGGTGATCGTGACCAAAAAATGTGTCAACGCACAGGTTGCCAAAGCCACTCAGTCAAACATGGGCAAGGTCAATCGTATACATATTATTCGACAGACAATTACAAAGGAATTATGGTTCAACTGAAAGAAATGAAATCAGATTTTCCATCAGCAAACATTGACTTTATTGATTGCACAAATAGAATCGATAGTGTTGGAAACCCCAAAGGTCAACTTGGAGTATTGGTCTATCTTAATTCTTTTCATCAACCTTGGGAGTGGAAAAGATGCCCACAAACAGGTGATTGGACTCGTCAGCCTGTGGGTCAAATTGCACCACTACAAGAAGGTTATCGTATGTGCTATGGTGGGCAAGGAGATGGAAACCCTTTGGATTTTGACGAATTCCACGAAATGATTCAGATCACAGAAGCAATCAGAGATTTCCTTGTAGATATTGTAGTTCCATTTAAAAACGGAACTCTTCAGCAAACTGAAAGCTTGGTCAACACTTAATTGAATAAAAAATTTTATGAAAACAACGGACATTACTTTTGAAATTCCATTGGAAGGTGGAGAAAATTATAGACGAGATCAATGTGCAGAACATATTGCACAACTTCTCGATCAGTCTTTTGGTACTGCAATCGAAGATTTGGGAAACATACACGATCTAATTGCAGAAGAAATCGCAGAATCCAACAGAAGGCAAGCGAGAGAGAATCTTGCTGATGCAGTAAATGGAGGATCAAGGTAATTAAGGATTGACATATTGAAACAATTTCAGTATAATATATCTCATCAGACAGAAACAGAAGAGAAGATCATAGGCTTTCATTCAGAAGCAAACATGATTACCTACTTAAATAAAAACAAAAATTATTTAAATACATTAAATCATGTTTATTTGAATTTCAAACAAATTAAGATTTCATTAAAACAAAGTAATTGGAGAACAAAATAAATGCAAGAAATTATAGATAAAATATACGAGCGTATGGAATTTTGTGCAAACGCACACACGAACGACCAAGCAGAAGAACAAGCTTTCATTGCAGAGTTGAGTTGCTTGAACGAAATTTTAGATCAAATTGAAACCTTTCCTTGGGATGGTATAGAATGAGTTTTTCTACTATAGAAGGAATAATCAGACAAAATACAGGCAATAAATTGAATAAACAAGAAATGCAAATCATAGGAGACGATTACCCAACTTACGAGGATTCAGTCAACATGACTCTTGCAGAACAAGAGCGAGAAGTATCTAATAGCAATTTAGCAAGATTGTTGCAAGAGAACGCAAATTTGAAGCATCGACTTGCTTGTATTGAGGATGATATTAAAATTATTGCTAGACATATCGAGAATAATTGCCCCGATCAATTTGAAAAACCAAGTCTCAATGAGGGTGGAAGTGTTTTTGCGGATTGTGCATGGCACAACATTAGTAACATAGAAATTGCTTGCGATTTAAATAGTGATGAATCGCTTGATTGGAAAAAACGAAGTTAAATACAAACAAAATAAGGAATAATTAATATGGGAAAAAAAGCAACAAGTAAAGGCAACACGCCAAAAAGTCAAAGTGAAAAATTGCATATCGTTTCAAAAAAAGAATCTCATACAGGAGCAAAACCTCTTGTGCCACACATAAATAATCCAAATGCGATGGTTACTCAAAAGGTTCGCAATGCACAAGACCGCAGAAGGTAATTTAAAAGATTTATTTTTTAAACTAACTGATCTTTGGCAAGATGGACATTATGCACAAGTCGCAGATTTTATCTCACAGTCAGAAACATTCTCAAGTCGGGCTAATCTCATTGATTTTTGCGTGTTTTTATCTAAATATTTGGGATTCAAAGAATTGCAAGTTCTACAAAAACTAATTTAAATGCTTGACAGACTAGCCGAAATTTCATAAGATACCATTATGACGAAAAAATTGCAGACACTCTACAAAGTAGATACTAAAGGTAAATTGCGTGAATGGACAATGCACATTGATGGCAATTCATTTTATGCGGTCAAGGGTCTTGTCGAAGGCAAGAAGACTCAAGACAAGCCGACTGTTACGATTGCCAAGAATGTTGGTCGTTCAAACGAAACGACTGCAAAGCAACAAGCAGAGCTAGAGGCAAAAGCGAAGTTTCAAAAGAAACTAGATTCGGGTTATGCCTTGAACGAGATAGATGCACAAGAAAAAAAGTTCTATGAACCCATGCTTGCACACAATTATACTGATCGTAAGCATGAATGCAAGTATCCTGTTTTTTCGCAACCAAAGCTTGATGGCATTCGTTGCGTTGTTCGCAAAGAAGGCGATACGCTCGTAGGACGCACTCGCAATGGCAAGGAGATAGAATGTATACCTCACATTCTCAAAAGCCTAAATAGGTTCTTTCTTGCTCATCCAAACGCCATTCTCGATGGAGAACTGTACAACCATGATTTGCGGGATAATTTCAACAAGATCACATCACTTGTTCGCAAGCAAAAACCTGTTCAATCATCAAAGATGACAGATAAAGCTTTCGCAAAAAAGCAAACCGAATTCCAAGAAAGACTTGTTGAGTCAGAAAATACTATTCAATATCATGTATATGATGCACCAAAAATTAATGAATCATTAACAGAGGCACAAACATTTGATATTAGAATCAATGAACTTAAATCAAAATTACCGCAAAACAAACATATTGTATTGGTTGAAACAAATGAAGCTTATGATCAACAAAATTTAGACAACTTGTATGAACAATATCTTGATGCAGGATATGAGGGTCAAATGGTTCGCAAGTCTTCATCAACCTATGAAAATAAAAGAAGTAAATTTTTATTGAAAAGAAAAGAATTCATGGATGCGGAATATCGGGTAATTGATATTGAGATTGGAAATGGCAATCGTAGCGGAACTGCAAAGCATCTTGTGTGCTTCTGCGACAAGACCAAGCAAACCTTCAATAGCAACATCAAAGGTTCTTTTGAATACCTCAAAGAAGTCTATGATAATCGCAAAGAATATATCGGGCAATTAGCAACGATCAAGTTCTTTCAGCTTACTCCTGATGGTATTCCACGCTTTCCTTATGCTATTTCCTTTCGGAACTACGAGTAAACTACATACTAACTACATATTACATACAACATATCAAGTATACAATATATACAGTAAACTATATACAATATAACATACTCAATATATCACTAAATACATGATAAATAATAAAATATAATGTGGTTTAATGTGGGAGAAAGTGGGTTGTAGTGGAGTGCGAGACTTAAATATATAAAATAAATCATTAAATAAAAAACCAAACACAAATAAAAAATCATGCAAATAACTATTGGAAATTATAGAATAAGAAGATATGACTCTTTAAACTTGTGTCTTGAAGAGAGAAAAATCAAGCAAAAAGCAAAAAACCCATACGGAAGAAACGGAAAGAAGGGAAACACGCTAATTGAACAAAATAATTCATCAAATAATATACAATACAAATGGCATTTAATTTGTTATTCTAGTACATTAGATTATTGTTTGAAGAAATTGGTTGAAGAATGCTTGACAAATGATGAAGAAATAAATACAATAAAAGACATTCAAAATAAAATAACTCAATTAAATGAAAAAATTAGTCAAATTAGCGAGGCAAATAACAGGTTCATTGAGGAGAGTATGCTCGCTCAAGAGGAAAAAAGAGTTGATCAGCTTGCCGAAGAAGCAATATATCGGGCGTAATTCTCACGGCTTTCCGCAACTTTTCGAGAAATAATAACTTATTTCATTGATTTTCAACTATTTACATTTTTTTGTTGACATCTTTGAATTTGTATTATAGTATATTGTATATATGACAGAAGAAAACGAATCAAATAGTATCCCAAGTCCACCCGATTTCATTCCAAGTCCACCCGAAAACATTGCAAGTCCATTAGATGGCTTGAATGACGAAGAGATTTTGGAGAAATATAGGTTAATGCACGAACTCGAACACGAAGAAAGTAGAAAACAAGCATTAAATACAATAATAATCGATCTAGAAAAGAAAATAAACACTTAATTGCACAAAAAAATGGATGAATTACAAAAAATAAGTAGCGAAATATGTAATATCTTTAATAGTAAGATAGATAATCTAACAAAAGAAGAAGCGGAACAAATAAATATATACAATAATAGCATGAATTTTTATATGCAGTTGGGCGACAAGCAAAAATGTCTGTGGAATGCTCGCCAAACCTTGAAATATCTAGAAAATATATCAGAAAATAAGTAATATGGACGATGAAGACCCCGAAACTCAAGAAGCCCTCGAATTGAGTTACGAAATTTTGAACTTGATTGAATCAAATATAGATAGTTTTACTGAAGAAGAGAAAGAAACCCTATATACATCAAATGAAAGCATTCAATTCTTTCTTGATGTTGGAGATGAAGAAAGATCACTAATAGAAGCTAAACAATTAAAAGAATATTTGCTAAAAATAACAACCTAAATATAACATCATGCATATAAGAAGAGAAATTGATAATTTGCTAGACAAAATGAGCCAAATAATTGCAAAGAAAAAACTCTCAAATAAAGATAAGGCAGAAATAAAGAAAATAACCGCAGAAATAAACGCAAAAACCCTTAATGGCGAGCGAGCCAAGGGAATGTGGACTGATAGTCCTGAATTTCTTGGAAGATAAAATATGTTATACGAAATAATACATTCAATTATACATTGTATTGGATCAATTACTATATTAATGATACTTTGTCTTGTAGGAAATAAGTTATTCAGTTTAATTACAAAAAAAAATTAGTTAAATAAATGAAGCAAATAAATGTAAATAAGTACCTAGTCGGCAAAAAGAAATTGGGCAAAGGCAAGGTTGGAAGTAAAGGTGGAGTGGGAGTTCCCACGGGAGCTTTCGGGGGAAAATCCAAGTTTCTGAAAAAAAAGCTTGACTCTGAATCTTGATCTGCTATACTAGAGGGTATGAATTATTGCGAAGAACAACTTGAATACCTTGAGTGGCAAGCTCAAGCTAAAAAAGAAAAAGATATCAACCCATGCGATCTCGCAGAAGGAGTATATATGCTAGTAGATGATGCGAGTCCAAGCGAATCGCCTCTCTACTTTCGCTCACTTCAAAGTGCAGTCGATTGGGCAGAGAATGACAATCAATACATTTCCTACCAAGGAGTAGAACAATGGTCTGTCTATCGGGTAGGTGGAAAGGTCTTGTAAAAAAAGACTTGACAAATAATTTTTATCTACTATAGTTAAGTACATGACAAATTCAGAAATTGCGTTAAATATGATTGCTCTATGTGGAGTATTGATTATTGACTTGATTGTATTAACCATGATAGTTTTACATAAAAAACGATAAAATAAGGAGGAAAAAAATGAGTATTGCGAAAAATGCACGAGCAAGCCAAGTAATGGCAGATATTAGTAACGGCAAATGGACTAGCGTAAACAAGCAGGGCAAGTTTGCAAATTATGGTTCTGTCCCCGAAGACAGTATCTATTACCACACCATGTTGGCTCAAAAAGCCGATGCCGAGCGTCTTGCACGAATCGAGGCGAGCAAAATCCGTTTGAGAAAATTTGCTTGACTTTTAACCCCGAAACTGACATAGTAGTATTATGCACGAAAAAGTTGAACAACCTGTCGGATCTTACACCGAGTTTGAAAAGCTCGCATGGGTAAGCACTAAAGCGATTCCTGAGATTGGAAGCAAGCTGAATGTAAAAGTTAATGCAATTGGCGAATCAATCGTCCAAAAGTATTTCGTAGAGCATGGCTTTATTGGAATGCTTGTTCAGCCCATTAATCCACCCGAATGGTATCGCAAGCAAAATGCATCCAAGACGGACTCCGCTCTTTACGATTGGGAGCCTTGTCATGTTTATCCTGCCGAAGTTGAGGAGCTAAGAGGATGATCAAGTCTCTTGCCCCAAAACTTTCGATGTTCGCAACCGAACAAGAACTTCGTAACGAGTTAACCACAAAAGAATATGTTTATGTTAAACTCGCTAAACTAGATGAACATATTACTGATCTTCTTCATATGACAGAAAAATGTAATGGAGAACTTAGCATGACTGCATCAAGTAAATACAATTACATCAAACAAATACAAGAAGACTTGTTGAGAGTAAATAGAAATAACCACACAAAATAAATTCAAAAAAACTCTTGACAAATAATCAAATATAGAGTATAATAGATACATAAATTTGAGAACAAAACTCAATCAAATAAAATAAATCGATCTTTAACATTTTAAACACTTTGGAAGCCTCGACGGAGTCTTCCTGTGGGTGACCCGAACAAGCCTGTCGTGAGCGGGCTAAGGTATGCAGATTCCCTGTGGCGGGGCGATAGAGTCCAATCGGATGAGTCGATGACAAATGCCAAGTCTAATTTGTAGTTCGAAGTAGGTAACATAGCAACTGATGTTCACGCCGAAAAGTTGGAGGTATACAGTAGTCCTTCCCCACACCATTTTCTTTCTTAATCATAGCTTACCCATCCAAGCAAATGCTTGGGTGGGTTTTTTATTGACTTCCTTCGAAAACCTGTCATACTAGATATCATGAAAACGCTAAAAGACATTCTTGCCAACTACGGATACATTAACCAAGCTCAACTAGCTGAGATCAACGAACACTTTCCGCACATGAAAGTAGTAATCAAATGGGGTGGAATGCCTCGTGAACGAGTGCATGCATGGAAAGCAATCGAACGCATCGAAAAGGTCGAGGCGGAGAACACCGACTATTGTCGAGAAGTATTTCTTTGTGCCCAAGATTGTCAAAATCTTCGCACAGCACTCCACATTGCACAATAACCTAAAACAAAAAACATTATGATTAATCCTGCAGAAGTAACAAATTACAATCGAACACAATACGAACTAGAAGAATTTATTCTTTTTTGCATTAATGTAGCAGGAAAGAAAAGTTCAATCGAAGCACCCAAACTAGAAGTATTTATTCAAAGAGCAAAAGACATAACAAAAGAAGCAACACCATTTAATTGCATTAGGAAATTGATTAAATTGGGCAGGCTTAATGAAATCATGCATTGGGCAAAGTTGAGTCCGTATGCTCAGCGATACAATTCATATTTTGATGTTGTTAAGATCAAGGATCTACGAGCAGTAACCCTGAACAGATTATTGAAGGTACCAGGCATAGGTCTCAAGACTGCAAGATTCTTCCTTTCGCATAGTCGCGAAGACTTCGACGAACCTATGCTTGACACGCACATCCTTAGGTTTCTTCGAGACCAAGGTTATGTTGATGCTCCCAAGAGTACTCCTTCTAACGAGAACACCTATCTTTATTTCGCGAACATCTTCAAAAACATTGCTCGTCAATTGGGCAAATCAGTTACAGATCTTGATCTTGAAATTTGGAAGGAATATTCGGGCACCACTGCATAATGGAACTATCAATACTTCTTGCTGTGGCATTTATTATTGGCATCATTAAAGCATATTGCGAGCGCGACGATTGATCCAAATACAAAACACAAATAGCCAAATACTAAATAAAGAAATTTTTAATACTAAATAAGGCAAATATGGAGAGCAATACAGAATTATTGATTCAACTAGAATAAAAGAAAAGGTAATTGAAAAAATTATTTTGTGCAATCGGGGCCCCCCCTTAATTGAATAGGTCAACAAATTAGGTGGATATTAGCCTTGACTTTGGGCAGAAAATCTTCATAATGGAGTCATGATTAAGACAAAGCCTGACGAAAAAAGGTACGAGATTAATTTCAACAAGCCCGTTTTTGTTTACAAGAATCTCCACAAAGACTGTTGGAGCGTCAAACAAGATGGATTAGTCAAAGCTCACACCACAAGCCTTGCGATGCACAGTTGCACTTTTAAGGTAAGCGAAGCAGGAAGAAAGCGTGTGTTAAACGAGCAAAGAAAAAATGTTCACGCAGGAATCCAAGGTTACATTGAGGAGCAAGTTGGTAATTGGATTGATTCGCATCCTACTGCTCGACCTGTAACTTACAATCCGTACAAGTATGAGAATTTTGTTGACAAGGACACGGAACAAATGGTAGACTATGCTATTGCCGTGAGACTAGAACCTAAACAAGTATTAGCAGTATTATGAATCAAAGAACAATAGACATCACCCCTACATGGTCAGCAATCATTCGTCCTATGATTGAGGTGCTGAAGAACCCAAAGGCAGATCCCTTCGGAAAGAAAGAGGTCGAAAAAGAATTGCTTAGACTTGCGAAGATCGTAGACGATCAAAACGAGAAAGCAAGAATGGTAGAACTTGACAAAAAGGCTAGATCATGACACAAGCACAAATTAGAGAAGAAATTCTGGGCATAGTTAAAAGAGAACTTGCATGGGCAGATCCAATGTCTAGGATATGTCTTGATCAGCACAAAAGGCATCCCGAAAAGTTTCCGATTGGTTCAACTTTTGAATCAGCCGAAGAAGTTTTGGATGACATCATTTGTAGCTTGACATTGTTCCAAAAGGAGCTTAGAATTAAGTCATCTTTTCAATCAACTAACCTCTAAACAAAGGAAAATTATGGGACTCGACCAAAATGCTTATTCAGTCGTCCAAGGTGGGCGAAACGATGGAGAAGAAGAACATCTTAGCGAATGGAGAAAACACAATCGCCTTCAAGGATGGATGCAACAGCTTTGGGAAGACAAGGGAAGACCGAATGCTCCTGAGTCATCAAGCCCAATGGGAGACTTTAATTGCATTCCGTTGGAACTCGATGAAGAAGACATTATTCGCCTAGAGCAAGACATTCTAGATTGCAATTTACCCGAAACACATGGCTTCTTCTTTGGAAGCGATTCTTACTCTTGGACAGATGAAAGCGAAGAACCCTTTCCCGAAGGCGACTATTGGTACAAGGAAACCGATTTGCAATTTGTCGAAGATGCCAAAAAGTGCCTCAAACAAGGTAAGAAAGTTTTTTACTCTTGTTGGTATTGAGCCTTGACATTCAAACAGAACCTGCCATACTTAACTACATGAAAGAATTAATGGAAGAAATCAAAACCCTTCAATCACGATTAAGAAATTGCGGTGGAGGAAAAATCGTAATCACTAGCGGAAAATTTGACATCTCGCTTGGCAAAGAGCATGAGGAAGATGAGAGTGAGGATGTCGAAATGCTTCGTGCAATATTCAATGCTTAAAATGGAAAATCAAACATACATCGATGCGGTTTGCGAAGGCAAGCCATTAGACAAACCTTCGTTCAATGCGGATCTTGAAGCATGGGAATTGTACTTTGAGGAGTCGGCGACTCCTTGGCATCCCTATGACGAAAGAGACTTGTTGAGCGTCTTTTTCAACTCTGAACAAGAGGCACTAGATGCCTACAACCACTACAATGCAAACTAACAATGAATACTAAGGTAGACAAACTCAATAAAAAAATTCGTAAAATTGGATTCGAGCTTGCAAGGGCGCAAGCCATGAACATCAAGGCAGAAGATTACTTGTCGAAAAAGATTGCTCACGATTTGCTCTTGAGCGAACTGTATTCGATAGAGAAAAAAGTTTAATTACATCGGACCCGTAGCTCAGCGGTTAGAGCAGGGCACTCATAATGCCTTGGTCCTCGGTTCGAATCCGAGCGGGTCCACCAAAAAAGTTGCACGATTCGCTCAGGGGGGCCCCCCCGCTGCACTATCATACCGGGAAATTGCATAATTTAACAAAATGAAAAAAGGGGTTGACTTTACCTTATTTTCTGTCATACTATAGGTATGATTAACAATGAAGAAGCAAGAGCGTCCTCACTTCAAGAGGACATGGAAAGAAACCCCGAAATGTACAAGGAGTATGTTGAAGAAGACGATTTGGTCGAGCCTGAAAGAGTTGACCTAGTCAATCAAAGGTACATCATCGTGGACAACAAAAACTGTTGGAAGGGTCACGAAGGTCAGCAGATCATTGGAAGCTTTCTTTCTATCGAGGATTCAGTTGCGTGGGCAGAGATCAACCTCGATCATAGCGCCTACAATGTCTATCGAGTACAGGTAGTTCATTAAAAAAAAACTTAATTGCAAAAAAAAGCTTGACGGATCGCAAAAAATTTAGTAAAATTAATCCATCAAAGAAAAACTCTAACCTCTAAAAAATCATGAATAACAGAATCAATCTCAAAGTTTGCTCAACCAAAGAATCTTCTTTCGACGAAGTTAAAGCCGTTGCTACTCCTCAAGCGACAGAGTCTTGGCAACCGATTAGCCATGCTTTCCTTGTTGATCGTGTGCAAAATCAAATGCAGGACAACGGATGGGAAATCGTTGACACCTACCACTCCCTACACCGCTTTGGACAACGCTACTTTGGCTTGTTCCATGTCAAGAACACGGGCGTTGACAACGATGAGCGAGGCACGATTGTGGGCTTGCGAAACTCTCACGACAAATGCTTTCCTGCAGGTTTGTGCATGGGTAATGCACCTTTTGTCTGCTCGAATCTCATTTTCACCAATGAAGTTGTTCTTGCAAGGCGACACACCAAAAACATTCTTTCCGATTTGTCGCAAGTTATTGCTCGCACTCTTGGCAAGATGACTGAAACATGGGCTAGTGACGAGCAACGCATTCAAGCTTACAAAGAATACGAGCTTGGCAACGAACAAGCTCATGACCTCGTCATCCGTGCCTACCAAAACGGAGCAATCAGCAAGGCAAAGATTGCAGATGTTGTGGAGCAATGGCATAAGCCCGAACATGACGATTTTTCGCCAAGAACCATGCACTCCTTGTACAACGGATTCACGCATATTCTCAAAGGTGGAATCACCGCATTGCCTAATCGCTCTCTCGCACTTCACGGAGTTCTTGATTCCGAAGTTGGACTAAGTTCTAAACTTGAAGTCGCTTAACCTAACCTAAAAACACACTAACCAAAATCAAAACACATCTAACTATGAAAAAGCAAAAGTACCTTCAAAATGTAGTCGATAGCCTCAAGGGACGATTCGTTTCCCTTCTTGTCAAAAACGGAGAGCAACGCAAGGTGTTCTCGGCAAAGGTCACTAGCGTGACTCCTCGCCATGTAATGTTCACCGATACTAACGGAGGAAATCGTCGAGTAAATCGTCGTCATGTCCTTCGGGCAACTTGCGCCAACAAGACTTTTAAGAGGTCGGTGAGTTAAATCAAATAGCTCCAAATAGGGAGCCAAATACAAAGCCTCTCTTCGGAGAGGCTTTTTTTGCGAAAGGCTATTGACTTATCCTGCATTTTTTGTGACCGATCCGGGCGGGGGCCCCCCGCAGTACCATCGTATAAAAAATTAGTTGAATATTAGCCTTGACTTTAGTTCTTGATCTGCCATACTTAGACTATGAATGCAAAAGAAAGAATGAAAGAATGGAAAAAGCTTCCGCCGAACACAATTTCATGGGAGACTTTTAAAAGGTTGCTTGGACAATTCGGGCCGGAAAAAGGTATTGAAAAAGCAAAAAAGATGCTTGACAAAAAGGGCTAATTCAACATAATTAAAGACATGATTAAGACAACGCTACTCACTCAAGGAAACGCAAAGATAGTCAAAGGCGAAAAGCTTGGCTATACAACCAAAGGAATTCATCTCGCTCCAGCTCAACTTTCGGGCTATGAGGTTTGCCAATGGCGAAGCAAAGGTTGCACTGCTTCTTGCCTCAATACTGCGGGTCGTGGTCAAATGGACTCAATCCAAAAGTCTCGGATTGCAAAGACAAAATTGTTTTTTACTCAGCGAATGGATTTCCTTGTGAAGCTATCGAAAGAAATTTCTAGTTCAATTAAGACATCAGCAAAGAAGGGTATGAAGTCAGTCTTCAGGCTTAACCTTACAAGTGACATTGCTTGGGAAAACATCATCAATGAAGATGGCGTGACTATCTTTGAGAAGCATGGCAAAACTCAATTTTACGATTACACAAAATCATTTGAACGCATGAAGCAATTCATTCATGGAGAGTTGCCAAGTAATTACCATTTGACTTTTAGTCGCTCCGAACACAATGACAAGTTGTGTAAGTTGGTTCTTGCTATGGGTGGCAATGTGGCGGTAGTCTTTCGCAATCAGTTGCCCGAAACTTGGCAAGGTTATGAAGTCATCAATGGCGATGAAAATGATTTGCGTTTTCTTGACAGGCAAGGTGTTGTCGTCGGTCTTATTGAAAAAGGGATGGCAAAGAAAGACTCAACGGGATTTGTCCAAGAAGGAATTAACTCTTGACAAAACAGAAAACTTAACCTAGTATTAAAGCATGACAGATACCTATTACGATTCCGCAGAAGATGTAACGATCACGCAAGAAAGAGCGTTTGAAGAACTCGCAAAACATGGTTGCCAAGATTATGAGCAATTCATTTTGGACATGGGCGACAAAGAAGAGTATGATGCACAAAAAGTGTTGCAATGGCTAGGCTACTAAAAAGTTGACCGATTCCCCAAGGGGGGGCCCCGCAGTTGAATGGTGCAAAAAATTTGTTGAATTGTTTGCTTGACCTTGGGCCGGTTTCTGTCATACTTAATTACATGAAAGAAACAGTAAAAATCCTAATGTCCCGCGATGGCTTGACTAAAGCTGAGGCGGTCAAACAAGTAAAAGATTTTTTTCTTGGAATGCAAGCCGACATCTCTGAAGGTGGTGATCCTTGGGAATGGGAAAACGAGTTTGTTCAAGAGTTTGGCTTGGAGCCTGACTACTTTGAGGATTTTCTTTTCAGCCTTTGCTGATTAATTTCCTTGACAAAACACAAAAAAATTCATAGAATTACAGCATGATTAAAGACGAGACTAAACTAAAAGATTTCAACGATTTAGACTTCAAGCAACATCCTTGCTTCGCCGAAGGCACGGCAGTTCAAGCAAAATTAACTTTCGGGCATCGTGACAAAGACAATCAAGATCAATTTACGATCTCGGTTGTTCAAAACAAAGGAGATGGTTCGGGCTTGTATGGTCATGAAGATGACGGCACTTACGAAGTTGCAATGTGGTTTCAAGATCGAGACTCCATGCTTCCTTTGTCTGTATCTGACGATGTTCTTGGTTCGCAAACTCCTGCTGACATCACCCGTCTTATGCACACCGCACAGCTCAATGATTTCGCTTGGGTCACTCTTCTTCAGAATGCAAGAGATGATTTCAGAAAAGATTTAGGGCTTGACAGTTAACGAAAAATTTCATACAATTATGGCATGATTAAGATCAGGAAAACCATTCTCTTCACCAAGTCAAGACCTCACAAGGTCAAAGCAAAGGTGATTCACAGAAAGCTCAAACACAAGGAGAAATTGCAGTAATGTACATCAAAGACAATCAAGAAAATTCAGAAGAAACGCCTTTAAATGCTGAAGAGGCTACGAAAATTTGCATGGGAATGATTTACGAGATACTGATTTCTCCTGCAATGGAAAAGAATTTAATTAATTCCGAGGATTACGAAGCACTTCAACAAGTCGGGGAAACCCTTCGCTTTGTCGCAAAAAAAGCCTTGATTTTCGAGAAGATGAAAGAGCAAGACAATGGCATAACTTTTGGTCGCAACTAATGAAACCATTGCTAACGAAATCCAAAGACGGATGTTTCGTAATCGTTTTTGCCGAAAAGAAAACTCATGTCAACGATCTGTTCATCTCTCAAGCGACATTACAGAAAAACATCAAAGAAAAAACATTCATCAAGCATGACAAACTCACTTACAATGAACGACCTCTCTACATTTACCATGAAGACTGTTAATGGCTACAAAGTTTTAAAGAACGGAAAACCCTGTGGAATTACCGGCTCTCTCGAATATGTCGTGGATGAAATTCGCAAACTCGAATCAAATCTTGATCGATCAAGAGAGCATTCGCCTTTCACGATTGTCCTTCGCAAATAGAAAGCTAATCCAAAAAAATAATTTTTAAAATAGGATCGAGCAAATAGAAATAGATGCACAAATAAATACATCAAATATTTTGTAGAATTGGTCATTGACTTATTGTACAATTTTATTGCACAATCCTACTGGGGGGGCCCCCCCGGCCCGCATCGGTCAACTTTTAAGTTGAAAAGTTTAGCCTAGGATCATGCAGTAGAATACTGCAAGCCAAGGCAAGAATAGGAGAATGTCCCAAGTCATGCTTCTAGGTATCCTTTAATTATTCCAATGAAGAAAGCCACGGCAAGAAGGATTGCAAACTCCATTTATTCGCCAAAGATTTCACGCATCAATGGGCTTACTGCCTTCATGTCACGCAAGTTTTCGTCAGAGTCAAAATCCTCTTCCTCATCTGCACGATTGTCTTGACTTTCAAGTTGAGAGATTTCGTCCTCGACATCCGACTTTTGGGCATCGAGCAATCCGTGTTGAACGATTAGTTCTTCAGCAAGGATTTCAGCTTTCAAGTCTTCAATGAAGGAAGACATTGCAGGGGAAACCTGCATGGCGTTTGAACTGTTCGCCATTTGGCGAATTATTTCGATTCTTTCTGATTGAGTCATAGCTTTAATTATGGTTATTTTTCGCTGATTGTCAAGTTTAATTCAGTTTGATTTTTTTCAGCCCGATCAAGATCCTCAAGCTCGATGCTTGCGTTGATCACGACTTGCCTTGCTCTAATGTGCCCAAGGTCTGCGATGGGTTGCATGATTCGGATGAGTTCGGTTAGGATTTTTTTTCTTTCATTCATGGCTTTAATCATAATGATTTCAATGGCAATTGCAAGCTTTTTTTTAAGAAAGGAAGTGATTCAAGGCACTTTCCAATTTTCCTTTGTTTAGGTTATCCTTGCGATCTCTTGGGACAAAGTTCGACCAATGATTTGAGCCTCCGCTTTGTTTTTCTCGAATGTGATCCATGTTCCAAGCATTTTTGACATCTCGATTTGTCCAATTGTCCCAACTCATTCCATCCTCGAATTGAGCTTCGCACAAAATTCTGTATTGATCAATCGAGCAACCGAGGGTAGATTTTCTGATTCCCAAGCATCCGCACGCAATCATGAAGGCTTTTCTCTTTTCTCCGCTGACCATGTCAAAGTATGGATCATGAGCAATTTGGTTTCTGATTTTTTTGTATTTAGATTGAATGTTTTGCTTTTCTTGTTTCTTGTGTTCGATCAGTTCTTCGAGCCTTTTGATAGTGCTATCAAGTTGGTCGATTTGATTTTTTTCTACTACTTTCAGCATGTCTCCAAGATCAAGATCTGTGCGAGAGTCTTTAACATTCTTTTTGGTGAAAATTTTATTCCAAGCTTTCGAGAGTTTATATTTCATTTTTTTCCTTCGTTTTAGCAATTTATAATTAACAAGAATATATTATACAAAGAGAATTGCAAGCTTTTTTTTAAGAAAAAAACGGATGCTTGCGAACCGAAGAAAGAGGAACAGCAACACGCTTTTGCGAGCGATAGATGCGAGCGAGAACGAAAGTCTCTGCTCCGTCTTTGTGAAAGCCTTCGACCTGAAGGATTCTTTTTTTGTAATCAATGAGAACATCTTTAATCTTAATCATACCTACAAGGTAACACAGAAACCCCGAAAAGTCAAGAAAAACTTTCAACTATTTTTTTGCACGATCCTATTGCGGGGGGGCCCCCCCGAGGGCCGGTTGTCAAGCTTTATTTTTCATTATTTTTCATTGCAACTTTGCTTTTTCCTCGCGAAGGCGGTGGATTCTATTGTGAATCGATTTTATTTTTAGGTATTGGTTAAGTGCTCGTTTAGGGTGTCTTTCTATCCTGCGATGGGCTTGAGGCATCTTGCGATTAAAATGCTTTAGATTTAGTTGATCGAGTAATTCCTTGTTTTCTTTCAAGGCTTTGCGTTCAATTCGCAATGCTTTTTGAATTGAGGGTCTAATTGGATCTTCTGAATCAAGAGATTTCAAACGATCCTCGTACCTTTTTTTGCGAATTTCCCTGTTCCAAACTTTTTCAGCACAAGCAATGCGGTCAATCGTTTGTTGTTCTAGCATGTCATACAATTCTTGATCTATTCCTGTTTCTGATGGGTATGGAGTTCCGCGTAGATCATCTTCTTTGGCATGATGCAATGCAATGTCGATTTTCCAATTATTTTTTAATGCTTCTTTATTGTTCTTTTTGAAAGCCCTTAATGTATTGATGTACCTTTGTTCCTGTCTGTGGAAGTTAGTGAATTCCTTTACCTTGATCAAATTACTTGCGCAAAGAAAACCTGAAATGTATACTGCACCATCAGAATTTGATCCCCAATGATAGGAATTTTCATAGTTTTGTAGCCTAGCAATTGGATTAATTGAAGAACCAGCTTTCAAGTGCAAAGTTCTGAGGTTAGTGTCGAGGTTCATTGCAACATATACTTTTTTCATTCTATACCTTTGTTAGTGAGTTAAAAGGACTTTTTCCTTATCTTTGATAATACATAGTATGACAAATTTTTTCGTAAAGTCAACTGTTTTTTTAAAAAAAATGAAAAAAACTTTCGCCTATTTTATTGCACGATCCTGCCGCGGGGGCCCCCTAAGCCTGCAAGCCATTGACCGTCAAAGGCTTACCAAACGAAGCCTCCTACAGCGCCCGTCCTGCCAACGGCAAGAGGGTGAAGCTCCAAGTCGGTGACGGGCACCGACCAGATGCGCGAGGAGTAACCCCGTGCACGGACGACTGCGACGCCGTCGGTTAAGGACTCAACCACGCAGGAGAATCCGTTGAAGAGAACGATATCATTAATCTTAATCATACCTACAAGGTACCACAGAAACCCCGAAAAGTCAAGAAAAACTTTCAACTATTTTATTGCACGATCCTTTTGCGGGGGGGCCCCGAGGGCCGGCTGTCAAGCTTTATTCTTCAAAATTTGCTTTAACCATTCCAATGAAGAAGGCCACGACAAGAAGGATTGCAAGCTCCATTTTATTCGCCAAAGATTTCACGCATCCGAGAACTCAACAAGTCCATTGATTTGAGCTCTTCGTCCTCGTCAAAGTTTTCTTTTTGACTTGCCCTGTCTTCGAGGCAATCAAGATTTTGAAACTCATCTTCGACATCTTGCTTGTTCGCTTGAAGCAAGCCGTACTCTGCCACAAGGTCTTGAGAAAGCTTTTCTTCCTTGAGTTCTTGAATGAGTAAAGACAAAGAAGGGCTAACTTTTTCGGTTGGATTTTTCGAGGCTTCTTCGATTATTTTGATTCTTTCTGATTTTAACATGATTTGATTATGGTTGAATTTTTTTGATTTGTCAAGCAATTAAACAATGGATTCGAGTTTTCTGAGGTTAACGCAAAGGGTGATTTGCCTTTTTTCTTTTTCCATTCTGCACTTGCTTGCACTCCATCGGTCAGGCAAGGAATTATTAGCCAACCGAAAGGCAGATCCTGCATTGAGTTTATTTACCGACTTGACTTGCTCTTTTGTTTCTTCAAGTGTGTTTGAATAGTCTTTGACAAAGCTAGCGGTTTCAAGCCAAATTTTTTCCATTTTTTCAATTTGAACATTCATGCTCAATTTGTAGAATTTTACATCAACAAGCTTGTCAGGCGTTCCATCATAAAAGCCGACTACAAGGATGAGGTCTTTTTTGATTGCAAGCAATTTTCTTTCGACATCGCCAAGAATGATGTCTTTTCTCTTGATCTCGTAGTATTTTACTTCCCAATCACCAATTAGACTTTCGGGAACATTGCCTTGCTCAACGATTTCTTTGCGGAAGTCAACCGCATCTTTGTGTTGATCATGTACAGGGAATTTAAAGTAATCTTCGAGATATTTCTCAAAGGGCTTTCCATGCTTTCCCATTTGTTTATTGTGGGCGTTAACATTACGAAGGTGTTTTTCGATTTGTGAGTAGGATTTTTCTTCAATTATTTTCATAGCAATTTTGTTTTTATTATTTTAGATTAATTTATACGAGCCTGAAAGTCAAGCTTTATTCTTCTTTGTTGAGTTGAAGGGCAAGGGCTTTGTCCACTTGCTCAACCATTTCTTCCATCCATATCAAGATGTTTCCTGCATGAACTTGTGCAAACTCGCCGTCTTCTGCAAGGCGATCTTTTGCAAGGTTTGCGATAGCTTCGGCTTTTGAGCCAATGTCGAAAGTCGCCTCAAGAGTTTTGAAGTTTTTGGCGAGCATGATGTCTTTGAATTTTGTTTTCATAAGTATAAGGTAAACTAGTTTCGGGTTAATTGCAAGCAAAAAATGATTTATTTACGCAATCCATTCGACAAGCTCAAACTTGCGAGGAAGGTTAAACTTAGCAAGATCACGATTGAGATTCTCAATTGAATCGTGGTGTTCGCATTTGAGAAGTTGATTCTCTGCGATGATGTCGCCCGTCTTGCGGTCAACGATATTAACTTTGGCGATGAAGCCGTTTACTTGTTTATCATTCTTAATCATACCTACAAGGTATCACAAAAACCCCGAAAAGTCAAGAAAAACTTTCAACTATTTTCTTGCACGATCCTACTGCGGGGGGGCCCCGCCCGCATCGGTCAACTTTTAAGTTGAAAAGTTTAGCCTAGGATCATGCAGTAGAATACTGCAAGCCAAGGCAAGAATAGGAGAATGTCCCAAGTCATGATTTGATTAGCTTAAGCGATTGCTCGAGTTGTTGAATTTTCGCATCGACATCGACTGCAACCGAGGCGATTTGTTGAGCCTCGGACATTCTGCCAAGGCGCAAGGCGTTAGTTCTTTGATTTGTTAAAGCTTGCAAGACTGCAATTAGTTGATTGATTTTTTCTTGAATCATTTTGAGATTACGATGGGTTTTCTGTTTTTTGCACGAAGCCTGTCGGCAATTTGTAAAGCGTGAGCCATGCGTTTAGAGTTGTCCACTACGACGCCATCCATGAGAATGTTCCACCATTGTGGAAAGTTTGCGTTTCTTTCAATTCTAATCATAGTTTTATTCTATTTGTTTTGGAGCAAAAGTCAAGCATTTTGTTCGCGAATTTTGAAAGCCATGTCGTGAAGACGAGAACGCGAACCGCCAAGCTCGCGAAAGTTGCGAAGTTCGCGGGCGACTTCAAAGCGAGCTTTCCAAGCTTGCTTGAATTCAGGAGCATCAACGGAGAGAGAGTTGACAAGGCGGTTAAGCTCTTCGAATTTTTGATTAAGTTCTTGTTTAGTCATAACTTTTTTAATTTAAGGGTTTAGAGAGTAAAAGGTTTCAGTCGATAAGACCGTCTTGGTGATCCAAGCGAAGTAGCTCATCTTGGAGTTGCCCGATTTCGGAGCGGATCGCTACCTTGTCGGCGATAGTTAACTCGCAATCAACGAGCGTTTCACGGAGAACGGAGATTTCGATTTCAATTTCTTCTTTGGTCATAACTTTTAACTTTAGGATTTTAACTTTCTTATCTTAACTTTATATGTATAACTTAGCACACAATGTGCGAAATGTCAAATTTTTTTTTCACTTTTTTTCACTTTTTTCATCTTAGCGATGACAAACTTGCAAAGGATTTTTTCTCTTTCGGTTAACTTAATCATGTCTATAACATAGCACAGAAAACCCGAAAAGTCAAGAAAAACTTTCAACTATTTTATTGCACAATCCTACTGCGGGGGGGCCCCCAAGCCTGCAAGCCATTGACTGTCAAAGGCCTACCAAACGAAGCCTCCTACAGCGCCCGTCCTGCCAACGGCAAGAGGGTGAAGCTCCAAGTCGGTGACGGGCACCGACCAAACCCTCGAGGAGTAGCCCCGAGCACGGACGACTGCGACGCCGTCGGTTAAGGATTCAACCACGCAGGAGAATCCACTGAAGAGAACGATATCATTAATCTTAATCATACCTACAAGGTACCACAGAAACCCCGAAAAGTCAAGAAAAACTTTCAACTATTTTATTGCACGATCCTGCCGCGGGGGGCCCCCGGCCCGCATCGGTCAACTTTTCAGTTGATTAGAGCACAAGAGGATCAGGCAATGAATTAGGCACAGCGAACCAATCGGATGAGTCAATCACTTGCCCGTTCAGTACAGGCTCGAAGTTGACTTGATGCACTCCGGCATTGACTATTCCGTTTACGCGTTCGCGCGTGGTTGGTGTGTTCCAACCTGCAAGCGACCAACGCACAAGGCCGTCCGCGTCACGCTTCACAATGGCGTTGCCATGTAGCCAAACGGTCTCGCCGTCCGTGCTAGTGTTGCCAATCGCTTTTGATTCGCGGCGTTCAAATGCTTGTTTTATTTGTTCTGTTACTTTTCTCATTTTATGCAATTTTAGCTTAAAAGAATTGACTTGTCAACCTTAAAGGTGGACAATCTCGACAGACTCGGTCAAAGCCTTTTCATCTGCAAGTATCTTTGCAAGATGAGGCGAGCGACCGAAGCGATCAATGCCCGCAGAGCGAACACGTGGAAACTGTTGAGACTCGCTGTCCCAAATTTTAACGGAGAAATGGGTTGACCATTTTTTGATGAAGATTTTTTTGATCATAGCTGTATGAGTTAAGGTTGATTAGTTAAACAAAGGATGAAGTTTGACATCCTCGAAACGGATACCGACTTCTCGGTTAGTCCTGTAAGGACGAACTTTGGCGATCTTGCCAAGCGATTCATGCTCGACTGCCTCGATGAATTGAAAGACTTTTTTGTCTCGTGAGATTAGGACATCGCCCTTTTTGAATTTGGTTTTCATAATTTTTAAGAGTTTGAGGTTAAAGGTTAGGAAGCCAACTTGGCTTCGAGTTGGGAAATTTCTTCCCGAAGAGCTACACGCTCTGCGATGGTGAGGACGCAGTCCTCAAGGGTTTCCCGAAGGATTGAGATTTCGATTTCGATTTGTTCTTTGTTCATAATTTTTAGCAATTTGAGATTAAAACTTTCTTAACTTTATATATACAAGATAGCACAGGTTTGGTCAAAAGTCAAATTTTTTTTTTCACTTTTTTTTCGATTATTTTAGTGAGAGTAGAAAGAACATTCTTCTTGCCTTTGGCTTTCATTCGACGGGCGAGCTTTTGGAGTTCATTCTTTCTCTTAATCATATATACAAGATAGCACAAGAACCTCGAAAAGTCAAGAAAAACTTTCAACTATTTTCTTGCACGATCCTACCGGAGGGGGTGGGTTGACCTATCCCATTAAATGAATTCATTTTTCTTTTACAGCTTTTCTAGATCGCGGGGGGTCCCTTTTTTCAATATCAAAACACTTTTACATTATATAATATATTTGTTCGACTCAAAAAAAATCGGCACATATTTGTGTATATATACAAATATATCAAATTATGCCTCGACGCAAGAAAAAAACCGAGATCGTGAATGAAGAAGAAATTGAAAAAATTCGAACTTCATTAACCAAAACTAACATAAAGTTAAAAAAAGTTTCATTAACTGACAAACAGCTTGAATTATTGCGCATAATATTTGAGAACGACAGCAAGATCATATTCATAAGTGGTCCAGCAGGAACGAGCAAGACATTTGTCGCAATATACGGCGCTTTACAGCTTTACAACATGAACAATGAACGCGGCATTACTTATGTTCGCACAATTGCAGAGAGTGGCGAAAAGAGCTTGGGTGCATTACCGGGCGAAATGGCGGAAAAGATCAATCCATACATGATGCCGATGAACGAAAAGCTTGACGAATTACTGATACCTGGCCAATCAAGCATAATCAAAGAAAAAGAAATAATAAAAGGCATGCCGATTAACTATCTTCGTGGTGCCAGTTGGCGTGACGAAATTGTCATCGCGGACGAAAGTCAAAATTTCACATTCAAAGAATTAACCACCTTGATGACCCGCCTTGGCGAGGGCAGCAAATTACTTATTTGCGGCGATCCGATGCAAAGCGACATCAATGGAAAGAGCGGATTTTCAGACATGTACTCATTATTCGACGACGATCAAAGTAAAGAACAAGGAATACATACATTTTACTTTGGACCAGAAGACATCAAACGAAGTGAAATACTAAAATATATAATTGAAAAACTAAAAAACCACAAAAAATGAACGACGAAACATATTTACCAAAAATAGAAATTCACGAAGAACTAAATTCTCTTAGTCAAGTAATCGACTGGGGCTTGAGACAATCCAACATTCCAGAAACCTGGAAAATCACCCAAGGTGAAGGCATTACTGTTCTTGTTATTGACACGGGCATGGTTGAACACCCCGACGTAGGAGATAATGCAATTCCTGGAGAAAACTTTATACCGAACGAACCATTAGAGGACGAAAATGGTCACCAAACTCACTGTGTTGGCATAATTTGCGCGAAAAACAACGAAGTTGGCATGGTTGGTGTGGCACCCAAAGCAAAAGCGATTTGTGTCAAGGCCTTGGGCAAAAGTGGCGGAGGAAATTATATTGGTCTCGCGGCTGCTCTTGATTATGCTATAAAAATCAAGCCTGATCTTGTTTCAATGAGCCTTGGAGGCTCTACTCCATCCCCCATTTTGCATGAAAAAATAAAAAAATTATATGAAATGAACATTCCTGTTATATGTGCCGCAGGAAATACTGGACAGGGCGGAGTTAATTGGCCCGCAGCCTTTGACGAGACTATAGCTGTTGCCGCGCACGACAAATATGGAAACATCGCATATTTTTCATCTCGCGGAGAAAAAGTTGAATGGGCTGCTCCAGGAGTGGGAATATATAGTACATATATAAACAACATGTATAGAAAATTAAGCGGAACATCCATGGCGTGTCCATTTATCGCAGGTGTTGTTGCACTCATGTTATCCAAGCACAAAAAACAAGAACAAGAAGAAAATAAAAATGACTGCAAAACTGTAGAACAAATCAGAGAACACTTGCTAAAATATACTCTTGATCGCGGAACACTTGGAAAAGATAACGACTGGGGTTATGGAATAATTGACGTTGAAAAATTGATCAAGGGCGAAAAACCCGAACCGAAACCCGAACCGAAACCTGAGCCAGAACCAGAACCGAAACCTGAACCGAAACCTGAGCCAGAACCAGAACCGAAACCTGAACCGAAACCTGAGCCAGAACCAGAACCGAAGCCCAAGAAAAGCAAAATTCACTATATTCCATGGATTGTTGTGGGCGTGGTAGCTATTATTGCAATCGCCATGATATTTTCTTCATCAAATGATGATCAAGAAGGTTTAGATATTGACTTTGACGAAAAATACCAGCAAGAAATCAATCGAAACTAATCTCATACAAAAAATTAAAGTGTATTAAAAAACATGTCGAATTATAGTCTTAAAGGTATCGCGGAGTCAATTGATAACCTAACAATTAACCCTCAAAGTTCTTCATCAACAAGTGTCACGACACTTGTTGCAATGAATGATGCCCAAGGAAACTCGCAAAGTCTATATGACCTCTATGTAGGAATTTGCTTTGTACGATTTGGTGACGAAGGAATAGATAGTGATGATGGACCAAATGATCGCGCCGTAATTGCTAACTCAACTAACGTCCTTACTGCCGACAACAGCATTCAGGTCACCAATCATGGATTTGACATTGGTGATGTAGTTCGATTTACCACATCTAGCGGAAGTAATTCGACAGGTACTTTACCAAGCGGATTATCTACAGATACTGACTACTATGTAGTATATAATGCCCATCCAAATTTTATTAGAGTATCAACTACTTCTGGTGGCTCCGCTGTCAACATTACAGATGTAGGTAGTGGAACTTTTTATGTTACTCGAAATGCATTTATCGCACTTGATGCACAAGATTGGCTAAGCACGGGTAGTAGCGCTATAAATGTATTGGCTGTTAATTTTAAATTTAGATATGGCGTTCAAGCTTACAAATGGCTTTCCAGATATACCACTGTTCGCAAAATGGCATTTTTAGTCGGATTGCCTGAAGATCGAGCTGGGTCGACTGCTAATGGCGCGCGTTACGCCGAATGGAATTCGCTCAGCAGTTCAAGCACAAGTTATGATCCAAGACCATCTATAATGGGAGGACGTGAGTGGGAAAATTTTGACGATGTATATTTTTATGGCCTGCTGCTTCCACAAGAAGATGCGCTAACCAACTATCTTGGCAAAAGGACAGGAGCAATTAGTTTTTCTTTTGGCGGAAATAGTTATCCTGCGGAAGGAACTGGTTTTTCTTCAGATACATCTAGTTATGGTTTGGGAACAACTGGAACTGTTAATGGACATTCCCGTGACGCAAACTTGTGGAGAAATGCCGCTTATGCAGCTTTTGAACGATGTCGTATAGTCGCGTATGTTACAACAAATGTTGGTCATCTTTTTTGGTTTCGATATACCAATAAATTATATATGCAGAATATCCACTGGGTTATACAAACCTATTCGGGAGGCGAGCTCTCTACTGCATTCATGATAGGTGCAAAAGTAACAACTTTCGTCAACCTTAGACTCGCAGTCTGGACTGCAGCAACGACGGGAAGTAGTTGGCGTGGCTTTATGCATGGTAATTCTGCGCCGATTGAAATAGGCGAAGGAGCCGGAACAGTTTACATAATGGGTAGCGTTTTTCAGATTTCGACAGGATCCGACCTGACCGATCCGGACATGTTAAAATGCGGCGGCAAAGGGACACTAACTATAGATCCGAACAATCAGTTTATGTACGTGAATTATTATTCTGGTATTGGCTATCCATACAAGGAACGTGCAAAAATAGTTCAAGGAATGTACTGTACCAACGCCAGTCACATAGCCAGAGGTTTTAGGCTATCACAGGAAAACTGGACACTAGCGAACGGGACAGCTTTGGACGTAGGTCTGCAGGCCGGAACTGTGACCTGGTTCTATAAAGATATGAATGGAAACAGTCGGGTGTACGGTTCCCAACCTGGAACTTATTATTATTGGAATGGGTCGGCATGGGTCGGCATGAGTTCTCATAGATTCTATATATCATAATCAAAATGGAATACTCGATACCTCGAAAGGACAAATAGAATGAATGTAATATATAAAATATATAACTCTCATGGTGAATTTGATCATTATTGGCACCCAGCGAAATCTGGAACATTACTTCCGGATCAATATTGCGAATGCGAACATGATTCCATCATAGAACTTCATCAAGATCCTAATTTCATTACGGCTTGTAATTGCGATAATAACCAAGGCACACCTGTAGAAACTGGGCAACTTTTAGCCGAAGATTTAATTTTACAAAGTGGTTTGATAGTTGAGGGAGGTCCTCCACCTTGCGACCTTCCTCGTCCAGAGCCAGAGGAATAAAAGACTTCTTGACAAAAGATTTGTGAAGTTAATTATCGAATCTTGCTTGACTGAACCTCCGAGTGAAATTTCTTGCTTTCGTGATTTAACATTATTTGCAAAGACTTTTGTCTTTGAGGATGTTATACTTGAATGTGTTCCTGGCACACGAACACTTTATTGGAATTGGTTAAAGAGTCATGGTGCGCATGATTTCGTATCCGACTTGATACGAATAGGCGAGCGAGAAGAGGGGTATACAATAAAAACCAATCCGCCAGCCAATCTTGTGGTTGATCGAATTGGTTGTTATAATTTAAACTATATTATTTCTCAGTTAAACTTGTTGAGATAAGTTTTTTTCAAACTCTTGAGCTTCTTCCAAAAGCTTTTCGAGCTGTTCTTCTTGCATAGTTTGTACATCTCTAGTTGCCTGTTTAATAACTTGTTGTTGAACGAGCTGTAGCAATTGATTAAGAGAAATTACTGATAATGCCTCTGATAATTGTACATTGTTTAAAAATTTATTTGCCAAGTAATTGACTACTCTTGATTGTTCGGCTGATAATTCAACTGGTTGATCAGTCGCGGCGTTTTCTGTTGTTTCTTGTTCTTGTGTTGCTGTTGTCATGTTCTATTATAATATGATTTTTTGATTTTTAAAGTTGTATAATGGATAATTGTTTTCTTGTGATTGATCAATAAATTCGCGTATTAATTTTTCTCTTTCTAGTTGTAGAATTTTTTCTTTTTGCCATTCAATTAGTTGATGTTGTTCCCATACTATCCACATTAGATATACGATCAACAGGATTCCGCTGATGATTGATAGGGACTTGTTCATTACATATTGTATATAATATGCTATTGGTTTCTAGTATTATTTTGTTTTTTGTGTAATATAAAAGTATGGCTCAAATTACGATTAATAATTTAACAACTCAATCTTCTGGGTTTTCTGATTTTTGGATTCCAGTTTGTGATAACAATGGAAATACTTACAAAGTTAAAGTAAAAGATTTAATTGCCGGATCTGGCGCAAGTTCTGCATCTGTTGCTCCTATTGTAAAAACTACAACAGTTGTACCTAAGTTTAAAGGATGGGGATTTCCCGCTTATAGGGTCTTCGATGAGGCAGCTATTAACGAAACCAATATGTTTGCTTCTAGCACTGTTGTTTCTGGAATGATCGGAGGTGTCTCAATAAGCAAGGCGGCTGGGAGTAGTACGGTTGTTTTCGGAAATGCAAACGCTACAGTAAATGGGGCAAGGGTCTCTCTACAAAGTAGTTCATTCGGAACAGTAAGTGTTCCTAACCGTTTTGGCAAGGGCGGCGGTACAACTACTAGTGCAACCGTACATATTACTTGCACAACAAATTCTTTAAAAGTCGAATCGAATGCTCCAGTAAATGTCGTGCTAAATATATACAAAGCAGGCTAATGCCATTACCTAAACCAAATAAAGACGAAAAAAACAGCGATTTCATGAATCGCTGTATGAGCGATCTCTCGACCAAAAAAGAATTCAAAAATGTCAAGCAGCGTGCAGCTGTATGCTATACTCAATTAACTCGCAAGAATAAAAAGAAATCGTAAAGTGTTTCGCGGCACTATAATTAATCTTTTCTTTTTTTGCTTTTAATTCTTTGTATTTCTTCAGGCAGAATTTTAATTACTTTTTCTACCTTATTTTCCATCATCATTTCTGCGGGAGTAGATCCATTCAATCTTGCGTTCTCTGTTTTTAACCAGCTTGTGGATTGATATGAATTTAAATTTTTGCTTAAAAGCTCAAGTATAGACCTGTGTGACATATATTATAATACACTTAATCTACAAAATTTACAATTAGTGTATATATTAACATGGGTCCTATATTAAATACGATACTCGGAGCAGGCATAAAATTAGTCTGTAATTTAATCAACAGTTGGCTCGAACAAAAAAGACAAGATCAATTAGCTTTAGCCGCAAGAGACGAAAAAATGCTTGAGGCGTTAATAGCAAATCAATCGTCCACTTCTCGAGATCCTTTTGTGAAGATTACTCGCAGAATATTGTTTATGAGTATAACATTTACAATGTGTTTTTTAATGATTTATTATGCAATGAATCCTGATATAAAATATAATCTTATTGTGCCAAAAGGTGATAGCGCAAAGCTTGGTTTTGGTTCGTGGTTTTTTGGAGGTAATAGTTGGGAAATGGTTGAAATGACAGGTGGTTTAATGCTCGCTTCTTTCATGGATCTTTGTTTTATGGTGGTTGGATTTTACGCTATACCAAGTAAAAGAAGATGAAGTTATTGAATTTGTTTTTTATTGTTTTTGTTTTGTGTTCGTGTTCTGTTGTTACCCGCACAACATCCATCGAGAATCCAAAGCCTGTAGATTTTTCCGAATCAGGTTTTTCTAAATTAGATTTAAATAAAGATGGTCAAATATCCAAGAGTGAATATATAGCCCCCGAAGAAACAACAAATTTATGGGGCCCAATCATTTCATTTTCTTGCATAGCTGCTGGAATATTATGTTCTTGTATTTTTTTGAATCGTGTATTAAATAATAATGAATGATTTTGCATTAGTTCTTGCGTCAATAATATCTGCCGTAGGCGGAATTATTGGAATGTGGGTAAAAAATAGATTAGACTACAAGAAAAGTAATAGCGTCGAAAAGGTTGCTGCATCTGGGGTTAATATTTATGAGGCACTCGATTATGTACTCTCCGAAACAAAATGCTCGAGGGCGTATGTTTTTGAGTTCCATAATGGTGAACATTTCTTCTCTGGTAGGGGTCAGCAAAAGTTCAGTTGCACCTATGAATTTGTGAAGCCTGGCGTTAGCGCGGAAGCGCTAAATTCACAAAATCATAGAATATCCAACTATAATCATTATATACATGAATTAATTTCCGAAGAAAAATTCGAATATATAAATATCAATAAAATTCCTGATGAAGCATTTAAAATGTTATTAGAGTCAAGGGGAGTATGTGCAATTTATAATGTACCTATAAAGACATTAAATGGTAAAATTATAGGAATACTAGGAATAGATTATACATTCGATATCGAAGAGTTTGATTTTGGGCAAGAACATCCTGATGTAGCGAAATTTATGCGTAGACAAGCAAGAATTATAAGTGGTTATTTGATATAATCTTTTATACGATTATAATAAAGTACTATGGCATTTTCCTATTGTCCGCACTGCGGCTTTAAAAATTTATATTCTATACGCGCACCAAAATTTTGCGGTGGATGCGGCGAGTCCATCCAAGGCTCTCGCGCATCAGCAATTAAAAAATTAAATCCATCAATCAAAAAAACCAAAACAGAATTTGAGGATGATCCCGATGGATCTGATATTTTTCATGTTCCAGAACTAACTTCTTTAGCTTATTCAATTGAGCATGACCAAAACAAGTTTGCCCTAAAAGATATGGTGCCCCTTCCAGAGCCTAAAGATTCTGTAGATAAACCAAAAGTCAAAAAAGCAAGGCGACGTGGAAGACCAAAAAAAGCATAATTTTCAATACGAAGATAAAGCGCAGGAAATTGATCAAGAAATAAAAAAGCGAAGGGGCAAATGGTTCTTGGACTCTCTGGCGTGGTTTGATTTTGAGGACGTAGAGCAGATAATAAAAGCACATATACATAAGAAATGGCATCAGTGGGATCAAAGCCGCTCCCTGAAGCCATGGATAAATAAGATCATTACTAATCAAATGAAAAATATATTGCGAAATAATTATAGCAACTTTGTGAGGCCTTGCTTGAATTGCCCATTCAATCAATCTTGTTCAGCTAAAGATGGATCTTCAGGGTCTTTATGCGGATTTACGAAATCAGGACTTCAAGACTCTTCTTGTCCGCTGTATGCAAAATGGGAAAAAACAAAAAAGTCTGCATACGATATTAAAATGGCTCTAGCATTAGAAAATCATTCTCACGAAGTTGGGGGAATGGAAGATCATGGCTTTGACATAATGCAAGCGCAAGAAAAGCTAAATGAATTTATGAAAAAAGAATTGTCTCAAAAGCAATATATGGTATATGAATTACTTTATGTCAAGCACGAAGAAGAGGAGAAGGTTGCAAAGATAATGGGCTATAAAACTTCTGAAAAAGGAAGAAAGGCAGGTTACAAGCAAATAAAAAACCTAAAGAAAGTATTTAAGCAGAAAGCTCAATCTATACTTGAAAAAGAAGATATAATATCTGTTAAAGGAGGTCTTTCATGGAGCTAACAGAAGAACAAAAACAAATTTTAATTGATAATTCCTCCAAGATATCTGATCTTGCAGCGCTGACAGAGCTTGTTTTTCCTGATAAAAAAGGTTTGGACGGAAGAACAAAGGAGGGTAGAGCTGTTAGGTCTTTTTTGCTGAGTTCGAAAATATCTTACGATACAAAACATTGTCACCCCAAAGAAGATATTATTCTTGACAAAGATCAAGAGGTTTTTGTAGAGCAATATTCCAAAGAGGGAATGAACGCTTTTCAAATAGCATCTTTATTGTTTCCTGATTCAACGATAACAGGCACGAGCAAGCAATATGTTGCCGTTTTAAACTTCATTGAAAGTAATGCTGGATTAACAGTTCATCCATCAGAGGATGCTGTTAATAAAAAATATATTCCTCCAAAAACAGAGGCTAGAATACTCAAGAAGATAAATGATTGCTGTATCAAGGGTATTGATGAAAAAAAATTGAGCATATCCGATAGAAAAAGCATCGAGTCGCTTGGTTATTTTTTGGCATCTCCAAGATTTATACAAGTCATCAATAATTATGATTCCCAAGCAGATCGAGATCTTTTTGAAGCCGAGTTTGTTCGGGCAACTTGGGACAAGCCGGATTTAACTAGTGACGAAATTAATCTTTATATCAATGTCTGCATGGATTACATTCATTTGAAAAACATTCAAGGGGCAATCAATAAGTTGAATCGAATGTTTGATGATACTGAAGACCAGCAAGATTTGACCGTAAGGCTCGCAGAGCTGCTAAAGACAAAGAGCGAAGAATACAATCAATGTGAAAAAAGAATGGAGTCACTTATTCAAAAGCTTCAAGGCGATCGCTCCAAAAGGATCTCAAACCAGCAAAGACAAAATTCTAGCATACTTGCACTGGTCCAACTTTTCCAAGAAGAGGAGGAAAGAAAAGTGATGGTCAAAATTGCAGAATTGCAAAAAAAGGCTGCCAAAAAAGAAGCAGACAACCTAGAGTCCATGCCAGACTGGAAGGCTCGAGTGCTAGGCATATCCAAAGAGGATATAATTTAATGCTGCGAAAATGAACTCCTGCAAAATATGTGACAAGAATTTTGATTCCGACAGAAGCTTGCATGGCCATCTCAAGAGTCATGGTTTAACTATGGCAGAATATTATACTCAATATTTTCCAAGAAAAAATTTACTTACTGGAGAACCTCTTCCATTTAAAAATAAAGATGATTATTTCTCGAGAGACTTTTCCAATAGAACTCAACTCATAAAATGGTGCAATACAGAAAAAGAAGATAAGGTTAAAGATTACATCTTAAAATTATTATCAAACAGAATAAAACTAAAAGGCCTTTCGGTTGGCCCGTGTTACTTAGAACTAAAAATTAACAGCTTACCCACTGTAGAAATTTATCAAAAGTTTTTCGGATCATATACCGCAGCTTGTAGGGAGTTAAATGTTGAGCCAATGTTTGGAAGTCGCCTGCCTGAAGATTTTAAAACATGTGATGCAAGTGAGCTTGAAATATTTATTGATACAAGAGAGCAGCAGCCGTTGAATTTTGCAAAGTCGGAATCTTTAAAGCTAGACTTCGGAGATTATGCAATTGGTGGAGATAATTACAACTATACATATATTGACAGAAAAAGCGAGCAAGATTTTAAGTCAACTCTGAGCAAAAACAGTCTCGAGAGGTTTCGCAATGAGTTGCAAAGGGCCAAAGATTTTGATAGCTATTTATTTATTGTCACCGAAAGTAGTCTTGATAAAATAGCAAAAAACAATCGATGGGGAGCGCATAAATCAAATTTAAAATACATTTATCATAATATGAGAGTGCTTAGTCACGAGTTTAATAAGAATTGTCAATTTATTTTTACAGGAAGCAGGGAAAGGTCAGAAGAGCTAATACCTAAAATTTTATTGATGGGCAAAAAATTATGGAATGTAGATCTACAACATTATATAGATAGGGAAATAATTTAATATGGCATGGGAACAAGGTAATCAATTGTCGCGAAAAGAATCGGAGGATTTAAACTCAAAAATTTTATCCATCGAGGGATACATTGAGGAAAGAGAAGCAAAGGTTTTGCTTTATCAGTTTCTGAGGGAGAATATTACTTTTACTGCAGATTTAATTTCTGGTGTTAAGCTTTTTCCATTTCAACATATGGCAATTAAGGCGATGTTTGAAACAGATTATTTTATGGGCGTATGGAGTCGAGGAATGAGTAAATCATTCACAACTGCAATATACGCATACCTTGATGCGATACTTAATCAAGGAGTGGAAATTGGCATCTTATCTAAATCCTTTCGTCAAGCGAAAATGATTTTTAAAAAAATAGAGGATATTGCATCAAAGCCCCAGGCTCATTATTTAAGCCAATGCATTTCTCATAAATCAAAAAGCAATGACGAGTGGCTACTGGAAATTGGTAGCTCAAAAATTAGAGCATTGCCTTTAGGTGATGGTGAAAAGCTGCGTGGATTTAGGTTTCATAGAATCATTATTGACGAGTTTGCGCTTATGCCAGAAAGAATATATAATGAGGTTATTATACCGTTCTTGAGTGTGGTAGAAAACCCAACACAAAGAGAAGAGCTTTATAATGTAGAAACAGATCTAATTAAGCAAGGAAAGATGAAAGAATCTGAGCGTCATATTTGGCCAAACAATAAATTGATAGCCCTATCATCTGCAAGTTATAAGTTTGAATATATGTACAAGGCTTATGAGCAATTTGAAGATTTGATTATGACAGGAGGAACAAAGAAGTCTGATGCCCACAGGGTAATTATGCAATTTAGTTATGACTGCGCCCCAAAACAGCTATACGACCAAAATTTGATCAATCAAGCTAAATCGACTATGAGTCAAAGTCAGTTCGATAGGGAATTTGGTGCAGTATTTACTGATGATAGCTCAGGCTATTTTAAGACATCCAAGATGGCAGCATGCACATTAAAAGATGGTGAAATGCCATGCGTTCAGGTAAAAGGAGAAATCAAAGAAAAATACATTCTTGCATTTGACCCAAGTTGGGCCGAGAGTGAAAGTAGTGATGACTTCGCGATGCTACTAATACAATTGAATGATGCAAAGAAAATTGGCACCGTAGTGCATAGCTATGCTTTGTCTGGAGCAAACCTAAAGCAACATATTTTTTACTTTGATTATTTATTAAGTAATTTTAATATTGTAGCTATCATTGGAGACTACAATGGTGGTGTGCAATTTATTAATGCTGTAAATGAAAGTAGTTTATTCAAAAAGAAAAACAAAGAAATAAAATGTTTAAATACAAACTTTGATGATATTGAGCATTACCAAGAAAGATTATCAGAGGGTAAAAGAGAATACAATATTGATAATCATACTATTTGCTATTTAAGAAAACCTACTAGCCAATGGATTCGAAGGGCAAACGAATTATTGCAATCAAACTTTGATCACAAAAGAATCTTATTTGCTTCAAGAGCTATAGATGATAACTATAACGAGCAAAGAAAAAAGAAGATCCCAATAAATGAACTTCAGTTTCTGAGAACCTCTCAAAGCATGAGTCAAACAGATCAAGCAAAAATGATTGACTTCGTAGAACATCAATTTGATATGTTAAACTTAGTAAAAAGTCAATGTTCATTAATACAGATAACTTCTTCTGCCGCAGGAACTCAAAGTTTTGATCTGCCATCAAATCTCAGAAGGCAAACCGGCCCAGATAAAGCAAGAAAAGACTCTTATTCAGCTTTGGTGCTGGGCAATTGGATGGTTAAGCTCTACTATGATATGCTTGACGCGAAGGATCAGTCAACATTTCAAACTTTTACTCCCATGTTTATAAACTGAGTGTATTTAAATCAAATGCCACACAAATACAAATATACTACAACGTTTGATAATGTTGTTTATGCTTCAAACAATATAGATGATTCGAATGTTAGTCTTGCCTCGATTGAAGCTCTCAGGCCTCTTATTCCAAAAGGAGTTAATCTAGAAAGAAACATAGATTTAATTGGTGTTGCATTCAACGCCGCAGTGGTCAATAAATTTAATAAAAACGGAGATGGTATTGATAGCGAGGCCGCAGTAAAAATAAAAGACTATTTCATTCATAAGCCAACAAACATAGAACATAACCGAGAGCAAATTGTAGGTCATATTGTTTCTGCAGGATTTTCAAAATACGACAACTACTCTGAGCTAATGAGCGACGAAGAAGCATTGGTTTCTGATGGAGCTTATAACATTGCATTGGGTGCAGTAATTTATAAAACAGCTAGTAAAGAATTTGCAGATTTAGTTGTTAATTCAACCAGTAAAGATAGTGATTTTTATCATACTGTATCTGCAAGCTGGGAAGTCGGTTTTAATGATTATGTAATCGCTGTTGGCAGTAACGACCTTTATGATTCTATTATAGTTTCTTCTCCAGAAGAAATCGAACAGTACAATCCGTATTTAAAATCTTTCGGGGGAAGAGGGGTTCTATCCGATGGAAGAACCGTTAATCGACTTATCGTGGGCGACATATTCCCACTTGGAATTGGCTTTACGTCAAATCCTGCAGCAGATGTAAAAGGCTTAGTAGTTGAACACAGAGAAGCTCCTGAACGTAAAGAAGGGCCCAAGGAAAAAATACAGCCTATTGATAAAATCATTACAGAACATGAAAAAATTTCCCAATCTGTTGAAGAAAATGTACTAAACAAAGAAACTGAAACAAACTTTATTATGGATAAGAACACAATTATTAATGAATTCCGAGCAGCTTTAGATGAAAAGCTTGGCAAGCAAGACTTCTCTGAAGAAGCAGTTGCTAGCATTTCTAAGGTTTTTAGCGAGGCGATAAAAGAAAAAAGTGACAAGTATATCGCTGACCTTGAAAAAGCCAAAGCTGAAAAAGAAGAAGCTGCAAAAGCTCAAGCAGCTATTCAAGAAAAAATGGCCGAAGTGGAAGAGCAACTTAAAGCCACTGAAGAAAAGCTTTCCAACCTTGAAGAAGAAAATGCTGCAAGAGAAGCGGAAGTTCTTTTTAATAATCGCATGGAAGCTTTGGACGAAATCTATGATTTAGACGATGAAGATCGTCAAATCTTAGCATCTGAACTTTCTGAACTTGATACTTCGGACGATTCTTTCGCAAGCTATCAAGAAAAATTAGCGAAAGTTTGGAAACACAAAAATAAAGAATTCATCTCTGAGCAGGCTCAGGCTTTGGAAGCAAAAATAGCCGAAGAAGTTGAAAAGCGACTTGCTCAAGTTGAAGAAAAAGTATCTGAAACTTCAGAAGAGGTTGTTGCAGAAGTCTCGCAGGCTTCCGATCAATCCGAAGAGTCTGATGAGTCTGACGATATCTTAGAGAATATTGAAGTTGAGCAAGCATCTGTTGTGAACAACAACGAATCGTCTTCCGAATCTGAGTCCCTGAGGGATAGATTCGCAAAAACTTTTAAAGATTCTGTAAACATTTCATTCTAAAAAAAAGAAAGATCTTATTATGGCAAAAAGAATACTACCATACCGAGACTACAGCGAACACGACGTTGTTAACTTGTTCTCATTGGAAATTGGAGGCTCGGACACGCTGTCGAGTTTCGTTACAACATCCAGTGGCAAGTGGGACTCAGGCGTTGTCGTTTCTGTGAGTGCGGGAGCTCTACCAGGTGATATCCCCCAACTTCGCGCATCGGCAGGAAATAATCTCAGAGATTATATGGGAGCTGATCAATCATCTGCGCATGTTGGATACAACGCATACCCGTACAACGGTATGACAGTAGCCCCTGCTGACGGATCCGGTCGTGCATTAGGAATCACACTTCGTGAAACCTTGGCATTCGACGAAAACGGAGAAAAAATGTTATATTATCCTCAAAAACTTGATGAATCTCAAGGAGTTCTTCCAGGTCAAACAGTTCCTGTTTTGACAAGGGGACTTGTCCTTTTGGGCGGAGATGCATTTAGTTCTGCTCCTGCTTTAGGTGCCGAGCTTGAAGTTTCTTCTACAGCTGGAAAGCTTGTTACTGCATCAACTGGAACAGTTGTTGGACATGTTGTGGCTATCGGAGAAGAGAGTGATAATTCTTCTAACAAAAAATATTTGTGCAAACTTAGCTTCTAAGAAAGGACAATAAAGAAATGAAAATTACTCTTAAACCTACATCCGAGCAAGTCGAGCTTGTTAAAGCTATGGCTTCGAAAAATAGAGAAGTTGCATATGAAGCTCAAACAGCACTGGCTGAATTTATTGGTCCAGTATTGGCCGAAGTTGTAAACACAGCTCCTACGGTTAGCAATATGTTTACTTCTCTTCAGTTCAATGCAGACGAAAGTCCAAGCATTCCTTTGGATCTTTATCACGATATTACTGATGAAGACTACATCCAAGTATGGAGTCAATCTGTACCAGGAGGACTTCCTACCAACCAAGTTGCTCCATCGCAAAGCGAGCTTAAGTTCACAACTTATACTCTTGACAGCGCATTGAGCTTTGATAAGCGTTACGCTTCTCGTTCGAGACTTGATGTTGTTAGTAAAACATTTACCCGTATGGCTCAAGAAATTCTTCTCAAGCAAGAAAAAACTTCGGCCACTATGGTAATGACTGCTTTGGCTAACGCTTCCACAAACAGCGAGCAACATGTTATCCGTTCTGCTCAAGCAGGAAGGTTCTTGCTTTCCGACCTCAACAAGCTGTTCACTAAATCCAAAAGGATTAATTCCGCTTGGAATGGTGGAACTCCAGCTGAAAGACGCGGTCGTGGAATCACAGATCTGCTTGTTTCGCCAGAGATTGTTGAAGAAATCAGAGGATTGGCTTACAACCCAATCAACACCAAAGGTGCTGATGGAAGTGCTCCATCTGGCAATACTAATGGTTTGGCTGCATCCGACAGCGTTCGTGACGCAGTTTTCAATAGCGCAGGAATCCCAGAATTCTATGGAGTATCAATCCAAGAGTACAATGAAATGGGAGATGGCCAAGCATGGAATACTGTATTCTCTGCAGCCGCAGGCTCAACAACATATGCAGATAATTACTCTGTCGCCCAAAACGGTGGTGCAGCACAGGCAATTCAAGCCGGAGAAGAAATTCTTGTCGGTGTTGACTTGTCTCGCGAGTCGATGATTCGTGCAGTTGCTACAGACTCCGAAAATGGAGCAGAGTTTAATCTCGTCGCGGATGACCAGTTTGCAACTCGTCAGTCGAAAATCGGTTATTACGGATCCCTTGAAGAAGGCCGTATGATTATCGACGACAGGGTTCTTCTTGGACTTCTTGTTTAATTTTTAATTAAACCAAATCCCCTTAAATCCACCCTGGGCAACTGGGGTGGATTTTTTATTTACAAATGTTATTATAATGTGTACTAAAATAAAAGGAATAAGGTATTATGGCAAATCAAAAAAAATCGCGCAAGACTTTGGCTTCGAAGGGCTCGGAAAAAGCTAGCACTCCAAAGCTTGAAGATCTTCAGCAAACTACAGGCAAAAGCTACGAGGATAAAGTAGCTAGAGCAAAAGAACTGGAAGAAATTCTAGGGATTCCTAAAATAAGCCCATTTAAAACTCATGATCGAGAAGTTTTTGCAAGCATGATCAAAGATATGAATTTAACAGATTTACAGGCTTTCGCTGTAAAGGTGGGGATTTTTCCTTCTGGTAATAAAACAATTTTAAGAAATAAAATCAAAAGGGCTTTTGAGTCTAGTTTGGTTGGACAGGGAAGTGTCCAAGTGATGGGTGATCCAATTAAGTTGGACCCGTCCAATCCAGAACACAAGAAAGTTATTGACTATCTAGGAGGATAAAGTTATGGCTCATGATCCTCATCCAGAAACAATTTTAGGTCAATTGGCATTAAAGATTTACGATGAAGAAATTGGCCAGTATACCCAAGGAACGGAAAGAACAACTGAAATTGTATTAATTTCTGGATGGCTAGAGGGTCATTTGGGCGAGCTTAATAATTTGATTTATACTTCTTTTAGTGGAGACAACCCGCAAGGCTTTTTATTGGAAGAGCAAGCTATTATAAGGGAAATGTATGTTTCCGAATATAATCGAAAGAAAGAGAGGGCTGCCCTTCGAAGAATGGACGGCGAAGGAGATACCATCAATTGGCAAACTATACAAGAAGGAGATTCTGTTATTAAAAGGCAAATTGATACATCAAATCCAACCCCAAAGCTCTACCATCAGGCATATCTTGCGTCACAAGAAAGAATGAAAGAGCTAATATATGCTTATAACATGTATAAAGCAAGTCCAAGACAAATTGTTGGAAAAGATTCTGATGAAGCCCCAAGCATGACGGGCATTTATCAAAAAACTGTGTAAATATATTGTATGGAAGAAAATGCTAACAATCAAGAATTAGAAAATACATCTAAAAGAATAAAATCCGAGCTATACCATATTTGGAAAAAAGCAAAGAGACTGTTTGAACTAATCGGGCAAGACAGAATGCTTGAAGATTGGGTTCAAAAAAATATAAATTCTGCGCACAATAATTTAGATGAAGCTTTAAGGTTTGTTGAGTATGAAGAAATTTTTCCTCAGAAAAAAAATGAAGACGTTGATCCAGATGAAGGAAAAAATAATTTTCTTTCAAATCAAGACAAAAGGTATCCAGTTCCTGCCGAATCAGAAAACGGAGATCAATTTATCACTCGTTGCATATTAGATGCAAATATGAAAAAACGATACCCTGTCCAGTCTGATAGGTTCAACGCTTGTATGGTAATTTATACAGAAAATAAAAATAAACCTTCAGATACCGGAAATCCTGGAGAAAAATTCGAAGACCCTATGTCTTCAAAAGAGCCCGAAATTAAAGATCCGATTAAGCCAATTCTTCCTTAATTGAATATTTTACCGAGCCCCCGCTAAAACCAAATGAAATAGTTTGATCGTGGGTTAATTTTTTCCCCAAAATTAGCTCCGCCAATTTATTTTCGATATGGGTCTCTATTAGCCTTTTCAGTGGTCTGGCGCCCATTTTTTCTTCAGAAGAAAGATCTATAATCATTTGCACAAAAGATGCAGTCATTTTTATGGATATATTCTTGTTGGATAATTTATCCTCAATTTTACTGATCTCTAATTTTACTATTTTTTTCAGGTCTTCTTTTTTGAATTCTTCGAATACAACAATATCTGTTAGTCTGTTTATGAATTCTGGCCTAAAGAAACTTTTTAATTCGTCTTTGATTATATTCTGAGGGCGATTTTCTTCTTGTTGCGAAAAACCTATGGCTTGTTTTGAAAGCTTTTCTCCTCCGACATTGCCTGTTAGTATAATTATACAATTATTAAAATAAACTTTTCGACCAGAGTTATCTGTCACAAAGCCTTCTTCTAAAATTTGTAATAATATGTTTATTACGTCTGGATGGGCTTTTTCTATTTCATCGAAGAGTACGACACTGTAGGGATTTTTTCTTACTCTTTCTGTTAATATACCCCCTTCTTCGTAACCTACATATCCTGGAGAGGCTCCTGTTAGCCTGCTTGCCGTAATTTTTTCAGAATATTCGCTCATATCTAATTGAATAAGATTTGAGGAGCTGCCATATATAAATTCAGATATGCATTTTGCGGTATATGTTTTTCCTGTTCCTGTTTTTCCAACAAGAAGGAAGCTTCCTACGGGCTTGTTTTTGTCTTTTAATCCTGACTTTGATCGAAGTATAGCTTGACTCATTTGTTCAAGTGCTTCTGATTGTCCAATAATCCTTGATTTAAGATTTTTGAATAACCCTAAAATCTTTTTAGAGTCTTTTGCGGACATTTCTGAAGCGGGAACTCCGGTTCTAGAGGATACAACTGCATAAATATCTTCCTTTGATACCTTGAATTTATTTTTGATTGTTTCATTGGCCCATTTTGTAATGACCTGATCGTATCTTTCTAATAAAATAATTTGAGTATCTTCAATAATGCTGTAATCTTCATTTGTAGATTGCATAGTGGATTCTTTCATGGCTAACTTTTCAAGTTCTTTTTCTATGTTAACAGCTTCTTGGGGTCTCTGTATATTTTTAATTTTAACTTTTGACCCAGCTTGGTCCATGATATCAATTGCTTTATCTGGAAATTGTTTATCTAATATATATTTTTCAGATAGATCGATAATCAAATCTATGATTTCTTTAGAGTAAGATATGCTGTGGAAGCTTTCGTATTTTTTCTTTACTCCATTTAGTATTTTTCTTGTTTCTTCTTTAGTTGGCTCTTTTACTTTGATGGGTTGAAATCTTCTGTCCAGCGCTCCGTCTTTCATGATGCTTTTCTTGTACTCTTCTTGAGTGGTCGCTCCAATGCATTTAATTTCTCCTCTTGCAAGCAATGGCTTGAGTAGATTTGCTGCATCCATGCTACCCTCTGCGCTACCTGCGCCAACTAATGTATGTATTTCATCTATAAATAAAATTATACTCTGGTTCTTTTTTACTTCCTCTATGATATTTTTAAGCCTCTCTTCGAATTGACCTCTATATTTTGTACCAGCTATTAGTGAGCCTAAATCCAATGAGAATATAATTTTCCCTAAAAGAAAGTCTGGGCACTCGTTATGTACTATTTTTTGAGCGAGACCTTCTACGATAGCTGTTTTTCCTACCCCTGGATCCCCAAGTAGAATTGGATTATTTTTGGTTCTTCTGCATAAAATTTCGCAGACGTCACTTATTTCTTGCGTTTTGCCAACTATGTTATCGAATTTTCCCTGAGCTGCCTTTTCGCAGAAGTTGACTCCAAATTTGTCGAGTGTGGGCGTATTTGTAGATATTGAGCTAACTTTAATTGATTTTTTAGGGCTAGGCTTTTCTTGTACATTTCTTTCGTTAGAAATATGTAAATACTCTCTTACTTCTGCAATGACGTCGTCTTCCGAAGAGTTAAAAAGCCTAAAGTAAAATGGAACAGGAGAGTCTTCATATTTCAAGAGAGCCAATAGCATATGTTCTAGACCAACATATTCATGTCCAAGCTTATAGCTTATTGATGCGGCAACTTTCAAAACCAAATGAAAGTGCTCGTCGTAAACGGGCTCATATGATTCATCAAATTTGTCAGAATTTTTCTCATCTAAGAATTGCTCTTTGTTTTGGCGCTCGAGGGATTCTATAATTTCTTCCTTTAATGATTTCTGGTCTATATTTAATAAATATAAAATCTCACTAAGTATTCCCGCGCTAAGTTTAACCATGCCGTAGAATAAATGTTCTAAGTTTACATAGTCGCTATAATACTCTCTTGCTATTTTTTTTGCTTCGTTGATTGCCTGTTGCGCTCTTGGCGTAAAGTTTGGCTTAGGTTTCATTGTCATAATTTTACACTTATTTCACCTCGGACATCTTCATATAAATTTTTTCGTCCAAAATTTTTATAGAATCAATAAATAATATATCTTCACTTTTTCGTCCATATGTGACTACAATATTCTTTTTTGATGGGGTTTTGTTTGTCTGTTTTTCAAAATATCTATCATAGAAATTACCTCTTCTTGAGTTTAGGAGCATGGCATCATATCTTCCGCTTTCATCAGATATAGAAAGCTTCATGTATTTATTACCATTTCGGGAAGTTCGCTTTATGCAGTCTTCAACAACTCCGATAAATCTGCCTTTTTCATCAAGATCCATGATCTTTAGATCTGACGAGTCTTTTAGTGAGGAGCTCCCGTCAGAAAAGCAGGTTTTCAATTTCGAACTATGACTGTAGCCTAAAAGCTGAGTTTCAAAATACCAATTTGCGAAATGCTCATATTGTCTATTTTTGTCATAAATGCTTTTGTAGACATCGTACTTTTTCTTAAATGTTTTAAATCTAGATTCCTTCATTACTGGCTTGCCGTCATCAGCAATTAGATTTTCATTTTTTGCATCGACTATACAGTTGAGGAGCTTATACTCATATTTTTCTCCCAATTGAACAAAATTTCTTTTTTCTCTTTCTGTAAGTAGATTAAAAGACTGCGCCTCTAGTACCATCAGTGACCTGTTTTTCCCTTTACTGCCTAATGCTCCGGCTTGAATTAATGCAGAAAGAACTCCTATATTGAGCCCTGCCTGTTTCGCGGAGAGAAATATATCATATTTGGTTGGGGTTTCAGAAGACCTAAAGTCTCTAAGTGCTTGCAGGGATTTTTCGCTAACTCCTTTGATGCTGTTTAGTCCAAACCTAATGTCTTTTCCTTCTATGGAGAAATCCATTTTAGAATTTGCGAGGTCTGGAGATAATAATTTAATATTAAAGGAGTCTAATTCTTTTGAAATTTTACTTATTTCTTCTTGTGGGGATGGCTCATATTTGGTCATCTTCAATAAAGATAGAAAAAATTGTTGTGGATGATTAAATTTAAGGTATGCTGTCCATGCAGCAAGAACAGAATAACTAAGGGAGTGTGATTTATTGAAAGAATAGTTTGCGCTATCCTCTGCGACGCTCCATAATATTGTTCCAATGTCTGGACTCAGTCCTCGCTCACTTACTTTTTGTTCAATCTTGGCTTTCCAGGCAGGCATTTGATCCACCTTTTTCTTTCCAACAATGCGCCGAAGCTGCTCTGCTTCATCAAGCGTGAATCCAACCTTCACCGCCATTTGCATAAGCTGCTCTTGATAGAGTGGAATTCCACCTGTATAATCTAATACATCCGAGAAAAACTCATGAATAACTTGGGCTTCTTCGGTTTCCACATAGGTTGCATAATTGTCTAAAAATTCGAGAGCTCCTGGGCGACCAATCGCTACAACCGCACTAAGCTGCTCGAGGTTTTGTGGCTTGATTTTCTTGCAAACCCTGTAGTTGGTATCAGATTCTAATTGAAACAATCCGTGAGGTGCTCTTAGGGCCTGTAATGGCTTGAATACATCTGCGTTATGAAGATCAATGTCATTGCAATCAATTCCAAGGCTTTTGCATACATCATAAATCACACTCAAAGTGCGCAATCCTAGAATATCAAATTTTACCATCAGCTCCGATACCCAATTCATGTCGTATCCTGTCACCAATGTTCCATCATTTGATGTTTGAATAGGGCAAATGTCCGTCATTGTATCAAACGAAATCGCGATTCCGCTTGGGTGAACACCTGTGTTTTTATTTAGCCCTTCAAGTTTCAATGCAATATTAAATACTTCTGGGTTTTGCGCGGCCCAATCTGTAAACTTTTCGCTTTCTTCAATAGCGTTGCGCAAAGGCACTACCACTCCAAAACGTTTTGGGATTGTGTCACTAACTTCGTTTACTTGCTGCTCTGTAAATTCCCCAACAATCTTGCCGCATTCCTTCACGCAAAGCTTTCCGCTGAGAGTGTTTAGCGTTAGTATCTTTGCGGTTCTGGCGGGATGCTTGCGTTCGATATAATCAATAACTTCTGCGCGGCGTTCGTAAGCGATATCGTTATCCACGTCTGCAAGTAAACTGCCATCAAGATATGTGATTCCATCTTGTTCGATCTTGCGAGCCCTGCTTTTAGAAACGAATCGTTCAAAGAATAGATTATATTCCACAGGATCAACATTTGTTACTCCGATTAAATAGAGTACAAGAGATCCTGCGGCACTACCACGACCCGGCCCAGTGGGAATATCGTTTTCATGACAAAAATTAAGAATATCCCAGTTTAAAAGAATATAATCAATAAAACCAAGTTCTTCCAGAATGGCGAGCTCTGATTTTGCGCGATCAAAGTATTCTTTCTTGTTATCAAACTTATCGATTCCGCGATCATAGACGCCCTTGTGGCAGAGTTTGCGAAGAAACTCGTAGTTGCTCACATCTGGAGAGCACTTAAGCATTTTATAATACTTTTCTTCGATTTTAATGTTAGGCAATCGAACGCCTGGGGGAACACATCCCTCGTAACTTTTAAATTCTTCGATAAAACTCATACTTCTACTTCCCATATCATTTTCTTAAATACTTCATAATTGACTCGAATATCATACAGTGCATCGTGTAATTTTTTCTCATCAAAGTCAACATCAAAATCTTTACAGCACTGTTTTAGATTGCAGCTTAATCCTCTTTCGATGAGATGATTGAGTCGATATTGCCATGCCAAAAAGTTGTCATCTTTGTCTAAGCGAATACGTTTCTTGAGGGCTTTTGCAAGACAGAGTGTGTCTACAAGATGTTCAGTATAACTAAAATCTGTTTTTGCTTTTGGGTTAACGAGCTTACGATGAATGTTATGCATATAAACATCAAAGCCTAGAAGATTGTGTCCAACCTTTAGGTAGCTGTCGTCGTACAGATATTTCTCGAAGTGATCAAGCGCTGCTTTTGGGCAAGTTGCGCGCTTTTTGTATTTTGCTTCAGTAAAGCCTGTGATTTTCGCAGCATCAGGAGACACATTGAGCTCATCCCATTTGAGCCAATAATCTTTTTGCTCAACAATCTTGTTGTTTTCGATAACAAGGAATGCGAGTTGCCATGGCTTGTTGTGTGTAATTAGATTAAGGTTGCAAGTTTCGTAATCAAACAACAGATACTTTTTATTTTTTTGAAATCTAAGCAGTGATTCTTTCATTTTAAGTCTGGTCTTTCTTCGTTGCCATAGTTTATTAATAACTCTTGGCCTTTTTTAATTTTTTGGTTTGTTTTATATCTGAATAAAAAATCTTTGTAGTCTATTGAACAGTCTACGTTGTTGCGTTCAGAGTGATTATATATCATTCCAAATCCTAAAACAGTTGCGGTAGAAAAAATTTCAGAAATATCTTCGTAACCTAGTTCTTTAATCTCTTCGAAAAAAGAATTTCGAACTTCTTCATCGTCAATCATCAATTTGAAAAAGCTCTGAAAGTTAAGGCGTTCGTTTTCTTCGTGTGATAGTTTATCATTGTAGAATAAAGTGAAGACATATCTTGCTAATTCTTTGTCTTGCATGTCTTTCGCGCATCCAGATATTATAAAATGACATTCTTCTATAATCTCTCCCGCGTCTAAGTCTTGGGCTGCAAAAACGCCCCTTCCTTTTAGGTTTGATTTCTTAACAACAATTTTTGTTGGAGCGATAAGTTCGTCTTTCATACTTTCTCCTTCCAGCTTTCGAAGCAAAATTCATTGCTGCCAAAGTGGTCTAAGTTTGGTTTTGATAGTGTTTTGTTTCCAAAGCTCCTTCCAGTTATACATTTATAGGTCTGCAAGGCGCTGACGTCTTTTTTGTTTTTATAATATATGCTTTTCGTTAGTTCTATTTTAAATTTTTCTCCAGCAAAAGCTCGGACCCTTTCACTTAACATACGGTCAAACGGAAGAGAATTATCTTCAATGAAAAATACGGGGTCAAAGTGCGCAAAATTGGGTGTGCAGTTTGCGAATTTCATGGTATTGTTATAAATAAACGAATCATAAAATGGTACTGCAAGCATAAGGTCTTTTTTGTTCCAGTGTTTTTTGAGTATTTTCGCATCTACCGAATTAAAATTATCTGTAAAAGCTTCGCTGAAAATAGAATTTAATCTTTTGCATCCGCTTGAGTTTTTTGCAAAAATAATAATTTTGTGGGCAGATTGATGCGATTCCTCTTTCGGGTTGACAGAAGCATTTTCTCTCATGTCTATGCGCAGCCCAAATATCAATTTAATATCCATTGATGACGCTATCTTGTTTGCTTGCAAGAATCCAGTAAGAGAATCTTCTACTAAAATAACCTCTTTTAATCCGTTTTCTTTGGCGATTGAAAAAATACTATCTGCACCGCCTTCTTTCTGTGTAATTGGATTATCCAGAGTTAATATGCTTTTGCCGATAGAGAAGTGACTTTTAAATAACGCTAACATGGCATATATACTAACAGAAAAACAATTTCCTGTCAAGGAATAAAAGTTATTCACGAGGTGCGATAAATGTTGACAGTATCGCTGTGGGATGTTATTATTTTAGAGTTATATGAATATCAAAGTAAAAAAAAGAAACGGTAGACTTCAGGAGTTTAATGTAGAAAAAATTAATGCAAATGTTGAGCGTGCATGCGACTCAATTGATGACGTGTCTGTTAGCGAAATAGTGCTTGATGCTCAGCTTCAATTGTATGATAAAATTACTACTAGCGAAATTGACAAGGCCTTAATCTTAAGTGCGCGCGAAAAAATTGAAAAGGAGCCGAATTATAGCTATGCAGCAGGCAGGTTGCTGCTGAATACGGTATACAAGGAGGTTTTTAAAGAGGGTGTTGATTCTGACATCTTCAGGCTTCAATATAGGAAGAGCTTCATTCAGGGTATTAAAAAATTAGTGGATTGCAATAGGCTTAGCCCTAGAATGCTCGAGTTTGATTTGCAAAAGTTATCTGAAGCAATAAAAATTAGAAGGGATCTCAGGTTTAAATATCTTGGAATACAAATTTTGACAGATAGATATTTTATAAGAGAAGATGGTAAAATTATGGAGGCGCCGCAGTCTTTTTGGATGAGGGTTGCCATGGGGCTAGCCCTAGACGAAGAAGACAAAGATCAAAAGGCTATTGAGTTTTATGATTTATTTAGCAAGTTTTTGTATACTTCTTCAACTCCAACTCTTTTTAACAGCGGAACAATTAGGTCTCAGCTGAGCTCTTGCTATCTTAATACTTTTGATGACAGTATTGACGGCATCTTTGACGGTGCTTGGCAAGAAGCTAGAAAATCTAAATATGCAGGGGGTTTGGGTCTAGACGTTACTCCGTTTAGATCTACAGGGTCTCATATTCAAGGGACTAATGGAATATCAAGTGGATTGGTTCCTTGGTTAAAGATATTTAATGACCTATTGGTCGCAGTTAATCAGGGCGGAAAAAGACCTGGTGCGGGCTGTGCGTATCTTGAGCCTTGGCATTTAGATTTTGAAGACTTTCTAAACTTAAGAAGGAATACCGGAGACGATAGATTAAGGTGTCATGATATGAACACTGCATCTTGGATTCCCGACGAATTTATGCGAAGAGTTCAAAATGAAGGTGATTGGTATTTTTTCGACCCCAGAGAGGCAGATTTACATGATTGTTTTGGAGAGGAATTCGATAAAAGATACAATGAATTAATTGATCTTGCCGAAAATGGTCATATCGATAATTGGAGGAAGATGCCCGCAAAAGAACTTTGGAAAAAAATGCTTAAGGTATTATTTGAGACCTCTCATCCGTGGAACACTTTCAAGGATCCGTGCAATATTAGATATACAAATCAGCACGAGGGTATTGTGCATAGTAGTAACTTATGCACTGAAATTACGCTTCACACAAAGTCCTCAAAGTACGATAAGGGAGAAAAAACCGAGATTGGAGAAACCGCAGTCTGTAATCTCGGGTCAATTAATTTATTAAACCATCTGAATGAAGATGGTAATGATATTGATTACATTAAGCTCGAAAAAACAATTCACACTGCAATTAGAATGCTTGACAATGTGATTGACTTAAATTTTTATCCAACAGCAGAAGCTTCTAAATCAAATTTAAGAAACAGACCTATAGGGTTGGGACTTATGGGTCTACACGATGTATTGCATGTTAAAAATATTCAAATTGACAGTGATGAAGCTGTAGAATTTAGCGATAAACTATTTGAGTTCTATTCAATGCATGCTATATATGCAAGCTCTATTTTGGCTAAAGAGCGTGGCTCATATCAAACCTACGAAGGATCTCTTTGGCATGGCGGAGTTTTCCCAATAGATTCTTACAATAATCTCATGGTTTACAGAGGTAAGCAAGAGGTGCCCGAAGAGTCAGTTACGGGTAAACCCTTAACCGGAAAAGGGCAGACTCTTAAAGAATGGCAAAAAGTAAGGGTTCATGTAAATAAGCACGGTATGAGAAACTCAAATGTTATGGCTATTGCCCCAACAGCCACTATTGGATATATCAATGGCATTGAGCAAAGCATAGAGCCAAATTTTTCTGTATTATTTGTATATGAAAATAAAAGCGGCAATTTCTTTATAACGAATGAGCATTTTATTAATGATATGAAGAATGCAGGTTTGTGGAATAGTGAGGTTGCAAAGCTAGTTAAAAATGTTGATGGAGATCTTTCATTATTGAATGGCGATATCCCATCAGAATTAAAAGAAAAATATAAAACGGCTTTTGACAGAGATATGTTCAAATTGATTGAAGCTAATGCGGCAAGACAAAAATGGATGGATCAATCTATAAGTTTTAATTTATACAACAAGTCTACTTCATTAAAATATTTAAATGACATTTATATGGCTTGCTGGGAAGCTGGGCTAAAAACTACATATTATTTAAGAAACCGTGCGGCATCTAAGGTAGAAAAATCTCACGAAGATAAACCTAAGAGCGAAGAAGCAACCGCATGCAGTATTGAGGCAATGAAGAATGGTGGTATTTGCGAAAGCTGTCAGTGATGGCAACCAAGGAAAAATATTTTAAATCATATCAGGAAAGTTTGCTTCGCGCAAACTTGATTAGAAAAGAGCTAATGTTCTTATATTCAGATATAGAGTCAAGGAATTATTTTAAGAATAGAAAAAATGCCGAAACTGCATATATAGCAACTATAGAACAGTTGATTAACAAGGGATACGCATATCTCAGCCTTAATCCTGAGTCAAAAACTACAATACAGGTATCATTAGATATCGAAAAATACTCAAACATATTAAAAAACTTAAAGTCATGAACTAAATCTTGACTTTTGTCGTTATATATGTTATAAATATATCTATGAATGATAAAACAGGAGAACTTCTCACAAACAATATCGCTGGTGTAAATAGGATCTTACCTCATAAACACAAATTTGCATGGGATTTATTTTTAAAAAGTTGCGCAAACAATTGGATGCCTACTGAGATCAGTATGCAAAATGATATTAAACAATGGAAAAATGATGAAATTTCAGAGGATGAAAAATTACTTGTTAAACGTTGTCTTGGATTTTTTGCTGGAAGTGAGTCTTTGGTTGGTAATAATCTTTTGCTTTCTGCCTTTAAATATGTCACGGACGCTGAGTGCCGCCAGTACATCTTGCGTCAAGCTTTTGAAGAGAGTCTTCACAACCTTACGGTAGTATATGTTTGCGACAGTTTAGACTTAGATATCGAAGAGGTTTTTGCTGCTTACGAAACCATACCGAGCATCAAAGCAAAGGATGATTTCTTGATGAGTATAACCAATGATATTAGCAGGCAGGATTTTAATCCCCATACAAAAACAGGAAAACAAGAAATCTTAAGAAACTTTTTAACATATTGGATTGTCTGCGAAGGAACATTTTTCTTTAGCGGGTTTGCAATGCTCTTGGCTCTCGGAAGACAAAACAAACTTCAGGGAATTTCTGATCAGATTAAATATACCTTGAGAGACGAAAGTTCTCATATCGCATTTGGAACATATTTAATTAATACATTAATCGAGCAAAATCCATCTATATGGACAAAAGCAATTCAGGAAGAATTTGTAGAGCACATGAAAAAAGCCGTAGAGCTCGAAATAGAATATGCTCATGATGTGCTGCCCACAGGTATTCTTGGTCTAAACGCCGATATGTTTGTTGATTATATGCATTATATTGGTAATCGCAGGCTCGAAGCAATTGGATTGGATTACAGATTTCCAAGCGACAAAAATCCGTTTCCTTGGCTAAGTGAAGTTGTAGATGTTCAGGCTATGGGTAACTTTTTTGAACGCAGGGTTCGAGAATACCAGCAAAGTGGCGCTTTAGAAGACGATTTTTAAATTATTAAAGCAAGCTATACAATGGAGGCTCTCCATTGGAAATTTTAAAAGGTCTGCCGCTAGGAGAAAATAAAGTTTTAGATAAGCTTAATCCCATAGCATAAGCAATAGTTGCATTAATAGATTCTATGCCAACTCCATTTTCCTCAACATAATGTCCACGCTTATCGGATTGCCCATATACTTGTCCGCCTTTAATTCCTCCTCCTGCAAAGAGCGCACTAAAAGAAGATGGATGATGATCTCTACCGTTTCTTCCCGATTTAATCTCTGGAGTTCTTCCAAATTCGCTAGCTACAACAACCATTGTGTCATTAAGTAGCCCTCTTGTATTTAAATCTTCGAGGAGCGCACTTAACCCTGAATCTAAGGTTGTAGCTTTGTCTTCTAGTGATCCAAAAACATCATTATGCATGTCCCATCCTCCATAAACAACCTCGACAAATCTCACTTTACTCTCTACTAATCTGCGAGCGAGCAAACAGCCTTGTCCGAAATTATTTTGTCCATATTTTTCTCTAATGGATTCTGGTTCTTTAGTTAAATCAAATGCATCAAGATCTTTGCTCTTCATCAGTTTGATTGCATTATCGTAAAGATCGGAGTATGCTCGAATTTGTTTTTGAGGAAAAGATTTTCCGAAAGATTGATTAAATGATTTTGCAATATCAGTTCTTTGTTTATATGTTTCTTCGTCAAGATATGAGCTTTTTTTAATATTTTGAATACCTGCATTAGGGTTGCCTAATGGAAGTGGTCCATATTTGCTCTCTAAAAATCCTGCCCCTAAAATTCCGCTTCCACCATTAATTTTAACATTATCTGGAAGAGTAAGGTTCAGTTTTTGAGACATTCTGCTAACCCAGCTGCCCATGCTAGGATGAATAATTGTTCCTCGTTTTTGGTAAGAGGTGTGAAGTAAATAATTAGCTTGCTCGTGCGCACCTTGGTTTGTGTTTATTGATCTAACTAGTGAAGCTAAATGCATTTGCTTAGATGTTTTAGGTAACCAGTGACCAAGCTGAATTCCGTCTGCAGAGGTATTAATAGCATTAGTTTCTCCCATAACGTCTTTGTTTTCGGGTTTTGGGTCAAATGTATCTATGTGGGTCATACCTCCAGCCATGTATAAAAATATAATATGCCTTGCCGTTGGTGTCCTTTTGGGTTGCTCTGATACTCCAAGCAGTTCTGAAGCGCTAAAAATTGCATTAACTCCGAGTAGAGATCCAGCTAGTTGCTTTGCAAAAATTCTTCGTGAAGATTGATTATTCATATAAAGGTATACACTTATTTGATTAATTCTTCAATGACTCTGCCTCCGTCAACAATTTCCATAGGTCTATCACCAGGAGCCATCAACTCTTTATCTGCATTTATTCCAATTTGATTGTAAACTGTTTTTGCATAATCCATTGGTGAAACGGGATTATCTTCTACGGTGGTTGCAAAAGCATCACTAGATCCATAAACAAAGCCTTGTTTGATTCCTCCTCCGGCAAGAACGCTACTGAAAACTCTGGGCCAATGGTCTCGGCCAGCATCTTTATTAATTTTAGGAGTTCTTCCAAATTCACTATTCACCATCACTAGGGTGCTCTCGAGAAGACCTCGATCATCTAAATCAGAAATAAGAGATGCTAGCGCTTGGTCGAGAATTGAACCCTGCGTGCTGAATGCGTTTTCTATATTTTGATGATGATCCCAGCCTCCATAGGTTAATGTTACCAATCTGACTCCTGCCTCAACAAGCCTTCTTGCCAAAAGCATTCTCATGCCAGCTTGATTTTTGCCATATTTTTCTTTAATTGACTCGCTTTCTTTTGATATATCAAAGGCTTCTCTAGCTTTAGGGCTGCTTATCATTTGGTATGCATTTTGATAAAATGTATCCATTGAAGATAATGCATCACTTTTTTCGAAAGAATTAAAATCTGATTCTATCATCTGTAAAAGACTTCTTCTTGAAGAAAATCTATTAAAGTCAATTCCTCCTGGAAGCTCTAGGTCTCTGACTTTAAAGTTAGAGTTGGCGGGGTCGCTTCCAAGGCTAAAGGGAGAATATCTAGAGCTTAGATAACCAGAGCCTGCATACTGATTGGGCTGATTAGGAATGCAAACGTAAGGTGGTAAATTTTCTCTGCCTCCTAATTCGTGAGATATAACAGAACCATAACTTGGATACTGTATCGCTGGGCTAGGCTTGTGGCCATTGAACATATTATGCGTGCCTCTTTCATGCGCTGCTTCTCCATGGGTTAGGCTTCTTACTACAGATATTTTATCTGCAATGTTGGCCATGTTTTTCATATTTTCGCTAAATTGAATACCTGGAATTTTTGTATCAATTGCCGAGAATGGTCCTCTGTATTCAAGCGGAGCATATGGTTTAGGATCCCAAGATTCTTGATGCGCCATTCCTCCTGGTAGATATATATGTATAATTGATTTTGCAGGCCCATCTATTGTTGGGTAATATTTTGCTTTTGCAATAGATTCTTGTTCAAGTAAATATGGAAGTGAAAGAATGCCTGCGCTTCCTATTTTAATAAAGTTTTTTCTATTCATTGTATAAATATAAATTCATGAGTGTTTAATAATATCCAAGATACATGTTTAAATCCATTTTTTTTATCTATAATGGGCTTTAACTCTTTTAGCTCTTTTGGGTTTGGTTGACGACCTAATATTGATAAGAATGCACTAACAATCTGATCGTTGATTGTTTTTTCTCCTTCAATAAATTTCATAAAATCTGCATTTTTATTGTTTAGTATATTTTTTTCAACAAAACCGTTTAATAAATTTAAGACTTGAGTTGTGTTTGGCTCAAAGTTGCTGTTTTCGATTTGCTCTTTATCGCTTCCCCCAAATTGTCTTATCAGGTGTCCTCCTGGGGCTGGATATGGTAAGTAGCTACTTCGTATTAAGGATTTGTCTTTAAATTTTTTATTATCATTTTTTTCTTCTGATAATATCTGTAATAAATTTCGATTTTCTGGATGCATTTCGACAAGTCTTTTGAAGTCGTTATATATTGCTGTAGAGTTTAAGTCTTTGTATCTATTGTAAATGATTGAGTAGTCTTGATTATTTTGAATATAGAGTCTTTCTTTGGAGTCGATATTATTATATACTAGCGTAACTAAAGAGTCCCAGATTTGTTCGCCAGTCATTCTGCGCAATGGGGGTCCGGCGAAATGAAAATTTTCAATACTGGCGAAGTCTTCCTTGAAGCTTTTGCGCGAAAAAAGATCTGTGCTTAAAAGTATCCTTTTGAATTCTTTGGTGTCAAAGTCTAGGCTTATTATCAATTTTTCAATGAACTTTAATAACTCTGGGTTGCTTGCAATTGTTTCATCGGTCATGGTGTCGATTGGTTCAATTAATCCAATTCCGAAAATTCTTTTCCATAATCTGTTGCTAATAACTGTTGCAAATCTTGGATTGTCTTCGCTTGTGATCCAATTCGCAAAAATAATTCTGCTATTATCATTATCTTTTGGTAATGAAATATTTGGAGTAAATATTGATTTAGCGTAAACCAAATCTCCTGGATCGCCATCGCTCTCTGCAAAATCTTTAGGAAGTTTGATTTTCCCTGTGCCGTTGTTCTCTATTCCAAATTGCAGGGAATCTCTAACTTGGTTTCTCCAGTTATTAAAAAGTCCTGATTTGGGATCTCCATCTGTTTGTATTGCCCTGCTTAATTTACCGATTTTTTTACTTTGTTCGTTAATTCTTACTGCCCCAATGCCTGATGTAAAAGCCGTCATTTCATAAAATTGTTTTTGAGTCCATTTATCAAACGGGTGATTGTGGCACATTGCGCACTGAAGTCTTGTTCCTAGGAATATTCTAATTGTATGCGATAAATGATCTGGCTGCATGCCTCTGTCTCTGAGGTAAAAACTGATTGCGGCACTATCATTTCCGCCGTACAGTTCACCGTTACTAGCTATCAAATCTCTGACCATTTCGTCATATGGCTGATTTGATTCTAGACTCCTGCGAATCCATTGTCTGTATGCAACCCCGAGATTAATGTTGGTTCCGTCTAGTCTGTCTTTTATTCTTAGCAGGTCGCTTAACCAGTTTAATTCATTATTTATGTATCCAGGGTGATCTAATAATTCTTTTATTAATTTTTGTTTTTTCTTCGGGTCTCTACTCTCGGTATACTTAGTGAGTTCGTTTTGAGTTGGAATGCGCCCTAATATGGTTAAATATATTCTTCTTGTAAATTCATAATCATCTGTTTTTTGCGTTTTAGAAACTTTGAGCGTTTTGAGTTTTGCATTTACTAAGGAATCAATGTGGCTTGCAAAAATTGCTATAGATTTTTCATTAACAGGGGTTGGTAATTTTTTTAGGCCGCCATGTCTATTTGTGGCATGGTAAAGCTCAACTAAATTTTGAGTTTCAAGCGTAAAAAAACTAATCGGTACTCGAAAAAGCTGTAGGTCGCTTTCTTTCTTTAATAATACATGTGTCGCGTTCGCTTCGATAATTTGTGCCTTTATTACGCGTCCGTCTTTGTATACTATATCTCCGCCGAAACAAAGCAGGGAAGAGGTTAAAAATAATAATAAATGTTTCATGTTATTGTTTGATATGTTTTCCGTCTGTAAGTCCTGCGCTGTATGCATTTAAATCTATGCCAACTTTTTTACTTGCATCGAAAATTAATTTTAAATAATACTCTGGCGATCCATTGTCTTGCGCATGATATTCATCGCTAAAAACAATTCCGCTTTTGTTTTTTATTTCTGATCTATTTTCCAAGAAATGGTATTTTTTGAGATTATCGTCTTTGAGGTAACCTTGTCCTTGCCAAGCGTTTTCGACAAATTCTTTAAAAGATCTTGAAAATACTTTGTCTCCAACTTGAAACATAATTCCTCTATATAAGCCTTTATGTGAATCCAGTTTTGATTTAAGTTGGTTAAGATCTTTTGTATAATTTTCTTCGGGGTTCTTGTTGAAATTTGGCAAATGGTAGGAAGGTTGAGCTTCATCTTGAAAAACAAAAGCCAAAACATTGTCTTTGTCTGCAGCTTGCGAAAAAAATCGAAGCGTTCTTTCTCCTGAGCTATCTATTATGCTGACTCTTTTAGAATAAAGAGATTCGTCATTGTTATAATATGGAAGAAGCGCATCTTTAAGTATTGTGTTTTTCATAATCTCGAGCTGCTTTCTTGTTTTTAATATACTTCCACTACCATCGACATGCATCATGATGTGAAGCTGGCCATTCTTTGGCAGGTCTTTGTAGTAGACTCCACCATTGCCCCCACCTAATCCGTAGCCATTTTTTTTCCCAATTCCTAATTTTTCAATGATATATCCTTGTGTTAGTCCAGCTGCACCTCCTGCACCAGCTCCTCCTATTAATCCTCCGACTCCACTTGATTCATATAGCTCCGAAGTTTGATCATTGTATCCAGAACCAATGCCTCCTAGTGCAGGAACAGCTTTGCCGTTTGACATGGCTTCACCTATTCCTGCGCTTAACCCAGCTCCTGATCCTGCGCCTGCGCCTATTGCAGAAGAGCCGATTCCTGCCCCTACTCCCTGACTTGGGTAATTATATGCATAAAGTTCTCCAGCCTTTGACGATTTAGAATTTTTTATTTCTCCACTATTTAATTTAAAATCTCCGAGCTCTGAATTATCTTGGTCGGGAACTAAATTCATTTGTGAAAAATCAACACCCGCACTATCTTCGTTATTTCTTTTTTTATTTAAATTGTTTTGGGCTATGTTTTTATCTTCAAGGCCAATATCTTTGAGCCTCCTATTTAGTAGTCCAGGATCGGCTTCGATTGACTCTATAGAATTGCCAACCACATCATGACGACGATGGCCAAAATTAACATTATCTCTAGTATGAATTGAATTTTCATTTAAAATTGTATTGTTGGTTCTTAAATTTATATCATCAGTATATACAGTGCCACTATAATCTTTTGTGTTTATTGTTGATATTGCTCTGCTGTTATATACATGTTCTTCATTTGCCTGTTTTTCTCGTATGGATCCATGTAAATAATCTTTATATATAATATCTTTATTTTCATGAATTATTCTATCAACATATACTATTTCTTTGGAAAAATTTGATTCGTGCTTTGATTGATCTCTCTCGACAAAATCAATTGATTCGTTAGGGGATTTTGTAATTAATGAAATTATCAGTATAAGAAATAAGATAAAAATAATGTATGCAGAAATAAGATTTGAGAGCGCGACGTTTTTGTTTTTCATGATTTAAATGGTAGCTTTCGGAACAATTATTTACACAAAAAAGCCGCCCGAAGGCGGCTTTTGTGTTTGGGGTTAGGCTTAAATCTATCCCTTATCAGAGCTAGGCTTTAAGAGCGCTACAAGCAGAAGGAGCGTAATGACCCCTGCAAGTGAAGCGCCTTCTCCAACGAACCCTAGTACGACATCCTGAAGGTTGCCGATGACGTTAATAGGAGCTCCTTCGCCAAAGACGACTTGAGCTACGACCAATAGGCCGATAATCGACAGGAGAACACTTGTGACTCCTCCTGCGTACGTTTTAATCGTATCGATTGTATTTTTCATAAATTTAGAAGTTTACAGAGATTCCAAGACCAATAACGTATTCTTCAGAAATGAGATCTGAGTCAACTCTTGTAAGGTCAAAAGAAGCTACTGCATTTTCAGAAATTTTTCTGGAAACACCAAGTCCTGTAGAATAGTATGTTTCGTTTTGAGAATTAGAGAGATCTGTATTTCCTACAGAGCCTCCGATTGCCAAATCTCCAACACCTACATCAATAGAGTGGGATAGACCAAGCTCATAGGTATACAACGAATCTTCTAGATTGCGGAAGACGGATAATTTTGGCGATAGAAATGTGTTAATTTCAAAACTGATCTCTGCCTCCAATAAAGTATTACCCGGAACATCTTCCACGTGATTTAATCCAAGATAAGCTTTAAAAAGTTCATTAGCAAAGCTTTTAGAGGCTCCTCCTGCGATAATATACGAGTCAGATCCGCTGCTGGATACTGATTGATTTGTAAATGCTCCAACAGAATAGTTTAGACCCAGCACTTCTCCATTTACTCCAACCGAAGCCTGAATTGCTTCTTCTGAATTTAGGGCTCCTCGAAAAAAGTAGTCTGAGGCGTACCGAGTGCTTAGCGAATAATTTTCTGCCGAAGCGACGTTAATAAAAACTCCCAAAAGGGTAGTAAGGATTAGTTTTGTTGTCTTCATAAGATTTAAAAGTTATATTATACTAATTTGATAAGCAAATGTCAAGAGATTTTTATTCTTGAGCTTGTTTTATCTTTAAGCTTTGGTATATTAATGGTCAATATACCGTCTTGCATTTTGGCGGAAATATTCTTTGCATCCATATTGCTTTCGAGCTTATACTTGTTTTTGAAGGGGTCGTCAAATATTTCTTGCTTGATATATTTTTTGCACTTTTTATTTTCAGGCTCATGGCAAATATGTAATACATTTTCTATTACATCTATCGTAATATCTTTCTTTGATAGACCGGGCGCTTCTATTTCAATAGTGGTTGAGTTTTCGTCTTGAAAGATGTTGCAATTTTTTCGTGAGGTTTCAGGTTGATAATAAAAATTATCGAATATTGAATCGAATATTGAGTTATTGTTTTTAATGTAATATGACATTTTGTCTCCTTGTGTTTTAGTTGTTTTAAAGTATTGTGTAAATATGTCTCAAAAATCACTTGATCTTTGAGCTTTCAATACTATAGTTGCTATAACTGTGCCAATTAATTTTTAAATAAAAACGGTCTCCACTCTTCTCGTTCCTTTTGAAAGGCGTGAAAAAAATGCCAAGGAGTGCAGGGTTTTAATTCTTCACCTTTGTAGTTTTTATATGGATATAATGCCGCTTTTTTTGAATTGCAGCTATGGCATGTTATTGTTACATTGAAACTATCTTTTGTTCCGCCCATGCTTTTGGGGTATATGTGTTCTATACTCATATCTTTTATCGTTTTCTTTTCTCCGCAAATCTGGCAGCGACCTTTATATCTATCATAAAGATACCTTAGGTTCGGTTTTTCTTTTGTTTGGTAAACCCATTTTGCTGTAGTCAATAAAATTGTTGGTACTGGATATAGCCTGTTGCATGCATTTAGGAATGGTTGAGACTCGTAATATGTTGAGCGATTTGGGTTTATCCATTCTTCCCATGTTAGAGGTTCACCACTTGCGCATAATACTTTCACTGTGTTAAGTTTATCTTGGTTTGATCCACAGGATATTAATTTCCTTACTCCTTCTTTGGCCGTTGTTATATTTATGGGCGTCCAGAAGTGAGATAAAATTAAAACAATTCTATCCTTGCTACTGCAACAATATGAAGAAGAATTAATTATTTTTCTTTTTGTCGTGATGACCGCCTTTTGAGGAATTAGGCTTTTCATGGGTATAGCCCATTTTCTTCATTGCAAGGTGATCTTCGTAGGTTTTGGCCATATAGGATTTTCCTGTCTTTGGATCATACATAGCATGAGGTTTGAATTTTTCATGCTCTGCAGATTGAGCTTTTTTGATTGCGTCTTTTGATGGATAATCTTTATCTCCAGGCTTTGCTGGCTTATAATTTTTGCCCATGCGTTTCTTTTTGTCTTGAATGTTTTTCCAGAGACTAGAATAATTCTTTTTTTCTTTTGTTTCGGAGGCTAAGCTACCATACATAAGGTAATCGTATACAGCCTCAATAAAGTGTTCGGCTTTAGATATTTTATCTTGCGCCCAGGCCATCAGGTTATAGTCTTCAGGCATTTCTGAAATTTTATTTCTTATAGCTTCTGATTGCATAGATATCTTTGCGAGTTGACCTTCCGCCATACTTTTCTCGTGGTCTTCCTCTTGGGAGTTTTGTTCTGGCATATCATTTTCCATGTCGGAGTAGTCTTCGTCCATGTACGATCCTTTCGTATAGTCTGTAACTGATTTTTTGGACTCCCACATTTTGCAAGACCAATATCTCGCTTTCGTTTTTGGTCCGGGATTCGCGCAATTATGACGAGCCCTGAAGTTTTTTCGTCTATTTGGGTCATCCCTTTTGATCTCCATATTGGGATCTCCAAAATTTACTTTCACGACATTACCTTTTTCGTTTTTTACATAAACAGAAAATTTCTTCGGTCCTTTTGGGGTTCTAAAAGGCTTGTTTAGTTTTTTGCCTTTGTTCGATTCTGCCGCCCAAATTTCTTCGTCAATGATTTCCTCGAATCCTAGTTGGTCAACTTCGATAAAAATCGTACTCCACATTTCTTCGGTAAATTCAGGATCTTCTTCAAGCTTGTAATTATAGATATCTAATTTCGCTTCAATCAAGTCCTCTTCCGTGAAGATATTTTCTTCGTCCCTCACTCCGTCATCTATTAATACGGCTGCAGACGCTTTAGCTACATCTTGATCTGCTTTTCGATAGCTGTCTTTCACTTTTCCTCCTCTAACCATTTTTAAAAACATGTTAACTCTCGCCATTGCCCATTGACCTCTAGTTTTTCCTGGGCGATGACTGGAAGAAAATGCGCCTGCCCCCCTGCGATATACTTTCTTAAGCTGAGAAAGGGTGACTTTTTTGCTATATTTTTTGTTGTGCTCAGAAACCTTTGATTTTAAGGATTCTAAAACTTTATCTGAAAAAGTTATTTTGCTTCCCTTTTCTCCTGCGCTTCCAGGTTTGTTTTTGTCTGAACCTTTTTTTTGTTCGGATTTTTTTGCGGGTGTTTGCGCTGAACTTTTTGGCCCAGGACGTTTAGCTGAGTGAGATTCGTTTTCCATGGTTATTTATTACACAATAAATTGTAATCATTTTCGTACATTTTTTTAACAAGACCCTTGAAGTCTGTTTTTCTCTTCCAGCCTAATTCTGATTCCGCCAAAGAGGGGTCTCCGCATAGTTTGTGAACTTCTGCAGGTCTGAAAAACTTGGGATCTACTTCAAAAATTAATTGGCCATCTTCAGTATAATATTTTTCATTTTCACATTCTCCGGATTTTTTATATTTGATTCCTGCAAAGAAAAGCGTTTGATCTAGGAATTCTCTAACTGTGTGCATTTCGCCGCTAGCAAGTACGTAGTTTTTTGGGGATGATTGATTAAGCATAAGCCAAACCCCTTCCATGAAATCTTCTGCATCGCTCCAGTCTCTTTTCGCCTCTATGTTTCCCATTCTCAGGGGCTCAAATTCTTTATTTGATTCTAGGGAAATTTTTATTTTTGCAATTGTGTGACTAATTTTTCTCGTAACAAAATCCAAACCTCTTCTGGTTCCTTCGTGGTTAAACAACCATCCTTGTACTGAGTAAAGGCCGTAAGACTCTCTGTAAACCCTTACTATGTGTCTTGCAGCACACTTTGCTGCTCCATAAGGGCTTTGAGGTCTTAACGGATGCTCTTCATTTTGAGGTGTGCAGATCACATCTCCAAATTCCTCACTACTTCCTGCATTGTAGAATCTACAATGAGGAGAAAATCTTCTAATTGATTCTAGGATATGTAATACCGAATTAGAGTCTGTTTCCCAAGTTTGTATGGGGTAGTTCCAGCTGCCAGCGACAAAAGATTGGGCAGCAAAGTTAATAAAATAATCAGGTTGTATATCTATTACTACATCACGCATACTGTGAGCGTCATTTAAGTCCATGTCTATTAATTTAAATCTACTCTCATTTTCAAGATGCAAGATGTTTTCGTGGTTTTTCACGCTTAGTCTTCTTGCGGTTCCGTAGATTTTGTGTTCGGTATTTTTTAAGAGATAGTCTACCATGTGGCTACCGTCTTGTCCTGTTATTCCAGTTACTATAATTTTTTTCATTTTAATTTTAAAATACTATTTTCTGTTGCATCGGTCATTGGTTGAGGGAGGGATCCCTCGTTAATTTTGAAGTACCCCCATTCATCATGCTCTATTGCATCCTTTGCAGATAATGAGGGAAACATAAAGTCGTCGACTTCTGTTTGAAATACGATAAAATATTTATCTCCTTCAATTAAATATTCATCCAGAAAAGAAACTTCTCCTGTTATGTCTATAGCTGTTTCTTCTTCAAATTCTCTGATAGATGCAGCCTTCGGGTCTTCGTTTGGCTCAATCATTCCACAAGGCATAGACCAATACCCCGCTAAATTAGCTGCTACTCTGGATCTGCGGCCAAGAAGAACTAAGCCATTAAAAGTCATTAATAACCCTGCGGCAAAATAGTTTTTATGATTAAAGGAATTCATTTATTTTGCTTTTATTTTCCCAGTGCGGGCATCCTTTATATTCCATTTTTACAATTTCTTCATTATCTTCTGCGCTTAATAAATGCTTCTCTTCAATGAATGCTGTTTTTTTAATATTTTTTTCTTTATCTATTACGGCATAATATTCCATGGGTTTCCTAAATGGACATATAAACGCTTTTATTGGTTGGCCATTTTTATCTAGGACAGGCTCTCCTTTGGACATTTTAAATCCGTCTTTACCGCATGCAAGCGGGCCGCCGAATGTGCCATCTTTTGGGAAATCTTGGTTTGCTGCAAAATTTGACCTCGCACAATTATCGTCAAATCCATCGATATATTTTTGAAATTCGGTCAATTGATACTCAAAACCTTCTAGTTCATCGTCTGAAATTTTGTCCATTTTTAAGTACCCTTTTCCGGGGTCTCCAAAAATATCTTTTTCCAAATCAAAGCGCAAGAATATGAATTCACTCTGCGGCTTGCTTTCTGGCATTATGTGTTTGGTTGCAAGGCAGTATATGAGGTTCTGTAAATTATCCGAAATCTCTTTTCCCTTAAAGACTGATTTACTACTTTTGAAGTCTCTAATAATAACAGAATTATCTTTGTATACGAACATTTTATCTATATAGCCTCTGATCGCATACCTCTTCTCGCCATCGTTAATTTCTAGGTCAAAAAACTTTTCGGATTCTGCTTCTACAGGGGGATCTTCAGAGTCTCCAAAAAAATCATATCTCAATCCGTTAACGATCATTTCGTCGATAAGGTCAAGATTTTCTTGGTCGTTGACATTTAGCTCTTCGGCTTCTTTTCTTACTTGTTCAGAAACAATCTTGGTATTCCAGATTGTTCCGTCTTTAACGATTTTGTTAAACTCCCTCTTGTGTTTGTCTCCAAGTAGTTCGAAAACATTGTGACATATAGTTCCCCTGCTAGCTCCATCATTTCGCGCTTCTGGAAGTTTTAGTTTATACTTGCACCAATAAGTCCACGAGCATTGTTGTGCAGTTTTAATTCTGCTTGCGGAGAGCCTTGTTAATTCAGTCATCGATTATAATTGATTTATTTTTTAATAAAGATTTTGGGATGGACTTGATTGAATCTAGAGTTGACAATATCCGAGACCTTTGGGCTTGTTGGTCGATAGATAGTAGTTTTTCATTCCATTTTTTAAAGTCGTTTTCATTCATGTCGCCAAAATCATTTTTAATTGGAAGGCAGATATTAATTTTTTCTTTATCAAAGAAATTTAATAATTTTAAATAATTTTTTACACTAGCCTCGAGGCCTTTATTTCTAGATGATTGGCTATCATTGTTTAATGATATTACTATATTGCTTGGATTGAAAGAAAGTGTTGAGCATATTAATTTTGTGCTTATTTCAAGACCAAAGGTAACTAAAACATTGAAGTATCCAAATTGATTCAACATCAATAAATCTCCTATACTCTCAACAAATATAACTTGATCTTTTTCTTGAATTGCGTTAGATGTTAAATCATTTACATATAACGGGTATACCCATGATTTCTTTCTCCCTATG
>Ga0255768_10000078_pt1 | contig 92996 bp, 100 predicted proteins | sample 071ome_33_FD_179983 | JGI IMG/M metagenome (GOLD analysis project Ga0255768, IMG submission 179983) | Coastal salt marsh microbial communities from the Groves Creek Marsh, Skidaway Island, Georgia - 071412AT metaG (version 2) | ecosystem: Environmental > Aquatic > Marine > Intertidal zone >... | reverse complement strand
TGCCCATCTTACTTGGATTGAGTGTGGGAATTCCCATCTTTTTCTTTGGTGATTGGCAATACGGACTTGTAACAGGTGCATTAGTCTGGTCGATTGGGGGCACATTATTCCTCGTTGGGTTGGGATGGTTGCTGAGACTTGTAGGTGTTGAATATGACTTGCAAAAGAAAGAGGCTGCATATCGTAAGATTTTGGTGATTGCAGAGGATGACGAGACAGTCAGACCTAAAACTATTGAAGAATTGTTTGAAGGTGTCAGAGGCATTCATTTTAAATCCTATATAAGATACCTATACTTCAATATAGGTAGAATTGCATACTTACAGGCAAATGTCTTGAGTGCTTATGTGTTTCTTGCCCCCGCTATTGTTGCTGGTGCAGTCACATTGGGTGTAATGCAACAAATTATTCGGGCGTTTGGTAGAGTAGAAGGTTCTATGCAGTATTTACTTAAAGCGTGGCCTACCATTATTGAATTAATGAGTGTCTACAAACGTCTAAGAGAATTTGAAAGACAGATACAGGAGAAATAAATGAATAGTAAATTTAGCATTGGCGTTGTCATTGCTATTGTTCTACAGGTAAGTGCCTTTGTGTGGTGGACTGCACAACAGGCACAAACCATAGATCAACTAGAAGGGCAAGTCGCCGAACTCACTGCAAAGAGTAAAATAGAAAAAGAAGTAACTCTTATTAATGATGTGAAGCAGCTGAGAAAAGAAGTTGACAAAATGAAAGAAGATATTTTGTCAAGTTTAACTAGTATTGATGATATGAGAATATCAGAAGATAATAGGTTGGGTGAATATATTGATCGGATATATGATGGTTTGATCAGCGACCTACAGGCAACTTTTGCAAAACATGAAGGTTGGATTGATGAATTAGATAGTGATGTTGATGCAGTATATGTACATATTGATACACAATTAAAAGATTTAGATAAAAAACTAAGCGATAGGATTAAAGATAATGACGGCCAAATCGAGCAAACCAAATAAAAAGAAAAAAGAAGAAGAAAAAATTGATTTGATACCACCTACGGTAACTGCTCCGCCACCACCCGAGCCGATGCCGAGAGACTTGACATTTGAAAAACAACCTGGCACTATACTAAAAGAAAATGGTATTTTGTTTATGGATAGAAAATTTGATCAAGAAAACTGTATGCCACTGGTGAAAATGATAATGGAGTATAATTTGATGCCCGCACCCAAAAGGCCTCCAATTATTCATCTGTATATTAATTCGCCAGGCGGTGAGGTGGCATCAGCGTTTCATCTCATAGATGTAATAAAACAGTCAAAAATACCAGTTTATACTTATGGTATGGGTTCTATTGCATCTTGTGGTGTGTTGTTAATGATGAGTGGAGAAAAGGGTCATAGATATCTAACTCAGAATACTAGTATTATGTCGCATCAATATAGTTGGGGCGCTGGCGGTAAAGAGCATGAATTGTATGCAAAGATAAAAGCTTATGAGTTTTCATCAGAAAAAATGCTTGAGCACTATATTAAATGTACTGGAAAGAAAAGAGACTACATTAGAAAATACTTGTTACCAGAATCTGATACTTGGTTAACACCCGAAGAGGCGGTAAAACATGGTATTGCAGACAAGATTATACAAACATATTAAGATTATGGAGAATGTAAATGGCTACAAATTTGACAACAAAATTGAGTACGGTTTTGGAAGAATTAAAAGATGTCATGGAACAACGCAAAGATAGAATCGAAGAATTAAGAAAAGAAATTGATGAAATTGAACAACAAAATTCAGAGCTAGAAAAACAAATCACATCTATTCTAAGTTCTTTTTAATTTAAAAGCTTGACATTCCTCTCTACTTCGTATATAGTAATAGATGTAGAGAGGAGTGATTCGATGAAAAATTATGGGTTTAGTGATGATATGTTTTCAGATCTTCACAAAGATGTTTATGGTTTTCGTCCTCGTGGAATGATGATGGAAAACTGGCGTGCCATGAATGCCAAGCAGAAAGAGACTCTTTGGAATTGTCTCTGCGAAGAGCTTGAAGATAACATGAAACAAGAAAAACTTGCTGAAGAAAAGGCGGTTGATGAGTTCAAAGAGCGTATTGAACAAGCTCAAGTTTGGGGCGCCAGAGACTATTGGGACGCTCTACGTTGGATTACGGGTTGCGAGTCTTTCTATCACATCCAAGATGTTGAACATTTCGTGTGGGAACAAGGTATCTTGTTCACAGACTTTGGCAAGCAGATTGTCAAAGATATCGCAAAAGTTGCAGAATATAAGGAATATGCATAATGCAAAGTATTTGTCATGATATTGATGTAATCTCGAATGCTATCATAGCGTTTCAAGAGGGAGCATCTGATGAAAAACGGATGGCTCTATGGTCACTGGAGAGTTTGCTCGAAGAGAAACAAAGAGTTTTAACATCTTTTGAGGAGGAACATGCAGAAACCTAAACGTAAGCGCCGCACTAAGGCAGAAATGGAACGTGACCGCGCAAAGGAGGCCGCAGCACAAGCAGAAAAAGATTTTAAGGTTCCGCAGAATACTCAGAAGTATTATGACAAACCTCCAAAATCCGACAAACCTATTGTAATATCTAAAAAATATCCTACCCCAAAACCACTTCCAAAATACGAGGAAAGAACTGGTGATGTTGTTGCAACAATTTTAGAAATGAAAGGTGGGTGCAAATATGCATTGTCAAAAAAAGGACATCTGCTCATATGGAGCACAATGAGCAAAGATTGGCGTATACTATATGATGTTAGATATAATGACGCAAACACCATATATAATTCTTTGAAGGCAAGTAAAGAAAAAAATCTAAATAATATCGAGCCTAAAAGAAAAAGGAAAACGAATGGGAAAAGTCACAATCTACGGAAAAGACAATTGCAGTTGGTGTGACAAAGCAAAAGAGCTTGCAGAATCTAACAACTATGAATATACATATAAAGGTATAGAAGATGCAGATGTGAGAGCAGAATTAATGTTCAGAGACCCCGATGTGAAAACTGTACCACAGATATATTTGGGCAATTCGCTTTTGGGTGGTTATGAACAATTTAAGGAATGGGTAGAAACTCAAAACAACTTAATGATGGAAATAAAAAATGCTATACATTGATGATATGACACTAAAACAAAAGGCAATGTTAGATAAAATTTGGGAATGTAAAAATGCCGCAGAATTTGTAACTTGGAGATCAAAGTTATCAAAAAATGATCAAATCGAGGCAATGTGTCTTTTAGAACTATTACAACTTGCGGCTATAGATTCGGAAATTGAGGAAACTCATGATTATACAATTGCACAAAAACTATTAGCGGAGGTAATGAATAAGGAGGGATAATGAAACGGACGCCACTAGAAATTTCAATGTACAAAACAACTTGGATGGGCGAGGCCCATTGTGCCAAATTTCACACCGATGATTTGGATGCAACAATTAATTGGTGTAAAGAACATGTAGACGAGGGTGATTGGCATATTACAAAGTGGATTAGTGAATATGAACACAAAATACACTTTAAATATGAAAATCATGTGGAAAAATTTAATGATACAAAACTATAAAAAATATGTCTACATAAAAGATTTGAAATTAAATCTTAAAAGTATTACAAACAGTTGTAATATAATGCGTAAAATTGTAAATGAAAATTTCCAAAGCAATTCTGGTGGATTTATGGGGGAATTGGAAACAACAAAAGAATTCAGTAAATATAACTGCTTTATGTATCCACTAGATCAATTTTATGAATTATACAAAGAAATCCAAATTATGTATAATGAAGTAAGAGAAAATGATGATGTCTCTTACATACAATGTTGGTTAAATGTATACAAAAAAGGACAATTTATAGATTGGCACGGGCATTGGGATGAAAATTTCAATGCGTGGCATGGATTTTATTGTGTTGATGTAGAGCCAAATAGTTTTACCGAATATAGATTTGTAAACGAAGATTGGGAATTTTTAATTCCTAGTAAAAATAATCTTTTAGTTATGGGCAAGAGTAAAAATGACGAACATAGATCGTCGCCATGGGAACATGACAACCCCAGAATAACAATTGCATATGATATACTACCAAAAAAACACGTCCCAGTTAAAGATATTAATCACTGGATACCAATTTAAGGCTTGACAAATGATTAATAAAATGTTAAATTATTAATCATGAAAGGAGAATTAATGATGAATATCAATGTCGGTGATTCGGTAAAGATGAATGGAAATGTCGGCGAGATTGTAAAATTTACAACTGACGCTCACAACGATGAATGGGTCTGTGTATTATATAATGATGGGGCGTATAAGTCCTATGAAATAGACTCTTTTATGAACAAGATTATGTCGGGAGTCATAGAAGTAGAAACAGAAAGTGTTTGGTAATGGACGAAAATTCGTTAACTTTTGTTGCGGAAGAATCTCGCAAGATAAACCCTAACTCCACTCTTGGCGATTTAGAAAATGGAATTCGACAAGAGTATCAAAACTGGTTGAGCGATAGTATTTGGCCAGAAACCGAAAACGTCTATGCAGATAGTCCTCTGCATAGTTTTTATGATGAAACGTATGACATTTGGTGGGAAGGTACAATCAACGAAGAATCCTATCGTATGTTTACAGAATTTGATGAAATGGAGATTGTATATTGATGTGGTATGTAGAATATCAAATGGCCGATGGGTCGAATCAAAAGTTTCGGTATGAAGGACTGACAAGAGAACAGTCTAGAGAAATACACGCAAGATATTCTGGTTGGAAAGCCAACACTATTTATGTAAGGTCTGGAATCATGAATCGATAAATACTCCTTACAGAAACTATTAAGGAGTAATATTTGGATTACGATGAATGGCGGTTTCATTGGGTCGATGACCCATGCGATGATTGTTCTCATTGGATTTCAGAATTATCAAAAAAATGATTGTAAGACGTAGAAAGAGCTATGTGGTTTACGACGAGACCGAAAGTAAAGTCTTATTGGTATGCCGCTGCTTAAAAACAGCTCGCGATTTCTACAATGATTACGTAGTAAACAAGTGGTTTCAGTAATGAAATGGACGAAATTGATGATTTCATAGAGTATTTGGAGAGCAGAATTCGTAAAATTCGATCAGATATTCGTGATTTCTATAAAAAATATCCACAATATTCACCAAACAATCGTGGTGAGGATATAAATGACATGATGATGTTGCCAGAAAAAAGACTGGCAAAAGAATTGAAGGATGAAATATTAAATGAGTATGCACTTATTAAGAGGAACACCCGGCCTCAACGTAAGAAAGTCCCGCAAAAGAAAAAATAAATCTGCAAGTCTGCGACAGGCAGAGGCCGACATGGAGAAATTCTATGCTCGGATGAAAATAGACACGTCTAAAAAGTCAACATTTCGTTATGATATACCAGTTTATAAAACTGAGACAAAAATTCGCACATCAGATACAATTCCCACATTTGCTCCCAAAAGAGCGAGAAATACATATAGTGGAGAAAGACAATTGATTGGTGTTGCTACAATGCACAAATCAAATTCTGTACCAATTTTTGCAGATAGAAAAGATGATGCAAAAGATATTGCACAAATGAGGAGAAATTAAATGTCTATTCCCCATACAAGTAGAGTTTTCGTAAGATTTGCCATCATGATAGAAGATGGTGATGGTTCAACCGAATATGTTCGCGGAAACGGAATACATTGGGGCCCTGATGATGAGGTATTAGTTTTCTTGAAAAGAGAAGATGCTGACGCAGAGGCCGCAAAATGGAACACCGGCAAAGTAATAGAGTGGCAATAATGTTTATAATAAATAATATTGTTGTGAAACTTAATGACTGATTCTGAAATACGCGAATTGATAGAGATGTTTCCGAATTTGCCAAACCCACACAACTATCCTGTGACTTTTCAATATTATGTAAATCTTTACTATTATTATAAAAGAGTCAAATGAAACCAGAAAAAGAAACATTGTATCATTTTGTGTGTGACCACTGCTCAGGCTGGTGGTCTATTGCTGCTACTGATGGCTGGACTCCAGAAACTTGGTCAAACCTATATAAACAAAAGTATAGGTCAAACATTTCTAAAAAAATGTTTTGTCCTTGGTGCGGCGAGGGAAATGAGATAACGCAATGACTGATTGGATGATTATAGGCATTTTTGTTTTAGTAATCTGCGTAATTATCCTTTTTGCAGAATTATTGGATGCGTGGTGGAATGGGAGAAAATAATGACACTGAATGACGGGCCTTTAAAATTTAATGTTAACGATAACGTAGACAAAGTAATTACTGAAACATTTGAAAGAGTGTATCTTAAAGACAAGAAAGTCTATAAAACCACAACAAAAAGAACTTACAAAGGTGTTGATGACTATGACGACACCACCACAACAGAATTTATCATAGATACAAATCACCCAAATTGCGGCACAGATGATTGCTGTGGAAATTGCAAACCACAGTACAATCAGTCGTGGCAGGAATACGAAAATCGACGAGGATTTGACGAATATGGAAACTATGGGGAAAATAATCCACCAGTCTTTGAAAAGGGTTATCCATCATATGAGGCCGTCAATCGAGACCCAAATGAGATAATCGAACGCGCCATGGGGATAGACAGGACAGTAGAGATAGTCAAACCATGATAGAGTGTCCAGTGTGCGAAACAATTTTTAAAAGAGAATTGCTCACTGGACACAGTATCGTAAAATGTCCTCGCTGCGAAGAAAAAGAACTTTTCGAACAATTATTGCTTGACAGACTACTCAAAATTTGTTACAAAGGATTGTAACAAAGAGAGGTGATTCGAAATGACATATGAAGTAAGAACCACAATCACCACTTTGTGTCCTATCATGAGAACCTTGGCGATGCCTGCTCTCGTTGTTGAGACCTTGGCAGAAGCAGAGGCGTGGTTCGAATGTAGGCTCGCCCAAAGGCATCTTCACAGGGTTGTTCATACCCTCTTTGGTGAGAGAGGTGAAGTCCTGAGAGTCGTCTTTGCATAACTCTTTTTCTCATGCGCCTGTGCGGAGGGCAGGCCACCTAAAAGCACTATCTCTGGTGAATATATTCGCCCGTGAAATATCGGTGACGTGAAAACCAGAGATGTTAGTTTCAATCGAACTAGAGCGGCAACGTCAATAAGGCCGTGCGGAGAGATTGGAGATACTAACTGGGCGTATGAGGAAAAGAGTTATGCTTGACATGCCTGTTCGATTATGATATATTAAACTGTAACAAAGAGAGAGTGATTCGCAATGGATATCGAAGTAATGGCTGATGAATATGAAGACCTGCGCAATGGACTGCTTGGATACATTGATGCATGTAACCAAAACCTTATACAATATCGTGCAATGGGAGATCAACGCGCTGTAGAAGCCGCGGAAGGTATGATTGCCGAATTTCAAATGTGTCTACAACAACTAGAATCTGCTGGAGTTTGATTATGGAAATCGATTGGGGTTGTACACCACGTACAAAACGCCTTGCTCAGATGTTAACAGAACTTGACCACTTTCCATTCCAAGGGGAAGTGGTTGACAAGAAAAACAATCCTGCACTAGAAAAGTTTCGCAAGGCACAGAATGTTGTCTACGACATCTTTCACAACGGTTTTGGTAATCGTTATCGTGAATGGAGAAACTTAGGTGTTCGGAAACGTGACCTACCCTTACCCACATATTACAGAGACTACTACTATCCTGGCAATTGGGATCGTGTAAATGAATATGTGGAAGAGGCATTTACACCTATCGTTGAAGCTGCTGCAAAAGAACAGGGACTTGACATATGACAAATGTAATGAACATGCTTGGTAATGCAATCGGTTATCTTATCTTAATCGTGTTTGCATTCGGTTGGATGGACACACTTTGGATCTTCGGCGTTGAAAACTCGAATGAATATACATGGTGGTACGCCATAATGCAATTAGCTGAATGGATGGAGTCTTAACATGACTTATGTAGCAGATGGTTCAATGGATCGTGAAGGTCGCAAGTTCGAGCAACAAGTAGAAGATATCTTGAACAATGATGTTCAGGCACAAATCAAGTTTCTAGGACGTACACTAGAAGAAAACGAAATCGCACGACATGTTGGTGGTTCCAATGGTCACTCTGACGTGAACATTATCAACACAGTTACCGATGAGGTATCTATGCAGATTTCAGTGAAGCGCAAATCTAAGATTGGCAAGGGTGACGGCGGCATCACATACAAGAACTTTACATTAGGTTCCCATATCACAGAAGATGAAAACCTCGAAAGGGTTTTTCAAGAATGTGTTTCATGGGCTAAAGAAGCCCGTGTGCGTTTCAACTCAGGTACGCCTAAAGATACAATCCGCAAAGAACAAGCAATGCTATCGAATCGTGTTTTGCGTGAAATGTCTAATGAAACTCTAAAAGACTTGATTGAATCTTCAATCGTGTATCGTGATTCTGAGGTTGATAGTCGTCTAGTATTCGGAAATGAAGACTGGTCTGTTGAAGAATCTATCTCATATTCTGATATTCCTATCGTGCGTGACTGGGACATGGTTACATGCGTTGAATTGAAACTCGGAAAATCAAACACTGCACAATCTTGCAAAGTGAAGTTCATCATGAAAGATGGGCGTGTGATGGATTACGGTTTGCGCATTCGTGTCCATACCAACAATGGTATCTCTGCATTGGTTGGAGAATCTGGATCTAACAAATCATCATACTGGTGTATGAAGTTTCAGCAAGATACTGTTTACTCTATGCTAAACAAATAAACTATCAAATCCATGAACACAGTATTGACTTTTAGTTAGTGCTGTGTTATTATTAATATAAATTAGGAGTTTTAAATGCCACAATACTATGCATTAGAGCGTGACGCATCTGACATGTGTAATCTTAAAGTTGCACCTAAATTAATTTATATTGATCCTCCGTTTGGGTTGAACAGAAATTTTACAATGGAAGAAGAAACCGGAACTGAAAAAGGTTTCAGTGATAACTGGAATAGCCAAGAAGACTTTTTGACTTGGTATTCTGATATTATCGAAAAATGTTTCAAAGTATTAGATAAGGATGGGTTTCTCTATTGCCATAACAATTTTATTATGAACGCACTAGTACTTTCTAAATTATCTATTAGTTCAAAACTAGATACAAATATATCTTGGAGACGTTCACATCCACATAATAATATTAAAAATGGGTGGGGTAATATCGTAGATAGTATTTTAGTTTTTAAAAAGGGATCACCAAAATTTAATGTACAATATTCAGAACTAGATGAAACATATAAGAATAACAGTTTTGGTAATTCAGATGAAAGAGGTAATTATTCTCTTACTCCAATTACAGGAGAAAAAAGTAGGCCTGGTCATATGTTCGAATTTAATGGATTCGCCCCAAAATTTGGGTGGAGAAAACCATTAGAAGAAATTAAAAAATTGGATGAACAAAACCTTATTCATTATGGCAAGAACAAACCTTATAAAAAAATGTATCTTGACGACTCTAAAGGTTCGCCCATTCAAAATTTTTGGGATGACATTCATCCTGTCACTAGAACTGAAAAACAAAAACGTGAATATCCTACACAAAAACCCATTGGACTTTTAGAAAGAATTATAGAATCTAGTTCTCAGCCTGGAGACTTAGTATTCGATCCGTTCTGCGGTTCTGGCACCACTTTGTTAGCATCAAATAATTTAGGAAGGTCTTGTATAACCTCTGACCTCAATTTAGATGCTCTTAATATTGCAGTTGAAAGACTTAACGAACAGGGTGGCACTGTAAATATGGATGTTGAAAATATATGGGAAGATAACAACAGAACTATAATAGATAATTCAATAAAAATAAAAAACTCTATTGACACGATAGAGTTTTTATGATATAAAGGATGTAGGGTATCCATTGAGATACTTAACTCAAAACTTTTAAAAAGGGCAATGACTCAAAAAAAGGAAATAAAATGAACATGATGAATCCTGTTCCTTTAACCACAGAGGAAGAAAAACTAAATGTGGTAGTAAAAAACGGTGGACTGTTTACAGAAGCCCATTTGCAAACCCTTGAAAGGCTGAGAAATTTTGATGCTCATCCAAAAATTTATGGTTCGCAAACATCAAAAGGCGTAAAATACTCAAATACAACTATTGCGAATATTAAAGATGTTGACGCAAATAACACATTCTTCAACCAGTTGGCTCGTGTTGGCGTTAATCCTTTAATGAAAGAAATAAGAGAAGATATTTACGTAAATGGATATTCACTAGTAGAACTTCCAATTATGGTTATGAAAACTAAATCTGGACAATACAAAATTCTTGAAGGTAGAACTCGTTTCAAGATCTTACAAGGTCTTGGAATGAAAAATGTTATTGTTGATGTATTTGATGAAATGTCAGATGCAGATGCACTAAGATTTGCTGTTTCAATGAATACACTGAAAAAACCTTTTGGGAAAGCTGATTTTTATGATATCAAAAAGGCAATCATGAATTTGATCGAATGGGGCGAAATCCCATCACAGCCAAATACCGAAGAAGGAAAACAAAAACTGACAGAATCAATTATCTACGAACTTAATTTGATTACGACTAAACTTTCAGAGAATCAAGTCAATCTAATTGTTTTTTCTGGTATTGAAAAAGGAACTGGAGTATCATCAGTTAATTCTTTTCCAAACGGCGTTGGATCTCAAGAATGGTTAACCAAAAACGGTTATGTCGATACAAGAGAAATTAAGTATGTTGCTGTATCAAACATAATTGCAAAACTTCCTATGGTGATGGTCAACAATTTAAAGAAAGTTTCTTCTGATGTTTCTGAAATTCGTTTTGTTGTGAATGGTGGTGTTTTGGATGCAAAAAACCCAGCCAAAGATTGGTTGACAAAAGTTCTCGCATTTGATGAACTATTTAAAAATTATGAAGATTCTTGGATTGATGCTAGGTTTACTGAAAACTCAAAAAGGAAGTCAGATACAAAAGTCAAATTGTGGGGTGCAATCCCCCAAGTGAAAGATCTTGAAGACAAGTATCCTATGGATACAATTGTAAAATTCAAACATAACTAAAAATGTCACGCTGGAAACTCTTTCGAGAGTGGTATTATCATCTAAGAGGGCGAGGAATCGCCCTCTATGGTTCTCGATCATTACAGTAAGATAGATACACTGTGACCCAATGTAAAAAACATCATTTATTTTTTATTCCATTAAAGAATGGCTTACATAAAGCAATGGATACTTACTGTGGACATACAGTAGACGGTCAGACATGGTATTGCTCGAAGGAATGTCTGAGACTTCATAGAGAAGGACAGCCTCTAAAATACATACAGAGTAATGATGAACTCATAATGAATGACCGAAAATAACCCTTTGGATAGTCTTGGAAATCTATGGGATTATATGGTATACTTTGGGAATCAGATGCAGATTCGAAAAAATCTATGCGAAACTTAATCTCTGGTGTGATTCGCCGAGCGAGCCTCCAAGTGCCGCCGAGGATTATCCAAAAAATCTCAAAAAAGTTTAAAAAAATGCTTGACAAAACCCCTTGACAGCTGTATACTGGTCGGTGACCAATGATGATAAGGATAAGATTATGATAAGTGTTGGATATGATTCGGAATCATATATGGGTATTGGAGAACCTTCAGAACATCCTGAAGTTTTCTTAGGGTTTCCTGATATTCCTGATGAGCCTTGTTTGAAATGTGAGCTTCGAACTTCCTGTGAGAAATCTTGTAAAGCATTTCGAAATTATGTTGCCTCTGGAAAATTCAAAGATGAAGATATCGGAAGAATTCTCAAAGATTTAGCTTGACGCCATCTGACAGATATGTTATAAAGGTCTTGAAGATAAGAAAGGTGATTCGATGGCATATATGTCTCAACAAATGAAAAAAGAACTTGCTCCTGCCATTAAGGACGTTCTGAAACAATTCGGAATGAAAGGTTCTATTTCTGTGAACAATCACAGTACATTATGTGTGAATATCAAATCAGGTGATATTGATTTTGATTTGCGTGACGGATATGGACAAGTCAATACATATTGGATTGATTCTCATTGGTCTGGTAAAGCCAAATATTTTCTGAACCATCTTCTTGCTGCTATGCAAGGTGCCTATAGTAGTGGACCTACAAAGTGGTATGACAACTCTGATGCCATGATTGATTACTTCGACACGGCATATTATATTGATATCAACATTGGGAAATGGAATCAGCCTTATGAATACACAGGATCTTAAAACTTTTATGGAAAATCTCTGGGACGCCAGAGGCATGACAGTGCCTGGCCTCGGAGAAATCGTCGAGGTTCGCTGTAAGTATGGCGACGATCTTCAGGCGACCTTTGAGGATTCGAACGGAGAAGTCTCATTATGGGACGGCTCAGAATTATATGAGAGGTGGCCTCTGATGTTCACTTAGCGACCCCCTCCCCCGAAGACTGGTGAAGACTTTATCTGAGGGTCCCATAGCGATCGGGGTTTCAAGTCTATAGACAGCCCCCTCGAAACTCAGAGAAGCTTCGAAGGGTTATCCGAAAAAAAATTTTTTTTGCGGCAAAATTTCGATATAGGTTGCGTAGCTCAACTGGATAGAGCAACTGACTTCTAATCAGTAGGTTGAGGGTTCGAGTCCTTCCGCGACCGCCAAACAATGCAGAAAGGTATCAGAATGAAACACAGGTTTTTCTGGAAAACGAAAGATCAGTATGGCCTTGGAAATAGATGTGAGTTTCAAACATCTGAGTATATTATATCTGTGATAGATGATGGATATGGGTCTGATAAAGATCTCTATGAAATGGCAGTTTTAAGTAAGAGTTCTTCGGAGTTTGTTTCTCTGCCTGGGATTACAGAGTCTGATGGTGTGAGAGGTTGGTTGTCTCTGGATGAATGTGATATGCTTCTGATAAAGATTGCAAGTTTAACTGGAGAGAATATTCAATCTATCTCGGTGGAGGAAGTCCAAACCTTATTATGACATGTACTTTAGTTGTGATGGGTTCTAAAAGTTTGAAAAATTTTCTCGAAGTGCTCTCTGTGTGCTTCAGATAGGCAGCATCCAACCAGACAATAAAAATAATGCCTAGCAAGACTTTATCTGCTAGGCTAATCTCTTTTTTTGGTTGCAACTCTCAGTCTCCTCTGAGAGTTATTTAGGGCTTAGAGGAGTGCCAGAAGCCCTATCATAACAATCACAGAAAGTGTTGTGGAGAGAACCGAAACGGTCATTGAGAGTAACGAATTAAGCATCTGTGGGAACCTCCAGTTTTGTTTGCGTCACTTTGGTGCTTTTCCGTATGGAGTGGAAAAACTTTTTGGCAGAAGCATAGTCGGCGAACTCTTTGTCGAACCACCATTTGCCGAAGACTTTGTAAGAAACTTTGTACATAACGAATCACCTCTCTGATTACTCTTATAAACTAACAGAAAATAACAAGGGTGTCAAGCACTTTATGCAACTAGTGGTCAAGCGCGTTCGCTGGCGCGAAAAAGTCTCTCAGAAGTTTTATATAAATAGCAGAAAGGAGCAAAAAGAAATGCCTCATACGCAGCCGGAAATTCACAATCCTACGACTGTCTTTCATGAGAATGTAGGAATTGGTAGAAATACTCAGTATGGTGATCGCCTCTTTAATGAGCGTTATGATGTTTTGACTCTACCTGTAGGCTGTTGGATGGTTCTTCCTACAACATTGTCGCATAGAGTGACTCGAAACAATTGGGGTGGATTTCTTCAAGATCAAAGTTATATTCGTGTTTGTAACACAAAAGAGATTGCAATTGCGGAAGCTCAGGAAATAAAAGACTGTTATGGAATTGATACGAATATCGTTCCTATGACAGTAAATGTGGAGGTTGGAAAGTTGGCGGGAATTAATACAGGTCAATTGGGTGATGTTTACAATCAAAACGAACCAGTGAATGGTAGTGTTTTGAGATGGGACGAAGGAAAACCTACAGAATTGACACTCAATTATAATACAACTCTAAATGCTGGAGATGTGGTCTATCAGGAAAGACAGGATGCATTTGGTACAGTTCGATTTTCAATTGTGGATTCGAATGTTGTTGAATTGATTAATGTGCGTGGTATTTTCAAGACTATGGATTTGATGGAAGCGAACTTGAAAGTCATTCGAAATGACGAAAACAAAACAGTTGAGCATCTTTTAAATTCTAACAATCAACCAATTCGACCAGTCTCTGTTCTGAGACAAGAGGCACATAATGGTGATGGTTATCATGACTATGCAAGCTATTATTCGACAATGTTAAACACATATGGTGAAGTAGAACCAACTATTAAATATCCAGGCGACATGTGGTTTAATACGAACGAAGGCGATCTTCTAATGTGGACTGGTGATGCATGGATTGAAACAATGCCAAATATTCTAAAAGATCTTGGTGGTGGTGGAAGTATTGATGCATCTCTTTTTTCTCCAGTAGCATTCTCTGGTGACTATAACGATCTGATCAATGTCCCTACATCAAGTGGTGGTACTGGACTGACTGGAACTGGTGATACTGTAGATACAATGGGAACTTTTTCTAGTCAGCTTGGAAATGCGATTCTAGACCCATTGGTTGTACCACAGGGATGCACGATTGTTGTCTTTAACTCGCAAAGTAAGTATTCAGAAGCGAATGTTGACTATGTTTCTATTCAAGAGACAGGTGGTGGATTTGAATATGCAAGAGGGGGCACAACTGCAAAATGGAAAAACACCTTTTCGGATGATCGTAGTGTTCGATTGTTTGTGACAGAAAACTTAGAAGAAGGTGCAGAAGCTGTTTATATAATCTTTAGAAATGATATTATAGACGTTGCAGACATTATTGCGCAACTTGCTACGGTTGCATCGACCGGACTTTACGAAGATCTTCTCAATGCACCAGTTGATATTACAGACTTTACTGATGATTCTGGGTTTCTATCTATATTGGGTGCATCTATTGTGAGTGGTACGATGCCAACCGAAAGAACAAATATTGGTGGTCAATCAATTCCACTTTCGTCAGGAGATTTTTGGTTTGATAACATCACAACTGGAAAACTCCATGTATATGATGGAAGCAATTGGATACAGGTTACATAGGAGAATAATATGACATTTCCAGCAAGTCCAAGTGTCGGCGATACACATCAACTCGCCTCTTCGGGCCCAACGTACACATTTACATCCGACAATATATGGGTCAGTCAAGATGGCGGCGGTGGTAGTTTTGGTGATTGGAGTTCAACCGAAGTTGTAAGTGCTACAGGTAGTAATAATGGCACCTCAAATAGTAGTGCAACAATACCATCTGGAACTAAAGGTATCTTAATACAAGGAAGCGCAAGCAGTGGAAACAATAGTCAAGGTCAGGCAAAGTTATTCGTAAATGGCACGCAAAGAGCGGCCGGATCAGTGCAGAACGACGGCGATGGAAGTGTAATCGATTTTGATTATTTAATTTATATTGATGCCACTACTGGATCGGGAACATATTTTCTCCACTCAGGTTATAATAATAATAATGTTACGCTGCCAGGCACATCTTGGGTTGGTTCTGGTACAGTAACTTCTATTCAAGTTCAGGCACAATCAACAAGTAGTGATAAAAACACGACCCACATCACAAATATATATTATAGTTAATGAACAATATAGAGGATAAATAAATGGCAAATTTTCCAGAAAATCCAGTGAATGGTCAAATACACTCTATTGGTAATGTAGTATGGAGTTATACAGAGGCAACTGATCAGTGGGAGGTTACTGAAGTGGTCGGTTGGAGGATGCAGCAAGAACCAAACGGAGCTCTTGTTTGGCTTTATAATGAAGAAAAGAAAATGAAATTGGATACAGCTGGTAATTTAACTGTGACTGGAGATATCACTGCATTTGGAATTATTTTATAATGGTGTTAAAATTAGAGGGTAAACTTGCTATAACGGAAATTGGTAGAGAATTTTTTCATCTACCAAGACCTGCTACGCATAACCTTGGCGATTTTTATCGTGGCGGATATGCTGGTCAAGATCCAATATATGTTCCAGATAATCAATATGCGTCTGGTGTTCCAACTCATCCCAACCCAATTAGTTTTTCAGATTTTTACGGACAAGAAGCTAGAATAGATTATGACGACTTTTCCGATTACATAGTAAACGCACCATATAATGCACACCCTTACTGGTGGGCATATACTTATCGACTAAACGATCCATATAAGGGCGAAGAATTAGGCGGGCCAACCCGTGAAGGTACACGAAGTAATTGGAACAGTTTGGTTGGAAAAACAAACAAAACTTATTTTCACGTAAGTCAATTGGATGAAGTTGCCTATTATTTTTCAATTCCGCCTGGAAGGCCTTCCAGAGTTATTGTAACAGCCGCAAATGATATGATAAGAAGTGATTGGGATGAACAGGGATATAATTACCCAGATGGTAGTGGAATTCAAAACTTGGGTTTACGACTAGAGGGCGCAGATAATAATTTAATATTTTTTCAACAGGGAACAGGCGGTTCTCATATGAAAACAGGACATACTCCATTTGTCATGCCAGAACTTAATTATTTGGTTGACCCTAATATACACGGAACTGAGTTAAGTTTGAGATGGGCCGCCCGAATATATAGAAATGATGATGATGGCCGTATCATTAGGCATGTTTTGTCACCAAGAAATTTGATTGTGAAGGGAGTTTAATATAAAATGGACAACTATAATGTGCCGGAACAGATAAAAGAAAAAATTAAATCGATTTGTGTTGCAAAAAGAACAAAAAGAAATATTTTTGGTATTAATACTACTGTAAAATCTCATATAATTGCTTTAAACTCTGACTATTTAGAAGAATATATGACTTTATCTGGTGTAAAACTTTCAAATTGGTTAATAGAACTTATCTATGATGGTGGAGAATTTGGAATTGATGTAGATTCTATATCTACTGGAGTATATAGAATGTATATTAATGGTCGTTATGCAACTATTTTTCCTTTTGCAGTTGATTATCCATTTAATTATGAGATGCCAAACGAAGAAGAATACAAATATCAGGGGTTTGGATTTTTTTATGATTCTCAAAATGATATTATAACATCATACAAACATTATTTTGTAAATAAAACTAATAAATTTAATATATTAAACTATCATTTCACTCAAGAAAAAGAATTTGACTACTTGGGTAGTGAAGAATCTTATAATGGCCGTCAAGATTTTATCGAGGAATCTAAATATTATAGAGAAAGTGGTGAATGGCATATTAGATTCATACAAAGATTGGATGTAAATCAGAAATATATGATTGCCCACCGCACGTTCGACAGATATGAAATGCAATCAAGGTAATAAATGGTTAATTTAGACTCTATATCGCAAAATGCAGAAAGTGCAATGACACAAAAACCCGAAATCGAATTGGTTTCGAATACTTTAAGTGGTGTGGTGACAGGATATAAAGTTAGAATAACATTTTTTAAAGACACGCCGGAAGAATTTAAAGAAGAATATGATGTTAGTAGTGCGTTAGAGGATATTTTATATAGAATGCAATTACTAGAAGCGGAAGCTCTTTACGTTGGCCGTGGCGAATCTGTACAAAAACTATACATTTCTATGAAACCATCCATAAAAAAGTGGGGAAGGTTTTTAAATGAGTTAGGTGGGGTTTGGTTGTTATATGGATGTCTACAAATTATCTGGTCAATTAATAAAAATTACTATGAACTAGTTGATGAATGTTGGAAAAAAATAGGCCTTTGGAAATAAAAACCTATTGACATATTATATTTTGTATGATATATTAGTTCTTATGGTGTAGGAGTTAAAGAAATGTTCTGTTTTTTCTCTCTCAACTTTCTAACAGTCTTTAGCTTCTACACCTTCATTATATAGAAAATTATGGATTTTAGTATTATGAATGTAGAGTCTAAGTATACTTTTAATTACTATGTAAGAAAAGATTATATAATATCGGAAGACATTACATGGGAAATAGATGGTTCTCAATCTATAGAAGATATAATAGAAAAATTTCAAAGATTTATGTACTCCACTCAAGGATATCTTGGTGTTGAAATAGAGCCCGAGCAATTGGAATTCGATTTTAATGAAAATTAAATAGGTATGCATTTAGTGCATAACGACCTTTACTTCTTACCAGAGGTAAAGGGGGGTGTTTGACAAACATTCTCTCCTATATATTATTAGGTAATAATTACTTACACACACATTTATCACATTGGGAGAATAAAAAAAATGTTTGAGACATTTGTAAGATTATATTCAAATTGGCAAAATAGATACGAGGCTACTCGTAGTAGAAAAAATACTATCGTCGAGTTGAGCAAACTCAATGATAAAGATTTAGAAGATATTGGAATAAACAGAGGTGATATTCGTTTCATTGCAGATAAACATTATAACGACATTAGAGAAGAATATTTCAGAGATATTAGAGCCAGAGCAGATATGATAAATTCTAATTTAAGAGGATGGGTATAATGACAGATACTTTATTTCATTTAAGAAATGAGATGTCCTCTATGGCGTCTAATGTTTGGTCTGGGTTTTATAAATTTTGTGAAATTTCTGGTTATGCAAGAGCAGCATCAGCACTAGCCAGACAGGGATTGCACGAAGAAGCAAAAGCATGCATGATGCAAGCGAAAAAACTGCGTAAAAATCTCTAGAGAAATATAAGAAAATTAAAGTGAATTAATTATATAAATAAACGGCGAGGACATAATGTTCTCGCCTAAATTGAGGATAATAATATGGCATTTAAACTTTCAAGTAGATCTTTATCTAAACTAGAAGGTGTACATCCAGACATGGTCCAAGTCGTGCGCTCGGCGATTGAAACGACCAAGGTCGACTTCGGAGTTATTTACGGAGTTCGTACACTAGAAGAGCAGAAAAAATTGTATGAGTCTGGACGCTCACAAACAATGAAATCAAAACATCTCATTCAAGAAGACGGATATTCACATGCAGTCGATCTGATGGCTTATGTGGATGGTCAAGGTGTTTGGGAATTGAATGTTTATGATGATCTCGCTGATGCAATGAAAAACGCCGCAGTAAAGCACGGTGTAAAAATTCGTTGGGGTGCTGCGTGGCATATTGATGACATTAGATCTTGGCCAGGTTCTATGGAAGATGCTATGAATGCATATGTAGACTTGCGGCGCAGTGAGGGCAAAAGACCATTTATTGATGGTCCACATTTCGAGTTGCGTTAATGTCTGAAGAATGGTGGCCAGATAATCCCGCCGAAGCTGATTCATTTGGATTATATAGTTACTATGAAATAAACTACGCGAAAAAAGTAATGCGAGAATGGAAAGACAGTAAAGATTCGTATCATAGATATGAAGTGATTAGAGCTAGAAAAATATTAGAAAACGAAGGATACAATCCCGATAATTTTTCGCCATTAAAATATATAAAAAAGAATAATAAAGTGCTTGACAACGGCGAATGATTCGTTTATAGTATTCTTGTAATGAGAGACTTAGAATTATATATCTTCGGTTCAACAAAATCAAAAAGAGCACTTGCGGAGAAATTTGCAAGTGCTGCAAAACAAGTTTTATTTCCTAGAATGGAAAATGTCGTAGTTAACATCGAGCTCTACAAAAACCTTTTAGAAGATGAAGGAGTTTGCGGCGATGTTATGCACGAAGACGATAGAGAATTCACTATCAGACTTGATAGTAGTATGACAAAAGAGGATTTTGCAACGACCTTGTGTCACGAAATGATTCACGTTAGACAATATTGCAGAAAAGAATTGTCCCAACCAACTGGCAGAACTATGGTTTGGAAAAAAGAAGTTTTTCCAACTGACTTGGATTATCATTTGCGGCCATGGGAAACGGAAGCACATAGTTTAGAATCAGAAATTTACAACAGGTGTGATAATATTGTCACTGCTTAATTTTTAGAAAAAATCTATTGACATTTTATTCAATATAGTGTATAAATAAAATCGTAATCATTGATACGATTCGACACACATACTGGACTTGGGGGCAGTACCCAACGCCTCCACCATAAATGCACTACGTCCTGCTGCATCAGGAAGTTATGCAGAACATAGGTTGCCCGTATGGGAGACTGAAGTTAGTGCATTTATGATGGGGGCGAACTAGGATCGACAGGTGAGTAGAGATGAGAGTAGATTGCCGTGATGACCTACGTTATTCGGTCAACAAAACTAAATGCAAACGATAATTTTGCACCTGTAGAGACAGCTCTAGCAGCTTGATTCTAACGGAGTTGGCGACTTACTTGGCAACAGAAATAGTCGCATTTTAAAACTATAATAAAACAAGGAAATCAATAAATGAAAAGTTTAATTTTGACTGGTGCAATTGCACTTGGTTTGTCAACTGCGGCGAACGCTTGGGAATTGGGTAATGGTCTTTCTATCGATAATGAGATCACCGCCGAAAGAAATCTAGAAACTGATGTAAATGTATTTACATGGGATTTGGACGCTTCTTGGGACTTTGGTCTTGGTGTTGTAGAAGTTGGGCCCCAAACATTTGATATTGAAAATATTGAATTTACAGGAATGGATTATAAAATCACTGTGCCTGTAAAGTGGGTAGATGGTCTGGAAGCTTATACAAAGACCACAACTAATGATGAGTGGGAAATTGGTGATGTAACGATTGGTGCATCATTTACTTTCTAAATAGTGGTGAGTTGACGGCTCACTTAGAAACAGAAGTAGTCGTAAAAAATAGGAGACATAAATGTTAGGTAAAATAAAACTTGCCGCTTTATCCTTAGTTATGTGTAGTCCAGTTTTTGCTGGACAATACATAACTGCAAAAGTAGTATCAATCGAACCTGTATACAGATCTTTCGCGGAGTCAACTCCACATAGAGTTTGTCATAATGTATCAGTTCCAATTCAACAATCAAATCAAGGAAATGTTTTGACCAATATGATTATTGGTGGACTCATTGGCGGTACAACAACAAATAGTGATAGGGGTGCAGCCGCCGGTGCAGTAATTGGTGGGTTACTCACACAAAATAATACAACTACAGGATATACTACGCAACAAAGATGCGAGACACAATACACAAATACTTATGTAAATAAAATAACTGGTTATGTAGTTACCGCCAAGTATGGTAATGAAACTATCACATTGACAATGAATTCTCGGCCTGGTAATACTATTACACTTTATCAGGAGACAACTTATACTTTCAATTAAAGAATCATATCGTCTGTTTTGGTTGGTCAAGGGACACCTAAATGCGCCACACAATACTATAATGGATTCCGCTAATGGATATTTTAAAAGAGTGTGGTATGATTTTGAGGGCGAAGATATGGAAATTTGGTTGGAGGGTTTTGAAGAAGAATATAAAAAAGTTCTAGAAACCCGCTTGACAAAATTGGAAGAATAGGATATCTTATATAAAGAATTTCAATCGACGGATTGAAATGTGGTGACTGAATAAGTGGTAAGCGTGCCACTAAGGTATACACGAAGAGGGTAGCTCCCTGTCTTAGCGGATGCAGTGTAGTTTGAAAGTGAGTTAGCCAGAGCGCTCAGTGCGAGTAGATGTAGGTAATCGGTAATCCTACCCACACATTATAAACGGAGTGTAGCGCAGTCTGGTAGCGCACTTGTTTTGGGTACAAGGGGTCGTAGGTTCGAATCCTGCCACTCCGACCAATAATGGAGATATTGATGGATAGAAGAAGTAAACCAGAATGGTACACAGACACAGATGGAAACATTCGTTTGTATGAAGGTGGGAACCAAGATTATAAGCAATTAGGTGTTCAACAATCAAACACGTATGTTGCAGTAAAAGTTGATGATACGATGATTCTTGTTCAGATGGACTTGGGGTTAAAGTGAATATCAAACAATTCAAAGACGAAAGAGATGAGTTACTAATCATTCTTATGGAAGAATGTGGTGAATTAATCCAAGAGTGTTCTAAATGTATTCGCAAAGGCGACTATGATAGAAAAGAATTTAAAGATGAACTTGGAGATGTGATGGCTATGATTAATCTCGCTCATGAATGGGATATGTTTAGTTGGGTCGAATGTGAAGAAAGAATTGAATGCAAAAGAAACAAACTTAAAAAATGGAGTAGGTTGATAAATGAATAAACCGAAAATTGATGGATGGTCTTTTGATGTTGATGATATTCATTGGATTGAACATGCACTATCATATAGACTTGGTAGACTAAATAAAAGAATTGCGTTAGTTGAAAAACAATCAAGTGTAGATGCAATAGAGGCAGAGATTAAAGTTATTAGAGAACTGCAAGGAAAGATACATAATCAAAAACACTTTTATCGCCCAAAAGGAGTATATGTAAGTGGTTAATAAAAACACAGACAGGGCCCAAATCAAAGAATATGGTGAACACTTGAAACAAGAAAGATATCATGAGTATATGTTGAGGATGGAAAAAGAAGAAAATAAAAAATCAAGTTTTGTAGTGACTCTTGAAACTGACGAAGATGATAATTTAATTTTGCCTATTCCTATAGAAATAATGAACCAGATGGGTTGGGATATTGGGGATACACTTTTATTTCAAGATTGTTTCAATGGATCGTGCATAATAACTAAGGGGTGATGCCCTAACACATCCGCCGACTACTACGGTTAGTAGTTTGATGCCCTAGAAATTTCTAGGGCATCTTTTTATAAATATTCCTCGAGAAGAGAGAGGAAAATTTATGATAGATCCAATTACAGCTATAGGAGCTGCAACGGCAGCATTTAATGGCGTTAAGAAGTTAGTACATGCCGGTAGAGAGTTGGAAGATGTTGTCGGACAACTTGGAAAATGGTATGGTGCCGCTGCAGATTTAAGTAGAGCGGAAACTCAAAGAAAAAATCCTCCACTTTTTACAAAGCTTTTTAATAGTGGTTCTGTTGAGCAGGAGGCACTAGAGATTCTTGTTCATAAGAAAAAAATGGAAGAACAAGAGAAACAATTGCAAGATATGCTCAATATTCGTTTTGGATATGGCACTTGGAAAGAAATGATCGAATTGCGTAGAAAAATACGCAAGGAAAGAGAAGAAACAATCTATAGACAACAAGAAGCAAGACAAGCTTTCTTTGAAAATTGTGCTGTAATATTATTAGTACTTAGTCTTTTTGGTATAGTTGTTGGTGGTGTCTGGTTCATGGGTTTGGGAGCCGGGTGGTGGAAGTAACACATTTATTTGTATTGATTCTAATCCTTGGAAAATCTCCTGTAAATGACCCACCAATGCATTTTTATGATATTAATAGATGTAATTATTTTGCTAGTGAAATCGTAAAAAGATTTGGAAATTACAAATATTATAGAAATGTGCCAGAAGATCATAGGGCTACAGCATATTGCAAACCAGTCTTAGTCAATCCTAAAAATGTAAAGGTTTATCAATAAGGCTTGACATTTTAAAATTTATGTAATATATTAATATTAATTATATGGAGATTCGCATGTCATACAGAAAAATCGAAGAAGCGTTAATTAATATCTGCACACAGTTGGATGAAATGAACGAAAGATTAGAAAATATTGAAAGTAAAGTAGATATCATCGATTATGATGAATTTACAGAATATGAATTTGATGATGAAGATACTTTCATTACAGTTTCCGATTGTGTCGGTAATATAACCACAGAATGGCCAGATGAAAAACTTGATGCTTTGATACAAGATTTACTATCTGTTGTTAAATCTGATGAGACAAAAAAATCAGTTGGAGAAAACGTAATAAACTTCCCAAAACAGTAGTTTTGAAAAAATTTCCGCACTAAATAAAAATAGAATTATGTCTTTGTGCGGAGATGGCCATGGAATTGCAAGAATACTTTTCAAAAAATACTATTGTACCTAGGCACGAATTTTATCACAAAGATACTGCAAAACACCTTTGCAATATATGCGAGTTGGTGTATATGACAGACAATCAAAAAGTTGTAAGAAATATATTACAAAATTACAACAAAACAGAATTAAAATTTTTCGACGTAGATGGAACTGAGGCGATGATAATCAAGTCGCCTGGCTCGATTATTGTGGCATTTAGAGGCACAGAGGAACCTAAAGATATCATAACAGATCTTAATCTAATTCCTGTTGGTGGAGAAAAACAGGGGTTGGTCCATATGGGATTTAAATTAGGATTGGATAAGATATGGAAGTCAGTAGAAACCCATATAGACTTACTACACACTTATGGTGATGTGGTATACTTAACAGGACATTCGTTAGGTGGCGCCCTTGCCACAGTCGCTGCAGCTAGGTCTAAATATATTTGTCAGGTATATACTTTCGGCCAACCAAGAGTTGGGAATAAAAAGTATAAAAAAAATGTTCAATCAAAAATATATAGACATGTATGTGGTGCAGATATTGTGCCATCAGTTCCTTTTGGATTCCTATATTCTCATATGGGAGATTTATATCATGTTGACAAACAACAAGAAAAATGTTATAAAGTAGATAGTATATTTACTTTTATAAAGAAAAGATGGAAAGCGAGACTTGGTAGTTTATTTTCGAAAAGACCATTATTGGATTTAATTGACGATCATAAACTATCAACATATAAAAAATATATTTGAGGTTATTATGCCAACTTATACATACAACTGTAAAAAATGCGAACATTCTTTTACAGAAATTCGCAAACTTTCGGAAAGAGAAATTCCGATACAATCTCCATGTCCAAAATGTAATGAGGAAAACTGTATCTCACAGGCCCTTTCTACGTTCTCACTTGGAGACCCCTTCATTCACGGCAATGCAGATAGTAGAAGACCACCAAGAGACTTTAAGGAGGGAGTCTTAGATAAGGTGAAAAAGATGCCAGGAAAAACGACGGAGGGCAGACTTAGCCAATTATAAAGGAGCCATACTTAATGAGTAGAGCACAAACTAAAAAAAGAAAAAATAATAAATTTGCGCTAAACGAATCACACTTTACTCTACAAACAATATTACCCATCACAGATACACAAGAAAAAGTTTTTACAAAATTTAATGATGGTGAACATCTATTTTTACATGGTTTTGCTGGTACAGGTAAAAGTTATATTGCCTGTTATTTAGCAATACAGGAATTGATGAATCCACCACCACAGTACAAAAATTTAACAGTCGTAAGAAGCGTTGTCCCTACTAGAGATATTGGTTTCTTGCCCGGCACCGAAGAACAAAAAGTAGAAGTCTATGAGGCTCCATATAAGTCTATCTTTAACTCATTATTTCAGAGAGGAGATGCCTACGAATTACTCAGAAAAAAATCCATAGTAAATTTTATGACCACTTCGTATATCAGGGGGATAACTCTTGAGGATACTTTAATTATTATTGATGAATGTCAAAATATGACCTTTCACGAACTTGATTCTATTATTACCAGAATTGGAAATAATTGTAGAGTTATTTTTTGTGGAGATTTTAGACAAAGTGATTTTGAATTTTCAGATGAAAGAGAGGGACTCATGAAGTTTATCAATATTGTTAAACAAATAGAACAATTTTCTTTTATTGAATTTAATAAAGATGATATTGTGAGAAGTGATTTGGTCAAATCTTATATTATCAAAAAAACAGAACAAGGTTTAATTTAATTGTAGGAGAATGTCATGAATAATCTAATAAACGCAAAAGAATTATTTGAATTAAAAAGAGAAGCAAATTCAAAAGGATTAAAATTTTCTGCATATAGAGATACAATAGAATATTCAAATGAATTATCAAATGAGCTACTATACATGTTATGTGATGTTTTATGTTATCATGGATTTGATGTAAGTAGTAAAAAAATTACAGACGATTTATCTTTTATAAATATGTACATACAGGCGGCAGTTGACAGGCAATTAAATATTGAAAATCCCTTGATAGAAGATATGGATTTTTGTATTGAAGAAATGAAAAATATTATGGGGGAAGAGCAAGTAGCTATGGAATAGTCAACTCCACTAGGAGGTTGAAATGTCAGATTTAAATTCTTTATCTATGGATTTAACAAACCTATTGTTGCCATGGATAGGAGTACTCTTATCTCTTATTATTGCCCTTTGGGTTAAAAATTTTGTAGACGCATTCGTTAAGGGGTTCACGTTCAAAATGAACAACTCCTTTAACGAAGGCGATAAAGTTTTATTAGATGGTGCAGAGGCAATTATTGTAAAAATAGGTGCGATGGAAACTGTATTTGGTGTTTATAGTGACAGGGGATATACTTGGAGATACGTCCCAAATTCTAGAATTCCTTTTTTGAAACTTGAAAAAATAATTAATAAAGACTTGCATCTTGATAGTGATGCAGAAAAGGCCAGAAAATTACAACATCTGATAGATTTAGGACAAAATCAAAATATAAATAAGAATGCAGAAGCAATACAAGAAATTAAGAACGGAAATAACTGATGACTAAGAGTTTTGTAGATATAAGAGAAGAATTGCTACTAGAAGAATATCTAGAAGAAAAACAAGTTATTGTTGGAAAAGGTTCAAAATATAATCAAATTGTATTTTTAGCTGGTGGTGCTGGTTCTGGTAAAGGATTTAGTCTTGCTAATTTTATGCAAGGCGAAAAATTTAAAGTAAGAGATGTTGATGAATGGAAAAGACTATTACTTAAAATAAATGAAATCAAAAGATCAAAACCAGAATTACTTAATTTAGATTTGCGTAATCCAGACGATGTATTTAAACTACACAAACATGTAGAAGAATTAAATCTAAAGGATAAGACAATATCCTTACTTTTACAAGATTTAGAAAAAGGACGCTTGCCAAATATCGTTTTTGATGTTACAATGAAAAAGGTTGGACACATAACAGATGTATTGCCTTCACTATTGTCTGTAGGGTATGATCCCAAAGACATTCATTTAGTTTGGGTTCTCACTGATTATTCGGTCGCAGTGAAACAAAATAAATCAAGGTCAAGAGTTGTGCCAGATGATATTCTTTTACAGACTCATGAAGGTGCTGCAAAAACTGTACTTGGTTTTATTGAGGGCGGATTGCCATCTGGAATGGATGGTTCTGTTCATGTTATTATGGGTGGAAAGGAACATACAGTATTTTATACGGATCAACAAGGTAATCCTATTAAAAACGCAAAAGGTAATCTCACAGTCAAAGACTTTGAATATACCACAGTGAAAAAAGAAGGCAAACCTATGTTGAAAGATATCAAAAAGGGGCCTGGTGGTCAGTTGCAGGGTGCTGCAATCAAACAAAAACTGTATGATATGATAATGAAAAAAATTCCAAGAGGTAAGACATTATCTCAACTTATGGGAATGAAAGACAAGTAGAAAGTAATTTATGTTTAATCATGTTGATTTGAATCTTGAACATTCTAAACTAATCACAGAAAATGTTAACGGTAAACGTATGTACGTTACACCAGAAGGCAACAAATATCCTTCGGTGACAACTGTACTTGGCTGGTTTTCTGCAAAGGGTATAAAACAGTGGAGAGAAAGAGTTGGTGCAGAGACTGCAAATAAGATAACAACTCAGGCGGCCAGACGAGGTACGGCTGTCCACCATCTTTGTGAAGATTATTTAAATAATGTTGATATAGATTTTAAAAAACTTTTACCTACTGATATGGAACTCTTTAGAATACTAAAACCAGTATTGGACGAATCAGTAGACGATATTCACTTGCAAGAACAATCCATGTATTCAGATCATTTAGAACTTGCTGGCACGGTCGATTGTGTCGCCAAGTTTGACGGCAAGTTATCTATCATCGACTTTAAAACTTCGAGACAATCAATGAAAGGCGATCCATACGGGAAACTAGAAAAATATTTTAGACAGGCCTCCGCATATGCGGTAATGTTTGAGGAAAGATATAAAATTCCTATAAATAATCTCGTTATCATCGCTGCGGTAGATGGTTCTGATGAACCAGAAGTGTTTACATCTAAAAGAGATAAACACATAATGCAAATGAGAGATATGGTAACAGAATACATGGAGAATATAAAATGACTTTATGGTTTTGGGCATTATCTGCAATCGCAGGAAGTATTTTGGGCGGAGCTACAAACGCATGGTTTGAAAATACAAAAATGGGAAAATGGTTCTATAAAAAAATGGAACAATTTTACGATTGGGCCGCGGATAGATATAACTTAAAGATTCTGGATACTGAAAATGCATGGCGCAAAAAGTATCCGAATATCGCATATCAGATAGATTCTTTGGAAAAAAGAATTTCGGAATTAGAAAGGCGATAAATACAATTTGACACACACAACACAGGAGAAAAAAATGTCAAACAAAAACCCATTTGAAATCAGAGCAGATATGCTCAAACTTGCAAAAGACTACATGGATCAACAGTACCAAATTAATATGGACTTTTGGAGACAGCAGTTCGAGGCAAATAAAGCAACGGCTGAAGAATTTCACAAATCTTGCCAACCTTATTCTATGGATGAACTAATGGAAAAAGCAAAAGAAATGTATTCTTTTGTTTCTAAAAAAGACTAACTTAATACAGCTTGACATATTCGAAATAATATGTTAGATTTGTTCTCATACGAAATAACAAATGAGAGCAGTAAAATGAAAAAACTAATCCTTGCATTAGTCGTAGGAAGTTTGGCCAGTAGTAGTAATGCTACTGGTCCTTATACTATAGAAGACGAAAAGTCAATAGAATGTTTGGCACTGAATATTTACTTTGAGACACATGCCTCATCTCTTGCAGATGCGATGGCTGTTTCAGATGTTGTTTTAAATCGAGTTAATCATTCTAAGTATCCAAACACAATATGTGGAGTTGTGCATGACGGATATGAAGTAGGAAAAAGAACTTGTCAGTTTAGTTGGTATTGTGATGGTAAATCAGATGTTCCTTCTAATTCTGATTCGTGGGAAAAATCTAGAAAATATGCTAGGGACTTTTATATTCATGGTGAATATATTGGAATAACCGAAGGTGCAACACATTATCATGCGACATATGTAAAACCTTATTGGGCTCCAACACTTGATAGAATAACTCAAATTGGTTCTCACATTTTTTATAGAATAAAAGGAAAGTAGGAGATTTTTATGTTAAATGTGAAAAGTACTAAAGAATTCTGTAATGAAATAGAAAAATATGCAAAAGAATTTGGATTGTCTTATATCGAGGCAATTCTAGAGTATTGCGAAGAAAATGATTTGGATGTAGAATCTGTATCTAAATTGGTTTCATCTAATTTAAAAGAGAAAATACAATACGAAGCCGAAAATCTAAATATGATTCCTAAAACTGTAACACGATTACCACTATGATGATATTGTCGAGTAGAAAGATGGATGATTTCGAAGCCTTTAAAATATATGTAGCAATGAAATCTCATTTCCAAGGCGATTATGATTATAAACAATATAAAGGAAAAACTAGCCTAAAAGAATCTGCGTTTCATAAGAGACAAGATAAATCTACCTTTCAAGAACTTTCTCGTAGATTTACGAAAAAAGAACTTGAAGAATTTTTACTTGCAACTTACCTTAATTTAAATAGTGAGTATATGTGGACAGGTAACTTATTAGACGACGAAACTCTCGAATCGTATAAACAATGGAAACGTAGAGTTCAGAGTATGTCTTATAATTTTAAAGAAGATGTTTATAAAATTATAAACAAGGCAGTAGAAAATGATTTAAGATTTGATAATATTTTCAAATCTATAAAAGGACAATATCCATTTATTATGAAAATGGAAAACTTGGGTGAAATATCTTTGGAAACTTTCATTATCTTTGATGAAATGTTTGACATATTAAACACACAAGAAGAAAAAATAAGTGATTCTATTTACTTTCCTATGTTTAAAAAGAAGTGTAAAAATTATTCTGTCTTTTTGAACATAAATATAGATTATTATAAAGATTTGTTTAAGAATATCATCTTAGATGATTACTATGACGAGTATGGACATAATCTAGGAGAATAAATTGACTCTCTTAACATTTTTGGTGGCAATCAGCATCAGTGGAGTTGCTGCCTATTATTCAATTATAGGCCTGTCAAAGATTTTTGCGGCCGCATTAGTACCAATCATAATCATGGGTGGTGTCCTTGAGGTTGGTAAACTTGTTACCGCTGTCTGGCTTCACAGACATTGGAATGTTGCGCCAAGATTACTTAAAATTTATCTTACATCCGCCGTTATAGTTTTGATGCTAATAACTAGTATGGGTATTTTTGGATTCTTATCTTCTGCGCACATAGAACAAACTGCCGAGGCCGAAGAAAATATTGCGAAAATAGAACAGATTGATCGTAAGATAATACGGTTGTCCACTTTAATATCAACATCAGAAGAAAATATTGAAAAGTTAGAAAACAAAGATATAACTAAAAACAAAGAAATTAATGAACAAATTTCGGCAGAAGAAGAACGTATAGAAACTGTACAAACCAACTTTCAAAAGTTAGTGGACGAACAAAATGAAATAATAAATTCTGCTAATGAAAACTTAGATTTATTAGAAGAATATGTGAGAAACAATGACATTCGTTCATTACAATCTTTGATTGGTACTCTACCAGATGGTAAATATGGTCCAGAAACCGCCAAAAAGGTCACTGAGTATAGGGAAAGAGAAGAAGGTAGGGTTGATGATGTTTTGGATGTTGCCCGTGCCAAGATTACTGAATTGCGTTCAAAAGAAACAGAACAATTGAGCAAGAGTCAAGAATTAATTGATAGACTTAGGGTGAGAATCACTACAGACGGTTTAGATGAGACCGATACCGTTAGAATAGAAAGATTGCAATCGACCATAATAACATCTGAAGATGAAATCACAAAATTGAATTCTGAAAAATTTGAGTTAGAGTCAACTTATCGTAAATTGGAAGCGGAAGTTGGACCACTTAAATATATTGCAGAGATGATATATGGACAAGAGGCGAACACAGACATATTAGAAAACGCAGTTAGGTGGGTTATAATTGCGATCATATTTGTATTTGATCCGTTGGCAGTTTTACTTATTATTTCTGCTAATATGTCATATATGTTAATACAAAAACACAAAAAAGAGGTTGCGGAGGCTACTGGTTCTGCTGGAGTAGATTTTAAAACAGCAGATAATGTTTTAGTAAAAACAAAAGTAGGTTGGAAGAAAATTACTAATCCAAAAGGTAATACTGAAACATAGTATTACTGATGTGAGCGCAGGGGTAAAGCCTGCAAGCAGAAAAGAAAGGATTAAACATGGACGCACTCACACTATGGGCCCTAGTGGGCTTTCTGTTAGCTGCATATGCAGTTATTGCAAACGATTCTGTGCAAACTCTCGGCACATGGATGGCATCTAATAATGAGAGATTTTCCTATAAAACATTATGGATTGCGGCTTCCGCTGTCCTATTAGCAACACTCTGGTATGGTTGGAGTATGAATGGTGGTGACATCAGTTATGGTAGATTAAATAAAATTCCGTGGCAAGAAGTCCAGTGGTATCATGCAATGGCCCCAGCTCTACTTGTTGCATTAACACGAATAGGTGTACCAGTTTCTACATCATTCTTAGTTTTATCAGTATTTGCTTCAACTTTTGTGTTGGAAAAAATGTTGATGAAATCTATTATGGGTTATGGTGTAGCGGCTGCATTTGCATATGTAGTTTGGTTTGGACTGAATAAGTTTTTTCATCATTGGTTTGATGAAACAAAACCAGTAAACGAAAAAAATAAAAATTATTGGAGAATTGCACAGTGGGTTGCCACTGGTGGTTTATGGTGGACTTGGTTAAGTCATGATATCGCAAACATTGCTGTTTTCTTGCCAAGACAAGTACCAGTAGATTTGATGATATTCATTTCGATAGTATTTGTTTCTGGTTTGTTTTTTATGTTTCGTGAACGTGGTGGTAAAATCCAACAAATCGTTTTAGAAAAACATAACACAAGATATGTAAGATCTGCGACTTTGATTGACTTATTCTATTGGTTGTGTTTATACTTCTTCAAAGAGTTGAATGATATTCCAATGTCAACTACTTGGGTGTTTGTTGGTTTACTTGCAGGTCGTGAACTTGCAATGGCCACTTACTTTGGTAAGAAGAAAACCAAATCAGTATTTCCATTGGTTGCAAAAGACTTTGGTAAAATGATGGTAGGATTGGGTGCTTCTGTTGCTCTTGTACTTGCAATTCATTATGTAATTTTACCGAATGGATTATAAGTTTTTTGAAAAACACTATTGACAAGTGTTATAAATAGTGTTATAGTCTTTCTTATAGTTTGAGTTAGACTATAACTTAATCGAATACAAAAACATACAACGAATATTAGGAGAAATACATGTCTTTTGCTACATTAAAGAAGAATCGTTCTAACTTTTCTAAACTTACACAAGAATTAGAAAAAACGGTATCCCCACAACAAACATCATCAAATAGAGATGAAAGATTTTGGAAACCATCTGTAGATAAAACAGGAAATGGTTATGCGGTTTTTCGTTTCCTCCCAGCGCCTGATGGTGAGGATTTGCCTTGGGCCCGTGTGTTTAATCACGGTTTCAAAGGCCCTGGCGGTTGGCTGATTGATAATTGTTTAACAACTATCAACAAGAAATGCCCCGTCTGCGAGGCCAATACAGAGTTGTGGAACACTGGTTCGACTGCGAACCAGAACATCGTTAGAGATAGAAAACGTAAGTTGAAATATATCTCTAACATTTACGTTGTCAAAGATCCTGCTAATCCAGACAATGAAGGTAAAGTTTTTCTCTATCAGTATGGTAAGAAAATCTTTGACAAATTGCAAGACCTAATGCGTCCAGAGTTTGAGGACGAAGATCCAATCAACCCATTTGATTTTTGGAGTGGTGCAAACTTTAAACTAAAAATCCGTAAAGTTGATGGTTATCAGAATTATGATAAATCAGAATTTGATATCTCCGCCCCTTTGTCAGATAGTGATGAAGAACTTGAAAATATATATAATATGCAACATTCTCTGGAAGAGTTTGTTTCGCCTGAGGTGTTTAAATCATATGAACAACTCAAAGAACGCTTGGATAAAGTATTAGGTACAGTGCAAGCAACTACTACTGCTGAGGAAGAAATTATCACAGAAAGTGAAACAATTCGAACTCCAGTAGTAGAGTCTAAATCGTATGCGGAGAAACTTTCTAGTTTTGAAACTGATGAAGATGAAGATGATGACGACTCATTATCTTATTTTCAGAAACTTGCGAATGAGGACTAAAGGTAAGTCGGATAATTCCTTGGTGAAGCAGACCATAAAACGGTAGATAACACCACCTAAAAAGACCGATATACAAAAGAGAAGCTTCGATAACAAATTATTTGAAGTATTTTAGGAGAAAAAAATAATAAGTTATCTTACGGTTGGAAAGAGGGCGAAATTCGCCCTCTTTTTTCTTATTTAAAATTTTTTATAAATCGAATATGCACCAACTACTATGGCTACATATGCTGCAAGTGTTGCAACTGGTTTGGCCAAAAGAATAATCAATCCTAAAATAATTAAACTAATGCCATCCAAATTTTTATGAAACATTGTTGAAATTATTTTTTATTCCAAATATGCCACAAAATTGCAAGAGCAACAAGTCCTACTAGACCTTGGTCACTAAAGTTTCCTAGCAATCCTAAAATATTAGATGTCACAGCAACATCTGGCCAGAAAGGGACATTCATACCACTAAACAAAATTTCCAATACGATTCCCAATCCAATAAGACTAACACCCGCCTCGGCTAAGGCGCCTGCCCATGTCTTTACTTTATTTAAGATCTCCATTTACCATCCTCCTTTAAGTAGGTTATGAGACTGTAGTAGTGCCATTTCATTATTTCTAACACTAGGCATTACTATCGCAGTTGACGAACTATTGTTCGTTACTGATGTAGGTGCATTGACAATAGCTGTCTTTGCACCATCCACGGCACTTGGTAGTGCCGAATTCAATGCGTTTTCTTTCATAGCAGAATTCCTTTGTTGACTTGCTAACAAAGCTGCTTTTTGTCTGTCTGTCAACATTAGTTGTTTTTGTATTTCATCTGACTTTATATTTATACTCTGTCTTTCTTGTGAAAGTAAGTTGCCGTCCTTGTCGTAACTTAATCCGTATAAGGCGTCCCATTCAGATTGTTTCCTTTTTAGTTCTGCAGCCTGGCCTGGCATCATTCTTCCAACTCTTTCTGGTCTGGGTTCGACCTTTTCCGGTAAATTTTCACCAATCATTGGTTCAATTTTTTTAGTTATGATTTTACCTTCTTCATTTAGTTCTACACTTTCTGGAGCTTTAAAAATATTAGAAGCTTCTCTACCCACTTTGTCTCCAAGAAAATAACCTGCGGCACCACCTATAAGTGTGCCAAGTAAAGTTCCTACAACTGGTACTACTGAGCCCGCTATAGCTCCAGCTGCAGCTCCAGCCATTGCACCGCCTGTGCCACCCACTACAGCAGAAACTTCTTCTGTTTTTTCATTTTTTGATAAATCTTCGTCTTTTAATATTTGCGCAACATCATATGCACCAAATCCCACACTCAATAATCCCAAACTTCTACCAAACATTCCTTTTGGTATTATATTTTTCACACTATTAAAAGATTTTGCGATAATTGATGGTTTTGGTGGTGGTGGGGCCGCAGGCAATTTTGTAAATCTTCCTGTTGTTGCATCTCTACCAACCGTTGGAGCTGTTCTAGTAACTACTTCTGGGGTATTGTTTACGCCCCTTAGTTTATCAAATGTATTTCTTAAAAATCCTTTAGATGCTGCGGGTTTTGGGGCAACTGCATCATCAGCGCCACCAAATAGTTTATTAAGTCCTAAAAATCCACCAGCTGTCGCAGTAATTTTTGTACCAAGCCTGAAAAGATTGCCAAATCTTCCTCTTGGTTTAATCGGTTTTGCTGTTGACTTTACTTTTGCTTTTCCTTCTGGAGCTCCACCAAATCCAAAGAAGCTCTTAACTTTACCAAAAAGTCCTTTTACTTGTGTCAATGCCGCTGAACCAAGAGCAAGTGCCCCGCCGATATCACCGGCGGTATCTAATAGTGAACCTTCGTTTCCTGCTCCACCGCCCACTCCACCAACCTTTAAAAGTTTTTCTAGTAGTTCATTTGTTCTTTCTGCTTCAGTCAGTTTTTTTAGTTCGAGTCTTTTTGATTCTCTTTGCGTTTCTATATCACCTGTAGTTTCATCTCCCATGAAACTTAATAGATCTCTTATCTGCGCTAAGTATGGAGTTCCTTCATGCAAACCATCTTCTATTCTTTCAAACCCATCTCCGCCGCCACTAACTGATGGTGATTTGTTGGGTGTTGATACTGGACTATCATTAGAATCGGTTGTTTCCCCACCAACTGAAATTGCGTATTTTTCTCTGAGACTGTCTAGTGCCTCAATCCTATCTTTTTCTAGTTGTTCTCGTTGGGCCCTACTTCTAGATTCGGTAATTAATGTATTTTTTAGTTCGTCTACATACTCTTGATAATCTTTGCCTGCCGCGATTGCATTTTGGGTTGCCTCTTCTTGAGACATATTCATTTTTTCTAATGTTTGTTGATTCGTTATGACGCCGCGAAGTGCTTCGTATTCTTGGTCTTGTATTCTTTCCTGCTCTTGTAGTGCGGCAATTCTTTCCGCCCTTTGTGCCTTTCTCTCCTTTGCGGCCTCACGCATTTCCTTTATTTTATTACCAATGAATGTAACGCCCATGGCGAGAGCTGGAGACTCTGCTAACGCACCAGAAACTACACCAGTAATATCAATAGAATTTTCTTTCACCTTTGTTTGTACGAAATCTGCCGCTCTTTTTGCTAGAGTTGTATTTTGCGAAACAATTTTTTCCTGATTTGAAATTAGAGATAAGATATTTTCTCTATCGCCTTCTGAAATTCTGTTTGATTGGTTTACTTGTTCTTTTAATATACTAAGATCTTTTCTTGTTTTTTTCAACTCTCCAACAGATAAGTCTTGTGATGCAGAAATCACATCTCCCAACTGTTGCAAAGCTACTGATGCGGAACCTGTATCCAATCTTTCAGATGTTTGTTTAAGTGTTTCGGAAAGTTTTCTATAATTACCATTAAATTGACTAATATTACTGGCAATCATTTCTAATGAGGCTGGTTGGGCCATTTATTTCTTGCCTCCTGAACCAAGATACAATCCAAACCAAGCAGCCCCTGCGCCTACTACAATACTCACTAAGCCAGATTGTTCTAGATTTGGATTTGATAGTGTCATAAACCAAGATACTACAGCATAGAGTAGATAGATATATGTTGTGATAAAAATTCTTGGGAATATTCTCCAAGAATCTATTGCTTGTGCTAAATCAATCCAAGATTGAAACTTGTTTTCTCTGTTTTCGGTCGTTTCCATACTATCCTCTTTTGCTTTCCAATTCTTTAATATAGTTAATCAACATTGTTATATATATTTCTCGTTCCCAAGGTATCATATTTTCTAACTCTGTTAAACTGTATTTATGATATTGCATAAGAGAAAAATTTGTCTGGTACAGAGATACCAGACTTTCATGATATAAGCTTATACGAAAAAATCCGTAATTCCTCTCAATTTTAATTCATTTCTCCATCCACACTTTCTGCAAACCATTTGTGCGTCATATGCTGTTTGTGGCATTGTATCAAAAAAATTACTAACCCTTTGAAATTGTTCTTGAGAAAAACTTTCTAGAAAATTATTTAATTCTTCGTTTGTATATTCTTTTGGATCGTATAGTTCTTCATTCATATAAATTGTTTCAATACAATCACCAATAACTTCTATCATTTCTTCATAATTATTCATTGTTGATATTTTATGCAACATCTTAAAATCTGGATATTTCATAAAAATTCCAATATTGTCTGTTAATTGAATTTTATTTGTGTGTGTATCCACTTTGTCAATATAAACTTCATCTAAATTGACTATAAAATCGATTTGACAAGTTCTTGGTGGCGGATTATTATCTTCATCCAAAACTTCTTTACAATCATCTCTTCTATATTGCAACTCTATATTTTGTCCTACAGATTTTGATCTAATTTTTACAAAAATGTATTCAATATCAAACGTAGATAATTTTTCTATTTTCACATCTTTAGTAATAATACAGTTTCTAATAATCTGTTTGACAGATTCTATTTGCTCTCCTAAATCTCCACCTTCTTGAGCCATCAATAATATTTTTTCTTCCTTTACTAAGAAAGGACGATATCTGATTTTTTTAGATGTAGATGGTAAAGTCAATTCATAAGTTGGTTGGTCCAACACTGGTAAAGTCATAATTTTTCTCCTATAATATAATCAATTAAAATGCACGACTTATAAAATTATTCAAACTATTTTTAGCATTATTTTTTAAATTTCCAGACAACGATCTTGCTGCGCCTCCCAATGTTTGATGAATATCAATGTTTGGTATTTCTGGAATTCCATTAAAATTAATACCATATGGACCAAACTCGACTGAAAGGTTTTGCAATCCAGACTGAAGTGCGTTCATATATTCTGTTGCTTGATTTAGACTGGCACTTATTGTACTGTCATATGCATCAAACCCCGTGGCAGCATTACCACCTGACGGGAAGTTGTTATGTTGATCATACCACTTTTTGTATGCAAAAGTTACTTGCATTGTGAGTAAATCTTCATTCCCATAAGCATAATTTAGAGGTCCTATCGAAATCGGATAACACTCATCAAATGTGCATTCGTATAAAAATTCTCCGCCGTGTTCTCCAAACGATTTAAACTTGGTTTGTGTTACATATTCTTGGTAATATCCAGCTCTTGCTTGTACTGGATCGTATGCAAAGTCCATCCAGTGACTAAAAAATCTTCTTTCAATCAAATTTGCAGAACAAATAATCTCGCAAGTTAAATCCTCAAAAATTTGTCCATAAGGTCTTTTTGTTAGTGGTCCATAATATTTAACTTCACTTGTTGCGACTTGTTTTCCTGGCAATTCTACAGAATTAATTCTCACTCGAATATCTTGTAAATCGATATCTTGAATTCCTACCATTCCAACTGGTTTTACAATTTCCAAGGCATATTTGTTACCTTTTGTAACTCCAGTTTTATTGAATGTATTTTTTATTGTGTCTACGCTAAACATTTATCTTCCCATTTGTGCGGAATCTGACCAAACTTTTGATGCAGATGCCTTTTTGAATTTTTGTACAGGTAAAAATATTCCCAAGTCCCATTCGTTTGCATCAATCATGACAAATTTTGATCTAACCTGACTATATAGATACTTTTTTACGCATGGTTTTATCATATTAAACTTTGATAGATTAGTTAATGCTTTCCAAGTTAGTTGCAGTTTGGTAGAATCATCATATTTATTATTATTTGCAATTTTTGAAAGAGAATCCATTATTATAATTCTGTTTCTCGGCGATACATAGTGTAGATTTATTCCTAAAAACCCGCCTGGCTCTGGTTTTACCATAAAAATTAGTGGAAATTCATCGTAATATGGTAATTTTTCTCCGTATTTTGGATCATATGCATAACAATACATTCTACCAATAGTAGGGCGCGCCCTTCTCCTATCACCATCAGATAACAATGATTGTCTAGACACTCTTGCATCTCTAATTTTGTTTCTAAACCAGTTTCTAGCTGCGGTTGTGTTGGGGGTCACCCCCGCCCGTAGCATTCTGTTTAGTAATATATCGAAATTTGCCGCCATAGTTACTCCAAAAGTCTTTGTTCATATTTATATGACTTTATTTAACCAAATGATCCTCTGTTAAAATTTTAAACTCCCATCCTTTTTCTTCACAAAACTTTTTTGCAGCTTTCCATTTTGCGTCATTGACTCCCCATACTCGAACTTCTTCTAAATACTTAAAGGTTTTATTTTTTCTTTTTTTGGGCGGTGCTGTTTCTCTTTTTGGCTTGACTTCTATGACTATCGTTTTTATTTCGTTATCTTTGTCTAGTAATCTTACCACAAAATCAGGATAGTAACGATGTTTTTTATTGTCTACTGGAGAAAGGTATGGAATAACCAATTCTTCACTTGCCCATGCAAGTACAGATGGATTGTTGTCGCAATATTTCATGAATCTACGCTCCCACATAGACCGATATATGATATTTTTAGAATTACCTTTGTATTTTTCTGGATTTTGGGGCGTATATTTTCCTTTATAGGTAAATCTCTTGTGCATTACATAAAAAAACCTTTATAAATAGTGGTAAAGAATATTTAGGAGATAATAAAGTGAATTACGCAGGTTATGCAAAAAATGACGGGCCATTTTCTGTCATGCACGGCAATCAATCAAAGGGGTATCAAACTAGTTCTCTCAAGTATCCTTCTAATTTAGGTATGATTGATTTACATAGTTTTGTAAAGTTTGGTATATCTACACAAAAACCAATTCAACATGTGAAAGAAGCTGGTGGATTGAATTTCGAGGCTGGGAATATTCACACAGTTATTGACCTTTATATTCCAGAACAAATTAGTGTCACGCACGATGTTGCATATAAACAGGATGAGTCAAGAGGCGCAGCTGCCTTAGCACAAAGAAGTACAAAAGGCATAGGAGAGGCGATAACTGGTGCTATATCAGGCATCGTTACGGGTGGCACCCTCAGTGCCTTAGACACTCTAATTGGTTCAGAAGGTGCTGCGCGAGAAAATAACGATATGATCGGAAATGCAGCACAATATCAACTATTAGAGGGTCCATCTTTTAGACAATTTAGTTTCAATTACAAATTTGTACCAAAAAATGACACTGAAGCACCGGCGGTTACTCAGATTGTTAAATCTTTTAGGAGTGCAATGATGCCTAATATTGATTATGAAAAATTCTTTTATAAGGCACCACAAACATTTTTAATATCATATCACGGTCCTGCATCAACCGTACTTCATAGATTTAAACCTTGTGTCTTAACTTCCTGTGAAGTAAATTATGGTGGAGAAGGTTCTTTTGAAATATTAAGAGATGGTAATCCATTATTTACTGAAATGAATTTAACATTTTTAGAACTTCTCCAAGTAACACAAGATGATGTAGAGAAAGGATTTTAAATGGCGGGTTCTACACTTTTTTCTAAATTACCCAATATAAAATATGATATTCAGTTACTAAACGAACCAAAACTGATGAAAAATATATTTATCACAACGAAAGTTGTAGATGCATTTGCAAATAATCCTTTAACTCATTATGAATACGAAATTAAAGATGGTGAAACGCCTTGGAAAATTGCTGAACTTTATTATGAAAATCCAAACTATTGGTGGATAATTTTGTTTTTTAATGACATACGTGATTATTATTCTGAGTGGCCAAAATCAAGTGAAAATTTTCAAAGATATATGGACGAGAAATACGAAGATATAAAAGAAACTGAAAACGCATATTACTATTACAACAATTCTACTAAAATGAGTCCATCAACTTATATGTTGATTAATAATTGGTTTAAGAATAAATTCGAGAATCCTAAAGAAGACGCCGGCGATTTAACACCGCCGTTTAACAAAATCACATACTACCAGTTTAAAACTTTTGAAAAATATTCGGTTTACGAGTATGAGTTTGATAGAAATGAAAAAAATAGAGTTATAAAATTACTAAGATTAAATTATTTAGAAGATTTTATAACTGAATTTGAAAAAATGATTAAAATTTGATAGGATAAATTATGTCAGTAGGAATAACAAAGCCAGGCGATTATGACATGATGGAATTGTCCATAACAGGACATAATGGTTATACAATGAAAATGGAAGCAACATACACATTAGTTGAAATCTATGAAGATATTTTTGGAGATAGTATAACTGCAACTATTAGTATTGTAACAACACAAGATTTGATTGATGCATTGCCAATTATTGGCCAAGAAACTGTGCGTATAAAAGTCAATCATCCGGGCGATACCAGATTACCTATAGAATTAAATATGGTTGTGTATAAACTAACTGATTTTTCTGTCGATCAGGGCACGACAAGCTTTACTCTTCATCTTGTGACTCCTGAACAAATTACAAACTACGAAACAAGAATATCGCGTGCATTTGAAGGCGCGGCATCTGATATTGTGCAAGAGTTATATAATACTCTAGGTTCTCAGCGGGGGTTGATGAAATCTTCTTCGGAAGATAATCAAAAACTAATAGTGCCTGGGATGACACCTATGAAAGCAATTAATTGGATGGCAACTAAGGCGTTTAGACAAGGGGCCGCTGATTTTTTATTTTGGGAAGATGTTCAAGGACATAATTTCCAAAGTCTGTCAGAATTAACCAATGCAGAACCACAGTTTTTTTACAAGTATGGTATTCCAAATGTTACATTGGATGCAAATACTGAAGATAAAAACATAATAACATTTAAATTTGAATCTCATTTTAATGTGATGCAAAATATGATAAAAAGTATGTATGGTGGTAAAGCTAAATTGATAGACATTATAAACAAAAATGTGACTGGTATAGAATATAACATTTATGATCAATATAATAGTGTAGATAGAATAGAGTCTCAACCATTATTTGATATAAGTGGACAAGGCAAACAATTTCATCCAGATTCTTTATTTCTTTTACCAGAAAATACAGATATGACATATAATTATGAACAAACTTTTCTAAGACGTAAAGCCCAACTACAATTATTTGATAATTTAAAACTGGTTTTTACTGCCTTTGGAGATACGCAAGTAAATGCTGGTAAACTTATAGACATTACTTTCCCATCTTTTGTTTTTGGTTCGGCCGGTGCGGAAAATCCAAAAATATCAGGAAATTGGTTGGTGACAGCCGTGAAACATACATTTTCTCCAAAAAATGGTTATCTTTCTAGTGTGGAATGTGTTAGAGATTCGCAAGGCGATCCATATCCTCAACCACAACCAATTAAAACTGGTTTGCCGTATTATGATTATGATTCGACAGGTGCATTTTAATGTTTAATGAGAAAGATTTTTTATGGTGGACAGGTGTTATTGAAAATGTAAAGGATGACCCACTAAAAATAGGTAGAGTAAAAGTAAGAATTTATGGATTCCATGATGACGACATTTCTGAAGAAGATTTACCGTGGGCCCTACCTATCATGCCAATTACAAGTGCATGTGTAAATAATATTGGTCAATCTCCAGTTGGAGTTGTAAAGGGTTCGTGGTGCGTTGGTTTTTTTAGAGATGGACACACGGCACAAGACCCTTTAGTTTGGGGTACAATTTACGGAGTGACTAATGATGATGCACTACAGGATCAGTATGGAGATGAGGGTACTGGGCCTTTAGTTGGACGTAGTGAAGTTACTGAATCTGATGTCAATAGAATCAATAGAGAAGTGAAAGAGGATACTATATCAGAATACAAAGAAACTTCTAGGATAACAGAACCATCAAGTCAAGATGATATAGTATATCCAAATACAACTGGCTCATATAGTAGTAGGTCTGGCCACCATTCAGAGCTCGCAGACACTGGTGGTAATGAAAGATTGTCAAAATATCATGTCAGTGGTAGTTATGAAGAATATGCACCGAATGGTAATTATAAAGAAAGAATCATAAATGATTCATACGACATATATGCTGAAGATTTATATATTCATGTGTCTGGTGATTATGAAATTCTAACACAAAAAAATTTAGAAATATTAGTTAAAGGTGATTATAGTGAAGAAATTTCACAGGAAAAAGATTTATTGGGTGGTGCAGAAATCACAATAAAGGCTGATGGTAGTAAAATAGAACTAAACCCATAATTTAATTATAAATACTAAAAAAGGATTTTTTTATGTTAAATTTTATTGGAAAAGACAATTTTGTTTGGTGGACAGGTGTTGTCGAAGATTTTGAAAAAGATCCTTTGAAAATTGGCAGAGTTAAAGTAAGAATTTTTGGTTTTTATGATGAAGGCATTGAAACAGAAGATTTGCCTTGGGCTCTTCCGATTATGCCAATTACAAGTGCGTCAGTTGGTGGAATTGGTCAAAGTCCAACTGGTGTTAGAACCGATTCTTGGGTTATCGGTTTCTTTAGAGATGGTGAGTATGCACAAGAACCTATAATATGGGGCACTTTGCCCGGCACTAAAGGGAGTCAGGGTGAGGGAATCAATAGAAATGGTAGAGGTGAAGAAGTTCCTCAAACACTACGAAATTATTCTAAGGATGTTGCTAATGGCGGAACAGGACAAGGTACAGGAGTTGTTCCAAGTGGACAAAAAGTTTCGCAAATATCCGATACCACCTTTAATGATGCAGCGAGTAAAGATTTGGTAAGTTTTTTGAAAGCAAAAGAAGGATATAGTTCTAAATCATATTGGGATCATAAACAACACTCAATTGGTTATGGTACAAAGGCAAATTATCCGGGCGAAGTGATTGATGAGCAAGAGGCCGAAGCTAGATTATCACAAAATATAGCAAAATATAGAGGATATGTTTTGGAAAAAGAAAAACAATACGGTTACACTTGGAACGAAAGACAAAGAGATGCTCTAACTTCCTTTGCGTATAATCTTGGGCCCGGCGGACTTGACCAATTGACTAATAATGGTACAAGAGACAATGAAACCATTGCAAACAAAATGTTACTATACAATAAGGCAAGTGGACAAACTATTGATGCATTGGCAACTAGAAGACAGGAAGAGAGGGCGATGTTTTTGTCTGACCCAACAGGAACCCCAGCTGCAGCGTTATCACCAGATGATGTTATTGATCAAAGAAATCAAAGATCAATGAATAGTATTTCTAATGAAATAAGTCAAAGTGTAAATACTAATAATCAATCTGGCAATCGTACTGTTAATAGTACTAATAGTTCACAAACTCCTACGCAAACAGCAGATTCTGATTTGCCCACAAGATGTGGTTTGCCGGATGAACCACAATCCGAATGTTCAGAAACAAAAAATGAACTTGTCAGTAATTCTAAATTTACTGAGCCAGAATCTCCTTATGCCGCCGTTTATCCATATAATCAAGCGATAAGGACTCCTACAGGCCATGTATTAGAAATTGACGATACTCCAGGCGCAGAAAGAATTCATACTTATCACAGATCTGGTTCTTTTGAAGAATATCATCCAGACGGGAAAAAGGTTTCTAAAACAGTTGGAGATGGTTTTGATTTAGTTATGGGTAATAAAAATTTACATGTTGGTGGTAATTTAACTATAGTGGTCGAAGGAAACTTTAATTTAGTAGTTGGTAAAAAATCAACTACAGGTGTCGGTGGCAAAATAGATATAACTTCCGGTGGCAACCACACAATCAAAGCACCAAAAATAGATTTAAATCCATAGGTTTTAAAAATGTCAGAATTAGTAAATTTAGAAAACAGACTTGGAGTATTAAAAAGTAAACAAAATCAATTTGTTGATTTTGATTTATCATTTAAAAAAAATCCAATTACAAATGATGTTAGAAAAAAAAGAGATGCGGCCGCAGTGAACCAATCTTTGAAAAATTTAATTCTAACAAATTTTTTCGAAAGACCATTTCAACCAAGCTTTGGTGGAAATATTTGGGAAGATATATTTGAACCATTGGATGATATGTCTGTAATAAATATAAAAAATAGAATGGAAAACGCAATTTCAAATTTTGAGCCTAGAGTAAGAGAATTAAGTATAAATTTCAAGCCACTTAAAGACGAAAATACTCTAGTTATAGTATTAACATATCAAGTACCAGCATCCGAAGAAGTATTTTCTACTCAATTTAGTATAGAAAGAATAAGATAATGGCAAAGACAATAGAAATTACAGAATTAGACTTTGAAGAAATAAAAACTAGTATTATAAATTATATGAGTTCCAAAAAAGAATTCAAAGATTACGATTTTCAAGCGTCTGGTTTGAATACTCTTATCGATATTCTTGCAACTAACACTCATATTAATTCATATTATATGAATGCCATTTCTAACGAAATGTTTTTGGATACCGCTAGAATTAGAGATAATGTTGTATCTAAAGCAAAAATGCTAAATTATACCCCAAGGTCAAAAAAGGCCGCAGAGATGGTTGTAAATTTAGAATTTCAAGGTACAGTACCAAAATCTTCTAGTAATGTATATGAAACTTTCATGTTAAATAAAGATTTCGAATTTACTGCAACAAAAGATGGAATATCTTATAAATTCAGACCAAAAAACAATGTAATAGTGCCGAAAGTTTCATCTTTGGCAAGATCTGATGGCACTTTTACAAATGTTTTTTCGGTTAAAGATGTTGTTTTAATTCAAGGTACATATGTAACGGAAAATTATATTGTAAATACAAATGATCCAAATCAAAGGTATTTATTGACAAATAGTGATGTAGATACTAGTACAATTACAGTTTTTGTATACGATAATCCAGATTTTCCAGAAAAACAAGAGTTTAAAAGATCTAATGATAATATGAAATTATCTGAACTTGAGAAGGCGTTTTTCCTTCAAGAAGGTAGAGGTGGTAATTATGAAATTTATTTTGGGGATGGTGTCTTAGGGGCTCAAATAGAGTCTGGACAAATGATAGAAATAAATTATTTAACAACTTCCGGATCTGCTGGCAATGAAATAGTAAAAATTGATGCAAAGGGCAAAATTAGTAATTATGAAATACTTGATAGTATCGAAGTTGTTAGTAGAAGTGCTGGTGGTGCCGACGAAGAGGATATTGAATCTATAAAATTTCACGCACCAAAAACTTTTGGCGGACAAGGTAGAGCCGTCACTGTTAATGACTATAAAACTATTATCCCACAAATTTATCCTTCAACTCAATCATTAAACATATGGGGTGGAGAAGATAATATTCCACCCACTTATGGTAGAGTGTATATTTCAATTCGTCCAGATACTGGATTTTTTCTTTCTGAGTATACAAAAGAAGAAATTAGAAAAAAACTTAGAAAAGATTATTCTGTTCTCTCAATCGAACCACAAATAGTTGATGCAGAATATACAAAGTTGAAAATTAATACTACAGTTCAGTATGATAATGAAACTACATCTCTCAGTCAATCGGATATTAAAAATATTGTTTCTAATGGTATTGTTTCTTTCAGTAAAAAATATCTAGACGATTTCAATGATTATTTTAGATACTCTAATTTTGTAAATTGGATAGATACTCTGGATCAATCGATCACGAATAATGAAACTTACGTTGGACTTATAAATGAACAGACAGTTTTGTTTAATACATCTGCATTTTATGTTTTTAATTTCAACAATAAAATTAAAAAAGGTAGTATAAAATCTGTTGGTGTTAGAGTTGTAGGAGATACTAGAATTTACTATGTAGAAGAAACTTCAAATTATGATGGAAAATTAAAATTTTACACCTTTGATGTGAATGATAAAAAAATATATTCAACTAAAATTACTGGTAGTGTAAATTACGAAACTGGCACAATAAATATTGATCCGGTAAATATTGAGGCCGTCGAGGGTTCATTGGAAGTTTTTAGACTCGAATGCGTACCGGCCGGACTTGATGTATTTCCAAGAAGAAATCAAGTCCTTGTAATTTTAAAAGAAGATGTGACAGTGACGGTTGAAGAAGATACAGATGATTATAATAATAATTATGATATTACAACTCAAAATGTAAAAACCATAAGAAATAATTAGGACTCGTCATGAGAGAACACAAAAAAATATCAGCTAGTGTTGTCGATCAACTTCCGTTTTATTTGAAATCGGACGAAGATTATCAACAATTTGTTCATTTTATCGAACTTTACTATAAATGGTTAGAAAGTGACAGAAATCCTGCCGCAATTGGAAATCAAATAGAAAATTTTAGTGATTTGGATGAAACTTTAGATATTTTTGTTGATGAATATCAGAATGTTCTTGCAAAGGATTTTCCACAGTTTTCTCGAATCAAAGATAGGGAAGAACTAACGACTGATTTACGAGCGGCCTTGAATTTTTCTGGGGATTCGGATTCTAAGTTAGAGTATATAGAGTATGATAATTATTTGTCTGGTGGTGTAAATTCGGTCTTTCCATTGTCATATTATAGTCCCGTATATTACGAAATTCGAGATTTTGATACGAGTGCGGTTGAAATAAAAGTTTATAGTGTCGATGCCAGTTCACAATCCGGCACTTCTGGATTAGCAGATTTGCTTGATGAATATACCTTTCCGACCGATTACACTTTATTGACTGAAGGTACAGATTATGTATTAGATGATAGCAATAAAGAAATAAAATTTGTAGACCCCAGTCCCGATGTTGACCCAGGCACCTTAAAACCATTGCCCGAACAAACAATTATCAAAATTGCCTATCATCTTCGCAAGAAATCTGGTGTCACTCAAGAATTTATAAACAAAAAATATAAAAAAACAAAATACTCAAACAAAAAGCTTTTTTTAAAATTGATGAAAGAATTTTATCAATCAAAAGGTTCTGAAAGTTCGTATCAATTTTTGTTTAGATCTTTATTCAACGAAGATGTAGAATTTTATTATCCAAAAGACAATATTATGAAACCAAGCGACAATACTTGGGTCGAAGAGAGAAGTGTTCGTACTATACCTAGTAACAAAACTGTTAGTAATCCAGTTAGAATTGTGGGAAAGACTAGTGGTGCAAGTGCAACAGTTGAAAGATTTTTGGAATTTAGTATTTCAGATTCGCCAGTTAGGGAATATTTTGTTACTCACGTTTTTGGCACTTTTACATCAAGAGAAGAAATAGAAATACTCATGAGTAATGGTGTAACAATTACAGAAACTTTGTATGATTGTATTGTTGGTTTTGATATTGATAATGGTGGTTCAAATTATCCAAACAATTTCTATTTAAATCAATATATTTCAGACCCCGGCGATGGAGTTGGATTATCTGCGAAAATATCTAACACATCAAAAGGACCAGTCGAAGCTGTTGAAATTATTTCTGGTGGTAGTAACTATATCACAGGAGAACAGGTTTCTATAGGTTCATATGGCTCTGGTTCTGCCGCATCTGCCTACATAAGTGCTGTTGAACCAAATGAATTTACAACAGAAACTGTTTCTTGGGTTCAAGACGAAGACAATCCATCTTTTTATTATAGTTTGTCTGATTATCCTAGTATTGATTATTCAGATTCGTATTCTAGGGATAGAAAAGTCACGATTTCTAACACAGATCACAAATGGGATGACGTTTTAATATTTTTAGATTTTGAAAATGTACATGAAAATGGTAGTGGGTTTGTGGATTCGAAATTTGAACAAGAAAGCTTCAGATACGGCGTAAATTTAATTAATCCGGCTGGTGGACCAAAGTGGGGTTCTAAATCTGCAAAAGGAGAAAATGGATATATTCTTTTATCAGATTTGTATAAAGACCATTTGAAAGATTCTTTAGATAGTTTTAGTGTAGATTTTTGGATTTATCCAGATGATATCAACGGCACAGATACTGGTGGAACTCTTTTTGCACTTAACGATGTTGCATTTAATGCTAATAGTATTAGAATTATTGAAGAAGGTTCCGGCACAGCAAAAACAGGAAATCTTATTGTAGAGATTTCTGGCACAGAATACACGGCTCCGGTGCCAGTTGATTGGGAGGGACAGTGGAATCATATTTCATTATATGTAAGCGAAACAGAAATAAAATTGCATATAAACGGTGAAAGAAAAATTCTTGCTGGTGGGTTTATCCAATCTGCACCAACCAGACAAACCGTTTTTAATACATGGAATAGATTTTCGCACAATTCTAGTGGAACTTATCCAGCAAATGCGGGCGAAACAACGGCTTTTGTTTATAATTCCGCTAATGATACAATTGTTTGTACAGCAAACACAAGCACATATGTTGGTTTTTATTCATTAGAATCTGAAAAGTTTTCTGAATACGATTTTTCTGCTACAATTTCTTCAACCTCTACGGACGATGATACTATTGGTTTAGTTATTGCGTTTGTAATTGATGATGATGGTAAAGAACATACATTATCTCTACTAAGAGCTCAAGGTGGTATGTTGAATACGGGGGGATATCAAGTTGTCTATAACTATTTGCAGGCGGATCAAGTGGTGGTGTTTAATGGTAATTCTCTTGCGCCCGCGCAGTCTGGAGGTTGGGCAGGACTTTATAGTAGACTAAGAGCAATAAGAAATGGAGACACATTTACTACCTCGGTTTCTCAATTTACAACTTCAGTAGAAACTGATAATAGTAACATAGATGTAAATACTGAATTTACATTCAGTCTTTCGGAATTGGTTGATGATGGTTATTCTTGGGCCAGTTTGTTTAGTGGTTCATCACAATGGGGATACGCATGTCATAGTCAAGATGCATCCACTTGGTCAAATATTTTGTTTAATGGATTGAATGGCGAAGATGCATATACTGCAATGTTTGAATCTCTCGACTCTTATCTAGTTACCCTTGGTAGTTCTTTAAGTCCGTCTGGTTCTTATTACGATTATAATTTAGGCCATTATAGTTCTTTTAGAGTAACTTCTGATGAAAGATATACAGAATATACTTCTTCTGGTACTACATATATTAAATCTTGGGAATTAGATCCAATTCAAAACTTTTATAGTGCATATCATATTACAAAAGAAACTAATCGGCCAGCTCAGTATTATTTTGACGTAGTTAATGACAGATTAGTAATATTTAAGTTAACATCAGAACCTGATGTAAACAATTGGACAGACAACAGTAGTTTTGCATCAACAATTTCAAGTCAGATCGCGCAGTATGGATTGGCAGCCGAACCATTTATTGTACCTGATAATTGGACTGTAAAAATGGATTTTATCAATCATCCACATGGGCCAATAGTAAAGATTGATGTCTATAGTGGTGGTGATGGTTATGAAAAATTTCCATTTGCATCGATATCAAATTCTACATCTGGATACAATTCTATTGGAACGAACGCAATACTTCAACCCAAAGGTAGTAATATTGGTTCTATATCAGAAATTAAAATTACAAATTCTCCAGATTCTGCTTCTGATGGTTTTGGGGTTGGATATACCGTTGCGCCCACTATAGATTTATCAACCTTGGGCGACGGTAACGCGCAAATTACTCCAATTTTGGGACCTTTGCTAAAAAGAGATGGATTCTTTTTTAACGACAAAGGATTTTTGTCTGACGAAAACAGAATTCAAGATGGTTACTTGTGGCAGGATTATTCTTATGTATTGAGAACTTCCAGAAATATCGATCAGTGGCGTTATATCGTAAAGAAATTGTTGCACCCATCAGGGTTAATGATGTTTGGTGAGGTGAATCTTATATCAAACCCCGAACCTAAAAAGCTACAAAGTCTGTATTTGCAGTTTTTGTTTGAAATTGTAAAAAATGCAGACGTTAGTGTTAAAAACATGGATGGTTTGGGTAGATGGACAGGCTCAGACTCGACGCCTATTAATGTTAATGATCTTCTTTCTCATGGATATACCTTTGTATACGATAATTATCAAACAGGGGGCCCAATGTCTGGTGTAGGTGACGACACGCCTGTGGGACAAACAGTTGATACTGGAGATGGTAGATATAAACTTTTAGATGTTAATAGAGATCCAATTCCAACAGCATCAAATTGGAGTGAAATAAAATATGTCCTTGTAAATGTAAGAGATGAAAATGGACTTGACTTGACTAAATTTTATACAGAAAATACTGTACAGAGAAACTTCACAATTTATGATATAGATATTACAGATGAAACAACTAGACCATTTGCAAAATTCAAAGTGATTGACACCACACATTACGAAAATGATTTATATGTAGAATTTGAAGTTACACATTTAACAAGTTTTGGTGTATGTTCTCTGAGTGCGACCCCTGGCGATAAAGTCGAATTTAGATGGGACAAGGTTTTTAGGGGAAATGTTGAAAGAGTCAATAGATATTGGGTTGGTGCGATTAGAGATGGTGCGGATCCAAGAGATGAAAAATTCGTAATTATGATAGATTCTATTGGTGAAGAAGTTCCATCATTGAGTAATCAGTATAGAAGTTTGGATAGAATTAAATTCAGATTTGACAGAGAAATTCCTTTCGAAAAATTAGTCAGATATAGATTTAGTAGTGAAGATGAGGCAGAATTACACCCACAAAAGAAAACTCTTGCTGGTATTGTGAGAGTTCAACAAAATCCAAATGGTGAAGAAGAATATGGTTATGTAACATCTAGAAATCCATATTCAAGTCTAGAGTCGCACGAATTCTATGAAATGATTTGGGGCCAGATTGTAGATTCATACGATCGTGGTCAAAATATAAACTTAGATTCTGAGATTAATGTTTATCCAAAAATTATGCGAGTAACTACACCAAAAGACCCTAACAATAGATTAAATAGTGGTATGAATTATAATTCTGTGGAGAGAATGAAATTCAATCAAACTCCACAGAGCATCGATAATGAGTTGTATTTAGAAACAATCGAAAATATTGAAAATAAATCAAACATTAAAACCAACATAGCTCACGAATCTATTACAACGGCATATTCCAGTGCTCCTACTACTTGGAATGAGTTAAATTCTCTTGAACAAATTTAGGCGATAAAAAATATTATAAATAAAAGAAACAAATTAATACACAACCGACAAAGGGTAACGTCATGTCAGCAATAATTACCAATAAACTTAGAATTTTTAATGCTCAACAGTTTATTGAGGCCGTAAATGAACAAACTGCATTATGGTCAACTGGAGAAGCATATACTGAAGGACAAGTAGTTCTTAATGCATCAAATTTATATGTTGCAGTATCGGATGGTACAGCAGGACCAAATGCACCAACTCACGTAACTGGTGTTGTCAGTGATGGTGGTGTTAACTGGGCATTTTACAACAAATCTATTTTTAATAATTTGTTCTTGGGAATTGGTAAACACACATCTTGGGAGGATGATAATTTGCCGCCAACTCCAGAAGATTCTATCTCTGGAAGAAATTCCGCAAAGAACGCACTTACAGCTGTGAAAAAAGTTAATGCTGACACAATTACCCTAGCAGTTCCAAGAATCAATTGGACTACTAATACACAATATACAATGTATAATTATAAAAGTAGTGAAGAAGTGATACCAAATTCATATGTTTTGACGGAAGCAAACAATCAGTATAATGTCTATAAAGTTATTAATAACAAAAGATATCTTAATTCGTCACAAGGTGTGCAACCAACTGCATCTACGGTCAAACCTACAGGCACAAGCAACGCATTAATTCACACAACCGATGGATATGTTTGGAAATATATGTATTCAATTAAATTAGATCAAGCATTAAAATTTCTAACGAAAGATTATTTTCCAGTAAAATATATCACTTCAATTCCATCCGATACTTCTTCTGCCGACTATGTACAGTGGCAAGTCCAACAAAACGCAGCTGCATCTCCAGGCGCAATTGAGTGGATTGATATTGTCGACGACAACGATAATAGCGGCCATGCCGGTGGTAGTGGTTACAATGCAATGATTGTAGAATCTTCTACTACTCCAGGCGAAGGCACAACTACAATATCATTGGGAATAACTGGTGGTGCAAATATCGCAGCTGCAGCTAGTGATTACACAGATTATGCATTAGTTTATCTGAAAGATGGTGCTGCTACTGCAAATCAAAGAAAAATTACAGGTTGGTCTTTTGATTCAAACACAAACACAGCTACCGTAACTATCGAAAGTGCCTTTGCAGCTGGAGAGGGCGATGGCACTGGCGTAGTAAGTATAGCGCCAAATGTCGTTCTTACAACCGGCGATGGAACAGGATTTTCTGCTTATGCACATTTGACCGGAGATCAAGTTTCTGAAATTATTATTACTAATATTGGTAGTGGATATACATACGCTACTGCCGAAGTTCGTGGTACAGTCGACCCAACTAGTGTATCTTCTGCGAAAGTTGAACCACAAATTTCACCAGAAGTTGGTCATGGTCATAATCCAGTAGAAGAATTGAATGGTTACTATGCAATGGTCGCAGTCAAACTGGAATATGATGAACCAGACACAAGAAATTCGGTAACAAAATCAGTTTTCCCTGTAACTGGTTCTACTTCCGCATTTAGACAGGTAAGTATTATTGCTGATCCAGTGGATGTTTATACAAACAAACTTGCATCCCAAACTACATACAGAGGTCCTGCCAATAGTGAATATAACGATGGTGATACTCAATTTAATATTGTAGGTGGTTCTGGAAAAGTTTTATATGTAGAAAATAGACATCCAATCACACGGGCAGTAGATCAAATCGAAGATATTAAAGTTGTATTTGAATTCTAATTTGAATAAAAAAAATATTAAAAGAGAAGAAATAACATGGCAACCAATTTCAACATAACTCCATATTATGACGATTACGATATAGAAAAAAGTTATTTAAGAATTCTGTTTAGGCCTGGACATTCTGTGCAAGCAAGAGAATTGACTCAGACACAGACCATTTTGCAGAATCAAGTCAGTAAAATGGCAAATCATTTTTTCAAGGAAGGTGCGATGGTTGTCCCTGGCGCACCATCAGTGGACTTGGCAGCAGATTTTATTAAAATAGATTTTAATAGTGCAAACAGTTACAACACCCCACAGGACTTTGTGGGCAGAACTGTTGTTGGTGGAACAACAGGAATTCGCGCATTAGTTGTTCATGCCGAAAGTAAAACAGGCACCACATCAAGTGATGATCCTGATACGCTTTATTTGAAATATCAATCTGGAGTTAGTGATGTATCATCAACAAATTTTACTGCAATTTCAGATGGCGGAACCACATACACAACTCAAGCAGAAGCACTCGCAGCATTTAATTTAGAGATTGGTTCCAATAGTAAATTTTTGCCTGGTGAGGTTATCAAAACAGTAATTGAACCAAATAAGAGTACCTATGAATGTCAAGTAAGGCCACTTTCAGAAAGACCTACTGGTCTTGGTTGTTTGGCACTAATCGAAGATGGTATATATTATGTTCAAGGATTTATGACTATAGTTGCTGCACAAACAATTGCACTTGATAAATACACTAATTTGTCAACATATAAAGTAGGTTTGGAAGTTATCGAAGATATTATTACTTCGAGTACGGACAATTCTTTACTTGATAATGCACAAGGTACTACAAACTTTCAGGCGCCCGGTGCAGATAGATATCGTATGCGTTTGAATTTGGTAAAAAGAGCTATCGATTCAAAAGATACTTCTAATTTTGTTTTGTTAATTGAATTGAAAAATGGGGTTTTAAAAAGTTTTACAAACTCTACTGAATATTCTGTAATAGAAGATACTTTGGCAAGAAGAACTTTTGAGGAATCTGGAAATTATACTGTAAAACCGTTTCAATTAGAAGTTAAAAATCTTTTTAATGAAAATGGCAATCGTGGCGTCAAAACTATGGCATCATATGAATTTGCGACTGAACTTGACGCCAAAGAATATGCAAGAAATAATTTTGCCGATTACACTGGAATGGTTAATTCAGTCACAAAAGAAGGTTACGCACATGTAATCACAAATACAGATTTAACTGCATATCCAGATCAAGGATTAGATACAACTGGAACTAAATATTATCCTGGCAGAACACATCAAAACCTTTTGGACGCGCTTAGGGCAAATATGGATTTAGGTATTGACAGTGGTAAAGCTTATGTGCAAGGATATAGAATTAACACAATTGGCAAAACTCATATTAATTATAAAAGAGCACTTGATGAAAAACAAGAAAATAATGTGAGACTGCCTGTAAATTTAGGCAATTACATTTATGTTAGTGATTTGATGTCTTTGCCAAAAATAAATGATAGAGCAATTCTTGTAAACACCACTTGGTATCAAGGCAATACTTACTACTATAATACTACAACTAACGGATTTGTAACAACCTCAGATACAACATCAGAACTATGGCCAGATACTAATGCAATTACAACTGCGAATATACATCAAATTGATGTTGTAGGGACCGCAAAAATAAAATCTATTGAATATTATGCAGGCGATTTTGAAAATGATTATGAAAAATCTTTGTTTGCTACATCAGGTACGATCACATCGCCCGGTTCACTTCCTCAGGGAACAAATTTAATTTACAAAGTTTATTTGTATGATGTAGAATTCAGAACTCCAGAATATGTAGATGCATACACTGGACTTAAAAAGGACAGATATTCTTGGGAAGATGTTCGTGGTATCGCGGGCACAGAGTATATTTCACAATCGTCAGGCAATACTTCTAACTTAAAACCTAATTTCACTGGGTCAGTTCTAAGTCAATATAAATTATATAATGCAAGTGCAGTCGTTAGTGGCATTGATAAAAAAATTATAAAGAGCAAAGATCGTCCACCAAGTTCGTCATTACCAGCTTCTTTGGGTATTGTATATCATACATCTGAAGACAACAATATTCTGGTAAAGACTCTAGGATATGGTAATACAGTCGGAACAAATGCTGGTTTTAATAGCATTCTGACATCGAATGAAAGAATTGCGTTTGAGGATGAAGTAAGATCAGAATTATCACTTACCGCTCAAATTTATAGTCACCAAAATGTATTTGAAACTGGTGGTTCTAACATAGTAAAAACTGGAAGTAAATTTGTGAGTTCTTTGAGAAATGTTGATGAACAGACTGGTTCAATTACAAATGACACAACATATACGTTATTGAAAGAATACACAGCTTCAGTTACTAATCAGGCGGCAACTATTGTAACTTCAAATTTGAATGAATCTTTTTACCCAATTTGGAGTGATTCTAATGATGGATACCAAATTTACACAAAAACCAGTGGTGGTGCAACTCCCACATATGGTGAAATTATAGACAACCAACCCAAATTAAGTGATACTGAGTTTGCTGGAAATATTGAGGTTAGTTTTAATAGTGCTGTAGGAAATAGAGAGATAACTATAGAGCAAATCCCGCTCGGCATTTCGCAAATTGTTCTCCTAGCACCAACAGTGATTAGTGTCCCACAAGAAAAAACTAAAACTTTGGTGTTGGGACAAGTTGACTTACCGTATAGTTTGTTAGATTCTTCTTCGGGCGCAGATTTAACTAAACCGACAAATCCAGAGACAATAACACCCACCATTATGGAAACTGATGATAAGTTTGGGGCGGAAGGTGACGCCATAGGAACCTTGGGTAATTCTTTTAACGGCACGTTTAGTGATGCCAATTCAGTTTCTTATAGTTTAGATTATCTACAACTAAAAAATTCAGATATTTCTAAATTACACGCAATTTATGATACATGCCATCCTTGGAATGTGGTCTTTCAAACAGATATTTTTGGAACGGTAAAATATATTAGTGATATGACTAAGGAAGACTTTGAGTTTGCCTATAAGGCTTGGAGTTACTACGAGGCAACTGGTGTTACAAATCCGTATAACCTCGATCCTGCTCTTTATCCAGATGCGCCGTTTGCAAAAGAATACAATATAGCTATTGCGGCAGGAACTCCTATCCCAAATACACCAGCGCAGGCGCATGGATATAATTTTGGAAACGGCATTTCACAACCGGCAAAAATTTTAGACATCACCGATAGTTACGATTTTGATAATGGACAGAGACCAGGCGTACTTAAACTTGGGCAGGCCAGACTGAAACCAAGAGAAACTATTTGTGCTGGTAGACCTGTAGTTGTTTATGATTATTTTTCACATAGTTCAGGAGATTATGCTTCTGTAAACTCATATGGAAATGTTGATTATAGAAGCATTCCAAAATTTGAAGGTAATTTTTTAACAGATGTTCTTGATTTTAGACCCGCTGTTACAGCCACAACTAACCCTGATAAAGTTTTTTTGAAAGTTGGAGAAACAGCAAATAACGTATATTTTCCTATAAATGAAACGACAGTTATTACTGATTATCGTCAATATCTGCCAAGGAAAGATAAAGTAATATTGACCAAGAACGGTCAATTTGAAGTTATTTATGGTGCTTCTTCTATGAGTCCGCAATATCCAAAAGACCCAAGTGAAGGTATGGTTTTATTTAAATTGTCAAACAGACCATTCACTTTAAGTCCAAAAGATATTATCATAGAAAAAGTTGAAAATAAACGATACACGATGCGAGATATCGGAAAACTTGAAAAAAGAATTAACACATTAGAATACTACACTACACTTTCTTTGCTCGAAAAAGAAACAAAAGATCTAGTTATTTTGGATGAAAATGGTTTAGACAGATTTAAAAATGGATTTATTGTTGAGCCGTTTGTAGGTCATGGCATTGGTGATGTTTTCGATCCCAATTACTCTATTGCAGTTGATGGTAAAAAACGTCTTATGAGACCAAAGGGTGATGAAAGAAATGTCAATATGGTTTTGACAGATGTTGTTTCTAATAATTATGAAATGCACAATGGACAAATTTATCTACCTTTCGCTGGTCAAAGTGTAGTCGCCCAAAATACAGTTTCGTCAAAATATGTAAATCCAAATCCATTTGCAGAGGCAATGTATAAGGGCAATCTAATTTTATCTCCAAGTTCAGATGATTGGAGAGAAGTTGATAGAAGACCAGATTTGGAAATTAATAGAGATAATATGTTTGATAACTTTGAATTCCTTGCAAACGAAATGGGGATTTTGGGCACACATTGGAATTCTTGGCAAACAACAAATGTAGGCGAGGAAATAGTAAGTAGGGTAGAAAATGAAAGAGATGAAAATTGGAACACACTTACTTGGGAAGATAGTGTTACTGAATCATTTAATATTTTAACGGATCAGGAAAGAACGGGTAGACGAGTTGACCTCAATTCTTCTATTGTTACTGATAGTTTTGGTGATAGAATGATCAGTACTGAGATTATACCTTTTATGAGAGAAAAAAGAATTTTCTTTACTGGCTCTGGTATGAAGGAAACTACAAAACTTTATGCAACATTTGATGGTATTGATGTGTCTGAATTCTGCACACCAATTGATGAAGTTGTCGTAGACTCATTAGGTCAAACTGCTCTTGAAATATTAGGACAGGGTGTAACTGATTCTAGACCAAACGGAATGCTTTTTGATTTTATTAATAGACAATTAGGGGTGGCCAGACTTGTTGGATTAACTAGTGGCGCCGAAAGAATTGTGTATGGAGTAGAATATGTTTCTACAAATAGTTTAAGATTCTTTACTACTAGAACTGATGAACCATTGGAGGGGATTGATTTCCAAGGAACTGACCCAAATGCTGGGGAACCTATGCAACTAACTATTAGAGGTGGGGAAGGGTCTGTACTCCAAGGCGATCTCTCCATGCCTGTTGGTAGATTTTTGTCAGAATTTGATAGTGCAACATTAAGAACTAATAGTAATGGAGTTATTCGTGGTTTCTTCGATTTACCATCCTCGGATAACATTAGATTTAGAGTCGGAGAAAAAGAATTCAGATTGTCTGATCAGCCAACTCCAAATTCTACTGATGTTGGTACTGAGGCATCTGCGATGTTTGCTGCTTCTGGATTTATCGACACTAAACAAGAAACTTTTGTAAACACGAGGGTTCCTAATTTTACCAATACAGCTTTAAGTGATAATAGAACTCTTATTGAAAATGATACCAGAAGAGTTATTACTGGAAATGGAACTTTACCGGCTCCAGTTCAGGAAACTGATAGCGGCTCTGATGGCAGAGGCTCTGATGGCAGAGGTGCACTCGCGGCAGCTGCCACGTTTTTCTTTTTCTTTGACCCAATTGCACAAACTTTTGAGTTGGATTCGACAGAAGCAGCTGGGGGATGTTATCTTTCATCAATTGATTTGTTTTTCCAAAGAATTCCAACAAAGGATCTTACTCCAATTAGAGTAGAATTGAGAAATGTTGTTAATGGATATCCTGGCCAAATGATTATTGGGGAAGCGGCAGTATTAGAACCAGCTTGGGGGGTTGAAATTGATGAAACGACCGGTGAAGCTTCATATGTTGGTCAAAAAATATTTACATCAGCTGATGGTAGTGTAGCTACTAATTTTAAATTTCCTTCACCAGTATATGTAGAAGAAGGAACTCAAGTGTGTTTTGTAGTTATCACCGACTCGGTTGATTATAGATTACATGTGTCACGGTTGGGAGAACAAGCACTTGATGGTTCTGGTATTATCTCAAAACAACCAAATGCAGGAGTTATGTTTAAATCTTCAAATAACCAAGCATGGAATGCAGAACAAAACGAAGATATTAAATTTACACTCTACAGACAGGAATTTGATAATTCTAGACCATCAGAAGTTTATTTTGTAAATTCTCCAAAAGATGATAATTCTAAAATTGTACAAAAGGTAAAACTTGGTAAAAGGTCAATTGAAACAACAAAAGATTCTACATTAGTCAAAATTCATTGTCCAAATCACGGTATTGTAGATGAAGTAAATTATACAAATAACTTTTATGTTGGTATTGATGGACTTCTTTCTACGACAATTTATGGTGGTACAACTGATACTGGCGCCACATCTGGAATTCGTGGTGGTAAAATAAACGGCTTCCATAAAGTTGTTGCGTTTGATGTAGACTCTTTTACAATTGATATAAACAATCAAAAACAATCTACTATACAAGATCACACAAATAATCTAACTTCTACTGATCCGGCCGTATTGGCAACACAATTTGGTGGTAGTACTCAAACTTATTCCAGAGCTCCATCTGATTTTGTAAAGACCTTGTGGCCACTGCCTGGTTCGTCAGAAACAGCTTCTAGTAGTGGTAGGTTTGATGCTGTCGTAGACCCATATAGAACTGATATCGATTCTGCATATGTTTTAGTAAATTACAGATATGATATTATTTGTCCTCAACTGACAACTACAACTTATCCAAATACAAGTATAAGATATCAAATGAAAACAACATCTGGTGGCTCACTTGGTCAGACAATTTATACTCCTGGCGTTAAAGATTTGTTGTACAGAGATTTTGAACCAAATGAAAATACATTCTTTAAAACTCCAAGACTCGTTTCAAACTCTATTAACGAAGATTGGTTCGCTGGACAAAGTAATAATGTAGATAGGAAATCTCTTGTTTATAAAATTACACTGAACAGTGATGTATCTCACCTTTCGCCAATGTTAGATCTTCAACGAGTGAGTGCAACTCTTATTTCTAATAGAATTAATAATCCACTTGTAGTTTCAAATACTCCAGAAGAGGATCTTGAAACTAGCGCACAGGGCGGCGCGGGACTTGCGAAATATATCACAAGAGAAATTAAACTTGCAAATCCAGCAACATCTATTAATATGAGGGTTGCGGTTTCAAAACCAGTTGATACAGATATAGATTTCTATTATAAAATAAAAACTTCCGAAGGTGATATATACAGAGAAATGCCTTATGTAGAATTCACTAAACCACAAGGATTTTCGAATCCCACGCCCGATGGTAGCTTTATAGATTATGAATTTGATGTTCAAAATTTAGAAGAATTTGTTTCTTTGGGTGTCAAAATAGTATTGAAGTCAAATAACACAGCTGTGGTTCCAAAAGTCACAGATCTTAGAATTATTGCATTGGCGAAGTAAATAAAGGTTTATAAATATGAGTATGGAAAATAAAAAATTAATTGTAAAAGAAGATAAAAATTTATTAAGAGATTCATTTTCTAAAGCAATTATTAATAATGACGATACTGCATATCTTAAATACCTTAAACGAGTTTCAAGGGAACAAGACAAGAGAGAAGAAATTGAAAAACTAAAGTCTGATGTAAGTGAAATAAAACAAATGTTAACTAAACTTTTAGAGAGAAATTAAAATGACATATCCAACAACATCTGAAGTATTAAGAACTGATACATTTGATTCATGGGCAACTAAAACAAATCAAAACAGAGCAAGTCTTTTATATACACAGAACTTGATTGGTGCCGACGATGGATTAAACACTACGGCCCAAAATGTTGTTGGTGCTGTGAACGAAGTTAAAACAAAAACAGATAATGTCGAAACGCTTGTTGGAAATTTAACTGATATTGATGCTAGTTATAGAGGGACTAGTATTAGTAACACTATTGAGTCCTTACACGTTAAATTGTCTGGTGATTTGTCGGGTCAGATTGATAGTAGTGTTAATTCTCTCAATCAGACACTAACACAATCTCTTAATAATGTAAATTCAACACTAACTAGTGCTACTTCGGTAGTACAAGTACAGGCTAATGCGACAGATTCACTTATTAGTTCATTACTAACATCTTTGGGTTTTGATGCAGATGGTAATATAGATACGGATGGTACAATTGCAAATAACAATAATGTTAAGTTAGATGTTCTAGCATTGGATGCAGAAGTCTCTGCAATTAGGACTGCACTAGGATATGTTGGTTCTGCAATAGCTAGTTCAGCAACAGAAATTGATGGTAAAATATCTGCGTCTAATGTATTATCAGATAATTCTTTAATTACAAGAAGTGTGAGTGGTAATGATGTTACTTTGTCACACGCATTGCAAGGAACTAATCCATCTTCGGATACTATGACGGGTACTACAGTCATTAGGAAAGTTACTACAGATTCCGCTGGACATATTACATCTATTACATATAGAAATTTAGGTAATCAGTCGGTTCACGATCAGTATATTTCATCTGCAAATCCTAACAACAGTGTTGGAAATAATGGTGATGTTTGGTATAGAATATAAGGATATTTAAATGCCATTACTAATCAAAGACGATACAATCTCTCAAACTTCAACTGAAATCTCGACAAATATAAATTTGCGTTGGGATAGAAAAAAGGCTATAGGTTTGCCAAGAGAAGAATCTAGATTATATGAAGATCTGCGAGAAGTTTATCCGCCAGAAGGTAATCTCTTACAAAGTTTAGTCAATATTCCTCAGAGAGTTTACACACCACCATTTTCTATTGGTCCAAACCACTCATACAAAGATTCTGATAATAACCTAGCAATTAGAGTGGACGTTGATTGGACAGAGGCATTTGGCGCAAAAGAAGATATAGTTAAACTCGAAGGTGCGGTAGATTTTAACGGACCTTGGTATGAGGTTGGAAGAATTGGTTCCGGTTCGATACCTTCGAGTTATTCAAGAAAAACATACAATCAAAAACTTGATGTGCGCAGACACAATTTTGGAAATGGATCGGGAGATGGTGGTGATTTTGCAAAACCAAGTAATTCGGAATTTGATAAAATAACAGGATATAGATCATTTTCTCCAGATAATTGGGGTGAGTCTGCATCATCGGCTGGTGGTGGAATATTTCCTTTACCATTAGATTTGACAGATAGTGATTATATTGAGTTTTGGGCAATTGTTGGTAATAATTCAAACGGAGGAAAAACGCCCCTCAGTGACGAAACATTGATAGTAGATGTTCGTGGTTTGGATGATAATGTCGAATTGGCCGAAGGTGCGCAAAAACTGCTGAAAATTACTTTAAATTCTGATTCTGATACTGTATGGACTAATTATAAATTTAAAGTTAAACATTTAACAGGACAACATATTTTACAGTTTAGATATAACAAACCAAATGGTCCAGAAAGACAAAAACATAGATTTGGAATTTCAAATGTTACGACTTACAAAGAAATAGAAAAAACTATAAAACAGAAAAGAAAATTTCACTTCACTTTTAATACCGATGGGACATTTAATGATTTGTATGGCGATGGTGGACTAGATATAGATAGTAATTTATATGTAAGTGCAAAACTCGAAACTCCTTCTACTTATAAATGGTACAGATTGTCAGTAAAGGGTACAACGTTCGACAGAAATATAATTTCATTGATTAAGCCACAAACAATAAAGTCACCAATTGATAGTCCAATGTCAATAGATGATGGCACAGCAAAATGGTGGGTTCCCAAAGAAATATTTGTAAAAGACAGTAATGTTTGGAAAGAACCTAAAGATATTTGGGTAAAGGAAAATGGTTCTTGGAAAAAGGTTTATCCACACTTTACTACAGACACTTCAATTGCAAGAAATTTAACAACTTTTAGTGAACCAGAAATGATAGGCGATTCAATTGTTGAAGTTGATCGATATGATGGTAGAAGTCGAGTTGCAAAAGTTGATGTTGACTCGGTTGGCACAAGAGATTGGAAAATAACTGGTGACAATGGAAAAACTCTTTACTATGATGGAGATAAACCAAAAGTTGGTGATATATTGAGAAACTATATTCAAGATTTACCAACATATGGAAATGGATTTTTGGAGTATTATCACGACACAGGAAATTTAAGACTTAGCTATGGGGGCCCTTCTGGATTTGGTGTTGGTGGAACCTATACGGCAACCAGAACTGGGAAAATACAAATAGACAGAGGTGGCACTCGTTTGCTGCTTGACACTTATGAATGGAGAGGATTTTTTGTTCCGAAACAAACTGGACATTTTAAATTTACAGTATGTTCGGATGATGGTTCTGCTATTTGGCTTGGTAGACACGCAGTTCATGGTGGTAAAGATAAAGGATTTGGACAATCGACTGATAGTAATAAAGTGACGGGGTATCTTGGAAACCGTCGTTACAAATGTAACACAAGTGGTAATGTTTATCTCACTAAAGATAAATACTATCCGATTTGGATCGCATATTATGAGTGGAGAGACAAAAATAAGTTTGATTTTTATGTCACTGGACCGGACGGTGTTTCCCGTCAGCATTCTTCTTATGATATGACATATTATACAATTAAACATAGAGGAAGTGGGTGGAGATAATGGATACTATAGTGACAAGTCCTTGGACAAGTTCAAATCAAGAAGATAATTTTGTTTATTCTGTTAGGTTGCAGGGTCTTGAAAATGCCACTCAATCAGTATCAGCTGGCACTATATATGGGACAAACATTAATGCAAATGTAATGTTAAAGAGTTATCATTCAACATTGCAACCAGCGCTTTATACGCCAATTAGAGATGTTGCATTTCGTGGCCCACTTGTGACAAATCAAAGTCTAATAGATTTAGGCATAGATCCAAATGAATGTCCAATCGCTTTAACTACAATTAATGTAGATTTAAAATTTAAAACAAATGGATTTTACACAATTGGTTATTTTTTGATGGAAGATTCGCAAACTTGGGCTAATAATCTTTTTGTAAACGAAGAGATTGGCGCGGCATTGGAAAAAGATGATGGGACAGTTGGGGGAGAAATAGTTTCTAGTTTTTTCATACCACAATTATCTGACCACCAAATAGCAGTATTGGCATTTTCAGATGATGAAGAATTTATACCCAATGGTTCTGGTTTATATGATATTGCAGTTAAAATTGGATTTTATGGAATAGAAGGCTGAAAACGAGATAAATATAATTATCTATAAATCAAAAAGAGTAAAAATATGACGACACCGATAGATTTAAATACATTTAAACATTATGGGGCATCAACTATAAGAGTAGGTCTTACTAAAATTGAGGGACCAGGCGGGTTTTCTAGTAGTGGGGCCCCAATTGATAATGCTGGCTTGTTAGATACTCTTAGACAAGATTTGATAAGATCTTGGCAAATGTGGGATGGTGTTCCTGAGCAATCGAATAAACTTGTAGATGCAGTCACTGGTAACGATATAACCAGAAACTTTTTTACAGAAATTGGGGATCCAAGCGCTGGATTGGATTATTCTGGTACAGCAAACTTTGGAGTAGACGCACCTTCTTCTCCTAGAGCCGGAATAAAATTACAGCATGTGGTGATTCTGGAAACATCTGATTATATGTCACCAAATCAAGGAACAGTAACCAGAGGTGTAGATCAAAAATATAGAATGAGAATGGAATACGACGAAAGACCAAGGTTGTATGCTGAAGACAAAGAATTTGCCTACGAACTATACCAATTAAATATTAAATTGAGAGAAATTGGTGGTGTAGAATATGTCACTGGAAATACAATAGATGACACAGAGTTTGCGCAAGCATTTCCAGCACATATAGGATATAACCAAATTAATGTTTTGTTAAATACAGGTTGGGAAAATAGTATTGGTATTCCAAATCCAGCCTACACATGGTTAAAAATTCAAACTGGAACTAAAAATCAAATTTTTATTGATGGTAATACGTCAGATAATTTATCTTATAATGATGGATTAATTACACTCGAAAATGGATTAACAATTAATACAGCTGTCTCTAGATTGCCTGGGGAAATTGTAGATATCAATCACGAAGATATTACTTGGGTTGCTACGGCGCAATCAGAACAATTTGTGGGCGATGGGGAAACAACTCTATTTACAATAACACAAATTCCATCATTTGCAAATACAGATACGGTTGTTGTAGATGGAACAACTAAAACTCTTGCAGTAGATTATACAGTTAGTGGAAATAATATAACTTTTACTGTGGCCCCAGCTGATGGTGCAGTTATTGTTGTTACCAAACCTGCTTCTGATTCCCGTTCTGTTAGATTTAGAAATAAACGAAAAGGGCCCGGTTGGTTTAAAAGATTTCCACTTGCGTCTGATGCAAATCCAAATGTTGCCGGCACATATCCAATAACATACAGAGTCACCCTTACAGAAAGAGGATTTTTCTTAGCATTATACAATGAAGCTGGCGTAGATGAAAATGATAACTATGCATGGATTTGTTGTCAAAGAACAGTTAATAACGAAACTGGATTGCCAAGAACTGATGAGGCCAGTCGTTTTCCTGTACACTGCATTTATTCATGTTCTAGAGAAGGAATAACGCCTAGAGATTTTGGGGTTTATTTTTCAGAATCTGCTGCAAACTTACAAACAGTAGACAACGAATTGGGGCCGATATACGATCCACAAGGAAATAGTTATAATGTTTCTGAGTTAACAGATTCACTATACATTTTAAATCCTTATGATAGAGAAGACTATCTCGCAGATGAATTTTTAGAGAAAAAAATATGGAGATTTGTTATTAGAGAAATGGATATATTGAAACCTTGGGACGCACACAAACGAGCTACAAAACACCAGACAGATAGTAATGCAATTATAAATCCGCAAGAACAACTTGCAATTACGGACGATAACAGATTTGTAATTACATTTCCTACAGGACTTACCAGTCAAAGGTACATGTATCCTAAAGAAGAAATGGACTTGATTTGTTTCTCGTCTGCTGAAGTTGTCGCGGAAAGTAGTAATGTCCCAATGCAAACATACAAATACGATGGTACAAACATAGATTATAGAAGATATCAAGGTATAAGGTCAACTCTACCCAATGGAAATGGAATGAGAGTTATGTGCTTGGTGCAGGCCCAAAATATCTATAATAGTGATATTAATATTTAAATAATGTGTATTGTTTTTTTATAAATAGAATTAAGTAACTAAAAAAGGCTTAGAGGAGAAAATAATGGCGCTCTCAAGTGGGTATAGCATACAAAGAACAGAGATTATAGATATTCCTCATAGACAGAATGTGGAAACACATACTGCTATTGGTTCAAATACGATTTATGTTCTGCGCTCAAAACCAGATTTTCAAGATAAAACTTGGGTTTGGGAAATTAAAATTGGAGAAATAAGAATCGCTCTGAACAGAAACACCGGCAACAACTTGCTCGCAGATTCTACACAATCACCATTGATAGAATTTAATAATTGGCAAGCAAATACCTATACCGAAGGCTCTTTGGACGCTGGTTTGGGTGTTGTTCGATATATTACTAACATAGGCGAACATGGAGCTTTGGAATTTTTACCGCAAACTGCGCCAGTTTCTGGTGAAAAAGTAACTATTGGTTATCAAGAATCAGAAGATAATTGGACAGGAACTGATGGTGGACTTTTATATCAACTTGCAAAAGACTTAACAGTGCATCCATTCGAAACTCCAGAAGTTTTTAGAAATATTCCCGAAAAGGCAAATTATGTACTTAAAACAGATCATTCTGCGTTTGTTCCTGCAGCGAATATATTGCCAGCAGAAATTGATCAATACACTACAGTATATGGACTAGATAATAAATTTGGTGTAGAACAAGATTATGCATTTACGGATCAATTGGAAAGTGCAAGAATTGGTTCTAAAATTTTTAGAAGTGTAAAAGAATTTAGTTTTACATTTAAAAATCATTCATTTACGCCAGCTACTGGTGTAGACGAAACAGATTTATATATTGGTAATTTTCCATTAACCCTCAATGACTTAGGTGACGGAGAATTTAGAATCGCTGTTGATGGTAAAGTGATTCCAGATTCTGCGTGGTCTGTTTCTTCTGACAGAGTTAATAGAACAAGTAGATTTAGAATTTTCTTAGAAAGTGCCAAAACTTGGGGATGGGTGTTAGATCGTTCTGATGTTGATGTTGAAATTTCGTATATTTGGAAACATTCTTTGGATGTTCCTTATGGAGCTATGATCGGAAAACTAGGATATGGACCAATACAAGAGGCTCTTGATAGTGAAGATTATGATTTAACAAATGCGTTAAAATCTGAAGCAACAACTTTGGATGACGTAGCAGTATCTGTTATTCGCCATCAACCACCAAAATCCGATCCTACGACAAATCCCTTTGGTACAACCGATAATACTGGGTATATTGAAATTGATGTAAGTTCAACTGATCTGAACGATCCAAACCATTATCAGATTAATACATATTACTCCGAAACTTTAAGAGATAGAAGAGAGGTTATTAAATTTGGTTTTGTGCAGGGTGATGTAAGTAGTAATGTTACTGGTAGCGCAATCACAATTAATCACAACGATCAATTTGTTATTTTGGACCCAGATGGAGTCGTTGTTAGTGGTAATGTAAATACTGGAACAGGCACAAATGTTCCTGGCTATTGGCCAACTGCGACATTACAATTAGATGTTGCTGCAACGGTTACTGGAGACTATACCCTTCAATTTACATCTAGTGAATCTCATACAGCACTTTTGGAGTTGACTAAGGTAAAAAATAGTGATGCGTTTATGCTCTTCTATGAAGAAAATGAAAAATTCCAGCCGGGATTTAACTTAATTTATCCAAAACCAGTTTCAAATACTCCAACAGCTGTTAAGGCAGCACTTAGAGATATCACGGATTCGTTTTTGGTGGAGTCTACAAAAGGAGTCGATCTATTATCTGATGATAATCTGATTCCAGAATATTATCAGGTGCAAAGTCAAAGACGACCACAAAAATGGAGAATTAGATTTGAGTGGGATCGTAAACTACAGTCAATTAAAGTTAATGTGGCAACTGAATATCAATTGTTAGATGATATGTCTGTATCATCTGGTCAAACTAGAGATGGTATTAAATCTCCAATTTATAGAGAGCCAGGAGAATTGTGTGATGTATACTTAGAACCAAATACTGGTAGAACAATTGGTTATGAAATGGTAAAGGCAAAGTCACACTGGTTTAGAAGATCTGGAAAAACTGAAGATAATATTTCTAGAACTTATCCAATGTCATACAGAATAACAGTTACCGATCATGGAATGGGATTGTTTCTTTGGGATCAGGCTTCTGTAGATCAAGACGATGATTACTCATGGTTTGTTGTTCAAAGACACGTTGATCAAACAACAGGACAACCAGAGTTTACACAAAAGTCTCCAGTACATTGCGTGTATTCTCCTGCCAAACGTCCAGTAGACATTTCTGACCTAAATCAGTATTATTCTTCGTCTGATGTAAATGATTTGACAAAATCTCCAAATATTTACACATCATTGGGACAAATGCTAGAAACAGAAGGTCCAACAATGTATATAAGTGCAACTGGTGCAACACCAGTATTTAATGGATATACAAATGCATTAGATTTTACAGGATATGGTTATACGGCAGGTCTTTTGAGTGCAACAAATGTTCAAAATCTTAATCAGGGTGTTAAACAGGAGTTGGATAGAGGGATTATTGGTGGTGCCACTACTAACACAACTGATTACTGGTCGTTAGCTACGTGGGAAACAGCGCCAGGTAGTTCTAGTGTTGACGCTCTAAGATCTAAACAGAATGTTGCATTGTTGACCCAATTAGTTCCAGTTAATGGCAATCCAGAAGTGATTGGAGATTTTGGCGGACAGCATGATCCCGCATTTCCCGATCCTAGTTCATTTCCGCTTTGGGATTTTTGGACAGACAATTATGATTTAGGTGATAGAGAAATTGTGGTCACATATAAAGACATCCCAAACTTAGGTAACACATTAACATTGGTTGCGGGTGAAGATTATATTATAGACAGACAAGCAAAATTTATTACATTTTTTGGCGGCACAGGTTCTTTAAATCCTATTAGTCAAAGAATAAATCAAAGCCAACCAATTGACCCTAGTACTACTACTATAACGGTTAAGATTGCTTCTGGACAACTTGTTGAAAATAGATCAAAGGTTAATGATCTTCAAATTGTTGGATTTGAGACTTTGCCAAGGGACGGACAACAAGTTACTCCTCCTGGCGGAAGCGCGCAAAACAACTCCAACGCAGTTGCTGACGGTTCTATTTGGTTGGTTGACGCAACTCTTGCACCACATTATTCTGGTAATGTTGTATTCCCTACAAATAGAATTGAAAGAGTTTCATCTTTCCAAGCGGCTGCTGCAAATAATACTGCGATTAATGACTCAGTAACTGGTGCATCACTTGGTGAATGGAGTGACCCATCATATGCATTACTTGATATTCTTTACAATGAAAATGTTCAGAATATGGAAAAAGTTATGGAATCAATGGTTGTTGCTGTTGATGGTGAGGAACTTGAAAGAGACACTAAAGGATATATACTTCAATATGATGAGTGGGTAAGAAGTGGCGATCCTCAGGCCTGCGGCCGCTTTATTCAGTCTCTTGATGCTGCTGGAGTTAATGAACTTGGTAGATATTTTAGACTTCCCGCATTTACAGAAACTGTTACTGAATTAAGAACTGTAGATGGAGCTCCAGATACGCCTGTAGAAGTAGAACACCTTATTATTCCACAAGAAATTGTCAATATTATTCTTGGTCTGGAAAATCGTATTGATTTCGATCCTAGTACTGGTTCTGGTGCAACACAAACATATAGAAATGATACTACAAACGACACATATAGTGTGCATTTATCAGTTGAATTGTATGATAGGTTTTTCAAATACATAGATCCACAGAATACATATAGGCAACAATCGACAAATCAAGTTCTTGGATGGTTGGCTGTAAAATATTACGGCAACGAGGGAACAATTCTTGAGGCAGATAGTGCTGACCATGATGCAAGAAATCATTTAATAAAGTCTACTATTACTGCAACAAGTGTATTGACAGGTAAACTGCCTGGAGACCCAGTCTTTTCAAGTGGGGATGACAGACAAAGATATATTTACGATTTCTTCAATCAAACATTATTCTTTAGAACTGCTCCAAGACATAGTTCTGAATTAATTATAAAATTAATTAACTATGTTTATAGTGATCCAGCTAGAAACTCATATTATATTACTAGTCCTGCTGATAGAGATTTCCCAGAAAGAAATCAAAACAAGGAAAAAACTATTAATAGATTTGTTGTAAGAGAACAGGATGTGTTGAAACCTTGGGATTACCATGTTTCCGCTACAATGCACGAAGTTGATTCTCATGCGGTTATTAATCCGCAAGAACAGTTGTCAATTACACAGGATAGAGATTTTGTATTCTCATTCCCAACACAACTTACATCACAAAGATTCTATTATCCAAGAAGTGAATTAGATTTGATTTGTATTTCTTCTGCTGATTTCTCAACTCAGTCTGGTTCTATTGAGATTGACAAGTATCAAGATTCTAATGGTTTGAGTGGAAATGTCTTAAATATTGATGGTATTGATATTGACCCAAGTCCAAATGATGCCGGAGATGACTTTGAATGGGGTGGCCATGTTGGACCAACTGGTGATACTTATTTCTGGAAAAGAAACAAGAGAAAATATGAGGGTATGATGAGTACTATGCCAAATGGAAATGGTATGAGAGTATTCTTACAAGTTTCTGGAAGTAGTATTAAATGGACAGATGTTGTAGAAGGTGCATCGCCTGCGTAATAAATAATACTAAAACGAATAAAGGCAAAATTAAATGGCTAATAGTTTAGACTCAAAATACAAAAGCAGTGGGTTTTCCATATCTAGAATAGAACTCATTTCTATGCAACAACCCATGTTTAGAGAATACTTTGTAAGTGATGGTTCTACAACATCATATTCACTTTCTAGACATGTAGATACGGAATTAACAAATACTTTGGTAATTCGAGCAAAGATCGATCAGACAGGTCAGATATTGTTACTAGATAATTTAGAAGGAGACAATAGTTTTAGTAATGGAGGGCAGTTTTATTACACGCCTCCATCTCCTGCTGTCAGAGAGTCTTTTGATGGTGTTGGTGATCTGACGCAAGCTTTTTCTGGTGATGGAACCATAACTAATTTTACGGTGACGAATTTTACTCCATCAACAACCGACCAAGTTTCTATTGATGGTTCTTTGCAAACTCATGGCACAGATTATACAATTGGTGGTGTTAGTAATAATGAAATTACATTTAATACAGCTCCATCAGTAGGTTCAACAATAAATGTTAGAAAACTCGGAACAACTATATTTACTGTAGTTTCGACTATATCTGATCCTAGAGATTTAGAAATTTATGTAGATGGTAGTTTATTACAAATCAATAATGACTATTTGGTAAATGGCCAAAACATAACATTTTATAATACTCCATCTACAGGAACTGATAACATTATTATAATTGTTCCGTCAGTAGCGCCATATGGTTCAATTACATTGAATAATGCTTCGATTCCAAATCCAAATGATCGACTTATATTAGATTATTTTACCAAAACACAGTATTATAGTAATTATGAAGATGGCGTTTTAAAACAATTAGCAATGGATTTAACTTTACATCCTTATGCAAATCATTACACATATGATTGGTCTGATTCAAAAATGAAAAACGGAACAATCGTAGTTTCGTATGCGTCAAATCAAACCAACTCATCAGTGAATGTTAAAATAACAGGTACTGATGCAGTTTTCTCGTCTGATGATTTGCAGAAAAGAATCATCCAAGAATATGGCAGAGGTGAAGTTCGTATTGAATCTATTTCTAACGATGGTACAATTGCATTCGGGACAATTTTAACACCATTTACACAAGATGAAAATAATTTAGAACCAGATATGATTTCTGGAGTTCGTTATGCCGCAAATAGTTGGAGAATGTCTATTCCAGAAGAAGAAATAGAACAACAATCGTTCAATATCATTTATCCATATTCAAGTCCAGACGCAAATTCTTATCCAGTAATTGATGAAAATGGTCAACAAAATCAGTCTGATGTAATGAATTGTATTCGTAGAATTGGATCGAGATTTATTGTAGAATCCGAAAAAGGTGTTGATATTCTTTCTTCAAAAAAAGATATTATACCTTCAGGAATTACAGTTCCAACAGATCTGGTTGCATCTTCTGCTTGGTTGGAGGGTAGAGCTCCACAAAAATGGAGATTGATGTTTGAATATAATGAACAAAAAGATGAAATTAATGTTTTTGCTGGCACAAAATATCAAATTTCAGATAATGGAACTTTAAGTAGTACACAAGGTCGTGATGGTATCAAAGGACCAACTTTTAGACGGCCTGGCGAGTTATGTGATATTTTTTATGATAGTAGTGATGGCTTTAGAAAGTCTCGCTCTGGTTGGTTCAGACGTGCAGGCAAAGATGACCCTCTAATTACTCCAACATATCCTGTAAAATATAGACTTACTGTCACAGACCACGGTCTTGGTTTGTTTATGTGGGATCATGCATCTGTAGATCAAGATGATGACTATGCATGGTTTGTAATACAAAGACATGTAAATAATACATCTGGTAAAATAGAATTGGAAGAAGGAAAATCTCCTATACACTGCGTTTATTCGCCAAGTAAAAGAGCTGTCGAGGCCTCTAATACCAATATTGCATTGTATCAAAATTGGAGTAAAACTGTAAATTCAATTACCGGTCAAGTTAACCTACAATATGATCAATTAGGTGATATTTATGATATTGATGGTAGACAGTTAAAATCTACCGATAGAGTAGTTTCAAGTATTATAACAGATAAAGATAGAATATTTGCAACTACAACTGGCACAACTTTTGGAAACTTTAACAATTATTTGGTTGCAAATACCAATTTATCGGAGGTTGGTTCTCTTACTTCGCCCGGATTTACCGTTGGCACAGATTATATTACGGCAGCTCATGTGTCAGATTTTCCTACTATTGCTACTACCAAGGATCCGACGATCTCCTCCCAAGCACCCGATATTGCATATCTTGGGGTAGATTATACAGAACTAGTTAATTTTAATACTGCATATCAATGGGGATTGGGACCAGCGGGCCAAGGGTTGGAAATTGAATCTATTTATTTGGCAAGATGGCACTCCGAATATAAATTCCAAGACTATGTTGAATTGGAAAGGGGTGTGCATTGGGAATTAGAAGTACAAGCAATTGATAATTTTACAAATACATTTAGGGGTGAAACCTATCCAGTAAAAAGATTTGGCATTAAGTTTTTGCATCCTGTAGAAAATCCAGTTAATAATTCGTTAAGACAATTAGTTATTCACGAAATTAATGACACAGATACAGATTGGTCTTATGATCCGCTCAACACGTCTGGCGGCACCATCGCCAGACAAAAACCAAAAGTTTTAGTTAATTATAGATGGAAAGGTGCGGGATATCAAAATAGATATATCAATCCAGTTGGCAGAAGTGGTGATGGGACGGGTCCTCTTGAAAATACGAGTTTGTTGAGTGTATATGTCAGTAATGTTGAAATAAACGCTGCGGTTGCTCCTGAAGAATATATTGTAGATTCTGATGGTGTTCCACAGTTTACTCAAATACCCGTTTTTGGAAACGAACAAAATGTTTATGCATATATGTTGCAAACGGATCATCTATACGTTAGAGATGAAATTGCAAATTCTCAAGTAGTAACTATTGCATATGAGAATTATGCCATTGATCCTAATGCAACATCTCAATATCTGATTGAATTGCCATCGGACCCAGATATTCCGGCATCTTGGATGAATCCACACAACGAGTCTAAAGCGATTTATAGATTCTGTATCAGGGAACAAGATGTATTAAAACCTTGGGACAAACATGTGTCGGCTATTATTCCACAAGTGGATAGTCCTGCTATTATTAATCCATACGAACAACTTGCACTAACAGATAGAAAAACTTTGGTTACTTTCTTTCCAACCCCAATGACAAGTCAGAGATATATCTACCCAGAAGATGAAATGGATTTGATTTGTTATACATCAGCAGATGCAAGTACTATGGGAGGTTTTGTTAATGTTGGTGCCAACAACGCAAAGTATGATTTGGATAGTGTGCAGAGCTCTTCGGTAACTGGAGACACAGCAGGCACAGGAACCAATAGTTCTGAAGAATTGAATTTCCGTTTTCCATATACTTGGCACACCGGAACAAATTCTGCAACAACTTCTTCTGAAAGAACCTATCTTGGTATGCATTCAACGCTACCATATGGTAATGGGATGAGAATTATGCTTTTAGTAAGAGGTGGTTCTATCAGACCAGAATACAGTGATTTCATTCCCCCAGACGTTTCTTAATAGAGGCGTAAAATAAAAAAGGGAACTTCGGTTCCCTTTTTTAATAATAAATAATATGAGGGGGTTTGCATGGCACTCATAGACAGTTTCTTTATACCAGACTATGTTGAAATGAGCTCTGGACTCACGAGTCCAAGTGAGCTCTTTTCAGAAATAGTAACTGTTACAGATTTAAGTTCACAACCAGTTAATGTTACTTTTAACACTGGAACCATTATTAAAAATGGGATTGATGTTGGAAATTCTGCATCATTTAATAATGGTGACACTATTCAACTAAAAGTAACAAATCCAACAATCGATCAAACTTCAGTTTATAACTATACTGTCGCCGGCGCAATTGCAATGGAATGGCACGTTTCTTTATTTAATACTGCAAGTTTGCCCACAGAAGTATCTTCTACATTATCATCCGATTCAGAAAGTTACGAACAGGTAAGAGAAACTTTGCCCGTTGTCATAGTTCAGGTTGAAGTGCCAGAAGATCAAGTCGCAGATTCTCAATTATCACAAGAACCCGCACCAGAAACTGAAGTTGCAGATACATTACCCAGCACAGAAACAATAGCTGATGTCGCTGCAAAAATAAAAACAAGTTTGATAGAGTCTATAACACAGTCGGTAAAGGCCGTTGTTGCAGAATCTGAGTCTGATCTTATAAGCACTAGAGATATTTCAGATTTATTTGATAATCAAACAAGAGTCACAGAACTTACAGAACTTATAAGCACAGAGGCTCTCGCTGAGATAATAGAAACTTCTTTAGTAGAAGAAGAAATAAAAACTGCAATCTTATCGGATGATGTTTTAAGAGATTTTGTAAAAGATTTACCAGAACAAATTATAGATAATATTGTATCTGAATTCAAAGAAACTGCAATAAACGAAATAGCAGATATAATAGAAACTAAACAAAGTATTTTTATAGAAGAATTAGAAAAGGCAGCAGTAAATGTTTTAGATTCATTTATTGATAGGGAAGTTCTTTCTATCATAGAAAAACTTGTCACAGAAGAAACCGACATTGTAGAGTTGGGCAATTTAGAAAAAGAAGAATTAACATTAGTTGAACAGACTTTTGGACAATTCTTCTTTGAAGAATTAGAAAAATCTAATATTAATGAAATAAATTTAAACGAACTTACAGTTAGAGAATTTTTATTAGATACAAATATAGGAGAATTTGTAGAGGAACTTGTCGGTCAAGAACTAATAAAAACAGAAGATTCTCTAAGAGAAGAACTACAAAAACAGGTTTTAGAGTTTTTAAAACAAGACGAAGAGTTGTTAGAAAAAACAATTGTTGCTGAAGTTTTAGTAGAAGAATTGAGAGAAAAAAATCTTACTGAAGAAGATTTAATAAATGAATTAAAACAACTTGATCTTATAACACCTGATATTATAGAAGAATTAAATAGACTTACGACAGACGAGTCAATCGAAGTTTTAGAAAGACTAGTTAGAGAGTTTGCAACTACATTACCAAATATTAGTACTGACGAACTAGAAGATGTTGTCTTAACACCAAATTTAGACTCTAGTGACTTAATAGATTCTACAATCTCTACTACAATTAATGAAGAAGATGCAACTGACGAAGTGGCGACACCATCAGTAGGCCAAGATGATACTACAGATGACACTGTAACTCCTAATGTGGGACAAGACGACACCACAGATGATGCCATTACAACAAACTTAGGCCAAGATGATACTACAGATGACACTGTAACTCCTAATGTGGGACAAGACGACACCACAGATGACACAGTAACACCCAATGTCGGTCAAGATGACAGAGAAGAAGAGTCTATTATAGGAAATGTTGGAGAGGATAATCTTGGTGAACAAGGAATAGGTTCTGACGATAGTTTAGTTGGTGGTGGAATATCTAAGGGGGTTATAAGATTACATGGAGGAACTTTAACTTATTATCATTTAAGACCAGTAACAATATTGGGTGAAATTACAGGACTAAATAGCGTTATAGGCCCATTTATCGATAGAAATGGCATCAACAGAAGTATGAAGTTGTAAAAATGACTCAGATTATAGGCAGTAATGGAATTAGAGTAAAAGCTAAGACCATTTTCTTTGACAACATAATATATACATCAAAATCTGAAGTTGATGTGCAAATATATAGTCAATTTTTTGAAAATAATGTTTCTAATTCAACTTATATTGAGTCAATTTATTCTATCCAATCTACGCCCGAAGATTCAACATTTGTCGGAACAGTTAATAATGATTACGAAATACTATCAATCGGAAAATCATTCCAAACAGAGTATTTAGCAACTGAACTATTAAATTCTTTGAATTCAGTTTCTGATGATAATAGTTTCTTTGAAGTTTTCCTGCCTATGTTGGAAAAACAAATTTTCAGAAAAGACAAGGGGTTTTTCAGTAATGTAGGTACATTATCTTATAATGACGCTAAACAATATTATAGACAAATAATCGAAAGTCTTACTAAGTATGGTAACGATTCCGAAGTATTAATAAATTCCTTAAATAAATTAAGAACTATAGGTGCCGATGGCCTTATCGATGTTGTTGTTGCTGCATCCAATTATATTGAAGAAAATTTATCAATATTCACAATAAATGAAAAATTAAATTCAAAATTAATAGAAGATGTAATTGTTCCATCTGTATTATTGAGCACCAGTCCTAAAGATTTTTTAAAAAGAGCAAAGTCTTTAATAGAAAAAAGTGGAGAATATACTTTAGAATCTCAACTCTTTTCTATTGGAAACAAATTTAGTGATTATTTAAAATCTAGTGAACCATTATTCCAAGGAACATTAGATACTGTATTAGAATCTTCTACACTGATAAAAGAAATAGATAGTTTCTTACAAAGAGATGATTTATTAATTATTTCTTCAGATAATGATTATTTGAGAAAAACAGACTTGCACGAAATAATTGACTCAGGATTTGATTCTGGGAAAGATCTCATAATACAAGGTGATAGTGGTTTAATTCAAATAAGAGAATCCACCAAGACAACTTACATACAACCAATGGTTATTGGCCCACCAGACAAAACTTTTGTACCTATAAGTGGAATTCATAGATTTAATCCGCTGCATGTAAAAATGGATTATATTGTCGGGCCTACAGATAAAACCTTTGAAGAAAATTTACAATTTTCTAAACTAAATGAATATGAAGTAGATTATAGTCCATATCTAAAAGAGGAAGAAGAAAAAACATTCTTACACAAACTTTTCTTCTTAGATTTGGATAATATGACTCAAAATGAAAATATGGTTCCTGCCGTTTATACACAACCATACTCTTATTTTGTTAATGATGAAAGTTATGTAAATTTACCAACACAATACACTGACATTAATATATTTAAGTTTAAAATGGTAGAAGAGGTTTTCAGAGCATCTTTGAAAGGTATTGAATCTCATTATCCAGTTCAGAAACCAACATATGAAGGCATACAATCTCAATATCCAGTTCAGAAACCAACATATGAAGGCATACAATCTCAATATCCAGTTCAGAAACCAACATATGAAGGCATACAATCTCAATACCCAATACAAAAAGCAAAATACGAAAGTGTTCAATCGCAATATCCAAAATTTGGACAGAGATTTTCAACTGCACAAATTTCAGATTTTGTAGTTTTTGGAAAATCTTCCGGCAAATATAGTGGTAATCAAGTTGTATATGAGTCAACTCCATTTTTTGTTTTTGATTTGTTTGTAGGACAAACCTATTATCACAATGTAAAAAGTTTGCCAAATTTTGAACCAATGAAAATTCAATCATCAATAGGCAGAATAAAGTCTGGTGGTTCTGAAGCTTATGGTCACGAAGCAGTAAATTTACCAAAACTTTATTATGGGCATCATTTCGTGCCAATGGAATACATTAAAACTTCTACTATGAGTACATCAGAAATAAAATATGAAATAACTCTTACTTTAGGAGAAGATGACCCACTATATGAATTTGAATTTGTTAATTTTAATATGAATACTGGTTCAAAAAATGGTAAAGGAATAGAGGCTGGTAGATATATTTGGTCTTACGAATTTTTAAGTGATAACAGACTTCTTGAGTGTTTGACATTAACGACAGATGGTAGATTGACGGGACAAATCAGTGATATGGATATATTTTTAAATAAGTATGCGACAGAAAATTGGGTGACTGACGAAGGACATCATCCACCAATAGATTTGGATTGGACAGATTTTGATATGAAAACTCCTAGAACATTTAAATATAAAATATTAGCGAGTGCTATATCTAGAGGAATAATACAAATCGTAGAACCAGATGACGCAGTTTTACCTTCTTTTGGCGACACAGTAGAACAACATAACAGCACAACAGGAGTCACTTCTAGGGCGAGAATCTCTTCTTCTCCAACAGGCCCAGAATTATTTCCCGTTATTTTTAATTCTAATCAATCACCAGTAATAAAAAATGTATGGACTTTTGAGGTAGAAGTGGACAGAAATTTTGACTTTGATTTTGAGCAATATACTGAAACATCGGAATACGACCTCACTGCAATTCAGGCAGAAATTGTTGCAACAAATAAAAGAGATGAAATTCAACAAGAATTGAATAATACTACCGATCAAGTTTTAATAGAAATATTACAGGAACAGATAGACAGTCTAAATGAACAAATCAATCAATTGGCTGCATATTCATATTTGGTCATAACTGATACAAATTTCGTTGTAGAACAAAAATATATAACAAATATAGAAGATGATAGACAATACTTATTATTTAATTTTGAACAAGATGGGACTGGTGGACTTAAAAAAGAAATTAACTTTGAATTAAAAGTTCATAATAATTATTCTTTTGACAGAGATCTATGGTTGCATACGAATAAAGTTAAACCAGAAGAACAAACCTTGCCGGATACACAACTTGGATATTGGGAAGGCGAGATATTAACTAGAACAGAAAAAATTAAAAAATTAAGGGAAGCTGGATATGGTAGATTTAACAACGATTTAAACAAAACAGAAATGGAAAATTCTAAAGTTGAACTACAAGAACTTTATGATTTAGGACAACTAAATATGACTAAAGAAGAATTTGATATTTTATTGTTAGAAATGAGTTTGGGTAATGTTGCAGTATCATCCATAGAAGCGGAAAGGTTGGAAAATATAGAACCATTGTTACTTAATTGTGCAATAAGACCCGATAGTGAAAGTGCCTATTATCAACAAGTAACTGATATACTGGTGACGACAAGAGGATATAGTGCTTATGCCAAATGTAAGTAGAGGACAAAATACAGATCCATGCACAGGACATGGTTGTTTTCCCCCAAGAACTTGTCCAGCTGGTAGTAATAATGTAATTACGAATGGAAAACCAACTTTAAGAGAAAAGGTTGACATTTTTAAACCACATGCATGTCCCAATGTTCCACCACACGCAGGCAATATTTCCAAAGGGTCTGGATCAGTTTTTGTAAATAAAAAAGGTGTGGCGCGAGAGATGGACCCAATTAGTTGTGGTTCCTTTATAAGAACTGGAAGTGGAAATGTAAACGCCGGAGATAGTACAGAAAAATATACACCACCAAAGTTTCCAGAAATTAAATTTAGTCCAATCCCACATCCAGACTTTACAGATTCACAACCTAGTAATACAGAAAGTTCTGGTGGGGGTAATATATCACAATTACCGCCCAGTGAGGGTGGTTTAGGATTGCCGGATACGGCTGAAATTCAAGATGAGAATGTAGAAGAACTATCTTCTAGAAATTGCGAAGATGTGCCATTAAGAAATCCGTTTGATGTTGCTTACGAGGCAATGACTACAAGAAGATGGACAGAACAGGGTAATAATCAAAATATTATTTCGTTATGGAAAGAGGTTGGTTTAGGACAATATGCATTTTTACCAAGTGGTGGTTATAATCATTGGTGTGCAGTTTTTGTTGGTGCAACACTAAAAAGATCTGGACATAAACATCTGGCAAGCGCCACGGCAAGAAATTATGAAGGATATGGCACTCCAGTAGGTTGGGATGATATTCAAAGGGGTGACATTATTGTTTTTTGGAGAAGTTATAAAAATTCTGGAAAGGGACATGTTGGAATTGCGACAGGAAACAAGACTGATACCACAATAGAAATTATCGGCGGGAATCAAAGTGATAATTTAACAATAAGAAATTATAGTAGAGGACCTTCATCAGACGGAAAGGCTGGTTGGTCCGCTGCAAGACGGCCTGTTCCGTGCGTACAAAGCAATAACAACTCACTTATTTCTAATATCAATTTAGAATCCAGTGGAGGTAGTGTAGTTCAAATTGGTGAAGGTTCGGAAGGCGCCGTTTCATAAATACAAATAAAAGAGAGGATAATCGGTGGCATTTGATACAGTAAGACCTATCAAGGCGATATTACAAGGTGACGGCGAAGTAATTCTGGCAGAATTTACTGACGGAGATTTTGTAGCTATTGCACAAGGTGGCACTGGGGCCTCTACCGCGCAAGGAGCCAGAGATAGTTTACAATTAATCAGGTATACTGAGTTTGACACTCTTTCTGATTTTGATACTAGTCCTTTAGACAAAAGATTGGCAAAAGATTCTCAGACGGGACTTTTATACTATTCTCACAATAATGTGTGGCAACAAATTGGTTCTTCGATCACTACTGGCACTTCAGTAGACGGTGTTATAGTAAACGAAGTTGGTGTGGAAAAATTTATATTTGAAGGTAGAGTCAACTTTTCTTATGATCCTTCCACAAAAGCTGGTACAATTACTATTGATGTAGCAGATATTGAAGCAAGATTAGATATAATAGAGGCAGACGAAAATACTCCAGATTCGATAAGATATTTAATAAAACAAAGATTTGATGAATTATTGGATGGTGTTATACCAGAGTTAGATACTTTAAAAGAAATCGCAGATTCTTTAGGAGACACCTTAAATTTTAGAACAGATTTTGAAACTTTTCGAAATACTATAGTTTTAGGTTCTGGACTTCAACCAATCAATGGAAATTATTCTCCAGATACCAACTCTAATTATATTGGTTCTGCAACTTCTTTATTTGACGCAGATATTATTTTAGACACCGAAATTACAAGAGTTGAAACCGATTTAACCTCTGAAATTGCAAGAGTTGAAACTGATTTAACCACACAAACTAGTCGCATTGATACTATAGATGGTGATGATCAAACTACAGGAAGTTTTAGAAAGGCGATAAAAGACAGATTTGATATTCTATTAGATGGTGTCAGTTCTGACAGAGATACCCTTAAAGAAATTGCGGATGCCCTTGGTGACTTTGTATCTACAGATTTTACAAATCATGTAAATGATTTTAATTCACATGTTGCAGATTTTAATGCTCTAGAAAGTGAATTTGACGCTTTGGTTGGTGGAGCTCTGTCTGGATTGAATACCAATATAACTACAATGGAATCTGATATTAATACATTACAATCTCAGATGGCAATTGTAGATGGTGATGATCAAACTACAGGAAGTTTTAGAAAGGCAATTAAAGACAGGTTCGATATACTTTTAGATAATGTAAGTCTAGATTTTGATACGCTAAAAGAAATACAAGATGCTCTTGCCGGAAATACAAATATTGGTTCTCAATTGGCTGATGTCTTTGAAATATTAAATGATTTGGAAGTTGCACAATATGATTTAGACATTACCCTTCTCGAAAATAGAAATACAATTCTAACAAACCAATCAGCAATTAATACTATAAATACCAATCTTCAGAATTTTAGTTACACTGGGCATAATATATCAGATATTCCTACTTCGGGTACAACATTTTTGGTATATGACACCAATACAAATAAATATACATTTTCAACTGTTCAGTCGGTTGGTGGAGCAGACGATTTTAACAATTTTATTCCATTTGTTAATCACACTGGAGTACGTGATGACATACCATTAGTTTCTCTGTTTTTAGGAAATACCTTACAAGAATCTTATTTAAATTTTACAATGTCAGATGGAACAATAGATAATATCAATTTAGAAATAAATTAAATAATTTTACATTTTTGTTTTTTATAAATAGTAAGAAACTATAGAACAAATAGGAGTTTGCGCCATGAGCGTTGCAATAGAACAACAAGATATTCTACATTTAGATGCATATGATTGGGATCCCGAAAGACAGGAAGAAACCCCCCTATTATCTAGGTTGGCGACAGATTTACTTTCTAATGGATTTAAAGATGTTGGCCCAGATATGGTCAAAATTACTATATCAGATGATGCTCTTACCAGATATATTGACAGTTTCATTGTATATTACTACGATTCAACGACGACGGCTCCAAACGAGGGCGCATTTGGCGTCGGAGATTGGACTTCCGGTGATCCTGTTACATATATTACAGACTATTTCTATGACGGAAACCAGTTAAAACCAAAAGTTATAGAAGACAATACCTATGCAAGTCCTACTTGGAATGATTTTATAGCTATGCAGTTACCTCAATCGTCGAACTCCACCGCATGGGCGTCACCGATGGAAAAGACAAAATTTCTTGGTCCAAACGCCGAATTATTTTCATATTTGAATCCACATCCCGATAATAGAGATGCAGATGGAAATTGGTTAAAGAGAATTCCTCCAAATGTTGCAATCCAAACAACAGCGACTAGTCAACAAGGTTATATTGGGTTGCCTAGACTGTCACAACTTGTTTATGAAAATGAATTTAATAAAATTAAAAGATTACTAACAAACCCAGCAAGAAATGTAGTTGCATTTCCAGATCGAGCTTCTGGTATTGATACAGAAGGTAATTTAAGGCACTACAAAGAAGAAAGAAAACCTTCTGGGGCGATTATTCATCATTTTTGGATAACGACATATAAAGGTGAACAGTTTTTCCCTGCTGATGTAACAGAGAATGAAACATTTCAAGGCGTTTTCAATATTGAATTTGCAGCTGGGGCAGACAGAGTACAGCCTGACGATCAATATACTCTAACATTTACTGGAACAAAATTGTCAGATAACACTACATTAAGCGAAAGTGTTTCTTTTATAGCTGTCGCTGAAGATATAGAAGATTTTGCTCAAGAGGTTCACAATCATCTACTTAAAAGTAATGTTTTGAGTAAAGTTAGTGGTGTTTTCAGATCTCTCAGTCCAGATGGTGGGATACCAGAAGGAACAGTAACAAATTTTGAAGCTTCAACGCAATCTATTGATTGGGGGCTGACTTTCACAAGAACCGCAAGAACTCTTTTATCTGGACTAACATATTCCTTTGTAAATACTATTATAGAACACGGTAGGGGACAATCTTCATCAACGGCAAGAAGGGGAAGTTTATTCGGCGGCAGCAGTCCCTCTTTGAATCGAGCGTATACTTATACTGATTTAGCGGCAGCGACTGCAGCTGCTTTGGATACTGCAATATCTTTAAAATATCACGCCTCGCGCAGGGAAGCCGTCCAAAACTCATCAAGGGGGTACAAAGAAAGTCCAGAAGATGGAACAACCAATGCGATAGCAACTAATCACCCGACAGGATTTGTCACACAGACGATGGGGGCGAGTAACACAACGTTCCACTATGATCCCTTCAGAACTCATGGGTACTCGGTTACTTTTGGCCCTTGGGATAAATTCCCATCTGGAAATGGATGGCCAAACTTGGATAATGATATAACAAAAGATAAAGCCGCTGATATGTTCTTTCTGAACAGGGACGTTTCAGTAAGAAATTGTCATTATCAGATTGGAGCAATACAAAGTTATAGCTATTACTATGGCTATTATAATTGGCAAGTAACGAATGCTGACTTAAACTTCTACAATTATCACTATACAGATTCTATCCCTGGCTATGTTCATAGTGTCAATGTTAGTGGATTCACTGGAGCAAATAAAGGTGACATATTTACTATAAATTTAACAGGGCTTGTTGATGAAGATTCTGACACTCCTTGGGAAAATACAATTGACATTTCTTATTCTTTTGAAGCGAAAAAACCATATAGCACTGCGAGTACTCTTTTGGTAGATCTAGAAGCGTTTTTAGAATCATCTGACTGTCCTTATACTCAAAAATACATGAATATAGATATTGTTGGTACTGAATTGAGAATAGAATATAATGAAGATTCATCGGCATATATGATCAGGAACACAAAATATCAGAAGTATCTATCATCAAACGGAGATGACAGAGCATGGGGATTGTTTAATGCTCCGTCAAATATTACTACAAGAACTGCTGATCAAGACGGAGAAAATTATTGGATTTACAATGATGGAACAATTTTTGGTAATAAACTTATAGATTATTATAATGGTAATCAAGATCTTATGGCGGCAAACGGTTCCTTGAACACAATCACGCCAATTACAAATCATACAGCAACAACGTTCCTTGATGGAACAACAGACCCTAACTATGTTAATTTGGCAAATACTCCAAAAATTGCATACAATGGGGCAGCCAGCGCGGATACGGAAATTGATGCAATCTCAAATAGGGTGGACGGGGAAATTCGCCTCAGTTATCAAAAGGACGCTTTGGCAATGGCAAATGTTTTAAGACTTAAATTTGATCCTACTTTTGAATATTCTCAAGATCCTAATTCGCCGCCACCAATAAAAATGGTAAGTCCTCTTGCTTGGTATACTCAAAGTAAAAACCGCGACGACGAATGGATGAATTCAATGTATACTTGGGACATTCCAGACGCAGCTAGATTTTCTGTAACTTTAGAAGTTGAAGAAGAAACAGACTTTGATGACACAGGCAATAATGGACCTATAAATTTTACTTTAACCGAGACACGGGCCGCAGCTCTTTCTAATGTTGGAAGAATTAGAATGTCTTTCCCACTTGCAAGAGATCTTGGAACATTGGCCAATCCAGTTCGCAAGGGATCTATGGGCGTATCTGTTGGTGCGGATAGGGCAACTTCATGTAATTATCCAGTGAGTTATCATAGTTTGGTATTGGATGATGACAATAGTAGTACTAGATTAACACGACCTGTTGGTCCAGAAGTTTCTTTTGATTTTAATCTTAGACAATTACATCCAAATTCTACTCATAACGGAATCAATCTAGGAAATACATCATATAAACAATTTGAAACACATACTTCGGATTTAGAAATAGATACTTTTGAATATATTACCGATAGAAGTATGGGCCCACTTGTATTTGAAACAGACGAAAGAACCAACTTGGGTGGAGTTGATAATTCGCAACCTTGGCGACTTAGACTTGATGTTAGTAGAGGAGAAGAACTTACAGAAACATCTCCATATATTAATGAAGGCTTTTTGCAGGTTGGTTCGGGGCAGACTGGTAAAGGCTCTCAGTTTGAGTATTTAACAGTTCATGCCGCAACAGAATATCAATTATTATCAAATGGTGATGTTACTGAAGTTGCAGCCAATAGTGATATAACTCAAAAAATTACAAAAAGAGAGCCTGGATTCATGGGTGGTATGAGACCGCAGTATCAAGGATATCTTGGCGCAACTGTTCATAAAAATAATCCATATTCACAAAGAGATTTGTTAAAAGGTGTCTTGGCAAATAAAATGAACACAGACGCTGGACGAGTTGGACTTTATCATTCGACGGTTGATGGTTTCAATAGCGTCCCAGACGTTTGGACTAGTAGCAATTCATATAGTGTAACTTATACAGTTGGTACTGGAACTGTAACCAATGGCATTTTAGATGATGGTGAATACAGGTATGAAGATTCATATCTACTGGGTAGTTCAACAGAACTTTTGAATGATACGCCATATAATACATCAAATGTTAGAGTACAAAAAGGATTTTATAGAAGAACTGGTAGAACTGGAAATCTGGCAGCTTCATATCCAATGACATATACATTAACGATTGCAAATCATGGAATGGTATTCCATATCAAGGACCACGAATCGCACACACAAGAAGGTAGAAATGCATTTTTCTGCATTCAAAGGCATGTAGATTCAACCACTGGTGAACCTGATTTTACATCACCAACACAACCTGTTCATTGTATATATGCATCCAGCGAACCACCAGTATTATACTCTGATTTGACACCGTTCTTTAAAACTGAAACTACTGGTAGATCAAATTCTCTTGCATATGATGGAATTTATGATATTGACGGAAATTATGTTTCGGAATTTGTTGTAGATGAAGTTGTTGAAGAAGATATTAAGGCCTTCGATTTAAATGAACAAGGACGATTTAGAAGATTTGTCGTCAGAGAAAAAGACATATTGAAACCTTGGGGTAGACATGTGTTTGCCGGTATTAATGAAAGAGACTCCCATGCGGTTATTAATCCATTGGAGCAATTATCATTAAATGACGATGGACAACTTGTAATTCAATTCCCAACCAGAATAGGTTCATACAGATACCTTTATACTGGTAAGGAAATAGATCTTATTGGATTTGTAGATGCTGGAGCAGTTGGTGAAGATACTATTCTTTCTAGTGACAGATTTTCTACAACAGGAACTAATGATAGAAGAAGACTTTATAGAGGATTGGGTAGTACAAATGCTTACGGAAATGGAATGAGAATTTTATTTTTGCAAGGTGGTTTTGGTGTTAATACCACATTTATTTCTACTGCACTACTTAATAGTTAATTTTTGGTGATATAAAATGACTATACCTATTAGAGTATTAAAGGATGAAAACGATAATACAACTGGACTTTCAGAGTTTCAAACTGGAGAGTCCATTGATTTGGTTCACGGTGGAACTGGTGCGACAAATGCGAATGATGCTAGAAATAATTTAGGACTTTCTACGGTTGCCGCCTCTGGTAGTTTTACAGATTTGACTGACAAGCCTATTGTTAGAATATATAGATATGAAATAAATACAGCAGCCACAACATGGATTATACAACACGATAAAAACACAACATCATACTCAGAAAAATTGTATGATGCAAATGGAGACAGATTTTATGCGTTTGTCGAAACAATTGATGCAGATTCTTTTAGAGTGCATTTATCAGAAAGTATCACTGGTCATGTAGAAGTTTTCTTTAATAATGATGTGCTATTATCAGCGTAGATGAAGATAAATATAAATAGAACTAAAAGATTTGGAGTAAACAAATGCCGAACTATGTAAAGTTTCATGGGTTAAAACTTGCTGATAATTCGTACATTGAAAATATGCGTATCGAGCAATTGTCAGCCGATCCAACACCCACAGAACCTGGCAGATTATGGTATAATACTACTGACAAAGTATTTAAATTTTCCTCCCTTGACGCTCAAGGCGCAGTCCAGATTCAACAAGCTGTTTCACTTGCAGAATTACAAGCAGAAGTAGCCACACTAAACGCTTCTATCACGGCAGAGTCTACTGCAAGACAAGCCGCCGACACAAATTTACAAAATCAAATAGATACAGTAACTGGCAATCTTGATGCACACGATGCACAAATTACTATCACAGTAACTAATGACGCTTCTAATTCGTATCTTTTAGATGGTAGTGCAAATCAATCTATAGATATTCATCCTGGCATTACATATAAGTTTGAATTGAATGTTTCTACACATCCTTTCTTATTGTTAGATGCGGCAGTAACAAGTAATTTTAGTGCAAACTATTATAATGAAGGATTGAGTCACGACGATGGCGCTGGAAATGTAGTTACAGGTGCAAATGCACAAGGACAAACAAGTGGCACATTAATATTTAAAGTCCCACATGATGCACCAGACACACTATATTATGTATGTGAAAATCATCCATCAACGATGAAAGGTGTTCTGAGCACATCCGACTTCCCAGCTGAAGCACAGGCGGAGTTGGACGCAATCGAAACCGGCGCCGGATTGCAGTCGGATGGAAGTTATCTTGCAAATGGCACGACAACTTATCTTACTGGGGCAACATCTCTCAAAAATGCAGACGAACTTTTAGACGCAGCTATTGATGGTGTTCAAGGCGAACTAGACGCAACTCAAAACGGCGCTGGACTTGGTTCTACAGGTGTTTATACTGCAAATGGTAGTGCTAACTATATCAACACCGCTACATCTCTGAAGGATGCAGACGATAAGTTAGATACGCAGGCAAAAACAAACGCCGATGATATTGCTCAAGAAATTACGGATAGAATTTCTGCTGATACAACTATTAATACAACAATTGCAACACTGCAAACAGAAGTTAATACAACTCAAACTGGGGCTGGTCTTAACGCCGATGGTAGTTACACTGCGAATGGTAGTGCTAATTATATTTCCTCAGCAACAGATTTGCAAAATGCAGATGATCTTTTAGACACACAAGTAAAAACAAATGCTGATGATATTGTAACAATCACAGGAACAACCATTCCTAATTTACAATTTGAAGTTGATGTTATTGAAAATTCTGTTGGATTGACTGCTTCTGGTGGATTTGTTGCCTTTAATGGCACGAATTATATAAATTTATCAACATCAATCGCAGATTCTATAGGTGATCTAGATACAGCAGTTGGTAATGTACAGAGTGAATTGGATGCGTCACAGACTGGGGCTGGCCTAAACGCGAACGGCAGTTATAGTGCAAATAACACAGCGCAGTATATTAATACTGCAACATCATTGAAAGATGCAGATAATAAATTATCGGTTGCAATATATGCAAATGAAACTGCCATTACTGGAAAAGTTTCTAAAACTGGCGACACCATGTCTGGCAATCTGGATATGGGCACAAATAGAATTATTAGTGTTGCTACGCCAGTTGATCCTACAGATGCAGCTAACAAAGAATATGTTGATTCCGTTGCAACTGGTTTGGATGTTAAGGCATCAGTCAGAGTTGCATCAACCGCAAATGTTGCAAACCTGACTAGTGTAACAACAATTGATGGAATTGCACTTGCAGATGGTGACAGAGTACTTCTGAAAGATCAAACTACTGCGTCACAAAATGGTATTTATGAATATTCTGCTGCCGGAAATGGTTCTCTGAGTCGCGCAAGTGATGCAGACGATAACGCAGAGATGACATCTGGTGTGTTTGTATTTGTTGAAGAAGGTACAGCAAACGCAGACAATGGATATGTGCTTGTAACAGATGGTAGTATTACCGTTGGTTCATCAGCAATGGTTTGGGAACAATTCTCAGGTGCAGGGCAAATTATTGCTGGTGCAGGTATTCAGAAAAATGGTAATGAGATATTCTTAAATTTTGGTGCTGGTGTTGTTGAATTACCAAGTGACGAAGTTGGACTGGATTTAAGATCAGACAGTGGTTTGTTCCTTACATTAGACGGCGCAGCAGATTCTACAGATACAGCTGCACAACTTTCTGTTAAAATTGATGGAAACACACTCAGTAAATCTTCATCTGGTTTGCGTGTTGATGCATCAGTTATATCAGATATTTCAACAAATACTACTGATATTACTAATCTTCAAACTGAAGTTGATGCAATAGAAGTTGGGGCCGGACTTTCACCAGCCGGATCGTACAGTGCAATTCCAACAGCAAATTATATTAGTAATGCGACATCACTAAAAGACGCTGATAATTTACTCGACATTCAAATAAAACAAAATGCAGATGACATTGCAACACTAAACAATAGCGTAGGTGCGGGCGGTATTCAAGGTGAGTTGGACAACACACAAGCGGGGGCTGGATTATTATCCACTGGCGCATACAATCAACCATCTGGTAGTAATTATATTGATACTGCAACAAGTCTGGCCAATGCGGATATTTTGTTAGACACTGCAATTAAAGATAACTTTGATAGTTTAGAATCTCTGGTACTTGATGTTGAATCAGACCTATCAACAGAAATTGCACAAAGAACTTCTGGAGATAGTTCTATTAGAACATCTGTAAATAATTTAAGATTTACATATCAATCAACTGCAACTGCAACAACACATACCATTAATCACAATTTGAATTCAAACCATTTACTTTTCCAAGTGATGGTTTTAGACGATCAAGGTGTTTATGCAAATGATGTTGTTCCTGTCGAAGAAACAAATGCAAACACATTGACAATATATCTTACAGAATCTAGACATATCAGAGTTTCAGTTATGTCTATGACAAATATTTAATTTTTAATGAAATTTTAAATTTTGGAGAGGGCCACGGCCCTCTTTTTTTTAGTATAAATAGTTGAAAGGAGTTTTATTATGGAAATACTTATTTATAATTTAATTTTCTGGACTATTTATTATTACATTTGTAAACTGCCAGAAATATCAATGGCAAAGGTTTTGGAATTAAATGATTGAGATGAAGTATTATGATATAACTACTTTAAATAGTAGTAAAGAAATAAAAAGTGTTTTGATAGAATCAATAGCAATATTAAAACAAAATGCTTTATTGACAAATTTTCATGATGTGAATGCAAGGAAAAAATACTCTGAACAAGTTAAAAATGTTCAAAAATATTATACTGCATTGGAGTTGATGCTAGATGGGAAATAGAAGAACAATTCATGCAACACAATTAATCGCTTGGTTACAAAAATTAGAAAAAAATATTGAAAATTTTGATTTGTATGATGAAGCTCCCAATGTTGAAAAACTTGGATTTTTGAGATATCAGTTTAAATTGTTTGATATAATTAATCAAGCTTTAGAAGGTAAAGTATTTTTTGTAGGAACAGCACAAGATATAAGATACATGGACGAGGAAAATGAAAAATAGAACTTTAAACTTAACTAATGTAAGCATTAAGGGCACCTTAACTTTTGCAACAAATTATAAAGAATTTCCTATGTATCCAGAGGTTGGAGAAACGGCTCTTGTATTGGGTGCATTATATGTTTATACGGAGTTAGATGGTATTAAAACGTGGTATCAACTTACAGAAAAAAGAGATACCTATTTTCATATTCAAAGCGAAAATAAAAGAAAATGGATTATCAATCACAATTTCAAAACAAGTTCTTGTACTTTTTTTGTTTATATAGATAAAGATTTATCATCTGATTATAAAGTCACATATCAAGATACAACTACAATAGAGTTAACTTTTGATAAAGTTTGTAATGGCACGGTGACAGTATTTAAATTTCCAGAAATTAATACTTTTGATGTTACTACAGAAACATCCACAGTTAAAGATCATTTTAAGTGGAGATCTGGATATGCAAATCTTGCAAAGTTTCCAGAACCAGGCAATCATAGTGGGATGGTAACAATCGCAAGAGACACAGGAAATCTTTATTACTCTACAGGAAATGAATGGATAAAAATTACAACAACAAAAAGCGAAACTGCTCTTGTAGATAGTATTTTAAAAAAGATTGACGATAAGTTTAGTTTGATAGATTACAATACACTTTTAAATAAACCAAATTTAAATAATTTACCAGTAGAATGGAAACAAATACAAAATAAACCAGACTTAAATACTAATGATTACAGTACACTTAAAAATAGACCAAAACTCGTTTATTCAAAAGATATTACAGTAGATAATCAGGGAAAACTCATATATGATTTTCAAACAAGAGCAGGAGTACAAATCTTTATAAATAGAGAGTGGGTACAACTTTATTGCAATGGTATGTTGGTTTCTCCATCAAAATATGAAATATATACGGATTCGCAGATTAAATTCAATAATGGCCAAGAATTGGGAGCTGAATTATTGTTGGTTACGATAGGATAATAGAATGCCAGATTCAAATTTTAATACAGGTATAGATCAACTATTAGCGAGAGCAATTACATTAATTCCAACGGCAGGAACAAAAGAATTATACGAAATTAGTGTATGTCTTAAAGCGATTGGGAAAACCGAAGATACAACAGCTGAAACTGCATTTGTAAATAGATTTAATACACTATTACAAGCATCTCTTTCTACAACACAAAAAAATTATATTGCAAGAGCAATAGGAAATATGCTAGAGGCAGATTTTGTTGATGGAGTAGACTTACCAAGTCAAACAAGTAATATCAATAAACTTTTACAAACAAATGGTTTATCTTTAAGTTGGGTGAAGGCAAATTTAAATGATATTAATAATGTAAACGTAACATCCCCAACAACTGGAGATACTTTATCGATAGACGCAAATAGTGATTTGGTTAATGTTGTTTCTCCTACAAAGTCATTTGAAACTTATGCAGATGTTGCTGGATTGCCAGTCTCAGACACTACAGGTAAGATTGCATATACAATTGCAGAAGATAGTTTTCACTATTGGGATGGAAGTTCATGGAACGAAATATCTTTAAGTAGTGGCGCGGCCTCAGGCGGTGTTTTATTTACAACTG
>Ga0255768_10000077_pt1 | contig 93777 bp, 101 predicted proteins | sample 071ome_33_FD_179983 | JGI IMG/M metagenome (GOLD analysis project Ga0255768, IMG submission 179983) | Coastal salt marsh microbial communities from the Groves Creek Marsh, Skidaway Island, Georgia - 071412AT metaG (version 2) | ecosystem: Environmental > Aquatic > Marine > Intertidal zone >... | reverse complement strand
TTCTTTGATCAATTTACATCGGGATCGAGATAATGGCAGAAATAAAAGCATATGATACAAATATTTTAAATCTACCAGATGATTATTCTGAGATTATTAGTGTTGAAGTAAAAGCTAATGCAGCAAGTAATTATTACGTACGTACAACTCAATATAGTATTGTTGGTTCTTCTCTTGTTACGAATACAGAATATGCTGAGATTAAATTAACGTATAATAAAGATAATGCATATAAAACTCTTGAGAATAGAGCTCAAAAAGAACAAGTCAATAAAAAACTCAATGATCTTGTAACTGGTGCTGCAGCACTATCGTATGGTGTACAATCGAATGAATTTATGGAACAATTTGCTTCTCAGCATGCAAATATATTTACTGATATAAATCAAGAAATTGGAGGATTTCTTGGATTAGTTCAATCAGTAGAAGAAAATGTAAAAGGTCTACGTCAAGTATTTCCAGTAATTGCTACTGCAGCTGCATTAAAAGCTTTAAAAGAATCTACCGAAACATCAGATACAAATGCCATTACTGGTAAAACGGTTTCCAATGGTGCACCAAATCTTGTAATTGCTGGAAGTAATCCTCTTGGTTTGAATGAAGTATATCAAGGAAAAGAAGCAATTGAAGGACTTGCTGGTGCTACTCCAAATGAAATTAAAGGTCTTTTACAATCTGCGTCTTTAGTATCTTCAGTAATTAATAATACAAATGTATTTGATCTTGTAAATCTTGTTGCTGGACAAAAAGCAGCAAGTACTGCATCTCAAATGTTGTCATTTATTAATGATCCTATAGGAACATTTAGAGAAGTTGCAGGCCAAAATATATTGCCTAAAGTACTTGGTAATATATCTGGTCTTGATGTTGGTGCCTTTGGTACTGCACTTACAGCGATTGATCAAGCATTACCTGCTTTGATCGATGGATTTGGCATGAGTAATTTTGGAGCAAATACATATACTGTTGGAAATATTGGTGAATATTTTGATCAAAGTACAAATGTTATAAGTTTAGGTGGATCGATCTCTACATATGGAACAAGTTCTCATTCATTTGAAATAGTTGATACTGAAGAAGAGTTTAGAGACGAGATAGGCAATATACGACGTGATATTACGGCAATGATGGTACATTGGTCAAAGACATATAATAACCAATTCCTTAATGCTACAGATATAGATGAAATTCATAGAGCATTACAAGAATCTAAAATTGGAGTAGAACAAACTGCTGCACTTGGTCAACTTGGCGGAATTATGTGGCATTATGTAATCCTAAAAGATGGTACTCTACAACGTGGTCGTCCAATTGAATTAGAACTTTTACCTGAAATGGCATGGTCAAAACATACTATTCATATTGGATTTATTGCAGGTTACACACAACAATATACACAAAAATCTCATGGTTCATATCAGCCCACATCTGATTCGATTACAGATGCTCAGTGGAAAACGTTTGATATGATTACAAAAACAATGACACAACTACGTCCAGGAATTGGAATTGTTGGTCATGCTGATGTACATCATGATGCTACATGTCCGGGTTTTGATGTTGATGATTATATGAAAGATAAGTTTGGTTATATTTCTGCTTATACAGATGAAGATCTCGAGAATGGTCAAGCTCTCACACCTGAAGAATTAATTACTCGTGTACCATATACCACAGCAAATACCGCTTCAGAATTATTAAGCAGTGGACCAAATGTTGAAACGCTTGCATCTGCAAATACTGATACAACCGTAACTCAAGCACAAATCGATACTGCACTCAATGAATATCCAGGTCTTTTGAGACAAATAGATAATAACGATACACAGTTTGTGTTTATTCAAAACCAAGTAGCGACTAATCAATATACAACTGTTTTAAGAACTGAAGCTCTTGATACTTTATTTGAATTAAAACAAACAAGAAAAGAACTTGATGATAAACTTAATGCACATCGCGTATTATTAATTAATGCTGGATATGTGTATAAATCAGAGGATGAAACATGGCTCAAAAGGTAATACTTGACGATAATACAGAAGAAAATGCAGTTGCTCTTGGCAAAGCTCGTCAAACTACATCTAAAATTACAAATGATCCAAACTATGCGGATACAACTGGACAATATCCAAGACAACAGCATTCAGGTCGAACAGGCGTAAGTCATGCTGCAACCGGCAATAAAAAGAATTATGTATATACTGGTGGTGGAGATGCAAACGTAAATTTAAAAGAAGCAATTCCTGAATCTCGTTTCACTTCATCGCAATATCCAAAGAACCAAGTAAGAGAATCACCATCAGGTCATGTGACAGAAATTGATGATACACCTGGTGCAGAACGTATTCTTACAAAACACCGTACAGGTTCGGGCACAGAAATGTTAGCCGATGGTACTGTGATCTATTCATCTGTTGGTAATACTGTACGTGTAACATTAATGGACGAGAAAGTCATTGTTGAAGGCAATGCACAAATGTCTTATAATGGTAACTTAACTTTAGATGTGTCAGGAGATTTTGATGTTAAAGTCGGTGGTAATTACAATATTGAAGTGGCTGGTAACAAAGTTGAAAGAATTGGTGGATCTCAGCAAACCAAGATTAAGAGTCAGCAACAAGTAGAAGTTGGTGGAAACGTATATACGAATACTTTAGGTGGTCATACTAATGTCGTAGGAGAAAATCAATATAATATCGTAGAAGGAAATATGAGTCATATCGTGGCTGGTACAATCGGACTCAATTCTACTGGTGTATTAAAAATGTCTTCTGAAGAAGAAGTTGATCTCGCATCTGACAATATGAATATATCTGCAAGAGATCTTTCGGTGTTTGGTACGAATGGTGCATTTGGCGGGGAGAACGTACAGCTCTATGCATATAATGCTCGTATTGGTAATTCAATCTATGCAGGTAAAACGATTACTGTACCACAAGTAAACTTTACAAGAGCTGATGGTACTGCAGTTTATGCTGACTTACAAGGCACTGCTACTAAAGCTTTAAGCTCGAATGAAGCAGGTTATCATGCCGCATCTGCAGGTGGTTATATTTCTCATCCAGGCGCTTCTTATGGATATACTGCTGCTACCGCAACGGAAACAACTGAAGATCAAACTGATAGAGTTGATGATAATGCAACTTCTACATCAGCGGTAAACGAAACAAACGTAAATGATTATTTAGAAAATTCTGATCGTGCCATTGCAAAGGTATCGATTGATCCTGGTGGTCATTTACGTAAAGGTGTCGATAAGACAGAATTGTATGACGGTGTGACTGATAGAGATCCAACTCTTACAGAAGCGCGGGCGTTATTAAAAGATCCAGATAACGCTAACAATCCTAAGTTCGTGGGTGCCACAGTTGCTACTGGTACAGTAAGTCCTAATGTAAGTAATCCAACTCCTCCTGCAGTTGGAAGATCTGTAAATCCATCTGAAGCGAAAAAGAGAGGTTCTACACCAGTTGGTCAATCTTCTGTAGGCGGAGCTAAGAGGTATAAGGCATGAGTACTTTTATTCCAAATGCTCAATACAATCCTGAGTTTCAAAAAGATATTACGGCTAAAACATTATTGGCTCCAGGAATTCCTGTTGCAAGATTTCTTGGAGGTACAGGAACTGCAGCTACGATTGATCATATTACAGTAAATCAAACTGATGAAGATAAAATGAAACTTGCAAAACAATTACATATGCAAGCGATGGCACTCTTTGCAGCATCTCGAAATCGTGAGTTTGATTTTCATAGAATTCGTGTATCTGAAGGGTATTATAGACTTCCAGATCCTACGAAGAAATATGATCCTGATAGTATATTATTCTTACGAAATAAAGGACAAGCTGTAGTTTATGAAATACGTGGCGAAGACGGCATTGTTGATATTGAAAAATCATTTGATCTTGCACTCTTTTGGTCTACAACTAAGATCGGTGGAATACGACCACAAAAAACTATATTAAGTTATGATAACTTCGATCCAACTGGTCTTATTGATGCACAAGTAACTCTTGTGATGCCAGAAATATCAGGTAATTGGTCAGTAAAATATAACGGTGAAAATCAAGTAGAAACAAAGTGGAATGGTTTTAGTCAATCTACAGGTGAACTTATTGAAATTTTATATGAAGAACGAGAAGAAAGCTTGCTATACGATATAGCTGGTAAAAACTGATATAAATAGCAGTAATAACTTTCACAGAGGCTTAAATGGCACGAGTTTATGCAGTTGAAGACGGCGACTTAACACAGTCTATACGTGTAACAAGAAAAGAAAAATATAAAGATGTAAATCTAGGTTTTCTCAATAGAGGATCTACTAATAATACGCGTACTGATGTTTTAAAAGTTACTGACGCTGCAGCTGTAAAACAATCTGTAAGAAATATCCTTACTACTGGTCGAGGAGAAAAACCTTTTGCACCTTTATTTGGAAGTGATTTAGGATATTTGCTTTTTGAACTTGATGCAGAATTTGATGAAGATATTATTGAAGATGAAATAAAAGAAACATTAGCACAATATGAACCACGAGCTGACGTGCAATCAGTATCAATAGATGTAAATGGTGAACAAAATAGCGCTAAGTGTGTGGTAACATTTAAAGTTGTCAATACAGATGTTGTAGTTGACGAAGAAATAGATATTACGAGGCTGAGATGACAACTACTATTAAATCAACTCAATTAGATTTTGACAATATTAAAAATGCGTTAAAGACATATATACAAGATAAATCAGAATTTTCAGATTATAATTTTGAAGGTTCTGCATTAAATAATATTATGGATGTATTGGCATATAATACGCATGTCAATGGATTGATTGCAAACTTTGGTATCAATGAATCATTTTTAAATACTGCACAATTAAGATCTTCGGTTGTTTCTCTTGCAGCTGCTGTTGGTTATGCTCCAAGATCTCGTTCAGCATCTTCAGCTACTGTAAATCTTTACATTAATATTCCAGAAGTCAGTAGACCTTCGCTTGTTCAATTGCCAAAAGGAACTTCTTTTTCTACAGAAATTGAAGGAACTTCTTATACATTTAGAACAATTGAAAAATATAGTGCTACACCGAATTCAAATGGTTTATATCAATTTAAACTTACTGATGGGAGTTTAAACTTGCCGATATATGAAGGTAAAGAAAAAACAAAAACTTTCTATGTTGGTGAAATTGATGAACAACAAGTATTTGTGATTCCTGATACTACAATCGACACAAATACTCTTGAAGTAAAAGTATATCCTACAGCAACAAGTGACGAATCTGATGCAGCAACATATACTGATATCTTAGATGCTCCAAGAATCACATCTGATTCTACTTTATATCAGATTAAAGAAGTTCCGAATGGGTATTACGAACTTATTTTTGGTGATGGACTTGCAACAGGTAAACGTCCTGAAGCTGGAAATAAAATCGTAATTACATACCTTTCAACGAAGGGACCTGAAGGAAATGGTGGTACATTGTTTACGCCAGAATCTACAGTTTCAGTTGAGGGTTTTGGTAACTATACCCTTGGCATTACTACAATATCAGAATCTGCAGGTGGTGATGAAAAAGAAACCATGGATTCGATTCGATTGAATGCTCCTGTCGCCTTTGCATCTCAACAAAGGCTTGTGACTGCAGAAGATTATCTCGCACAAGTAAAAGCAAAATACGGAAATGTTCTTGACGATGTGATTTCATGGGGTGGTGCAGATAATGTTCCTCCTGTATATGGTGTTGTTTACATTGGTTTGAAATTCAAAACTGGTATTTCTACAGAATCACAGCAAGCAACGAAAGATGCTATTGTAAGTCAATTAACAGATAACCTTGGTATCATGTCAATTGAAACGAGATTTGCCGATGTAGAAGAAACATTCTTAGAATTAAATTGTCAATTTAACTTTGATCCTGATCTTACTACTGCAACACCAAGAGCAACTCAAAATGCTGTTGTTGATAAAATGTCAGAGTTCTTCGAAGAAAACTTATCAACATTTGGTTCTGTATTTAGAAGATCGAATCTTTTAGCAGAAATCGATGATATCGATGTTGCGATATTGAACTCGGCAATTACTGTAAAGGTTCAACAAAGAATTACTCCTATTTTAAATAAAACTCTTGCTTATACATTAAACTTTCCAATGGCCATTGCAGGTCCAGATGATCAAGAATATAGAGTAACTTCTGGAAGATTTAGTATTGGTGCTATAACATGTACTTTACGAAATAAACTTAATACTAATAAATTAGAAATTGTATCTACTGCTGGTGATGTTATCGTTGATAATGCTGGAAGTTATGAAGAAGGAAGCGGTAAAGTAAGTATAGTTGGTTTTAACCCATCGTCAATTGATGGCGGAACAGATCTTAAAATTTCTGTAGTACCTGCAAATCAATCAGTTGTAAAACCTCTCAGAAATTATATTCTTACTTTTGATGAAGCAGCAGCTGCTGCTACAGCGACTATCGATTATCAGGAAACTAGTGTGAGTCTATAATGGGACATCGTAACGATCAGAAAAATAGAAGACCGGATATTTTTCACGAATCACGTGTAAAAGAAGTATTGTCTTCTCATATACGTGAGAATTATCCGAAGCTTTTAAATTTTCTTGATGCATATTACGATTTTATGGATTCAGATGGTGGTACTCATGCATTCGATAATAAAATTCATGAAATATTATCTTTAAGAGATACTGAAGAAATACCAGAAGAATTTTTAGCACAGCTTACTTATGAACTTGCAAGTCGTCTTGAAAATAATGAAAAGTTTACAAATGCGAGATTTGCTCTTCAAAGACTTGCCTATTTGTATCGAGAAAAAGGTACACCAAAAGGTATTGAAGAATTTTTTAAAACATTCTTTCAAACTGAAGTCGAAGTCATATATCCGAAGAAAGATATTTTTATAGTTGGTGAAGATGAAATTGGTCCTGACTATGAAAATTATATTCAAGATTATAAGCTTTATCAAAACTATTCATTACTTCTAAAACTTGGTCTTTCTCGTAACCAATATGAAACTCTATATAAGAAATTTATGCATCCAGCAGGTTGGTATTTTGAAGGTGAAACATCATTTACCTCTCAAGCGACTATGCCAATTGGAGTAAGTTTCCCACTCGAAGATTCTGCTATTATTTCTTATGTAAATGAAGTATATGAACCAATCTTCCAGCAATCAAGATTTAGTGAAATTGTTTCAGTAAATACTAACAATGAAGTTTATTATTCTGAACTAGGTGGAACAATTAAAACTTCTGATTGGAAACGCGATGGTAACGTTAACTATCAAGATTCTCACGTTGATATGTTGTATAACACCATTGCAGATTATCAAAATTATACAATAGAAGAACTTATTAGATTCTATGAAGTAGGAGATTTTGCTAGTAACAATTCTCATACATTTGATGAAGATTCTATTGCTGATCCAGTTATGGACTTCTCAAATGCAATCGAAACAATGGATAACGATATGTTCTCGAGATATAATCCATTCTTCCACCATAGAGATTCTTCATTATAAGTTTAAATTAATCGAATAAATCGATATAAATAGAATTAAATTTTATAGGTTTTAATATGTCAAAACAAATAATCAGCAGAGGCACAACAGCAAATGACGGAACTGGCGATACACTAAGATCTGCTGGTCAAAAGATCAATGCTAACTTTGATGAAATTTATACTGCCTTTGGTAGTGGTACAGCTTTGTCAGCAAGTATTACTATTAATGATTCAAGCATTGAGTTTGAAGGAACTCCTGATACGAATGAAACTTTTCTAAGAGCCGCAAATGCAACGGCAGATCGTAATATTTATTTGCCAGATGCAGATGGTATTTTAGTTACTGATTCTTCATCCGAGACTTTATTAAATAAAACATTATTATCGCCAGCATTAAATGGTCCAGTTTTACATGATCCTAAAATTTGGGATGCTGATTCAAGCCACCAATATTCAGTAATTGCTGGTGGTCTTACAGGCAATATTAATATTACTTTGCCGAATCTTACATCTAATGATACGTTTGCGATGTTAGATCATGCTCAAACAATGGCTAATAAAACTTTATATAGACCAATAGTTCAGCAGTCTTTACAAGATTCACAAGATAATACTATATTAGAATTAGATAGACAAGGAACTGCGAATTACATAAGAGTAAATAATGCTAATAATCCTTTAATTTCTGCACAGGGAAGTAGCACTGATGTAAGCTTAAATATTGATGCTAAAGGTAGTGGGTCTGTAGAAGTTGGAAGATTGAGACTAGAACAAACAGCTCTTACTGATAATGCAACTCTCGATAATACCTCAACTTCATGCATTTCATATAATAAAGCATCAGCTATGGCAATTGATTTAGATGATGGAGCTATTGCCGGTGAAGTAAAAATAATGACAAACAAAGGAGCTGGTATTGTAACAATAACTCCTGATAGTTTTGCGCAAGGAACAACAATTGCATTAGATCAATATGATGCAGTGACTTTAGTATGGGATGGTACAAATTGGTATGTCGCTGGTCACTACGGTGCAACAATAGCTTAATAGGAAATAGAAAATGCCTGCAGTCGTAACTGATAAACTTAAAAGAGACTTTTTACAAGTAATTTATGATGATATTAAAGGTTCATTAGCAACGTATTATGTTGCTATTGGTCGTGGTGAAGATTGGAACAATGATGATACAGTTCCTACTGGCACACCAGATAATAGTATTCGTGATGAAAGAAACTTTAGACTTAGCGCGCAGGCTGCCAAAAAAGTTACTGATGTTTCTTTTGTTGTTCCACGTTTTAACTGGACATCTGGTACAAACTATTCTCAATACGACGATGCAAGAGATAAAACACCTGGAACCGTAGGTGCTACGAACCAAAATCCATATTATGTGATGACTGATGAACAACAAGTTTATATTTGTTTAAAACAATCACGTGATGCTACAGGTGCAATTAACCCTTCAACTGTACAACCAACTGGTACTTCTACTAAACATTTCGAAACGGCTGATGGATATATTTGGAAATACCTTTATACTATTGGTGGTGCTAAAGCTTCTGCTTTCTTATCAGCAAACTTCATGCCAGTTGAATACGTAAAAACTGGTGATGTTGGTTTAAATGCACTTCAACAAGTTCAAGCTGGTATTCGTGATGCTGCGATTCCAAAACAAATTTTAGGAATTGAGCTTACAAATGAAGGTGGAGCAGGATATACTTCAGCTCCTACTGTTACAATTTATGGTAATGGTGATAGTACTGGAGTAAATACGTATACACCTATTGCTGCTGCTACAGCATTTGTAAGTGGCGGTGCAGTATCTAAAATTGAAATGGCTGATGCTCCTCTTATCAATCCAGGTAGTGTTGATAGTTTAGCATTATTTGGAAGAAATTATGATTATGCTAATGTAGTTGTTTCGGGTGGTGGTGCTACTACAGATGCCACGGCAAGAGCAGTACTTCATGGTAATGATTCAGGTGTAGGTGCAAATCCAGTATTTGATTTAAGATCTACTTCTCTTATGTTTGATGTAAAGATCGAAGGTGAAGAAGAAGGTGCGGATACAGAACCAGATTTTCCAGTAAATAACAGAGATTTCCGTCAAGTCGGTATTATGAAAGATCCAAGAGATAATAGCGGAACTTTAGTTACATCTGACACTGCTCGAATCATGCCATATTTTACTGGTCTCACTTCTGATATTGCCCAGCTTGCAAGTCTGACAGATCCAGTTGTTACACAAGTAGGTGGATTCTCAGCAATTATTGGTGACGTTGTTGGAGATAGAGCATATTATTATCAAACAGAAGCCACTGGATTTAGAGCATTTAATATAGCAGATAATATAGAAAATCCAGATATTACAAACTTCGCTCCAACAGGTCATTATCCAAATGCCGATATAGATAATAGAACTGGCGAAATAGTTTATATAGAAAATAGAGCCGCAATTCAAAGATCTGCTGGTAACACAGACGATGTTAAAGTTATTATTACGTTATAGGATAAAGCATGGTACAACTAGTCAATAAAAATACTTTTAGCACAACCTATAAGGATGATTATGCTGATAGCGATAACTTTTATCGTATTCTTTTTAATAGCGGTAGAAAGCTTCAGGCGCGAGAGTTAACACAATCTCAAACTATTCTTCAAAAACAAATTGAAAGAATGGGTAATAATCTTTATGAAGATAATACTCTTATTAAAGATGGTACTGCACAAATTGATAATAACTATGAGTTTATTAGACTTAATACTACAGCAATTCCAATTCCAACTCCACAAGATTTAGTCGGTGCAGTATATACTGGTCAAACTTCTAATATTCAATTTACAGTTGATAAAGTAGTAGAAGCAACGGGCTCTGATCCTCTTACATTATATGGCAAATACACTAATACAAAAAACTGGACTGGAACTGATACGACTGCTACACCTCGTGCAGAACCTGGTGAAACTATGACGGCTACATCATTAACTAATATCCAAGTAGAATCAGCAACTACTTCAGTTGGACGAGGTTCTCGTTTCGTTGCAGGTGGAGCCATTTATTATTCAAAAGGATTTTTTGTATTTACAGATAATCAAGAAATTATCATTTCAAAATATACTAATACGCCTACTGCTGAAATTGGTTTTAAAAGAATTGAAGAAACTGTTTCTTCAGATGATGATGCAGATCTATATGATAATCAAGGTTCAGAACCAAATATTACAGCACCTGGCGCAGATCGATATAGAATTCGTTTACAATTAGTGAATAAAGCAGATTTAGCGGCAGGCGATGACTTTATCTTTAGAGCGTATGTAAATCAAGGCGTAATTACATCTTCTTCTAAAATTACTAATAGCTATAATATTCCTGCTGCTCATGTTGCAGAAAGAATTTTCGAAAATTCAGGCGATTATCTTGTAAAACCATTTGGTTTAGAATATACTGCTGACTCTCAAAATACTCATCTTTTAGCAAATATCACAGATGGTATTGCAGTTGTTCAAGGATTTAGAAGTACTCGTTTTACTTCGAAACCAACTATTCGCGTAAAGAAAGCTATTGATACAGTTACATTTGAAGATCAACTTGTAGCTACACCCTATGGTAATTATTTTGAAGCTGATTCTATGCCAGCTCAGGCTCCGAGACTTCAAACATCTACTGGTTATGATCAACAAATTATCAAACCAAATGCAGATTTTGGTGGTGCTCAAATTGGTACTTGTTATGTACGTCATATTGAAAGACAAGGTGATGGCACATTCCACATATATGTCTTTGATTTATTATTGAATGATGGTTCTTCTATTGATGATATTGGTTCTATTGGAATCAGTACAGATGAATACTTTAATATTAATAATAACTCAAGAAATAATGGTCCATTTACTCGTACCACATCGCGTAATAATCTTATCTATCCATTGCCAATTCCTCGTGCAGCAGATATTACAAATGCTGATCTTACTGTTCAACGTCAGTTTGAAATTAATGCTATTGCAGGTAATAACGATATTACTACAACGGGATCAGAAACATTTGTCGATACAAACGTATGGACTGTAACAGACAAATATGGTAATAGAGATTCTGCTTTAAATGCTTCATTTGGTATTTCATTACTCAACTCAAATCAAACTGCGAGATTGACAGGTTTAACTACTGGTGAAGATACTCGTATTACTGCATATGTTCGTAAACCAAATGTTACTGGTAGAAGTAAAACTGTTACCGAAATAAATGAAACTTTATTTGTTGAATCTGATGCTGTAACTGGTCTTAACTATATTAATTTGGCCAAAGCTGATATTATTGAAGTAACTCATATCGAAGATCCAGATGATAGTGATCAAAGCTATTTCAATCAATTCTCTTTAGATGACGGTCGTAGAGATAACTTCTATGCAAATGGTAAACTCATCTATCTTGATGATTCAGCTCCAAATGATATGAGACAATTTGCTCTTGGTGGTGGTGCTACTGGTGGATCAGGTGTAAGAGTAAGATATAGACATTTCCAACACGCTGGTGGATCTACTTTCTTTGATAAAACTTCTTATGATGGTCAAGTAGATTATGCTGATATTCCTGTTCATACATATCAGGATGGTACACAAATTCGTCTCACCGATGCATTAGACTTTAGACCAACTATGGATGCATCTGGTCAATTTGAAACTTCTACTGGTGGATCTATTAATGAATTACCAAAACCAACTGGTGTTGTAGATTTAAATGTATCATATTATGTTCCAAGAGCAGATAAACTTACTATTGATAAAAATGGTCAATTAAATTATATTAAAGGTGTATCTGCTTACAGGCCAACTCCTCCATCTACTCCAGATGGAGAAATGGCTTTATTTGAAATATATTTGGGTTCAAATACTCTTGATGAAAAAGATTTAAGAATTAAAAGAATTGATCATAAACGTTATACAATGAGTCAAATTGGTTTGCTTGAAAAACGTTTAGCTCGTCTTGAAGAACTTACTACTCTTACTTTACTTGAAGCAAAGGCTGATAATTTCCAAGTTTATGATGCAAACGGATTAGATAGAACAAGATCTGGATTTGTTGTTGATAATTTCACATCACATGCTTATACTGATTTTAGAAACTTAGATCATAGAGCAGCTATTGATTTACAATCAGGTATTGTGTATCCAAGAAAAGTAGAACGTACTCTTGATTTATTATATGATTCTGATGATAATAACTCTGGAAGCTTAAATTGTGTATTAGAGGGTGGTTATCTTATTCCAACGTATGAAGAAGAAGTATATATGGAAAATGATTATACTTCTGGTGTCTTCCTCTTAAATCCATTCCAAGTAAACTCTTTTGCTGGTACTATGGAATTAGCTCCTGCAAGTGATACATGGTATGAAACTGCTTATGCAGCCAGTAAAACAGTGAATTATTTAGGTTCAACTATATTATCTGATGGTTCATTTAAATGGAATGATTGGGAATGGAATTGGAAAGGTAAAACTGTCGAAGAGATTCAAGTAGGTGATACTACAAATAAAATTGAAACAGTATCTGGTAGAACTACTACGACATCTTGGAATGTTGTTGAAGATACGTATGTCACAGAGACTTTCGATAAAGATGTCTTAGTAAAATCAGAATCAATTCCAACTATGAGATCTAAGCTTATTCGATTTAGAGCTACAGGTCTTCAACCAAATGCAAATATGTATGCGTTCTTCAACAACGTGTCAGTAGACAATTGGGTAAGAGCCGAAGATTTTAGTTCTATTGATTGGGAAACAGAATTCAATAATGATGTTGATTACGGAACATCACAAATCGGAGCCACTGAACATCCAAATGGTAAATCACAATTAACAACTGATGCAAATGGTGTATGTGAAGGTTCATTCTTTATTCCTTCTACACCATCTTTCTTCTTCCATTGTGGAACATTGAAGTTTGAATTAAAGAACGTAACTGGTGTTGGTAATCAAAATTATACTTCACGAGCAATCACAAATTATACTGCAGCTGGTACATTACAAACATTCCAAAAAAATTATACATCTACAAGATATGTCAAAATTGAAGGTGATAATGAAACTTATACAGCTCCATTAATTATTAATTCTGGTAGTAGTGGTTCTAATTCATCGAACGATAATAACTGGACTAATACATCTAATACTAGTACTACAACTACTACAGCTCCAGCAAGTAGAGATGATCCAACTCCAGTAGTTATTAATAACAATAATGATAAAAATGAATCTGTTCCAATTACAAGTAATGTTTGCTATACGCCAAGCGATAATGATGATTTTATTAGTTCGGCATTTAATGATCCAGGTTCATTGTTACCTCCATCTTCTGGATCTTCACAATTCGGTACGCAAAAAGAAAATAAAGGGTTCTTTGAAACTCTATTTGGTTGGTTATTTTAATAGGAGAATATTATGGTAGAAACACCGATTAGCACACAAAATACTAGCCGAGTAGCTCAATCCTTTTATGTCGATAGAGACAGAGGAATATTTGTAACAAGTATCGACATTTATTTCTCTGAAAAATCAGATACTACTGATTTACCAGTTTATCTTACATTGAGACCTATGGAAAGTGGAAGACCTTCTCCATATACATATTTAGCTAAAGCTGAAAAAAATTGGTCAGATATTAATGTAGATTCTACAGGACAAACTCCTACTAATTTTAAATTTTCTCATCCAGTTTATCTCGATGCTTTTAGATTTTATGCTTTTGCAGTTGAAACAAATACATCTAAATATAAAATACACTATTCAGAAATCTATCAACACATTCTTGGATCTACTGAAAAACTTGTAGATAAAAATCCAGTAACTGGTTCTGTATTTTATTCACAAAACGGTGTTACTTGGTCAGAAGTTCAAGAGCAAGATCTCAAATTTAGAGTAAAGAAAGCCACATGGGTTAATCATCCAAGTATAACCGCAAATGAACTTGTAAATATTAAACTTCAAAATAAAGCGGTACCAAATAGAATACTTGCTTCGAATCCCATTAAAACCGATGGAACAACTACCTTTTATGTAAAACATCCAAATCATGGGTTTTTAGAAGGTGATACTGTAAATATTTCTGGTGTTGTTGGTTTAGGTGGCACTAATTATATTGGTGGTATTCATAAAGATAATATTAATGGTGTAAGAACTATTAAATCAGGTTCTGGTAATGTAGCTGCTCGAGATTGGAAAGGCTATTATATTGTAGCTGGAACAGGTGCGGCAAATACTACATTAGCTGGAGAAACTGGAGGAGGGGATGCTGTAGAAGTAGAACAAAACTATATTTACACCCACTTTGTTCCAAACTTAGATACTGCAAATGTAAATGGTACACAAGTATTTGCTGGTGTTAAAGGATTTTCTGCTCAAAAGAATATTTTTAACTCAGAATCTGGTGCATACGATAGAGATGCTACTTATGCTCAAGTAAAATTAAATAAAACAAATAGATGGAGAGATGTTCCTCGAGTAGTCGGAAACTCTTCGGTTGAAGCTGCTCATACTACAGGTGCATCTATTAATGATAATAAATCATTTGAAATTGGATTGTATTTAAGTACTGATGATGCAAGAGATGTAATGCCATTTATTGATATGCAAAGAGCAAACGTTGCTTTAATGTACCCAGCAATTGACAATCCAAGCTTAACTGTAAATAGTACAAATGGTCAAAATATGGTAGCATATCCTGTTGCTGAAACAAGTCCTTCAGGTGGTACTATATTAGCAAAACACATTACTTCTATATTCCCAGTTGAAGAACCAGCAGTTGGTATTAAACTTCTTATTGGAGCAAATAGACCTAATGTGGCTAACTTTGATGTTTATTATAGAGTTGGCACAAGCGATGAAAATATAAGAGAAAAATCTTGGGTTTATGTTGCTGCTGACAATTCTCCTCCATCTGATGAAAATCCTGGAATTTACAGAGATTATGAATATACAATTGGTGGAGATAATGGTCTTACTCAAGAATTTGAACAATTCCAGTTTAAAATCACAATGAATACAAGTAATATGTTATATTACCCAACACTAAGAGATTTGAGAGCGATAATTTTATTAGATTGATATGGTTAAAAAAATTGAAGGTCGACCAGACTTGGTAAAAGATGAAAATACAGGCGTGTTTAGCTATATAAATAGTGCTAAGAAGAAACAGGCACGTGCTGAAAGATTAAAACAATTAGAGCATGAACAAGAAACAAAGAAAGATGTAGAAAATCTTAAGCAAGATGTCAGTGAAATTAAAGATATGCTTAAGGCACTATTGGAAAAATTGTAGGTAAAACACATGGCTAGAAAACAAATAGTTCTTACGACAGATACCTTTGCTAATATGGTTAGCAAAATTAATACTATGGGTACTCATGTCGGAGATTTAGATAATCTTGATGCTGGTGTTCCTTTAGATAGTGATGTTGTTCAAGTATTAAATGCTTTATATGATTCAATCGGCGATTATAGTTTAGCTCTTAATACAGATGCTCAAACTTTAAAAGGTGCTATTAATGAATTAGAAGATTCAGTAGAAACACTCAAAGCTGATCGTGATTCTGATGAAACAAACATTATGGAATTAAATAGCGATCGTGATTCAGCTGCTGCTTCTATGAATCAGTTAATGTTAGACCGAGACTCTGACGAAACAAATATTCAACAACTAAATCAAGATAGAGATTCAGCAGCTGCTGTTATGAATCAGTTAATGTTGGATCGTGATTCTGATGAAACAAATATTCAACAACTAAATCAAGATAGAGATTCAGCAGCTGCTGTTATGAATCAGCTGATGCAAGATAGAGACTCTGACGATGGTAAAGCACGAGAATTAGACTCTAACCAAACTTTCCTTTTACACGTAATTGGCACTGGAATTAATACAGTTGGTGCATATAATCAAGCTACGCAAACTTATAGTGGAGATATTTCTACATTTGATGATAGCATTAGTGATAAATCTGGTATTGTACCCGCTATTAATGATCTTCAAGGGCAAATTACACAAATTAAGGCTGCAGCTGGTCTTACTGAAGGAAATGTAGGCAGTCTTGCAAATTTACAAGATCCTATTGAACGTTCTTCAGTAGTTGCTTCGATTAATAGTTTAAGAGATTCTGTACAAGCAATGCATGATTCCACTCACATTGGTGGACTTACATTAGATGCAAATAGAATTGGTACTAATACTGGTGACATTACTTTACATAGTGGATTTGGTTCAACTGTAGGTACTACGTTTGGTAAATTTGAAAGATATAAAGATAGCGATTTAAAAATTAGTGCAGGTGATGCTGGATCAACTGCTCTTATCATTGCTGATTCTTCAGTTACAGTTGAAGGCAATCTACGAGTTAGAGGTACAACTACAACCGTACATAGCGAAACAATTACTGTTGATGATAATATTATAGAATTAAATACTAATTATGCTGGAGCAGATCCAACAGAAGACGGCGGCATTGATATAAATCGTGGCACCCATGCAGCGGGAGATGCTCGCTTAGTTTGGGATGAAGGTGATAGTAATTGGCAAATTGGTGTTGCAACTGATTTAAAGAAAGTTGTAAGAAAAGGTGAGGCTAATGATGTAACAACAGCCATGATTCAAGATGATGCTGTTACTAATGCTAAATTAAGAAACTCAGCAGGGTACTCTGTAATTGGTAAAGCCACAAATGGAGCTGGTAATCCAGCAGATATAACATTAGCGGCTAATTCTTTCCTTGGTCGTTCTGGAACTAGTGATATTGCAGGTACTACGCTTTCTGATAATAGTGTTCTTGGTAAATCTGGAACTAGTGGTGCTGGTGCGATTTCAATCGATGCTAATCGAGTACTTGGTCGTGATGGAACTGGAAATATTACTGGAATACAAATTGACGATAGTCATATTTCTGCCACAGCAGGAATTGTGAATAGTAAACTTGCAAATAGTTCTATCACTGTTAACTCAGTAACAATTTCTCTTGGTGGTTCAGGTACAATTGATATTGCTGGTGGCATTGATTCACTTGGTGCTGTAAGCGGTATTATAACTGCTGGTGTTGGAGGTAATGCTTCTCCAATACCAGGGTATGATGCCTTAGAAGATAGTTCTACTACTATTATTATGGGCCATCATCCAGAATTAGTAAATCCAACCAATGATAACCTTCCTGCAAGATCAGTTCTTATTGGTTGGCATGCTGGTTCTACTTCAGATCAAGACAACGATAATGATGGACAATTAAATAACGTTGCAATTGGTTATCTTGCAGGCTATAATAATGATGCAAGACACATTACAGCAATTGGTGCTGAGGCATTGGGTGGTGGATCACTAACATCTGGTGATGGTCATGTAGCAATTGGATATCAATCTCTATATGATGTATCATCCTCAATTAATAATGTTGCTGTTGGTAAATTTGCTGGTTATTATTTTACTTCAGGTAGTCATAACGTAGCAGTTGGTTATAATGCTGGTCCTGGAGTTAATGGTGGTACAGCAAATACTTCAACTTATCTTGGCATGCAAGCTGGTCATGATGGTACAACTGGTACTAATAACACTCTAATTGGTTATAACGCTCAAAAATCTAGTGCTACAGCAAGTAATGAATTTACATTTGGTGATGCGAATGTAACTAAATGGAGATTCCCAGGTGTATCTTTAGAATGTACGACTAAAACGTTTATATATGCCTCGGATGGCACAACTGTTTTAAGGACGTTCTTGACAGGCACATCTTAAAAGAGGGATATATAATATCATGGCAACTAGAACACCCTTAAGAATGTGGAATGGCAATATTCGGGAAATGACTTCCTCAGAAATTAATAGTGTCATTGCCCGAATGGCGTCAAAATATCATTACGATGCTTCAATATTATTAGATGTTGATAACGGATGGAATAAGTTTGAATATTTACCTACTACGGCAGATTATAATGGCGAAATTCATATAGATTTTCGAAATGAATATTATACAACTGGTACAGCTGCTACAAATGCATCGAATTATCCATCTGAGACAACTACTGGAGAACCAGTTTACCAAAATAACCAGTACTTCAATAATTCTCTGTGGCCTAAATTAGAATATCAAAATAATTATGGTTTATCAGGATTTGATACAGATACAGATAATAAAAGATTTCCTTTGTTTTATAATAATGGAAACTTACAATGTATGTCACTTACTGACGTATTAGATACATTTGTTTATCCAGCATTCGAGTATATTGCTGGTTCTCCGATTACCCCTGCTGAAGATCAACCAGGCGCGTATAAAATTATTGGTAAATCAGGATCAAGCGGGGATGGTGGAGAAGGGGTTGCTCCTACAACACCATCAGGATTTACAAGAATTGGAACAGTTCCAATTTATAGAGATTGGTTCGCAGATCAAGTAAGATATACAGACGGAACAGCAACAGCAACAATTGGTACTTCCGGAACTACTCAAAACTATTATGAATATGTTGAGTATTGGTTATTTAGAAAAAACCATTCTGGAACATTTTCGAGTTTTGCTGATAGTGGCACTGCAATTCCATTGCATATGACACCTGGAGCAAATGTAGAAGATCATAATTTACAAGAAAAAGATGTTGATGAACTTGTAAAAGTTTTAAAATTTTATGCTCATGGTGAAGGTGGTACAGGAACGAGAAGATTAACTTATAAAATTGTTGATGCTGCTACTACCTCTCTTGATATTTTAGGTACAATTATGAATAACAGTACAACAAATTCTACAGGTCAAGCTGGTACAAAATATAATCTATTTGTTAATGCTAATGACTATCGAGCACAAGAATTTCCAGTGGGTACAATTGTAGTTCAAGATCAATATGCATTAGTTATAGATCCAAATGATACTGTACATTAAATTATAAAGGTTTATTATGTTTACATCAGAAAATGTATTGAGTGCTGAATTTATTAATGAAAATTCTATTAAAGTCACTCATAAAGAAGGTGATGATGTTCTTATCACCGTTATTCAAAAAAATCCACGTAAAGAAGCTTATAAATCTTTAATTAGTAGTGGATGGACTCTCAAAAGAATTAAAGAAAGAACAAAGGAACTTCAGTCAATTGAAGATCCTTCAGTAAGATTGGTTGAACAAATTGCAAATGGTTATTCTTGGGCAATTTCTCAATTAAAAGATAAACAAGCACAATTTGACGATTTAAAAAGTCAATTAAAAGATTTATATCAAGAACAACACGCTGCTTCTCTTACTTTAACAGAACTTTATTCAGAACAGAATGCTGCGTCTGGTACTCTTGGCGAATTATATCAAGAACAACAAGTCGCTTCTAGTACTCTTGGCGAATTATATCAAGAACAGCAACAAGCATCAGGCACTTTAGGTGAATTATATAAGGAACAACAGCAAGCATCTGGTACTCTTGGAGAATTATATCAAGAACAGCAACAAGCCTCAGGTACTTTAGGCGAATTATATCAAGAACAGCAACAAGCATCAGGCACTTTAGGTGAATTATATAAGGAACAACAGCAAGCATCAGAAGGTTTAGCCGATCTCTATGATGAACATTCAAAAGCAACTCGAGAATTAGAAATTGAACGTACTGTATTAAAGAAAGATGTAGAAGCTGAACGTATTGATTTAAATACTGGTTTGAAAAAAGATTTTGTTACACGAATGGACGAAATGAAAGAGCGTATGCAACAAAACTACGATAAATATCAACAGTTATATGGTATGAATATTTTTGATACTATTTTTAATGAAGAAGTAGATAAAGAAACACTATTTAAATCTAAATTAGAAATATTAGCAAAACCACAACTTAAAAACTCTGATAAATCTTTTAAATCTAAAGTTCGTAAAGCAAAAGATGTTAATTCTTTAATTAAATTAGTATTGAATGAGCTAGAGACTCTTGAAAAATGAATGTACTATTTGTATTATGGGGTAGTAAATACAATTCTACTCAAGTTGAAAAATTATATAATGATGTAAAACAATATGGTCCAGAATACAATTATTATTGTTTTACAGATCAATCTATAGAGGTTGATGGATTAAATATAATTCCTATTCCCGAAAATTTATATTTACCAGATGTTTGGAATAAACTTTACATGTTTTCTAAAGAGTTTCCAATATCTGGTAAGACGTGGTATTTTGATATAGACGTAGTAATTAGAGGAAATCCGTTTGAAGTAGATGTTGATTGGGAATATTTAAATTTATTATATTCTCATTTTAAAGACGATGAGTTAATTCGTCTTACAAATTACGATGTTAAAATAAATTCTTCTGTAATGGCATGGGATGCTAATAATGTAGAATTGCACAAACTTTGGATTCATTTTGAAAATTCAGGATATCGTGACTATTTTTTACGTAAGTATGCTGGTATAGATAGATATATTATTCATGAAGACTTTAAGGATTCTTTAAGATTTTTTCCATTTGATTATACATGGTCATATAAGTATGAAGATGAAAAAGAAGCACCTGTGGTTACATTTGAGGAATTAGATTTTGGAAGTATCGATTTTAAATAAAGCATTAAAATTAATTGAAGAAATTTACGTCGAATCTGAATATGGTGATAAAGATATATTTCGTATTAAAGATGTTATTCATTCATTAGATGTAAATCATTGGCGAAATAAGCAATGGGCCGCGGATATTTTTTACAATTTATACGAACAAGTAACACAACAAACTACTGGTAAAATATTAATAATTGGAGGTTGGTATGGGTTATTAGCATATCAACTTAGAAAAAGATTTGATGAAGGTTACCATATCGTATCATCTGATATGGATCCTAAATGTGCTAAACTCGGATATAAATTGTTTGCAGATAACAATATTGAATTTAAAACATTAGCTTTACAAAATGCAAATGAAAATGACTACGAAGGTATTTCAGCTATTTTTTGTACTAGTGTAGAACATATTCCTCATAATATTATTCAAGATATGATTGATAAAAAAGATAAAGATTGTTGGGTTGTTCTTCAATCAACAAATATGCCTCATAAAACACATATTAATCCACATTCAACGTATAAAGATCTTGAAAAATCTTTTCGTTGGCCAAATGATGATAATATGTTTTGGTCACCTGATTTTGCCAATTCACAAAGTAATGGAGAATGGAATCGTCATATGGTAATTGCTCGATGAGGTGCTTAGTTCCAGAAACTGGTTTAACAATTAATCCATTAGGAGAAATTGTATTATGTTGTGCTGGAGACAATGTAGCAGTATCACATATTAAAGATATCGATGATGTTGAAGAATTTTTCAATTCTAATGTATACGATGAGATTCGTCATAATTTTAAAAATAATAACTATCCACCACAATGCGATGTATGTGTAATACACCATAAAGCTGGAAGAATTGCAAGATTTGATTCTTATAATAGATTTGAGTTTCCAACATATGAAGAAGACGTTGAAAAAGATTCACGACCCATTAGATTTTTAGAAATTACCACGAGTAATATTTGTAATCAAATGTGTGTAACTTGTTCGGGTAAATATTCACATAAATGGGCTCCATATGAAAAAATGGCAGTTGAATCTGGATTACATTGGAGAGATGAGAATCATAAATTTCATACAGAAATGTATAAAATGACTGATGCTGATGTAGATAAGATACTAAAAATCGTTCCAGGTTTACAGCATCTTACAATTAAAGGTGGTGAACCATTTGCTGATCCAAATAATATTAAAATACTAGAAAAACTTGCAGATACAAACCCAGCATGTAGAGTAGAAATTTGTACAAATTTTCAATTAGTAACAAATACAGTTATTCAATTACTGCATAGATTAAAAGAAGTACATATTCAAGCAAGCATTGATGGTGTGCATGAGTTGTATGATTGGATTCGTGGTGGTAATTTTAAAAGAACTTTAAATAATATTAATCGCTATCATGCTGTTGAAGGAAGAAAGGTTGTAATCGTATCTACAATATCAATTTATAATTGGATGCATTTACCTGAATTGATTGATTTTTGGAAAGATGTTGATGGCGTTGATAGAATTAGTATGGCTAATTTAGTTACATTTCCAAAATATTGTTCTCCATTATATTTACATGAACATCATATTAAACAAGGTCTTGATAACTTTTTTAACTATTTAAAAAGCTATAAAAAAGCAAATGATACTTTATATTTAAGCGATAGACTGGTTGTAAGTGGTGTAAATAATATTTTAAGCGTAAAACCAGATCTATCTGGACGAGGCACTATTCAAAGAAGAATGGTTGAATGGATTGACTTTTGCTTAGTTGCAAGAGAAAATAATGAAGATATATATGAATTGGCTCCTTATCTAAAGGATTACAGACGTGATTGAAATTGAAAAATTCGCAAAAGATTTTTTTCAGCAAAAACGAAATATTCCACGGCATCATAAGACCATAACCTGTTATGCCGCTTTTAATCATATGCGCATTAAAAGAAATGGTATGATGATGCCGTGTTGTTTTTCAACTTCTCATCAAAAATGGGAAAAAGGAAAAACTAGTTTAAAAGATTATTGGTTTGGTGGAGTGAATGAAGAATATCAAGATGATTTTCTTGAAGGTGGCTTAAGTAGAGGTTGTGTAAAATCTTGTGGTAGTAGGATTAATAAATTATTGCCTCCACCAATATACGATTATGATTGGAATGTTGGTGATGAAAGACTAGAGCATGCAATGGATCCAGATTCTTGGCCAAAAGTATTTGAATTTGAAATTTCAAATCTATGTAATATGGCATGTGTAATGTGTATGGGAGAATTAAGTTCAAAACATATGCTAGGTCGAGATAAAGATTTAAAAAAATACGATCAAAATACTTTTGATGATGATGAAAATTTAGAACAATTATTAATTGAATTAGAAGAGTTTATTCCTCATTTACATACTATTAGATTTACCGGTGGAGAACCTTTTGCGCATAAAGGTTTTTATAGAATAGCTGAGCTTGTGACAAAATTAAACCCTAACATGGTCATTGATATTACAACAAATGGAAGCATTTATAACACAAAGGTAGATAAGTTTGCTAAACTTTTGAATATGAAATTATCTATGTCTCTAGATACTGTAATAAAAGATGAATACGATAAAATACGAATTGGTGGTGTTCATTCTGAAACTTTAGGAAATATTCAAAAATTTAAAAATGTATTAGGATCAGATAATATTAAAATTAACTCAACTTTAATGTCTATTAACTGTTTAAATATTGATACGTTTTTTCAATATGCGTTTGATAATAACTTTGAACCATTTATTAATGGTTACGATAGACACGGTAGAGAACATACAATTGATTGGAATGTTTCTAATATTGATATACATCAACGAAGAGAAGTTATAGATATATTACAAAATAAATGGATTCGAAAAAAGCATCATTTACAATTAGGTGATTCATTTATTGAAGCAGTCAAAAAGACAATAACATTATTAGAACCTAAATTATATGTCGAATAAAATAGATTTACAAAGTTGGAATGAATTTCAAAACTCAAGAGCAATTCCTTTTAAAGATAAAATTATAAGTTGCTATGCACCATTTAATCATTTACGAATTCGTAGAGATGGTGGTCTTCAACCATGTTGTTTTTTTGGTCATAATGAAAAATGGGTCAATGGAAAGTTTAGTTTAAAAGATTATTGGTTCGGTGAAGAATCTCTAAATGCTAGTGTACAAGAATCTATGTTCGAAAAGCAAACTATGCATCATGGTTGTAATCCAACATGTGGTAACAGAATTGCAAACAATATTCAACCTCCCGTTAATGAGTATGATTGGAATGTTGGTGATGAAAGACTAGAGCATGCAATGGATCCAGATTCTTGGCCAAAAGTTGTTGAATGGGAGATTTCAAATCTTTGCAATATGGCGTGTCCAATGTGTTTCGGTTATTTGTCTTCTAAACATATGCTTGGTAGAGATAAACATTTAGGACCTTGGCCAGAAAATGTATTTGACGACGATGACAATATGAATCAAATACTAAAAGAACTTGAAGAATTTGTTCCACATTTAAAAGAATTTAGATTTGTTGGTGGTGAACCTTTTGCTCATAAAGCCTTTTATAGTATTTGTGAAATTATATCAAATCTTAACCCAAATATCGAAGTTCAAGTTTGTACTAATGGAAGTGTATATAATAAAAAAGTAGAAAAAATTTGTAAAGAAAATAATCTTAAGTTAAGTATTTCTTTAGATACTGTAATGCCAGAAGAGTATCCAATTATTAGAGTAGGTGGAACTCATAAACAAACTTTTAGTAATGTAGAAAAATTTAAAAAACAAATTGGATCTGATAATATTACAATTAATGCAGTATTATTAAATATTAATGCTGAAAATATAGATCAATTTTTTAAGTTCGCAATTGATAACGAATTTAAGTGTTTTATTAATCAATATCATAGAAGATCGCGTGAACACACAGAAGACTTAAGTCATGAATTATTAGGTAAAGAAAAAATACAAAGTATTATTAATAAAATAAGACATTATTGGACTAATGATGTACCAAAGCCGCATGAAGTTTTTGGTGAATGGCCAGAGTATTTACAAGACGCCCAAAAGGCTATAGATAAATGTATAGCTTTATTAGAAAACGATAAAAATTTGCACAATTTGATTTAGTCATGAGTTTAGATAAAACAAATAACGATAGCCTATTGCTATCTACAGCTCCAGTAGAAATATCTAAAGATATAAGAAAAAAACGGCAAGGTGTTGAATCAATAAAAATTCAACATGGTACTCGTAAAACAAGTATTGCCTTTGTTATTATGGGTATGTGGGCTCCATTAATGCCTCCATATAATTTAGCAAGACTTATTGCAATTACTAGAGCGGCTGGATATAAAACATACGGATTTGATTTTAATATTGATTCATATCAGTATTTAAGATTTGAAGATCCCGCAATGAAAGATGCATGGGAACCAAGTAGTTATTGGTGGTGGGATGCTATTGATAGATTTGAAGAAAAAATATTACCGTCATATCAAGATTTTTTAGATGAATATGTTGAAGAATTATTATCTATAGAAACTGATATAATTGGATTTACTGTTTATCATACAAATATTCATTCTACAGATTATGTTGCACAAAGAATAAAAGAAAAAAAACCTGATGTTACCATATTATATGGCGGACCAGAATGTATGGATGAAAAATGGCAAGCACGCGACAATGGAAGTGCAGTACGCCGTTGGGTTGATTATTCATTTATTGGAGAATCAGAACAAAATCTATTTGATTTTTTAGACGATTGGGAAATGGGTATTAAACCAAAAAGCAATATTATTGGTGGTTTGTATGGAAAGAAAAGAGCTGACTTAGATAGTTTTCCCTTTCCAGATTATAGCGATTTTCCATTAGAAATGTATAAACTTTCAAATTCTGTTTGTACTGAATTAACTAGAGGTTGTGTAGCACGTTGTACGTATTGTCAAGAAGTATGGTATTGGAAATTTAGAGATCGTGATGGTGTCAAAGTTGTAGATGAAATGATGTATCAATATGAACAACATGGTACTTCATTTGTATTTTTTGCTGATAGCTTAATGAATGGAAATATTAAAGAATTTAAAAAATTCTTAGAATATAAAATAGAAAAAGATCCACGCGGCATTATTTCTTGGGTTGGATATCTTCGTGCTGATAAAAGAATGGATGACGAATTTTATGAATTAATTTATAAAGCTGGTGGAAGAAGTTTTAACTATGGATTTGAAACAGGTAGCCAAAAAGTATTAGATGCTATTAATAAGAAAAATACTATCGAAGATATTAATGCAAATATTATTTCTGCAGAAAAATATAATGTTAATACCGTAGCGTTATGGATTATTGGCGCACCAGAAGAAGATCATGAAGCATTTGCGCATAGTTTTAATTTATTGTGGAATCATAGAAGAAGAATTCATTCAATTGCACCTGGCACTGGATTGTGGGATATTCCAGGTACTGCGTATGACGATAGAGAAAAATTTAATCTAAATGAAAGAAATGATCCATGGTTTGGAGCTTGGTACACTAAAGATCTTAAAAATACTAGATTTCATCGGTATTTAAGAGTCAAACATATGCACATTTGGATTAAAATTTGTAACGAATTTGAAAAGCCATTTGTTATAAACGGCGATAATAAAAATAACAGAATTTTAAATTCACACGAAAATGGAAATGTTTTAAAACACTTTAACATTGAGTTTCAAGACGAATCTAAATTTAATAATGAATTAGAATACGAATACGATTTTGATTACAATATTATTAAATCTGATTTCGGAGATTTTGCAAATTCGGCCATGAATGAAGTTTTTGTATTATTGAGAATGATATGGAGAGCTAGAGGTGGATATAAAATTAAGTTAAAATATGATACCGCAGATTTAGATATAACTGAATTTGAATATATGTTTGATGCGGGTAAATTTTATAATTATAAATCTTTAATTAATTTTAATATTGATCGAGATGGTAATTATACTATTCATAATACATATGATCTTAAGCTTACGGATGAAGCATTTCTTAATAAAATTGACAACTCGTTTCAATATGAATTTAAAATGTCTGGAAAATGGTAATGATTGATGAACACGAAGTAATTATAAATGCGTATTTTACGAATGATACAAAAACACAAGTATCAGTTTATATTAATAGTGAAGACGGTACTCGCGTTGAAAATATATTAGTAGGGACTAGAAAATTTAATAAACTTTTAGAATATGTTCCATTAACAGATATACATTTAAATACAACTGAAAGATTAGAAAACGCGACTATTCGAAATAAATCGATTGCAAAAGCTTTTGCTGAAGCAGAAGGATACGAGCAAAAAACAGAAAATCCATTTTTAGATTTTTTTGCAAAAATGTTTAATGATGACATTGAACAACCAGACTTATTTAAAATAAAATTGGACGCTCTTCTATTCATAAAAGACTATACTAAAGATAAAAAAGTTTTACAAAAAATTAAAAAATCAAAAACCGGTCGGGAAATTATGCAAATTATTTTAGAGGCTACCTCTTCTCCCTCCTAACTACAGTTAATTATACCACATTTAGGTATTTTGTAAACCCTGTATTTTTTCATCTAAAATTAAAAAAAAGCATGTACATTGCTTTCAATGTATGGTAGAATATACTATAATTGAAATGGAGAAAACATGAGTACTATTTACTTAGATATGGATGGAGTGATTGCCGATTTTTTCGGTGGTCTCGAGGACTATTACAATGTTCAGCATTGGAAAGAATTGGATATTGAAGAATCGATTATGAATCTTCGTAATACGAGTTTCTTCTATGATCTCTTACCCTTTGTCACTGCTGGTAAACTTATCGAAAAAGTTCATGATGAAGTTGGTAGTTTAGGATATGGAATTTGTTCTTCTCCTCTACGTGGAGATTTTGCAAACTCTTCTTATTGGAAACGTCGTTGGTTAGAAGAACGTGATTGGATGCCTGTAGTTCGTAATTGTATTTTTACGGGTCAAAAAGAACGTTATGCAACAAATACCTATGATGGTAGTCCTAATATTTTGATTGACGATAAACCTACAAACATCGCTCGTTGGAATAAAGCTGGTGGTATCGGTATTCGATATCAAGCTAATGAAGACGATCTTGAAGATTATCTATTCCCTAAAATGGAGGAAGCCCTTGACTTTATTCGAAGTTCTCGCTTTAAGACATAAATATGAAATGCTAGTAGATCGGTTCTCGCTACCATCGCGGGAGTCTGATATAGATAGTATCATGTGGTTCATTAAAAACGGACACAAATCAAATCGTCTTCGTAATGGTTATGGTGAAGCTAAAGAAATTGCTACCATCATTAAGGAGTACTATTATGGTGGACAAAGAGGACATAAAAATCTCAGAAGAGATGAGTGATGAAGAGATGGCAAGATTGAAAGAACTCTCCGAAATGGAGAGAGCTGATAGAAAACAGCTACAGCAAAGATATATGGCATGGTCAGCTATTGCTTCAATGGTGGTGTTTACACTATTGTTGTTTACACCATTAGTAAAAGAATCTCGAGTAGCAGCACTTGCTGATTTACTTGGACTCTTTTATATTGCCCAAGCGGGTGTTGTTGGTGCCTTTATGGGCATGTCAGCATGGATGAGCAAAGGTGGCGGAGGCCGCTAATTTAAAAAGGTTTTGTTATGAAACGGTTGATTTATCAGGTATACGTTGGACCTCGTTCACGTCTTTATGATCATTGTGTAAAATCGGTTGCAGAGTATTGTAAAAAATATGGCATCGATCATGAGGTCCAACGTCATCCTATTCTAAGAATTAAACCAGATGTATTCTCTACAAATCGTAGTAAAGAATCATATGAAAAGTATGGTGGTTATTTACCAATCTTTGAAAAAGAAAATGCTTTTACTTACTTTCCGAAATATGATCAGATCGCAATTATTGATGCAGATATTTGGATTCGTCCAGATGCACCAAATATTTTTGAAGACTTAACTGATGAGTATGATGCTGGATTTGTTATGGAAAGACAAATGCCTATTACACCACAATACGATCGTAAGATCGCGAACTATAGTCGTATGCAATATGGTATGAGTCCAATCAATAAGCTTTTTGATTTTAAACATAAAGCTGGTGCAGATTTTTATAATATGGGAATGATGGTTCTGAATAAACGATTCTCTAAATATTTAAAAGGTGAAACTCCTCATCAATTTTTAAGACGCCCACAATTTAAACCATTTGTTGATGGCATGGGTGCATGGAAATGGTCTACAGATCAGACATTATTGAATGTATGGATTAAAGAAGAAAGAATGAGAATCAAAGATCTTGATTGGAAATGGAATGGTTTGTTTAGTGGAATTGATATGAAAAGTATTAAACAAGCTTATTTTGTACATTTCTTTTTGAAAGATAAATTACCGAAACGTGGTGAAGATGTAGAACAATTAATGAAACATGTTAACTAATATAGTTCCAACAAAAAATAGATTTACTGGTATTAAAACGTATGCTGGCAATAAATCTTTTTTTGCTAATTATAACGGTGAGAAAGTAAAAGTTTATGAGCCGTTTAATAAAGATCAATTAGATCTTCGTCTTTATATTGATAAACATCCGATTAGTAAATATTTTCCGAAGGTTTTAGGTGTAGAAGATAATTGTGTTATAGAAGAATTTATCGTTGGTAATGACCGTGTAACTGAAAAACAAGTATATCAATTTTATAAAGAACTTATGGAAGTCCCATATCACAAGATGACATGGGACTATTATGATTACATATATAATAGAGTTGGATTAACACGACCACTTACAAGTTGGCCATTAAAGGTAAATCATAATGATATTACAAAAGAAAACATATTGTGTGTTGATGGACAATTAAAGATCGTTGATAATGAAATGTTAGCTATGAACGATGCTTGGGCTATGAATACATTTAATAGTAATATTATGGATGATAAGCATATAAATGGAATAAATTTAGTGGATCATTGGAGAATTAGAAAACTATGGAAGAAGTAATTAGAAAACATTATACGGGAAATGCAGCTGAACGATATGAAGCTGGTAGAAAAAATAATCCAAAATGGATGACAGAACAAAAAGTAGTTGAAGACTTTGTTCGAATGAATCGAGATATTACTACAGTTATTGATGCTCCATTGGGAACTAATCGATATGGCATGTTTTTAGAAGGTCAAACACATGTTGAAAAAGTACTTGGTTATGAGTTTGCTGACGATATGATTAAAGAAGCTGAGAAAAGCATATCATCTAAATTAGAAATATATAAACATGATTTGGTTAATAATCCAATTAAAGAATACGCTGACTTATCAATCATTATGCGTATGTTAAATTTATTTGATGAAGATAATTCAACTCGAATCTTAAATAATATTTTATGTGCTACGAAGAAATATTGTATTTTAAGTTTAAGACACTGGCTAAATGAACCGACATATATTGAGAATAAAATTTGGATTCAAAATTTACATGCAATGGAATATGTAATTAATCAAGCTGGATTTGATATTATAGCTGAAAAAGAAATTCAAGATAAAAGAAACGGGCAATATAGTATTTTTACTTTGGAAAAAACATGAAGATATACAAATATGAAAGCTATGAAAAATATGTAGAAGCTCAGACAAAGGCGAATGTAAAAAAACTGAGGAACGTATGGGTTCGACAAGCGACTGTAGAAAAAATTGTAAATGAAAATTTGATGATTAGTTCTGTCTTATGTCATGGCACTCGCAATGCACGAGAACAAGAATATTTTAAAAACTTATTACCTTTTGCTGAAATTATTGGCACTGAAATTTCTCATACTGCATCTCAATTTCCAATGACAGAACAACATGATTTTCATGAACCAAAAAATAAATGGTTAAATAAATTTGATATTGTGTATTCTAATTCGTTTGACCATAGTTATGATCCAGAAAAATGTATTAATACTTGGAAAGATCAATTGAGTTCGAATGGATCTTTATATGTTGAATGGGCGTGGGATCCTAGTGATAACAGATCACGAGCATCTGATCCATTAGAATTAAGTGAAGAAGAACTTTTAGAACTATGTTCAAGCGCTGATTTAAAACTTATAAGTAGTTTCGAGCAAGATAAAGGACAAGCTAAAATTTATAGGTTTAAAAAATGAAATCATTTGTAATTTATGTTGAAGGTCATAAACAGTCCGAAAAACAAGCCGAAAAGTGTAGAGCAAGTTGTTATCAGTCTGGATTTAATGCTGAACTTATGAAAGGTGTTACGCCTGAAACTCTTTCTGAATATGTGGAATATGAAGATGCACAAGGTGGTCGTATTACTTCATTCAAGCGAGAGAGTAAAAGAGTCTATGAAAGTAAAAAATCTTGTTTTACAAATCATGTAAGAGTATGGCAAAAATGTGTTGAATTGAATGAACCTGTAGCATTCTTAGAACAAGACTCTGGAAATATTAGAAAATGGAATCATACACAATTTGATGAAGTACTTATCTTAAATGCTGAATCTGCCTTTAAACAACCAGTATTTGATCATGTAAGAAATAAACCTTGGTTGAATTTTGGCCTAAATCCTTATGTAGATACTCCACTTATTTACAATAAAGAAAATCAGTGGAAAGGTGCTGCTATGATGCCAGGAACTGCAGCTTATGCTATTACGCCGAAAGGTGCTCAAAGATTACTTGATAATTTACAAACATATGGATGGGAACAAAGTGATTATTTCATTAATAGTTATAATGTAAATATACAATACATAGTTCCAGAATATTTTACTTTTAAATCACCTAATTTGAATATGTCACATGGATATTGAAGCAAGAGTTATACGAATAAAAGATAATGAAATTTCAGAAAAAGGCGCTGAAGTTTGTATTCATTCATCAAAAACATTAGAAAATGATATTAGAATCGATAAGTTTGACGCAGTAACTCCTGACGAAGTTGGTGTTGGTCTTATTGATTATATGATAGATTGGAATTATCCATGGCAAGGTGAAGTATTTGATATTGCCACTGGTTTGAAAAAAACAGCATATCGTACATCAAATCCTGCTGCAAGAATAGCATGTGCTTTAAGTCATTATAAACTTTGGAGACAGTGCGCAGGAGCTGCAAAACCATTTCTTATTTTAGAACACGATGCAGTTTTTATTAATAAATTAGATGAGCAGATTTTGTGGTCTAATCATCAAATTATTGGCATTAATAATCCTTTATACGCCACAAGAAAAGCACGTGAATTTATGGAAATTGCAAGTAAAGGAAAAGACAATATTGTTCCAGTTCCTACAGTTGATTCTGTAAATGTTCCACAAGGTTTAGCTGGTAATTCAGCATACATAATTAAACCAGATGGAGCAAAACAAATGCTTAAATTGGTAAAACAATATGGTCTATGGCCAAATGATGCTTTAATGTGTAAACAGCTCGTAAAGGGAATGGGAGTCACTCGTAAATTTTATACGAGAGTTCAAGGACTTCCATCAACAACCACATGAAACCAAACACAAGCTTTAATTTATCAGTGAGAGATATAGAAATAATCGAACAAGCATTACGAGCTAAAGCTGGTCGAAGAGGTATCGCAATTGTGAGTGGTGATGCATCAGAAAAACTCAAAGAAGAGATGCATGAAATCCAAGAGTTGCTTGGAAGAATACATCATCAAAAACATTGGTACAGACCTAAAGGTGAAATATACATAGGTGGATAATGAATACTAATTTTGTAATTACAATTATGGACAACCCAAAGTCGGTCGCAGCAGCTAAACGATGCATTGAATCTGGTCAAAAGCATGGTGGTATAGGCATTGAGATGTTTCCTGCTATTACACCTAAAGATGATTTAGCTGGTATTCTTGCAAAAGAAGGAATTGATAAACGTGGATTTGTAGAACGATATTCTCGTACTCCTAATTGTATCGCAGCATTTTTATCTCATTATACGTTATGGAAACAATGTGCCGAATCTTATAAAACGTTTTTCATATTCGAACATGATGCGGTTATTGTTAATAATATTAACAGTCAATTACAACCAACGGTTGCTATGAATCTTGGTTCTCCTTCTTATGGCAAATATAATATGCCAAGAATTGGTGAAGGTCCATTAACTTCGAAAGCATATTTTCCAGGTGCTCATGCATATTGTGTTTCACCAAAAGGTGCAGAGCAATTAGTTTATGAAGCTAAACGCAATGCAAGACCTACAGATGTATTTTTAAATATTCATACATTTCCAGGTTTACAAGAAAAATATCCTTGGCCAGTAGAATGTCAAGATAGTTTTACCACAATTCAAAATGAAACAGGGTGTTTGGCAAAACATAATTACGATGAGCAATACGAAATTATCTAAACTTTTTATTACTGGTTGTGATCATCGGACTCGTTGGCAGTTGCCATGGTTCCTTGAAAATTTTAAAAAATGGAATGATACACCAATCAAGATCTACGATTTTGATGAATTTAATCCAAAAACAAAAGGTTGGTTTAAAAAACCCTCAGCGATGTTAGATGCAACCGCACTTGCAGATCAAGTTGTATGGTTAGATACAGATTGCGAGATACTTGGTAATTTAGATACGATATGGAAATACATTGAGCCAAATAAATTAGCTATGTGTCAAGATCTTCCATGGTCCACAAGATCAGGAGAAATGTGGCATAATTCTGGAGTGGTTGGAATTCAAGGACCAATTCAAGTTTTAAGAGATTGGAGTATTGCTGTAGAACAAAGCCCAATACAAGGTGATCAAGAAACACTTCACTATATGTTAAAAGACGATTTGAAGAGAATGATATATATTTCTGAAATTCCAAGACGATTTAATGTTTTGCGTATAGATCATTTAGATGATACTGTGCCAAGAAATCCATTAATTTATCATTGGACTGGTTATAAAGGTAATATTCATATAAAAGGTTTAATAGATGGCTAAAGTAGTTCATGTGATTGGTAATGGAGATTGGGCATCTCTATATCAAAGAGAGCAGCGTAAAGGATTAAAGCTTACGTGTAATCTCCCGCCGTTTGCGGTTCCAGATGCTTGGGCAACCTGTATTGTTGATTTTAAATTTATGAAAGCATTGACTGATGGATCTTTACAAGCACCAGGCCAATGGATTCTTGGGTATCGTCCAAAAATTCATATGGAAAAATATCCTGGTTTTTATATGAAACATGCTGCTCAAGTAAAAGAGTTTTATTTAGATTTGCCACCATACGCTAAAGTACATGCATCTGATACGAAGGGAAATATGTACACTAATTTTAGTTGTGGTCATATGGCAGTACATTACGCAGCGAATAAATTAAAAGCAGATGAAATCAATATGTGGGGATTTGATTCAATGTTTGATTTTAATTTGAATAGTTGTTCAGATTTTTATTTGAGCTCTGTAAGAGATCCTCGACAAAATAATAAACTCTCTACAAATTGGAGACCTATTTGGACAGGCATGTTTAAAGAGTTTAGTAAAACAAAATTTAAAATTCACCACATTCATGATGGTTTTAAAATGGGCGTAAGCGGTAATGTTGAAGCTATAGTCCATGAGAAAAAAATAAAAAAATGAAGTTAATACAAGAAACAAAAGGAGAATCGTCAGTATTTGAGCTATATGATAATAAAATCATTAAAAAATTTAATAAAAAATATGGAAAAAATTATAATCAAGAATGGTTTAATAACTATTTCGAGCTAGCTCAATATATGGATTTTTTACCAACTATTGTTTCATATACTCCGGGTAAAGAAATAATAATGGAAAAATATTCTGGAAAAAGTATGCGGGACTGGATTGACGATCAACATAATTTATGTCTTAAAACTGGTGATATTACATATTGGGGCAAATCTATTTTACAATGTATAAAAATAGTTTCTAATATTAATTCAGCATTTATAAATTATTCTGCTTATAAAGGTAAATTAATTAAGCATATTGACATTTCAATTGATAACATTCTCATGAGACACCCAGGAAATTATTGTTTAATAGATTTAGATTCTATTGCTTTCGATTGGACTGGATTTGGTATTGAACCTTATGCTCATACGTGGTTAAATGATATGTACGCGCACTATGTGATTAGAGAAAAAATAGAGGCAACTTTAAACCTAAATAAATGATAAGTGGTTGATTTCAAACAAAACAAAAACATGTACATTCCTTTCTAGATAGTGTAAGATGGTTATATCAAATGAAGGAGAATGTTATGGAATTCAAATGGATGGTTACAGCTACTAATGCAAAAGGTGATTTTTTTGAGAAAAAATTCAAAGATGCCGAACTAGCTGACATTTGTCATAAACAACTTTATAATGAAGTTGATGATCGTGGTCTTTGGAAATGGGGTTCAATTCGTACCACTAATATGGAGACCTTGCGGGCTGATATTATTACTGGTATTCTTGGTCAATCTCGTGAAGGTCAAGTTCCTAACTGTGTAGCATTATGATTTTAGTAGAAGGTAGTACAAAAAATAAGCGGCGTCTTGCAGAAGAGGCCGCTTTATTTGCATGGAAAGAACTTTTTCCACGGATAAATAACTGTATAATAGAAATCCATTTGAAAAAAATGGATGGTTATCAGGGTACATGTGAACAGATCGATGATAGAGAATACGAGCTACAAATCGATAGTAAACAAAGTTATGAAGACTTTGTCACATGTATATTTCACGAAATGGTTCATGTTAAGCAATACATTCGTAAAGAATTGTATTCTGAATGTGTATTCTGGAAGACTCGTGAAGAGTACTTAAATTTGCCTTGGGAAATCGAGGCTTATGAAAAACAGGAGGTTTTGTTAGAAAGATGGAGGAAGACAAAAAAATCGACCAAGGTGGATGGAATAATCACGAAAATTCTGAACTTGAACAAATGCGCAGAGCTTTGTTGACTGTTACATCTGAGAATACACTTCTTAAAGAAAATGTTGCAGATTTAGAAAAACAAAAATATGAGTTGATGAAAAAAATAAAAGAGCTTACTGATGCTCCATGCTGCGGTGCAGGTCCACGAGCTGAAAAAGTTAAACAAATGAAAGAGAATGATGAAGTACCGAATTTACAGTAAAGCTGGATGTATTTTCTGTGATGCTGCTATGGAGCTGATGGAAAAGCACGAGATTAAATACGAAGAAATAAAAATAGATGGAAATGAAACAGCTTTACGATTTTTAAAACAACATGGATTTAAGACTGTACCACAGATCTATGATGAACGAGGTAAACATATTGGTGGCTATCAAGATTTTAAAGCTTTAGTTGATTGGCCTGAAAATCCAGCAGAATGTCATTCGTTGTAAAAAAACGAAAAAAAGTAAAAAAAAGCATGTACATTACTTTTTACTTGTTGTAGGATAGATATATCAAAAGAGGAGAAATTGATATGCATACATTCGTAGTAAAAACTCAGCACCTTGAAAACTATGGCGCCCATTGTGAGGATGGTCGTTATGCTAGCGGCAACGCCTATTGGAAATTCAAAGGCGGTGACGACTATATCGTAGAAGATGTAGAGCGCGGTGCTGACGCTATGGCTTTTGTCATGGCAAAGTACAGTGAGAACAACTTGTCATTCAAAGTGATTCCTACTGAGGTTCTTCTGATTGATCAATGGGTTGATGAGCTAAATAAGCTCGATGAGGATTATCGTGAGTTTCTTTACGATAAAGCCATACGTGTGTCGCCAAAGGATTTGGCGGCATGATAATCGACGGCCTTACAGATCATCAAGTAATATTACTCGATATGATGTGGGAATGTGAAACTCCTCGAGAGTTAATGGAATTACGTGAATGTTTAACAGAACACGAACAACAAACTATGGATGTATTGATACATCTTGTACATATGGAAACCGTTGAACCTGAAGTTTTAGCAATGAGAGAATTTCCAGCAGTTCAAAGATTGTTGGAAAAAATAAAGAATGGAAAATCTACCTGAAATTTTGAATGAGGTGCCAGAGCCCGTTCTCCTTCTCCTCTTTCTCTGTGTGGCTCTGGCACTTCTCCTTGGAGTGATCCGCCTCGTATACAAATACGCTGGCTGGATCCTCCTCGGACTTATAGGTTATTATATTATACATATGGTTGCGTAGCTCAACTGGATAGAGCAGCTGACTTCTAATCAGCAGGTTGAGGGTTCGAGTCCTTCCGCAATCGCCAATTAAAGTGAGGAAAATTATGGCTAAAGGTAATAAGAAAACTTCTATCGGAAAACGAAATGTTAAGTTTTCATCAATGAATAAATCCAAAAAACGTAGTTTCAAAAAAAATAGAGGACAAGGTTAACTCGGTGTAGCGCAGTCTGGTAGCGCATCTGGTTTGGGACCAGAGGGTCGGGAGTTCGAATCTCTCCACCGAGACCAAGCCTCCTTGATGGAATAGGTAGACATAACAGACTTAAAATCTGTGGCCGTTAGGCGTCCCGGTTCGAGTCCGGGAGGAGGCACCAAAATTTTTTATGATGATAGTGATGAAAATATCCTGCAGCGTTTGGCATTTCTTGAAATCCATCTAAAATATAATTCCAACACATTGGTAAAAAATTGTGTTTACAACCATATCGTTCTATTATATAACTGATGTAAACTTCGTTATTAAAGTCTGAACATAGCTCTTTACATTCATCAAATCTTTCACTAAACTTTAATTCTTCCATTGATGCTTTATCACAATGGAAAACACCTGTGTTGTAAATGATATTATTATATTTACGACCTTCAGACGCTAACATCATTTGTTTATCTAAAAGCTTATCATATTCTCTCATACCAACTTTTGGAAATGTTGGATATAAACTTAGACCATTTACTTTTCTAAAAATGTCAGGCGCATGGTCAGTTGGAATAACGTCATAATCAATATATAATACTTGATCAAATTGTTGAGCATATTTTTCTGCTAACAATATTTTATTTAATTGTAAATCATCATAATTGTCTATATCATCAGGTGTATGAAGAGCATATGTTGCTCCATACTTTAGTGCATAATTTCTTTGCTTATTTTCTATATAGTCTGCGTATTCTTCAAACTGATCATTCAGCGGAAGATACTGGGTGAATATTATTTTGCTCACACCATTCCCTTACCCAATCAAATTCTTTATTAATAACATGAATAAAATTAGTACCATTTGGCACATAACAATGATTATCCATAAAGTGGTGCCAATCAGGCCGTAACCATATATTTGGCACTTTATTTATTTTATTTTTTACACTCCATAAAGTTTCATTATCCCACCCGAATATTTCTTGAATCCACATAGGATACATAGAATCTTCTTCATGTTTTAATTCTGACATTGTTTCAAGCCAATAATCATGATCTTCAAAATATGCTAACTTATCTAGCCATTTTTTATTGCATCCAACAATCCCAGTATTGTAGACAAAGTTTTTAGGATCTTCTCCTTCGTTTAATAATAAAGCAATTGCATTCCAGTATTTAGCAGCAGGAGATCTAATACTATGTGCCGATTCATCTACTTGTTCTCTCCATTTTGCTTGATCTCTTATATTTCTAAGAGATGCATTTACCTTTGGATCATTTTGAAAAATAGCAATGCCTTCATTTAAATCGTGTTCGGCAAAAAAGTTTTTCTTTGTAATAGGAACAACATCAATATCTAGATAAAGAACCTCATCGAATTCTCGAGACAATTCATACATTAAATGAATTTTATAAAAATTTACAATATTCCAAACTGTAACGTCAGTATGATTTTCTTTATACCATTTTTCAAATTCTAAATATTTGTCGTCTCTAGTATATTGTCTATACTCTGCGTCGATACTTTTAGCGTATGTCTTTTGCATTGCTGTAAGCCAATCATGGTTTTGTAAAAACACTCGATTAGCTTTATCATTTTTAGATTCAGTTTCACCTGGATATGGTGGTTGCCAATCTAAATCATCATTTGGGATTTGAATAAAAATACTATAAATAACTCGTTTCATAGTGTTATATATAAATCATTTTTTTTATAAATAATACTAAATAGCGGCAGGGTAGCAATACCGACAAAGAAACGAGGATTTCATGGCCCAATACGAAGAATTTACAATCGACCAAGGCACAGACGTGGCCATTGAAATACATTGCGAAGACGAGAATGGTAATACTAAAGATCTTACCAATCACCAAATCAAAGCTCAGCTAAGAAAAAATTATTCAACAACAACTGCAACTAATTTTAATTCTATCATTGCATCTCCGCCTACTGATGGAATTGCAACTTTATCTCTAACTAATACTGAAACCGCAGCATTAGCAAAAGGTAGATATGTCTATGATGTTGAGCTTTCATTTTTAGATAGCGATAACAATCCAGTTATTGAAAGAATCCTTGAAGGTAGAATTCAAGTTACTCCAGGAGTAACAACTTTAGATCACAGTAGTGGCGGAGGAGTTAACTAATGGCAACTTTCGTCAAAAAGATAGTAGTTGGAACTCCAGTAAAAAAAGTTACAGCTGGTTCATTCGATATTAGTAATATTGGTGGTGTTAATATATCAGGTGACGCTGGTACAGGTCAAAACGTCGGTGAAGGTGTACATAATGATATTTTAGTATATGACTCAGCAGCATCAGAATATCGCAATCTTAATACATTAAGACAATTAAAAGTAGATCATTTTACTTTAGACAGCAATAAAATTTCTGTTAGTTTTGGTGATCCAGGTATTTTAGATCAAATGTACATCTCTGCCCCAGACGGTGTATTTATTGACGGAAGATTAGAAGTTGATCGAATTAATACAACACAACTTGCAGTTTTTGATGATAGTTCACTTACAACTAAATTTTATGTAGATCAAGAAATTGATAAAGTTAGTGATATTATCTTTGAAATGGACGATGGTTTCTCAGATTCTGTAGTTCATTATAATGGAGAATCTTTACGAATTGCTGGTGGACGAGGCTTATCTACTCGTGGTATAAAAATTGGTAAAGTTCTTACTATTACAACTGATCTTGATTCTACAGGTGCAGATTCTGGAACATTTGGTTCTTCTATTCGTATTCCAGTTCTTACTACAAATTCACGTGGTCAAGTTACAGCAATTTCAGACGTAGCAGTTGCTTCACTTGATTCGATTAGTTATGATTCTTCAAATGGATCTGGTGTATTTAGCATTAATACATCAGATGGCGGATTATTCCAAACAACAATTAATTTAAATCCATTTACAACAACTGATCTCGAAGAAGGTACCGATATACCTCCTACCGAATCTTTCACATATGCAGTAACTGCATCTGGTAATTTTTTCTATAGTGTAACGGGTACTGATAGAGATGGATCTATAAGCGGTGGTGATCCAGCTCTTACTGTTAGAGTTGGTGATACATTAACATTTAACAACTCCGTTTGGGAAGATCATCCATTATTAATCAAAACGGTTGCTGAAACTGGAATTAATGATTTAGTTTCTGGAGTTACAGGTCAAGGTACAGCAACTGTAACTTGGACTCCTACTGAAACTGGGACATTCTATTATCAATGTCGTGTACATGAAGATATGTATGGTGTTATTACTGTACTACCACGTCAAGAAGCATCTCAATATTATTCAAGAGCGAGATTTGATTCTGCATTAGGCGATTCAACTTCAAGACAAACCATTCGTAATTATGTAAGTGGATCTGGCGACCTTGAATATGATCCCACAACTGGTGTATTTTCAGTTGATGTTCAACAAGTTTATGGTAAAGATGACTTTGACTCTGACCTTGATGAAGCGATTAATAATAGTTATAACATTCATTGGTATGAAGATAGCAACTATTTTGATCTTGGCATTAAACAAGATGTTGATTCAGGTTCATATGGTTCTGCTACAGAAGTACCAGTAATTACAGTTGACAGATATGGTCGTGTTGATAGTATTGGTACTGTATTAGTTGCTTCTGTTGATAGTACACGTTGGATATCAGATACTAATACATTTAGAATTAGCACAGGTGATGGACAAGTCTTTAATACTATTATTGATAGTTTTAATAGTAATGTTTTAATACAAGATGACATATCATTAAACTTTGGTGTAAGTAATGATCTTGTAATTAAACATAATACAACTTCTAATTTAGATGAAATTACTGCTACAGTTCCATTAGTAATCAGTTCGAGTGATTCAATTTCTATTGATGCGATAAGTGGCAATATTCATATTGGTGGAGATCTTTTACCATCAGCTGATTCAGTATATGATTTAGGTTCACCAACCCAAAAATGGAAAGATTTGCATCTTTCTGGTAATACAATTAATCTTGGTGGAGTAAAACTAGAAGATAGTCAAGGTACATTTGCTATTAAAACTGCAAGCGGTGTACCTGGTGATTTAAAACTAAGACATTTAAATGCTGACTCTGCATTTATTAGTCAATTAACCGTAGATAGTATTAATGTTGGTCAACTAAATCTATCTAATGCTGATATGGACAGCTTATATGTTGATAATCTTAATGTTGTTACTGGTGATATTGATAACGCAACGTTAGGTCAAACAACTATTGATAGCGCCTATATTAGCCAACTAAATGTTGTAAATGCAGATATTGATACACTTACATCAGCCGATGCTATTTTAGATAGTGCGTATATTGGGCAATTAAATGTAAGTCAAGCCGATGTAGATAGTCTTTATGCAGATCAGTTAAATGTTGATGTTGCAGATATTGATAACGCAACATTAAGTCAAGTAACAATTGATTCTGCTCATGCTGATAGATTAGATGTTGCGGTTGCTCATGTTGATGAGGCAACTATTGACTCTGCAAGAATTGAAAACTTAAGCGTAGACATTTTAAATGCTGATTCAGTATCAGCAGACTTTATAAGATTTGATCCAGTACTTTGGAATGATAACGCTAAACCTACAACTGATGAAGGTGCAGTATATTATAACTCTGGACCTGATGCTCTTGTTTATAAACCAGCTACTGCTTCTCCAATTAAAATTGGTCAAGATGAAGTAACACGAGTTTATAACAACACTGGCGCTATGATTCCTCGTGGTGCTCCAGTTTATGTTACTGGTGCGACTAACGACTTCCCAACAATTGCGAAAGCACAAGCAGACGATATTACTACTATTGATGCTACAATCGGTGTTCTAAAAGATAGTATTAACGCAAGTTCTTTTGGTTTAGTACTTAATAGAGGTTTAATCGGAAGATTAGACACTTCATCATATAGCGTTGGTGATTTACTATATGTATCTGCGGATAGTGCTGGTAAGTTTACTACAACTGTTCCAACATATCCAAACTTTGCATATGAAATTGGTAGAGTTCTAGTTGTAGACTCACAAGGTGGAGCTAATGTTGGTGGTTGTATACAAATCGCACAACAAAAAGAATTCTTCGAAGAATTGCGAGTTACTGGTTCTGGTAGAATCGATCAAAACTTTACAATTGGTGGTAACCTTACTGTTATTGGTTCGCAAATTCAAACAACTACTCAGAGTTTGGCTGTTGACGATACGGTTATTGAAATGGGTGCTGGTGATACTATTGGTGCCGCAGGTACGACTTTCAATGGAACCGGACAAAATGACGGTGTATTTATTGGTCATTATACTGGTGATAGTGTTGTTAATTACCACGTAAGAATCGATTCAGCTGGTGGAACAGGCGATACAATTGAATGGTCTTATGATAGTCAATATGGAACATTAGAAACATTCGACTCTGCTGGCGGTGTTGGACCTACTAAGTTTGTATTATCGGCAGGTTCTTTGGTGGCAGCATTAGATGATGGTGTTAGTATTAAATTTACTGCACCAACAGGACATGACTTAGCAGATAGTTGGAATGGTGAAGCTTCTCCAATTAATGTTCAAATTGGTATTGTCGGTAACTATAATCCAGATAATGATTCGCATGCGTATTCAGGTTTAATTAGAGATCCATCAGATAATAGATGGAAATTCTTCCAGCAATATCTACCTGATCCACAAGCAAATATTAATTTTGGACATGCTTCACTTGAATTTGCTCCAGTTCAAATGGAAACACTATACGCAAGTACAGTAAATGCAGATTTAACAGGCGATGTCACTGGTACAGTATCTGATATTTCGAATCATTCAACTACTCAACTTGCTGAAGGTGATAATCTTTATTACTTAGCATCACGAGTTGATAGTGATATTCTTGATTCGATTGCTACAAATAACTTAGATGTTGCTACTGGTGATATTAGTCAATTTACTTCTGACTCTGCGTTTATTACTCAATTAAACGTAGTAACAGCAGATATCGATACCCTTACATCGGCCGATGCTATACTCGATTCGGCATATATCGGACAATTAAATGTAAGCCAAGCTGATGTTGATTCACTTTACGTAGATCAATTAAATGTAACAACTGCGGATATTGATACATTGACTTCAACTGATGCTATATTAGATAGCGCTTATGTTGGACAACTTAATGTTGCAACCGGCGATATCGATACCCTCACATCAGCTAATGCTTCACTTGATTCTGCTTATATTGGGCAATTAAATGTTACGACTGGTGATATTGATACCTTTACATCAGCAAATGCAAATATTGATTCAGCTTATATTGGTCAGCTTAATGTTTCACAAGGTGATATTGATAGTTTACATGCTTCTCAATTGAATGCTGATAGCGCTCATATAACTCAATTAAATGTAAGTCAAGCACACATCGATAGTCTATACGCAGATAATATTAACTTAGCATCTGTCGATATTGATACATTTACTGCTGATTCAGCAATCATAACCTCTATATCTGGTGACTCTGCAGTATTTACTGATATTGTTAGATCTGGTGCTACAAGTTATAATGGAACATGGGGTTCAGCATCATTAGTACCAATTATTACGCTTGACTCATCAGGTTTTGTTGATAGTATTGGAACAACTTCGGTTGCTGGTGTAACAGCATTTGCATGGGATTCGGCAACTTCAACTGCTACCATTAGTACTGCAGACGGCGGTTCATATCCAGCAATTATAAATGGTTGGCATCAAGTTACAAGTAATCTTATACCATCACTTGATTCAACATATGATCTTGGTTCTGCGACAAACAAATGGAGGGACTTACATCTTTCTGGATCTACTATCAATCTTGGAGATATTAAATTACAAGATAGCGATGGTGGCCTTAAAGTTATGCACACCAGCGGAGTTATGGCCCAAGCAAAAGTTGGTCATATTAAAGCTGATTCAGCTGCATTTGATCTTTTACAAGTTCGTGACGATTCTAATGGTGATTTTAGAATTGAAAATAATATCATTCAAAGAACATATGAAAATAGAGATTCATTAAATCTTGTACCTGGTATTACACAAGACTCAAATGCTCAAGGTTTAGTTAACATTTATGTAAGAACTGGATTTAAAACAGGTCAACACAGATATTATAAACAGGGATCTGCAAAAGGTTATTTCCTTGCATATGATTCAGATCATCTTTACACTGATAAAGAAATTCAAGCTCCGCTTCTTGATTTACTTCCAGGTGTAACATATAGATTCCATCATAATGATTCTTCAATGGATACGCATGATATTCGATTCTATTGGGATAATCAAAAATCTGGATTACTTTCTGATAGTGCGGCAGATATTAAATATGTTGGCACTGCTGGTAGTATTGATGTTGGAAATTCATATGCACAAATTAAAGTAAAAGATGATGGACCTCGCTCATTTGGATATCAATGTTTGAACCATCCATATATGGGTAATCTTGCAATTTCAAACAGCGGTGCTGGTGGAAGAATTATTGGAACATCAAGCGGTATTAAAGTTAAAGGTAATATTGAAGGAATTATTGACGGCGGAACGTATTAAGAGTATAAATAGATCAAAGCTGAGTTTTTACTCATAATGCTTTCCTTATTAGGACAAAAAAATGGCAGATATTAGACTTAAACGGTCCTCAGTTACTGGTAAAGAACCAGGAACCTCGGATTTAGAATACGGTGAATTGGCTTTAAACTATGCCGATGGTATTCTATATTATAAAAATAGCAATAATGTTGTTGCAAGTATTTCTGGTGGTGGTGCTGAAGCAGATAGTGCTGCTCCAAGCGGATCATCATTAAGAGGTGGCGATTTATGGTGGGACGCTGTTAACGGTCGTTTAAAAATTTATTATGATGATGGAGATCCAGCTGCAGCTGGTAATATTACAGTTTCAATGACTGTGAATAGTACATATACAACTAATTCTGTATATTCATTTAACACAGGTTGGGCAGATCGTAACGGTACAAAATCATATACAAATGGTACTGCAGAATCTGAAAATCCAGACATTAATATTGTTGCAGGTGATACAATCACTATATCTAATAGTGAATTTTCAGTTCATCCACTTTTCTTTGTAACTCAAGTTGATCCAGTTACAAATGATTATAATTCATCATATAACGTAGAAAATCCTCCATCAAATTATGGTGGTGGTACAAATACCGTTTCTTATCAATTCAATTCTCCAGGAACATACATTTATATTTGTGGTGTTCATGCTGCTATGATTGGATATATTTATGTTCAACCAGCCGATGGATCTGCAAGTAGACAATGGGTCGATGCATCTCCTCAAGGTCGAGGTTATACCGGTTCAGCAGGCGCAATTAACTATTCTGAAAATGCTCCATCTTCTCCAGCTGGTGGTCAAATTTGGTACGATACCAAAACTGGTAAATCATATATGTATTATATCGTTTCTGGTTATGGTCATTGGGTTTTATTTAGTGATCCAACAATTGCTGATGGCAATGAAGGATTCACAGGTTCACAAGGTTATACTGGTTCACGTGGTACAATTTCACCAAGAGGTTTAGTGTTTATTTCACCACAACCAAATGATGAACAAACATTATTATTTACAAATGCTGCTTTAACTGTTTCTGAAATAAGAGGAGTGATTAGAGCTGGAACAGATGTTGAAATAGATGTAAAATATGCAACTTCGCGAAATCTAACAGGCACAAGTATTGCGAGTGGTACAATATCAAATAATAGTACTGGTGCTACACTTACAGTTTCTAATGCTAGTGTTCCAGCAAATAGTTATGTTTGGTGTGAAGTAACAGCAGTAAACGGACTTGTAGATGAATTCCATCTTAACGTATTATTTAGTGAGTAACATATGTCGACATTAATATTTCCAAGCACTCCAACACATTTAGATACTTACGTTGATCCTAATCAAGCTACATGGCAATATGATAGCGACGGTCCATATTGGAATGTGATTACATCAACTGTTCGTAAAGCTTTTAGTGGTGTAAAATTAGAAAATACTTCTCCGTTTAATTTAACAAGCGGTCTTGAAATTATTGAATTTGATACATTTGAATTTAATGTTGACAACTATTATCAAGGTACGCCTGGAAGAGTAATTGTTCCTTCAACTGGTTTTTATAGAATTCAAGTGAGTTTATTTACAGGTACCGAAGGATCTGGATCTTCCTATACAATTAAGATTAAAAAGAACGGAACAGATTTAGAAACAACTACTTTAGGTCCTAATCAAAATACGCAGTATGATCAAACATTATCACTTAATGCTGGTGATTATATAGAATTATTTGGACAAGAATCCACTGGTACTGGAACTTTACTTGCTACATGTAATTTTGTTGTCTATAGAGTTGGATTTGCACCTGGAACTGGAATTAGTAATCATGTAGCATTTAGTGGTGTAAGAGCAATTCTAAATGCTTCTGCAAATACAACAAGTATAGCAACCGCTACAACTTGGAATAATATTGATTTTAATGCAAATGCAAACGTACTTGGGGATTTATATTGGTATAATACTGAACCAGAAAGACTTTCTGTGAGAGCAAATGGTTTTTATAAAGTAAGAGCTTTTATCGAAACAAGTTCAGCTGGTTCTCAAGATTCTTATACTATAACATTACGAAGAACCCGTGGGGTAACAACTACAAATTTAACATCAATAAGTATGAGTGCCAACGATTTTATAGAATTAGATGAAATATTTCAATTCAATGAAGATGATTATGTTGAATTAATGATTTCAAATAGCGATAACACAGGCGCAATACTTTCAACCTCTTATTTAGAACTCGTCAGAGAAGGAGTATAAAATGGCATTCGTCAAATCAACCTCGACGCTTTCTGCCGATGCCGTTACAGTACCAAATATTTCTGGTGGTGATAATGGTAAAGTAGTTAGAATTACTGGAGCAAATACTGCTGTAAACGCAGCAAATACTGATACATCAACTCAATTACAAACTGTATTGGTTAAAATTGGTGGTGAGTATTATGCAGCTGGCGTAGTATCAGGTTTTAGCAGTTTAACACCTGGAACTCCTTATTATTTAGGAACAACTGGAGATTTAGTTGCTTCTCCACCAACTCCTACAACATCTACACGAGCATTGTTTATCGGCTTTGCTATAAATACGACAGATATTATTTTACGACCAGGAACACCCATTTCAGGAACTTAACTTATGGCAATTGCTAATTTAACAAGAGAAGTAACATTAGTTGATTCAGATTTTCTGGGTATGCCAGTCATGCATCATATTTCTGATGCTGGTTATTGGTATTATTATCATCCATCTGATTATGATTCAAATAATGTTCTTACTGGCAATTCAATTGTAAGTTATGAATGGGATGCAATATTGCCAGTTGTTACTGCTGATAGACTTTCAGGAACAACTAACAATATTGAATTAGACGGAACAATTGCATTTATCGATGATTCTACAAACGGTGTGTATGATGCTAATACACAAGTTCGTTATCATGGTGGATGTATACAAGATATTGGACCAGGTCAAAACGATATTACAAACCAAAATGAAAATGATGCTTATATGTTTTCTCATATTGGTACTTTTGGTGATGATAATACAAGTGCCACAGGTCCTTCAGGTGGTTCTTTAGAAGATGATGCTTTTTATTGGGATAGACTTTATCAAGCAAGTGCTGGTGGTGATTGGGCTTTTTATCAATATCACAAACACCTTCCTTCAAACTATTCAAAATATGATGACGGCCGAATAGTATTTGGTTCAGATGGTTATATTAGACCAGCCGATAAACAATTTGGATACTTGATTAATATTCTTGCAAAACAAGGTCAAAACGCGTATTCAGTTCCACTTGCTCGTATTCACACTCCTTCAGTTGGTGGTGCTCATAACTCTCATAATGACGTGACTTTACCTAATACTGCTGGTATTAACTATTTACCTGGTGGTATTTTAAAAGGTGGTTCTAATAGATTCCATGCTTTTTATATGAGCAAAACTACTAATGGTTGGAATTTATATTCGCGTACTTATACATCAGCATCTGGTTCATTTACTCCTGAAGTAAACTATGGAGATCAAACTGAAATAGCTGATGCTGTATTTAATCCCTATGCAAGTGGTGATGAAGATGCTGAAGGTACACAAAGTTCATATGCATTTAGAGCTTCATCAGGTCATGTATTTGGCTCTAAAGTGTATGTTCCAGTTGTAACTGAAGCAGCAGTAAAATCTGATTTAGAAGCAACAGTAACAGATATTGTTGGTGGTGGTATTGTTTATGCAGTAACAGTAGGTAAAGATAGACAAGGTTCTCACGCAGAAAGAAATCAACCTCGAATCTATATGAAAGTTGGAGATACTCTTACATTTGAAAACTCTCAATATCTTGCTCACCCAATGTATATTCGTACTGCTACTGGAGTAGGCCAAAATTCACATAACGTAGCAGGTGCTTCAGGAGGTGGATCAAGCGGATCAACACTTACTTTTACTCCTACGTCTGCTGGTACAGTTTATTATGTTTGTTCACTTCATAATAATATGCATGGTGAAATTGTAGTAGGAGAATTAGATGGTACATTTGATCAACAGATTTGGTCATTTACTGATGCTAATACTATTTCACCTGGTACATTAAATAAAATTGATTTGCCATTCCAATTCCAAGCACAACCATATAAACCAGATTGTTATATTTCAAGTGTAGGTACAAATCTTTATATTGCTGCATCAGGTGGATTACAAGGTGGTGCACAATTATTTAGTTGTGGGTTATCTACGTTAGATTCAGTTGGCCAATTATCGTTTGAAGGTAATATTGTTACTAATGATTCAGACGAGTATTTGCGTATGCATGGATTTAAATATAATGCTTCTACTACAAAATTCTTTACCTTATTATCTGGTGTTAACGGATCAGTGGGTAATTATGATGGAAAAGGTTTATATAGTTTTGACTTAGCAGGTGGTGCATTTGATGGCTATGCTCATATGTCATATGATACAACAACTGGTGGATTTACAACACGGCAAGCATTGCAAGCTGGGCATTTAATATATAATCATGCCACAGCAGAAATTGAATACAATACAGGCACTGAACCAGAAGGTATTGCTACTGGCACATCAATTATACAATTCGATACTGCGTCACCTCAATTTTTTAATTTAAAAGAAATTAATACTGGAAATTCAGAAGAATATTATTTCCAAGGCATTTATCTTGAAGATGGTCGTAAAGCTCTTGTTGGTAGACTTGAAGGACATCCTGAAACCACTGGTGCAGAAAATACCGGTGACTTATTACTTACAATTGTTGATAACGAAAATAATTCAGTAAGTTACACTTGGGGTAAAGAAGGTGATAACTTCCTTACAGGTATTATTGAAGATAAAGAAAATGCAAAATTAGTTTTATCTGGTTATTCAAAGGGAGAACTTGCTCCTAAAGGTGATCAATGGGTACATGGTTGGGGTAGAAATGTTCACCAATCATATGATTCTGCAAATATGAAACTATTTGATATTGCAAGAGAAGATTCAGCCAATGGTATTTTCTATACTGTAGGACAAGACTATATTAATAATATTCCTATAGTTGAAGCATGGGATAAAGATTATAATCATTATAAATCTTTAAAAATGGATTTTGGACCAGATTCTTCTCAATTAGATAATATTGATATATTAAATAATGAAAAAGCTTTTGTTTCTGGATATACATTAAATGCATCAAATAAAAGAACAGGCTTAATTAGTAAAATTGATCTTAAAACAGATACTGTTGAGTGGGTAAAAGGTTTATATCAAGGTACAAACGTTCATAAGATAACAGATCATTGTACTGTTTATAGAGATGGAACAGAATATACTGTAGGATTTATTGAAAATAATAGTTATACAGATGATTCTGATGCTACTTTTAATCATGGTCTTATATTCTTAATGGACGGAAATGGTAACGTTACTGTTTCGAAATCTACTGAAGCATTACCTGGTGCAACTCATACTCCGAATTTACATATTGAAAGAATTCAAGCGGGTCAATATAATACTGGTGATTTCTTCTTCTGTGGTTCTGAAACTCGTGGAACAAGTAGAGCACCAATGTGGGGTTATGGTAATGTATTTACTTCTGACTTAATTCACTTCAATACACGAAGATTAGATACAATTGGTGCTACTATTTCGGGTAGTACTAATACAAACTGGAGTCAAAGAGAATCAGTATTCAATGATATTGGTATTTTAAAATATTACGATGATAGTAATAAGTACGATATTGTTGTTGTAGGTCAAACCGAAGATCTTACTTTAAGTGATGGTGATTCAAATGGTAAAGGTGGCTATGGTTTACCATTAATTGAAAAACATAGCATTTATGTAGATTCTGCGCAATCTGGAATTACTACACACAATACAACTTTACATTGGGCAAAAACATATCAATCAAAATATGGTAAATTAAATTTATTTCAATCTGTACTTGTTGAAGACTCTGATAAAAGAGATTGGTGGTGGAATGAAGAAAATTTCTTCCATAATGGCCAAGTAAGATTTATTGTTGCTGGTAGCGGTCATGATTTAGATAGTAACGCTTCACACCCAGATTATACTAATGACATTCTTATGAGACAAGATACAATCTTCGCTATGATTAATGATAGTGATGGTAGTCTTGAATGGGCGAATACTCTTGGTCATATGGGTCATGATCATATTAATAAATCTATGGTATGGGATGCTCATAATAGAAATTTTGTAACGGTTGGTTCATCTACATCTCACTCTGTTGGTGAAGATGGTATTTTATTTAGATTATGGAAAGATGGATTTGGTACTGGTGTTTATCATACTGATCAATCAACTTCAAATGCTTATTATTACGATTCATCATACATTTATCCAACAGATTTTACTTTTGCTGGAGAATATGATAGTAATACATTCCCAAATACATCGTTGTCAACATTACAAGTTTCTGCAGGGCTATCTTCTTCATTAACAAACAATGCAGATAATATTGTTCACACTGAATATAATGGTTCTTATGGTGCTAATGGTTTGTTTACAGCATTTTTAGGAGTTGTAGATCAAAGAGATTTACAGGATTTTAAAAACACTGATCAATTTATTCGCGAATCACAAGAAGGTAAAATTGTACATAGAGTCCCAGATGATTTCTTTGATATTCATCAAGTTTCTACTGTAGGAGATGCGACAGCTGATGATGGAAACGTTTTTGCTTATGATGTAATTAAATCGAGAGACTTAGAATACTATTATTTAGGTGGTCAAGTTTCTGGTAATATTGCAAGAACTAATGATGGATTGTCCGGAGTTTACGATTATACGTTATTCCAATGGGATATTGCATCACAACAATTTAGATTTTGGCAAAATGGTACAGCACAAGATGAAGAAATTTATGCGATTACAGAATTAACTGGTACTGCTTTACTTATTACAAGTCCTACAGTTGCTGGCCAAGGTAGAACAACAGGCCAAGTAGTATGGACTCCTGATACTGCGGGAACATATTATTATCAATGCGGTATTCACAATATTATGGGTGGACAATTAGTTGTAACTAATACTCAATCAGGAACAAATACTTATGATATTACGGTAACAAACAATAATGCTGTTGCATATAATATGTCTGGTTCTGATAGAAACGGTACAATCAATTCGGCAACTGATAACCCAACAATTACGATTGATACAGGTGATACTGTAAGATTTAATATCGATGCATTAGGCCATCCATTCTATTTACAAACAGCGGCTGGTACTGGTGGATCTAAAAATGGTCACATTGCATTCTGTGGTAGAACAACTGGACAATTAGGTACTGATATCGGGTCTTCTGACTCAGATACTCCATTATTTGGTGGTTATGACTTATTCCTCGGTATTTTTGATCCAAATGCTTGGACTGCTGAGTATTATAACCAAGGATCTGGTTTTAATGATAAGGCAATGAATATACATGATTTACATCCAAGAATTCCTAATACTTTAGCATTAGCATACACATCATTTGGTTCCGTAAACGGATCAGATACATTTGGATCTGAAGATATTGGTGTAATTACATTTAATTATGATACAGATAGTTGGAGCCCAGGATTCCAAATTGGTTCAGAAACATCTGAAGAAATTGATCAAAACGGAAAACCAAGTACGCTTCTTCCAGACGGAAGACTTGCGATTGTGTGTAATACAGCTGGTACTTTTGCTGATGATACAATCACATATGGTTCTAAAGACATGGGTCTTGCGATATTTAATTTTGATAGTGATGGTCTTGGAAATTATTTAGGGTGGTCTAAATATCAAATTGGATCAGGATCTGCTGATTTCTCATATAGCATTGATAATAATGGTTCTGCTTTTTTAATTACAGGATATTCAGAAGCAACATGGGATAAAGCCGTTTCTGGAGTGTTTGTTGAATTTGATCCAGAAAGAAACTTACTAGGAAAGAGTGCATAAATGGCTATACTTAATTTTCCACTAAATCCAAATCATAATGATACCTATTCAGCAAATGGAATAGATTATTCATATGATAGCACTTCTACTTCTTGGACAGTTCAACCAAATTTAGGTTATACAGGATCACAAGGTTTTACAGGATCTAAAGGTGCTGGATTCACAGGATCAAGAGGTTCTTTAGGTTATACAGGATCAAACGGTTTTACTGGTTCGATTGGTTTTACAGGTTCTGTTGGATATACTGGTTCTTCGAATGTTCAAGGTATACGTTATGGGTATGATACAGGAACAACCGTAGCAGGAGCATTGTCTGGTGAAATTAGATTTAATAACGCAGCATTAGGATCTGCAACTCAAATTGGTATTAATGCTACTGACGCAGACGGTAATGATCTTACAAGCTATTTTTCTACGCTTGATAATTATGGATCAAACATTTTAAAAGGAACATTATTATTTAAACCTGCTGATTTAACATCTGGTGAATTTGCGGCATTTAATGTTACAACAGTATTTACAAACAATTCAGGTGTTCTTACTGCAACTATAGCTTCTGCTGGTGGTGGTCTTACATTATCTGACGGCGATGAAGTTATTGTTACTCTTATTCCTGCTGTTCAAGGAGAGCAAGGTTATACTGGATCACAAGGCGTAATTGGTTATACAGGATCGCAAGGTGTCATTGGTTATACCGGATCTCAAGGTCCTATTGGTTATACGGGATCTCAAGGTGTTATTGGATATACTGGATCACAAGGTGTTAGAGGTTATACAGGATCTCAAGGCGTCATTGGTTACACTGGTTCTCAAGGTGTTATTGGATATACTGGATCACAGGGTGTAATTGGTTACACTGGATCTCGAGGAGCTACAGGATTTACTGGTTCACGAGGTGTAATTGGTTACACTGGTTCTAGAGGAGCCGATGGTACTTCATTAAATATTCAAGGTACAGTGGCTACAGTTGGAAATTTGCCATCATCTGGCAATACTACTGGTGATGGTTATGTTGTTCAAGCAGATGCTAATTTGTATATTTGGGATGGTTCTTCTTGGACTAACGTTGGTCAATTCGTTGGTTATACTGGTTCACAAGGTATAGGTTATACTGGTTCTCGAGGAGCAACTGGATTTACAGGATCTCGTGGAGCTCAAGGTTATACAGGTTCGCAAGGTTACACTGGATCTCAAGGTGTCATTGGATATACTGGATCCCGCGGTGCACTAGGTTACACTGGTTCTCAAGGCCCTATCGGCTATACTGGTTCTCGTGGTCCTATCGGTTACACAGGATCTCGCGGAGCTACTGGATTCACAGGATCAAAAGGAGATACCGGATTTACAGGATCAAAGGGCGATACCGGATTTACAGGATCCCGCGGTTCACTTGGTTATACTGGTTCTCGAGGTGCTCAAGGTTATACAGGATCAAAAGGAGATACCGGATTCACAGGGTCTGGAGGTAGTACTGGATTTACTGGATCTCAAGGTGCAGCAGGTGGTGGTACTGGTCTAGCAATCGCAATGGCAATGATATTTGGGTGATTTATGGGAGAATGTAATTTAGTAAATATAGGTTCTGTAGTAGGTAAAACGTATTCTACTGTTTTACAAAGTTCTGGTACTGTACAAGATGGTGTAACACATAATGTATCTAGCGGAAATGAAACGTGGTTAGTAAAAAGTTTAATTGTTGCAAATAGAAGTTCAAATAGTACAGATAACCAAATTTCAGTTCTTATGAAAAACGGTGCGTTTACGTGCGTTATTATAAAAAATGTGTGGGTACCGTATGGAACTTCACTTGTAGTTCTTGATGAAGCAACACCGGTATATTTACAATATCAAGATTACGTTCAAGTTCAAGTTCAACAAGGTTCTAATATAGAATGCGTATTTAAATACGAAACACTTAGGGAGTAAAAAATGGCAGCACCTAATATAGTAAACGTTGCTCAAATTTATGGTAGAACTGTGAGTGGTGCGGTTGGTACTTCACTCTCAGCGGTATTAACAAATGCATCCAGTTCTAATTATGTTTATAAAGTAAACAGTATTATGATTTCGAATGTTGATGGAACAAATGATACAACTGTACGAGTAGCATTTAATAATAATGGTACAAATCATTATTTAGCATATGATGTTGATTGCATAGCTAAAACAACATTAATTGTTTTATCTAAAGATACTGCTGTGTATCTTGAAGAAAACGATAGTATTCGAATTTCAGCAACTACAGCATCAGATGCACAATATGTTGTTTCATATGAAGCTATTATTGACTAGGAATTAGTTTAATGGGTAGAAAACACCAAAATGGTGGAGTTGTAGGTCAAAAACGCATTTATTATGATGGTGTGAATACCGGTGTTCACGATATGCAAACTGTGTATGATTCTTTTAGTGGAGCTCCTACTAATAGAGAAGGCTATAATTTTGGCATTGGAACTCCTCCTCCTATAGATCGTCGTATTAGTGTTGGAAATGTATTTGATATGACTCTTATTCCAAATGCTAGTGATAGCTATACATTGTCACAATTAGGAACTGCATCAACTGGGAGTTGGACATCTACTGATAGATATTATCAAAGTGATTGGCTTAGAATATTAATTAATGGTCAAGGAAGAGGTTGTTTAGGTACAGGCGGCGGTAGTTTATCAAGTACAAATTTTCAGTTAATGGCAAATACTACTGGTAATGGTACTTTTTCATATACTACTTATGCTGATGCGTTCCAGCCGGGCACGCCACATGAGACCGGATTTTTTTGGGCAAGAACAGCAGCAAGTGGAGGTACATTATATAGTATAGGAGGATCTAATAATACAACTGCAATCGGTGGTACCTCGCAAAATGGAACTGTTTACAGCTGGAGAAGATCTTCTGCTGACACAGATGTTAATGATACTCGTGTAATTTTGTTAGGCAATACTACTGGCGGACATGTTGTTTTGCAATATAAAATATATAATGGTGCTTCTGGTACGCAAACAAGCGGAAAAGTTGTAAGAATGCTTCATCAATATACTAACACAACTGGGTCTACTAAATATGTTTCATTTCAAAGGGGTGGTGATGTCGACTTTAATAATTTTACTACGTCAAATACAAGAGTAGATAATACAAAAACATATTCGCGTGGAACATCTAATAACCAAACTTTAGCAGTATATTTGCCTCCTACACCTAATACAGTTGCTATTAATCCTACTCCTACTAATAGAAATACACTAATTGCCAATTCATTTACTATCTACAATCCAGAAAGCGTTGCGGCAAATACTGTTTCGCGTGCAAATGGTAGCGCAGATACATCAATTTATATGGGGGCGGATTGGGATGCAGTAGCTGCAGGTTCTACAGTATTTGCATGTGGATATTATGTATATGGAACAGATGTAACAGATATGGATAATCAAATTTTGTGAGGTATTAAATGTCACATGGTAAATCTAAATGGGGAAATTATATTGGTGCACCTAAAGTTATAGATGGTGTGATTGGTTTATCTATGGGAGATATGTATCGCAATAATAAATCAGACGGTGGTATTGGAGGTGTACACAAATTACATTATATACATGAATATAGCGAAGCAGATGAAGCGAATGGAAGCTATTCAACTGCTGTATCTGGTCAAGTAGTTTATACTTTACAAAATTCTACAGGAAATTCAGCTTTTAATTGGACTGTTCCATCTGGTGTAACATCAATATCTGCTGTGTGCGTAGGAGGCGGTGGAGGCGGTGGAGGAAATAACGGTTCTTCTGGTCCGGGTGCTTCAGGCGGTGGTGGTGCTCAATTATCGTATGGTAACGCGATAAGTGTTACTCCAGGAGAAAATTTATCATTAGTTATTGCGCTTGGTGGTCAAGGTGGAACCCAAAGCGCAAATGCGATCGCAGGTGGAACTACTAGTATTTCTCGAGGCGGAACAATATTATTGGCTGCAAGCGGAGGAACTGGCGGACAATCTAATATAACCTCCGGTGGCAGTGGCGCTGGTGGTTCTGGATCTACCGGTACAGAATATGATGGCGGCGGAAACGGTGGAAATGGTGGTTCAGCGCTGAATAATGGAGCCGGTGCTGGAGGTGGAGGCGCTGGTGGTTATAGTGGAAATGGTGGAAATGCCAATGGCGGCAGTGGATCTGGAGGCGGAGGAGCCGGAGGACAAGCGAATAATGGATCCGCATCAAGAAATGCTGAGCAATCCGGAGGTGGAGTTGGACTATATGGCGAAGGAACTAGTGGTTCCGGGTCTACTGCAACAAGCAAAATGGGTTCTGTTTTAGGTCCATCATCTGGAGTCGGTTCACAAACTGTAGCAACTGCAGCAGGTTTTACTACTTTTGGAGTTGCTAGTACATTCGGTGGTGGAGGAGGAGCTATAGAAGATGATACTTCTTCATATGGCCATTCAGGTGGCAGCGGTGGAATAAGAATAATTTGGGGAACCAATCGATCTTATCCTTCAACTAATACTGCAGATGCATAGGAGTAATAAATGTCAGAAATAATTTGTATAAAATGTAATCATCCTTGTCATTGCGAAGGTGATGAAAATGAAGTTTGGTGTACTGATGGTGTTTTACAAGAAGATGGACACCATGAGGTTTGTGGCTGTAACGACTGCACGCACGAAGAAGAATAATATATAACTATATGATGAAAATTGCTATTATTGACCTTTTAGGTCTGACTTATGATGGAACTACATTAGAAAAACGTGGATTAGGCGGATCTGAATCAGCTGTGATTCTTATGTCAAAAGAATTAGCAGCTTTAGGATTTGATATAACTGTTTATAATAATTGTATAGATTCTGAAGCACAACCTGGTGAATATAACAATGTTACTTTCATCGACCATAGCCAGTTTACAAACGATGTCGAATATGATATAATAATATCATCGCGATCTGTTCATCCCTTTATGTTCGATCCATATAATAAGCTGTGTGAAAAAGCACAATATAAAGTTTTATGGATGCATGATACATTTTGTGAAGGCGATGAACACATTGAACATTTACTTAATCATGGTTTAATTGACGAAGTATTTACACTTTCTGATTTTCATACAAATTATATTTTAAACTGTGAACATGGTGTTAAAAGAAATTTTGAAGTTTTAAAACATAAAGTTTTTCAAACTCGAAATGGCGCAGTAAAATATATTGATGAAATAGATTTAAGTAAAAAAGATAAAAACCATTTCGTTTATAATGCTTCAGTAACAAAAGGATTAAATCCTTTATTACAAGATATTTGGCCTGAAATAAAACGTCAGATTCCAAGTGCACATCTTACTATTATTGGTGGATTTTATAGATTTAGAGAAGGTGCAGCACCAGATGCACAAGAAAAAGATCATCGTAGATATGTAGAAACATACCCAAAAGAATTAGATGTAACTTTTACAGGTGTTATACCTCAAAAAGAAATAGCAAAAATATTAGCTAATGCTGGATTTATGTTGTATCCAACTGAATTTCCAGAAACGTTTAGTATTTCAGCATTAGAATCTTTATTATATAAAACTCCTCTTATCACTTCTCGATTTGGTGCTCTCGAAGAAACAGCACTTGATCTTGCATGTTATAAACAAAATTATGCAAATTGTCCTAACGGATTATTTCCTACAATTAATAGAGATGAACAAGCCAAATCATTTATTGATATGACTATACAAGCTTATCACAATGATTATTTGTTACAACAAAAACAAAATTATTGTGATGTAATTGATGACATTTATGGATGGGATACAGTTGCTTTACAATGGCAACAACAATTTTATCGTAAATTAAAAAAGTATTTACCAGTAAATCAGTATAGAAAAGTATCTCAAATTAATGATAAAGTAAAAAGAATTTACGGAAGAAGATTTGAAAATTCAATTGAAAGAACAGAATATAAAACTACATATCCAGAAAAAAGAATTGTAATAATTTCACCGTTTAGAAATGCTGATGATTATATTGTTGATCATTGTTTATCAGTTGACCAACAAGATTATAATAATTATCTACATATTGTTATTGATGATAACTCAGATAATCAAATTGAATTACCATCTAACCCTAAAAGAATGATTATAAGAAATGATGAGAGATGCGGTTGTATAGCTAATCAATTAAATTATATGCAACATGCGACAGAAGATGATATTATTATTCTTTTAGACGGTGATGATTTTTTAATTAATAATCCAACAATTTTTAAATATTATAATCAGCTTTATCATGAAGGAATTGAATTTACATATGGTTCTATGTGGAGTTTAGTTGATAACATTCCTCTTATTGCTCAAGACTATCCAGAAAAAGTAAAAAAAGATAAATCTTATAGAAAGCATTTATTTAATTGGAAAATTCCATATACGCACTTGCGAACATTTCTTGGAAAACATGCTTGGAAATTAAACCCTGGAAAATTCAAAACTCCTGGAAAGGGGTTTATGATGAGTGGTGCTGATAATCCATTATTTTATGAATTAATAGAAATGGTACCACCAGAAAAAATTAAAGCAGTAAAAGAAATTATGGTTCTTTATAATGATATTAATCCATTAAATGATTATAAAGTAAATCCACATGAACAAAATAAGAATGCGTATAGTTCTTATAAAACTAAAGATGAAAATAAAATGAAACAAATATTAATTGCTATTCCAACGAATGCTAGTATTGAACCTGAAACGTTTAAATCAATTTATAATCTTGAAATGCCAGAAGGTGTAAAGACTCATTTTGAATTTTTCTATGGGTATCAAGTTGATCAAATACGAAATTTAATTGCAGAATGGGGTAAAAATTATGACTATACTTTTTGGGTTGATAGTGATATAATTTTACCAAAAGATGCTTTAATTAAATTATACGAATCAGATAAAGATATTATTTCTGGTGTTTACATGCAAAGAAAACATGATAAACAAGTTTTAGAACTTTATAATGAAGCTGGAAATATTCCTCACGACCAATTAGAATATGGTTTAATGGAAGTAAGAGGATGTGGTTTTGGTTGTGTTCTTGTGAAAGGTCATGTATTTAATGAAATTGAATATCCACATTTTAAATATAAGTCTGCTTTAAATCATGATCATACGTACTCTGAAGATGTTTATTTTTGTGATAGAGCGAGAGAAAAAGGATTTAAAATTTGGGCAGATACAACTTTAATCTGTGAACATAAGGGTCATCATCTTTTTGTTCCACAAATATCATATAAAGCTGATACCGCTCCAAAAGAAATAAATCAACATTTAATTGAAAGATCAAAAGAAGATGCCATACTTCCATTTGTTAAAGCATATTTAAATGATATGAAAAATAGATGGGATTTCCAACCAAGAGTAATTTATGATATTGGTGCAAGTTGTTTACATTGGACAAATATGGCAAAAGAAATTTGGCATGATACAAAGTTTATTGCCTTTGATGCTCTTGAAGAATATAAAGATGTATATGACTATTATGGTGTTGATTACGCTATTACTTTATTAAGTAAAGAAAAAGAAATACGAACTTTTCATACAAATGTAGAACACCCCGCTGGTGGAAGTATGTATATTGAAAAAGATCATAAAGAATTATATCATGATCATCGAAAGATGGGAGCAATGACATTAGATGAATTAGTAAAATTAAATGATTTTCCAATGCCAGATATGATTAAAATAGATGTACAAGGTGCTGAAAAAGAAGTTTTACAAGGCGCGGTTGAAACATTGAAAAGCGTTCAACATATCATTGTAGAAGTACAATCAGAAGAGTATAACGAAGGTGCTCCATTAAAAGAAGAAACATTTAATTATCTTGACGATATTGGATTTAGAATTGTAGAAGAAATTGTTAATTACGGACCAGATGCAGATTACCATTTTATAAGAAAAAATTTATATAAATAGTCATAGATAATTTAAACGGAGATCTCTATGGCTACACCATCTACAAGAGACGAACTTATAGAATATTGTAAAAGACGGTTAGGCGATCCAGTACTTGAGATCAATGTCGATGATGATCAAGTTGAAGATCGCGTAGACGAAGCTTTACAATATTATCAAGAGTTTCATTCTGACGCAACGGTTAAAACATATTTAAAACATCGAGTAACTTCTACTGATATTTCGAATGAGTACATTCCAATTTCATCAGATGTTATATTTGTATCAAGATTATTTCCATTAGCAAGTTCATTTAGCTATTCACATAATTTCTTTGACATCAAATATCAAATGATGTTAAACGATATTGCTGATATGCAAAACTTTGCAGGTGATCTTGCTTATTATGAACAATTACAACAGTATCTTTCTGTTTTAGATATGACATTGAACGGTACACCTCAAACAACATTTTCACGCAGACAAGGTAGACTCTATATTCATGGAGATTTTCAAGATAATGATATTAAAGAAGATGATTATCTTATTGCAGAAGCATATCAAATTGTAGATCCAGATACACATACTTCTGTATATAATGATATGTGGCTTAAAGATTATACTACTGCTTTGATTAAAGAACAATGGGGTATGAATCTTATTAAGTTTGAAGGAATGCAGTTACCAGGCGGTGTAACTATTAATGGTCGCCAACTCTTTGATGATGCACGACAAGAAATAGAATCATTAAGGGAAAGAATCAGATTGGAGCATGAAATGCCTGCTGATTTTTTTGTAGGTTAACATGCGCAATTTTTATTTCTCCGATAAAGTAAGATCAGAACAAAATCTCTATGAAGACATCATCATAGAGTCATTAAAAATGTATGGTCAAGATGTCTACTATTTACCTCGGACTTTAATTGGAGAAGATAAAATACTTGGTGATGAAGTACCAGCTCGTTTTGGTTCTGCACATAAAATTGAAATGTATATTGAGAACACTGAAGGATTTGATGGAGAAGGTGATCTTTTTACACGATTTGGTGTTGAAATAAGAGACGAAGCTACGTTAATTGTATCGCGGCGAAGATGGATACAACAAGTGCAACGTTTAGATGAAACTGTATCTTCAGTAAGACCGCTTGAAGGTGATATGATTTATTTACCTTTAAGCCGTAAGTTATTTCAAATTACACACGTTGAACATGAACAACCTTTTTATCAATTAAGTAATTTACCAGTATTTAAATTAAGAGTTCAGCTTACAGAATATAGTGATGAAGATCTTGATACCGGTATTACAGAAATTGATGAAGGTGAAAGAATTGTTGGATTTACTTATATTTTAAATCTAGCATCATCAGAAGCTTCGGCTACATTTAATATTGGAGATCAGATACAACAGCAACTTGCTACTTCTACTATTACAGGTGAAATATCACTATGGCAATCAAGTACTTTACAACTTCATATTGTTCATACGAGTTCTAGCGATGGTAATTATCATGAATGGATACCAGGAACTATAACTCGTCTTGTAGAACCTAATACTACTCATACGGTGACATCTGTTTCTGAAAATATGAAACAAGCTGCTAATGAACAAAATGATCAGTTTGAAGACTTTGCTAATGATTTCTTAGACTTTAGTGAAGATAACCCATTTGGAGATCCTAATGACGGATGATATTTTTGATTTTGGATTTACAGCTGTTGATGAAGATGAATTACAGGCTGTACAAAAAACACAACAAGTAGCTGAAGATGCTAAACTTGCGTCTGCTGGCTATCAAGATAAATTAGATAGATTATATAATGCTATTGTTCCACTTTTAAATAATCTAAAAAAGAATCCAGAGAAAGATTACATTCTTTGGCCCGATAGATTAGAAAAAGTAGAAGCTTTTGAAACACATCTACAAAAAATTTATAAAGGCTAATCATGTTTGCTTCTCATTTCTATCATGAAAGAATACGTAAATCGGTTGCAGTGTTTGGAACATTGTTTAATAATCTTTATGTTGTACGTAGAAATCAAACTGATGGTGGATCCACAAGCCAAGTAAAAGTACCATTATCTTATGCACCTAAAAATAAATATTTAGAAAGAATTCGTGAAGTACCTGATTTACAAAAAGCTTCTACAATAGCAATTAAATTACCTCGTATGTCTTTCGAAATCATTTCATTTGCATATGATAATACAAGACAGCTTACAAAAGTTGGAAATTTTAATACAACAGGATCTTCTACTTTAAATAGACAAAAATTTAATAATCCAGTTCCATATAGTATTAATTTTCAGTTAAACATATATTCTAAAACTCAAGATGATGCTTTACAACTTGTAGAACAAATTCTTCCAACCTTCAATCCTCAATATACATTATCAATATTTCCCTTTAAAACAGAATATCCAACTTTTAAAGAAGATGTACCAATTATTATTCAAGGTGTATCATTTACTGATGATTTTGAAGGTCCACAAGAAGCTCGTCGTACAATCATATATACTTTAGATTTTGAAATGAAAGTAAATTTCTATGGACCTATTTCAAATAAAAGCATTATACGTCAAGCTGATGCTCAAATATTTGATATGGAAGTTGGTTTAAAGGATAGCGATCAATATATAGAAACACTGAGAATAAATCCTAATCCAATTGGTATTATTGGATTAGCAGATAGCGATTTTGGATTTACAACAACATATTTGGATAGTGCACCGTAATGAATGAAAAAGTTAAAAACGATTATGATTATTCGAGAGATACTTATTACGAATTATTAGAAAAAGGTAAAACATCTCTTGATCTTATGATTGAAGTTGCTCGTGAATCTGAACATCCTCGAGCATTTGAAGTATTATCAAATATGGTTAAAAATTTAGCAGACGTTAACGATAAGTTAATGGACTTAAATATAAAAAATAAAGACATAAGTAAAGAAGAAAAAGAGGAAGTAAAACAAATCACGAATAATAATGTTTTTCTCGGATCTACTGCTGATTTACAACGTTTATTACAAGATGAAAAGAATATAATTGATGCTGAACCAACCACAGAGTTACCTAGGGAATCCTAATGTAAAACGAGATGGTGTTGTACAACCTTGGGACGAAGATACTGTAAAAGAGTATGCAAGGTGTATGAAGGATCCAATTTATTTTGCAGAAAAATATTGTAAAGTAATCTCACTTGATGAGGGTTTAGTTCCATTTAAACTATATCCATATCAAAAGAAAATGTTTGAGCAGTTCAATGAGCATAGGTTTAATATTGTCTTGGCTTGCAGACAGTCAGGTAAATCAATATCAGCGTGTGCATATCTCCTCTGGTTCGCGCTCTTTAATTCCGAGAAAACGGTTGCGGTTCTTGCGAATAAGGGGGCAACAGCTAGGGAAATGTTATCTCGTATCACGCTTATGTTGGAGAATATTCCGTTCTTTTTACAACCGGGTACGAAAGCTCTCAATAAAGGTAGTATTGAGTTTTCTAATAATAGCCGTATATTGGCTGCTGCTACTAGTGGTTCTTCTATTCGTGGTCTTTCTGTAAGTCTTCTATACTTAGATGAATTTGCATTTGTGGAGAGAGCTAATGAATTCTACACGTCCACGTATCCCGTTGTCAGCTCGGGAAAAGATACAAAAATTATCATCACGTCAACGGCGAATGGCATTGGGAATACTTTCTATAAAATATGGGAAGGAGCAACTCAAAGAGTTAACGAATTTACTAGTTTCAGAGTCGATTGGTGGGACGTCCCAGGAAGAGACGAACATTGGAAACAACAAACAATCGCCAACACCTCACAACTCCAATTCGACCAAGAATTCGGTAATACATTTTTTGGAACGGGTGATACGCTTATTAACGCTGAAACGTTAATGTCATTTAGGGCTAAAAACCCAAGTAAAGCTTTAGAAGGCGGTAGTTTATTAGTTTATGAAGAACCAATAAAAAAACATGATTACGTTATGACAGTAGATGTTTCGAAGGGAAGAGGACAGGACTATTCTACTTTTAACATACTCGATATTAGCACTCGACCTTTTAAGCAGGTGGCTGTGTATCGCAACAACACTATCTCGCCAATACTCTTCCCGAATATTATTTATAAATATGCGAAAGTCTACAATGATGCTTATGTAGTAATTGAATCTAATGACCAAGGCACAGTTGTATGTAATGGGCTTTATCACGATTTAGAATATGAGAATATGCATGTTGAATCTTCTGTAAAAGCGAATGCTCTTGGTATTGAAATTAATCGTAAAACAAAGAGACTTGGTTGCTCAGCAATTAAAGATATTCTTGAAAATCAAAAGCTTGAAATTGTAGATGAAAATACTATTATGGAAATATCTACATTTGAAGCAAAAGGTCAATCATACGAAGCATCAGAAGGTAATCACGACGATTTAATGATGAACTTAGTGATGTTTGGGTATTTTGTAACAGGATCATATTTTGCTGATATGACAGATATTAATTTAAAACAAATGTTGTTTGATCAAAGAATGAGAGAAATTGAAGATGATGTTGTTCCATTTGGTTTTCATGATGATGGAAGTCAATATATTAATGAATTAGATGTTACAGATAACGAATGGGCCGTTGAATATGACCCAAATCTATAAACATATAAATAATAGTAATTGAAGATAACCGTATTATGAGAACATATAATTAGTAACCGAAGAGGAACAGACATGGCATTAGGCGCACCTTCCGAATCTCCAGCGGTTGTCGTCAAAGAAATAGATCTGACTGGTGGCGTTCCAAACGTACAGTCAACTACTGGCGCGATTGTAGGAAATTTTAGATGGGGACCTGTTGATCAGAGAACAAAGATTGCTAATGAAACAGAATTAGCAGATACCTTTGCAACTCCTGATGAGACAAATACCATCGACTATCACTCTGCATCTTATTTCTTGAGATATTCAAGCAATATGCAAGTGGTAAGGGCTGTTACATCAGCCGCAACTAACGCATTCTCTACCACAAAAGCTAGCCTCACAACTGGTGGAGAAGTAATTGATGGTGACCTGAATACAGGTGGAACATCATTAACATTAACGAATACAAAGTATTCTGCAGATTCTCAAAATACTTTGAGAATTGCAGAAGCATCAACAAATCACCAAAATCAAACAGTTCTAATCAAAAACTTTGATAACTGGGAAGAACAAGCTTCAAACCTTGGTGATATTACCCAAACTCAAGCTCTAGGTACAGATTCTGATGGTGGAGGAAACTTACTTCTTGATTCTGATGCTGGAATCAGTGGTAATATTACATTTGCCGCAAGATATCCAGGAGCACTTGGAAATAGCTTAGCAGTTTCTATTTGCGCAAGAGCAGCAGATTTTGATGGTTGGGATTATGAAGATGATTTCGATGGAGCTCCAGGAACATCATCTTATGTTGAAACAAATCCTGGAACAGCAGCAAATGACGAAATTCATGTTGTAGTTGTTGACGATAAAGGAACAATTACTGGTACAAAAGGAACAGTATTAGAAACATATCCTTTCCTTTCAAAGGTAAAAGGAGCTACAAATGCAGATGGTACAAATAATTATGCCTTAGATGTAATTAACCAAAGATCATCTTATGTTCATATGGCCCAATGGGATTCAGATCAAAAAACATCTGGTGCTGGTGAAGTAATTGCAGATACTGATAACACCGATTTTGCGAGTGCTGTAACAGGGGTTATCGATCATACTTTCAGTAATGGTACAAATTCAGCGGCTTTAGGTGCCTCAGAATATTCAACTGGTCATGATCTTTTCGAAGATCGCGATCAAGTCGAAGTTGATTTCCTCATTGCACCTGGTTTGTCAGGCGATGCTTGGACAACAGTAGTAAACGATCTTGTATCTACAGCTGAAGCTCGTAAGGATTGTGTAGTAACTTCTTCTCCTCCAAGAGATAAAGTTGTGAATATCACAAACACAGCAAATATTGTAACAGATACAGTTGCTGCAGCAAACGCATTAAGCAAAAGATCTTCTTATCACGTAATGGATAATAACTATCTAAAAGTCTATGATAAGTTTAATGATCAATACATTCATATTCCAGCGGCATCTTCAACTGCTGGTCTTATGGCAAAAACAGACATTGAAAGAGCTCCATGGTTCTCACCTGCTGGTTCACGCAGAGGTGGATACTTAGGAATTACTTCAATTTCTTATTCGCCAACAAAAGGTCAACGTGATACTCTTTATAAAGCAAGCGTCAACCCAATTGCAAACATTCCTGGTCAAGGAACATTGCTATTCGGTGATAAGACAATGCTAACAAGAGCATCAGCGTTCGATAGAATCAACGTTCGCAGACTCTTCCTTGTTCTTGAAAGGGCAATTGCAAGAGCGGCTGAGCAAGTTCTGTTTGAATTCAATGATGAATTTACAAGAGCAGAATTTGTGAACATCATCGAACCAGTGTTGAGAGAAGTAAAAGGCCGAAGAGGTATTACTGATTTCCGTGTAGTTGCTGACGAAACTAACAACACACCTGCAGTAATAGATCGTAATGAATTCATTGCAAACATCTTCATCAAGCCAGCACGTTCTATCAACTATGTCACTCTAAACTTCGTAGCTGTGAGAACTGGTGTTGACTTCGAAGAAGTCGTAGGCACAGTGTAAGGAGATAGAAAATGGCAGTTTTAGGTGTAGATGATTTCAAATCAAAATTAAGAGGTGGAGGCGCACGTCCTAATCTCTTTAAAGCAACAATCAACTTTCCTGCCTATGCTGGTGGGGACGCTGAACTTACTTCGTTTTTAATCGAAGCAGCACAATTACCAGGTTCAACGCTTGGTACTATTGTGATTCCATTCCGTGGTCGTCAGCTTAAAATGGCAGGTGATCGTACATTTGCAGAATGGACTGTAACAATTATTAACGATACAGATTTTGCAATTCGTGATTCAATGGAACGTTGGATGAACGGTATGAATGCTCACTCAGCAAATACTGGTCTTTCAACACCTATTCTTTACGAAGCAGATCTGAAAGTAGAACAGCTAGATCGCGAAGGCGAATCAATTAAAGAATACATCTTTAGAGGTGCATTCCCAACTGATTTATCACCGATCGATCTAAACTACGGAACAAACGATGATATCGAAAGATTTACAACAACTTTCGCATATCAATACTTTGAAGCCGCAACAACTACTTAAATAAATACAGTAATCAGGGCTGGCGTACCAGCCCTGATTTATACTAGGGAATTTTTAAATGGCAGAAAACGATAGAAGTGTTACACTATTTGGTTTTGAAATAAAAAGAAAGTCGGCTGATCCGAAGAAGCTTCCGTCTATTGTGCCACCAGTAGATGATGATGGTGCTGGATATGTTACAGCATCAGGTACACATTACGGTCAATATCTCAATATTGACGGTGATGATTCAAAAGATAACCATCAACTAATTATGAAATATCGTGGGTGTTCTATGCATCCAGAAGTTGATGCTGCGATTGAAGATATCGTAGGAGAAGCTATTGCTGGTGGAGCAATGGAACAACCTGTTGATATTAACATGGATAACTTAGAACAACCCGACAATATTAAGAAAACTATTAAAGAAGAGTTTGATAATATTGTTGCCATGTTAAACTTCCAAGAAAATGGTCATGATATTTTTAAAAGATGGTATGTTGATGGCAGAATCTATCATCATTTAGTCGTTAATGAATCTCAGCTAAAAGCCGGTATTCAAGAAATACGACCAATTGATTCAGCAAAGATTCGTAAAGTAAAACAAATTAAGAAGAAAAAAGATCCTAAAACTGGAGCAAACTTAGTTGAGAAGGTTGATGAATACTATATCTACCAAGAAAAACCAGGTCAACAAACTGCTGGTGTAAAACTGAGTGAAGATGCTGTAAGTTATGTGACATCGGGTCTACTTGATGAATCACGTAAAAAGGTTGTATCTTATCTTCATAAAGCAATTAAGCCTATTAATCAATTGCGTATGATGGAAGACTCACTAGTTATTTACAGACTAGCTCGAGCTCCTGAAAGACGTATTTTCTATATTGATGTTGGTAATTTGCCGCGTGGTAAATCAGAACAATATATGAAAGATATTATGGCTAAGTATCGTAATAAGTTAGTATACGATGCTAAAACTGGCGAAATACGAGATGATCGTAAACATCAATCATTACTTGAAGATTTTTGGCTGCCACGTAGAGAAGGTGGAAGAGGTACTGAAATTTCTACGCTTCCTGGTGGTGAAAATCTTGGACAAATTGATGACATTGTATATTTCCAAAAAAGAATGTATAGATCTCTTAATGTTCCAATTAATCGTTTGGAACAAGAAGCACAATTTAGTTTAGGGCGATCTACTGAGATCTCAAGAGATGAACTGAAATTCCAAAAGTTTATTGATAGATTACGCCGTAGATTTGCTCATCTCTTTTATGGTATTCTTAAAACTCAATTGATTCTAAAAGGTATTATTACTGAAGAAGATTGGGATAAAATTAAAAATGATCTAGTAGTTGATTACGTACGTGATAACCATTTCACTGAATTAAAAGACGCAGAACTACTACGAGAAAAAATTCAAACTCTTGATCAAATGCAACAATATGTTGGAGAATTCTTTTCGAAGGAATTTGTATTTAAAAACGTATTGTTATTAGATGACGAAGAGATTAAGAGGATGAAAGGCGAAATAAAAAGTGAAACTCAATCTGGTGAAATAGAACCAAAAGAAGGTGAAGACAATGACAATGACAACTGATATGATCCAAAATGCATTGAATAAAGATTATAATAAAGCCAATGAAATTTTTGGTGAAATTATGACACAGCGAGTAAATGATGCATTAGATCAAGAGAAAATTAAACTCGCTGATCAAATCTATAACGGAGCTGAAGAAGAACAGCTTGAACTCGATCTCGAGGATGATGATGTCGGAGAAGAAGATAATATCACACAATCCGATGAAGAAAGTGAGACCGAAACCTTACAAGAGCCCGATAATGATGCTGAACTCGAAATGGGAGACGAGGACAGTGAGGACGACGACTCATAATGGAGACGTACGTGAATCTACGTATCGTGTTCTCATAAGTTTAGACAGTGAAAATTTAAATTATTATAAATAATAGTAAGAAGAAACAAATGAAACGGTTTAACTCTCTACGGAAACAAAAAGTTAAAGGAAAAACAAGATCCTTTAATGGAATTAAAGTAGTAGTAACAAACGAAAAAGGAAAATATGTTGCTTATGTAGATGGAGATCCGCTTGATGCATACCGCACTGAACGAGAAGCATTTAAAGCTGGAGAAACATTTATTAAACAATATAGGGATATGAAATGAGATTAATAGCGGAATATACAGAAGACCATCTAGAGGTACTTACTGAAGCTCGTAAAGACGGGTCTAAAAAGTACTCTATTGAAGGCGTGTTTATGTCCGCTGAACAGAAGAACAGAAATGGTCGCATTTACCCACGTGCTGTAATGGAAAGCGCTGTTAACAAATACGTTACTGAGCAAGTACAAAAAGGACGTGCGGTTGGTGAGTTAAATCATCCTGAAGGACCAACTGTTAATCTGGATAAGGTTTCACACAAGATTGATAACCTCGAATGGTCGGGGAACAATGTTGTGGGAAAAGCCACAGTATTGGAGACTCCTATGGGTAAGATCGTACAAGGTCTACTCGAGGGCGGTGTTCAACTGGGCGTTTCGACTCGTGGTATGGGAAGCTTACAGCGAACTAATGACGCAATGGTCGTTAAAGACGACTTTCTACTCAATGCAGTAGATATTGTTCAGGATCCCTCCGCACCTAGCGCTTTCGTAAATGGGGTAATGGAAGGTGTTGAGTGGGTATGGAACAACGGCATTATTGAGCGAAGAGCAATTGAAGAAATGGAGACTGAAATTAAAAAGGCTCCGCGGGCAAATCTGTACGAAACAGAGGTTCGTGAGTTTAAGAATTTCCTCTCGTTACTCAAATCTAAATTTTAAAAGGAGTCATCTATGACTGATGAAAATCAAGTAGAAGATCAGGATGTAGAACTCCATGACGAAGAGAACGAAGTCGTGGAAGGAACTCATGATCCTAAAAACGCTGAAGCTCAGTCAGTTGCATCTGTAGATTCTGCAGGTGACAAAGGACCTAAAGCTAAGGCACGTAAAGGTGATAAAGGATCTTCTGATCCTATGGTAAAAGCTCCTGCCGATCCAATGCCTAAAACAAAAGCAGGCATGATTAACGCTGCATACATGAAAATGTCAAAAATGAAAAAAGAAGATTTGGCTGGCATGTATGGCAAAATGTTTGCAGAAGGCGTTGAGGATTCTGAAGAAGTAATGGAAACAACAACAGCAGCTGATTTCCAGTACGAAGCAGATTTCTCTGATGATCTTAACGCATTGATTGCTGATGAAGCAACTCTAAGCGAAGAGTTCAAGGATAAAGCAGGTGTGATTTTTGAAGCAGCTATCAAATCGAAGCTAGCAGAAGAAATCGATCGCCTTGAAGAAAAATACAACGAAGAGCTTGCTGAAGAGATTGAATCTACTAAAGCAGATCTTGTAGATCAAGTAGACAACTATTTGAACTATGTTGTAGAAGGCTGGATGGAAGACAACAAAGTTGCAATCCAATCAGGTCTACGTACAGAGATCGCAGAAAAATTCATGAATAGCTTGAAAGATCTATTCACTGAATCTTACATCGAAGTACCAGAGTCTAAAGTCGACCTAGTTGACGAACTAGCCGAAACAGTTGAAGAACTTGAAGAGAAGCTTAACAGTGCAACTGGCAAGCAGATCGAAATGGTTGAAGAACTAGAAACACTAAAGCGCGAAAAAGTTGTTCGTGAAGCTTCACGTGATTTAGCCGAAACTCAAGTTGAAAAGCTGAAAGGCCTAGTAGAAGATATTGATTTCGAAAACGAAGAAACATTTGCAGCGAAAGTTGCAACTGTTAAAGAATCATATTTCAAAAAATCAGTAACCGAGTCTGCAGACTTAGATCCAACTGATGTTGATGACGGAGCAGAAGTAACTGCAACAGATTCAATGGCAAAATATCTATCTGCACTAAGACAAACAAATAGGGAGTAATCCATTATGCAAGTAGCATACGACAAACTCGTCGAAAAGTGGAGCCCAGTTCTTAATGAAGAATCTGCCGGCTCGATTAAAGACGCTCACAGAAAAGCTGTAACAGCAGCAATTCTTGAGAACCAAGAAAAAGCTCTTATGGAAGAGGGCATGATTGCAGAAGCAGCGCCAACAAACAATACTGGTGCGGCTGCTAACTGGAATCCAATCCTAATCGCACTTGTACGTCGCGCAATGCCAAACCTAATGGCATATGACGTATGTGGTGTTCAGCCAATGACAGGACCAACAGGTCTTATCTTTGCAATGCGTTCACGTTACAAGACAGCTGCTAACGGTCAGTCTGTAGATGATGAAGCATTGTTCGACGAAGCAAACACAGGTTACTCAGGTGACTCAAGCTTCACACAGCCAACAGACGGTTCAGGTCTTGGTACCTCAACTGATGGTGACGGCGACAGCACAATTGCTGACTCCGTAACTACTGCTCTTGCAGGTTCAGCAATGCCATTGGCAGATGCTGAAGCACTTGGTTCAACAGGTGGTTCTGCGTTCAACGAAATGGGTTTCACCATTGAAAAAGCAACTGTGACTGCGAAGTCACGTGCGTTGAAAGCGGAATACAGCTTAGAACTAGCACAAGACTTGAAAGCAATTCATGGTCTTGATGCTGAAACTGAGTTGGCGAACATTTTGTCAACTGAGATCATGGCTGAAATTAACCGCGAAGTAATTCGTACAATTAACTCACAAGCGAAGCTTGGTGCTCTTACAACTAACACAGCTGTCAACGGTATCTTCAACGTACAAACAGATGCAGACGGTCGTTGGTCAGTAGAGAAGTTCAAAGGCTTAATCATGCAGATCGAGCGTGAATCAAACGTAATCGCAAAAGAAACACGTAGAGGTAAAGGTAACTTTATCATCTGCTCAAGCGACGTTGCTTCTTCTTTGAGCGCAGCAGGTATGTTGGACTACACACCAGCTCTAAGCACTAACTTGAACGTTGACGACACAGGCAACACATTTGCTGGTGTACTAAACGGTCGTACTCGCGTATACATCGACCCATATGCAACTAATGACTATGTAACTGTTGGTTACAAAGGCACTAACCCATATGACGCTGGTGTATTCTACTGCCCATATGTACCACTAACTATGGTACGTGCAGTTGGAGAAGACACATTCCAGCCAAAAATTGGTTTCAAAACACGCTACGGCATGGTATCAAACCCATTCGTAGATGTTGGAAATATGTCTGGCCGCGATGGTCTTGCAACAGCAAAAACCAACCAATACTACAGAATCTTCAGAGTGGACGACATTCTAGGTTCTTAATAAAAAGTTCTATCTCAACTCAGAGGCGCTTCGGCGCCTCTTTTTTTATGTAAACTGTTATAAATAGAATCATGGCAGAACTAACATCAAATATTAACTACTTACAGCCCACGTCGTTTAAGATAACGATTGATAGAAAAAACTTCCCAAATTTGGAGTTTTTCTGTCAGGACTTTACTCATCCTGGTATGATAATGAATGCTGTTGAAGTACCATTTAGAAAACTGCAATCAATTCCATTTGTGGGTGATAAACTTACATTTAATGAATTACTTGCAAATATTATTGTAGATGAAAATATGGATGCATATAATGAGATGTACAATTGGATGAGAACTAATCTTGATAATAATGAAAATTCAAGATTAGAAGATGCAGGTGTAAGACCACCAACTGTATCAGATATTGTGTTATCGATATTGTCAAGTCATAATAATGTGACAAAACAAATTAAATATATAGATTGTATGCCAGTTGCATTAACAGATGTACAATTTCAATCTACTGCAAGTGGTACTGAGTTCGTTACTTTTGGAGCATCGTTTAGATTTAGTTATTTTGAATTATTATAAGGTATATTATGGATTTGGAGAAAATTCTCGCTGAATGGCGAAGTGAAAATGCTATTGATGAATATCATTTAGATGAAACCTCAAGAGATACACCAATTTTACATGGTAAATATCTCGAATATCTTTCCACAGCAAAACTAATGTTAAAGAGAGCAGAGTTTAAACAAAAAACTTTGTTAAAACAAAAGTGGTTGTATTATAATGGAAAGATGACAGAAGAAGAAATAAAAGAAACTGGATGGGCATTAGATCCTTTTGATGGTATGAAAATTTTAAAAGGTGAAATGGAATATTATTATGATGCAGATCCTGAAATACAAAAATCAGAAGAAAAAATTCTGTATTATAAGACAATGATTGAGACATTACAAGAGATTATAAATAATCTTAATTGGCGTCATCAGACTATAAGTAATATGATTAAATGGAAACAGTTCGAGTCAGGAAATTAACTCACGCTAATTTACATGTAGAATGTAATAGTGGTATCGCAGCTGAATTAAGAGAATATTTCTCATTCTATGTGCCTGGTTATAAATTTATGCCAGCATTTAAAAATAGAATGTGGGATGGTAAGATTCGTTTATTTGATTCTAATACTGGAGAATTGCCTGCTGGTTTATTTTTCCACTTGCAAGAATTTTGTAAACAACGTGCTTATATGCTTGGTAGTGAAACCACTAAATATGGTGGTCCTATCGATACAGTACATATTAATCCTAAACTTATTATGGAGTGGATTGAAAGTTTAGGTTTACCATTTAAAGTACGAGATTATCAATTCGATGCTTTATGTCATGCTCTACATAACAAAAGAAATATACTTGTATCTCCTACTGGTTCTGGTAAATCTTTAATTATATATTTGCTTGCTAAATTTTGGTTACAAATGTTAACTGATGGTGTAGCATATCCAAAAGCTGGAAGAGTTTTAATTATTGTACCTACTACTTCTTTGGTTGAACAAATGTATAATGATCTTATTGAATATGGTCAGGGACCTAAAGGTATGCATCGTATATATAGTGGTAAGGACAAAAAATTTGATGCTGCGATTTGTATATCTACATGGCAATCAATTTATAAATTGCCAAAAGCATGGTTCGATCAATTTGGAATGGTAATTGGTGATGAATGTCATGGTTTTAAATCTAAATCATTGATGAATATTATGAATAAAGCTACAGAAGCTGGATTCAGATATGGTACAACAGGAACATTAGATGGCACACAAACCCACGAGCTCGTCCTTCAGGGACTTTTTGGTAAGATACACCGCGTCACTACCACAAGAGACCTCCAAGACGAAAAAACCCTTGCAGACCTCAACATTGACAGGTTGGAAATTAAATATAAAGACACTTCTGACTTCGGTAAAAGGACTTATCAAGAAGAGATCGATTGGATTGTCAAGCACGATTTACGTAATCGCTTTATTCGTAACTTGGCTTTGGCTTCTGTGGGCAATACTCTCGTCTTATACAACCTTGTGGATAATCATGGAAAACCACTCTTCAATTTAATTAAAGATAAGGCAGCTGAAGACAGAAAAATATTTTTTGTATCTGGACAAACACACACTGAAGATAGAGAAGCAATTCGTAAAATAGTGGAGAAACAACATGGCGCTATTATTGTTGCAAGTCTTGGTACCTTTAGTACTGGTATTAATATTCGGAATTTGCATAATATCGTATTTGCTAGTCCGTCAAAATCCCAGATACGTGTTTTACAATCGATCGGTAGAGGCCTCAGACAAAGCGAAGACGGATCAGTAACTAAGTTGTATGATATTATAGATAATATTACAGGTAAGAATTTTGCTTATTCACATGGTGAAGAGCGTCTTAAGATTTACCAAAAAGAAAAATTTAAATATAAAACTCATACGGTGGATTTATGAACGAACCAACAATTAAACAATTTAAAATGGTAAATGACGATGAAGTAATTTGTGAAGTAGTTTCTTCTGATACAGGAGATGCTGGCCTTGTTGTAAGATCTTGTATGAAAATTATGGTGGTCGAAGATTTTCAACGAGGCGTAAGATTTTATGCTTTTCGTCCATGGTTTTCTTTTGTTGATGATCCAAGTGAATTACATATTTTAAATTCCAATCAAGTAATTGGTGAAGCAAATCCAAGTGATAGTATGTTATCACATTACGCGCGAAGTATTTTGGGATTAAAACAAGAAAAAAATAGAACAGATTTTTCATTCGATCAACTCGCCGAACAAATGGGTATGGACATAGATAGTATTACAGATGAAGATTTCGATAATTTTTTAGACAGTATGCATAGTCCAGATTCTGATAACAATGTAATTAAATTTCCTACAGGTAAAAATACAATACATTAGAAGGGGGGTATTCTCTCCTCCCTCCTAACTACAGTTAATTCTACCATAGTTTTTACCGTTTGTAAACCCTTTATTTTTTCCTTTTAAACTAAAAAAATTATATGTACATTTCTTTATTTTTTTGATAGAATATTATTATTAATGGAGTTATATTATGGCAAAAAGAAAAAGCATACACTATGTAAATAATGCTGATTTTTCTCAGGCTGTGGTAGACTATGTAACAGTAGTAAATGAAGCTAAAAACAATCAAGACAAAATTCCACTTGTACCAGATTATATTGCTCAGTGTTTTCTTAGAATCGCTGAAGGTTTGTCTCACAAATCAAATTTTATTCGTTATACTTATCGCGAAGAAATGGTAATGGATGCTGTAGAGAATTGTTTGAAAGCTATCAATAACTATGACATTGAAGCCGCTACTCGTACAGGTAAACCAAATGCTTTTGCTTATTTTACGCAAATCTCATGGTATGCCTTTCTAAGAAGAATCGCAAAAGAAAAGAAACAACAAGACATCAAAATTAAGTATCTTACTCGCTCAGGAGTTGAAAACTTTATTGATGTTGGTGGTGAGGATATAGCAGCGCATGTGGCTGGAGCATTTGTGGATACGTTGCGTGACCGTATCGATAAAGTTCGAGCGGCTGATGCAGAAGTTAAAGACTTTGTCAAAGAAGAAAAGAAAAAGATTAAACGTCAAACAAAATCAGCAGACTCGGATTTAAGTGATTTTATGTAATGAAAATAGCTGTACTAAATGATACTCATACTGGAATTCGTAATTCATCAGAAATATTTTTAAAAAATGCTCAAGACTTTTATGAAAATATTTTCTTTCCAGAATGTGATAAACATGATATTAAGCAAATCGTTCACTTGGGTGATTATTATGATCATCGCAAGTTTGTTAATTTTAAAGCTCTCAACCATAATCGTAAACACTTCTTAAATGAGTTGAGAAATCGTGGTATGTCAATGGATATTATTCCTGGTAATCATGATACATTTTATAAAAATACAAATGATTTAAATTCATTAAAAGAATGCCTTGGTCATTATATGAATGAAATCCATATTATTATGGAACCTACTGTAATGGAATATGGATCTCTTAAACTTGCTTTACTTCCTTGGATTTGTCAAGATAATTATGACAAATCTATGAAGTTTGTGGCCACCTGTGAAGCTGATTGGCTTGGAGGTCATTTAGAACTGAATGGTTTTGAAATGATGAGAGGTGTAAAAAATACACATGGCATGGATGCAAGTCTATTTAGTAAATTTGAACAAGTTTTAACTGGTCATTTCCATGTAGGTTCTAAACAAGATAATATTTGGTATTTAGGATCACAAATGGAATTTTTCTGGTCTGATGCTGGTGATAAAAAATATTTTCATATCATTGATACTGAGACTCGTGAGATAACACGTATACATAATCCTTATACTCTATTCGAACGTATCTATTATGACGATGAAAAACAAAACTATGAAGATTTTGATGTATCTTATCTTGATGAAAAGTTTGTAAAAATCACTGTGATTAATAAAAATGATGGGTTTACTTTTGATCGATTTGTTGATAGAATACAGAATAGGAATATTCACGAATTAAAAATCTCTGAAAATTTCAGTGAATTTGTTGGTGATAATGTAGATGATGAAGGTTTGCGTGTTGATGACACTGCAGAATTAGTAGATGACTATATTGATGGCGTTGATACTGAATTGGATAAAGACAAAATCAAAGTCCAAATGCGCGAACTAATGACAGAAGCACAGGCACTAGAAATAGCATGATTTTATTTAAGAAAGTACGTTGGAAGAATTTTTTATCTACTGGAAATTCTTTTACAGAAATCGATTTGAATAATACCAAATCAACATTAGTTGTTGGCCAAAATGGAGCTGGTAAATCTACAATGTTAGATGCCATTTCATTTGGCTTGTTTGGAAAACCACATCGTAATATTAATAAACCACAACTTGTAAATTCTATTAATCAAAAATCTTGTATTGTTGAAGTAGAATTTAGTATTGGTTCTACTCATTATAAAATTGTACGTGGTATTAAACCAAACGTATTTGAAATTTGGCGTAATGATAAAATGATTAATCAATCATCACATGCCAAAGAGTACCAAAAGATCCTCGAACAAAACATCTTGAAACTTAATCATAAAAGTTTTCATCAGGTGGTAGTACTTGGCTCCTCATCTTTCATTCCTTTCATGCAGCTTGCAGGTTGGCACCGAAGAGATGTTATCGAGGATCTTTTGGACATTAATGTGTTTTCAAAAATGAATGCACTTCTAAAAGAAAAAACTGGTAAGTTAAAAGAAGATCTTAAGTCTACAGATTATGATTTAGAAATCACAAAAGAAAAAATTGATCTTCAACGTAAATATATTAAAGAAGTAGAAGCTTTAAGTAATGATCAAATCGAAGAAAAAGAAACTCAAATCTTCCTCGCAGAAGATTCCATCGAGAATCTACAGTTGGAAAACGTCAATACGTCCGAAGAAATCGAAAAGCTATCGATTGGGCTTGAAGAAGGTCTCAAGAAAAATCACGACAAAAAACAAGCTCTCTTACAGTATAAAGCTGAATTCAATCAAAAAATCTCGACCCTCGTCAAAGACTCGAAATTTTATGAACAAAATGATACATGCCCCACATGTTCCCAAGATATTGATTCAGATCTTCGATCGAAGAAATTGTCCACCGCCAAAACTAAGGCAGCAGAGATACAAAAAGCGTTGGACGATGTCTCTGACCAGTCGTCTATTGTGGAATCAACTATTGAACGGCTCAACACCGCAGCTAATGCAATCAGAGAAAAAACCGCACTTGTATCTGGCAACAATAGAGAAATCGTACGGTTGCAAGGACAGATTAAAGGTCTCACCTCTTCCATATCACAAATACGTAGCAATGATGGTGATGTAGCGAAATCAAAAACAGATCTTGAAAATTTAAAAGATTTGAAAGATAATTTACTTGATAAAAAATTATCTTATAAAGATGAATTAAATTATAATATGGTTATGAGCGAAATGCTCAAAGATACTGGAATTAAAACTAAAATTATTAAACAGTATTTGCCTGTTATAAATAAACTCGTTAATCAGTATCTACAGGTTCTCGATTTCTTTGTTCACTTTGATTTAGATGAAGAGTTTAAAGAGACTATTCGATCACGTCATAGAGATGAATTTACATATGATTCGTTTAGTGAAGGTGAAAAACAAAGAATCGACCTTTCATTGCTATTTACATGGAGACATATAGCAAAGATGAAAAACTCTGTGGCTACTAATTTATTGATACTAGATGAAACGTTTGATTCTAGTCTTGATCATGATGGAGTTGAAAACTTGTTGAAAATATTACATACGCTTTCTGATGATACTAACGTATTTGTTATATCTCATAAAGGTGATATACTTGATGGCAAATTTGAATCTAAAATTGAGTTTAAAAAAGAAAAGAATTTTAGTAAGATGGCAGCATGATGGTTTACAAAACGATAAAAATGTGGTATGATAATCTATATTCTAACGGAGCTATATAATGGAATTGAATGAAAATACTCTAAGTGTACTAAAGAATTTTTCTGGTATTAATCCTAATATCATTATTCGACAAGGCACAACAATTAAAACAATTAGTGAGGCACGCAATGTATTTGCTCGTGCTTCTGTAAATGAAGACTTTCCAAAAGATTTTGGTGTCTATGATCTTAACGAATTTATTGGTGTTCTCGGTCTTGTAGATACTCCTCAACTTAAGTTTGAGGATGATTACGTAATTGTGGCAGATTCCACTGGTAGATCTAAAGTCAAATATTTCTATTCAGCTGAAGAAACATTGACTGCCCCAGGCAAGGATGTTACAATGCCTGCCGTAGATGTGACGTTTGAGTTAACTAATGAAACACTTAATAAACTAAAGCGCGCAGCTTCAACTCTTGGACATGGTGAAGTTTCTATCTCAGGAAAAGATGGAGTCTTGAGCCTCTCAGTAGTTGATAGCAAAAACTCAACATCAAATGCTTTCTCGATCGATGTAGATGGTGAGTTTCCATCTGATGCTACATTTAATTTTATTGTAAGCATTAATAATCTAAAAATCCTACCAGGTGATTATACTGTAGGTATTTCGTCTAAACTTATTTCAGAGTTTAAACATAAAGAAATGAACGTTCAATATTGGATTGCACTTGAAAAATCCTCAACATATGGAGTATAATATGGGTTCTAAAGAACTTTACGCACAGCTGCGCGACAATGCAAATAAAGCTAGCCGTAGTACGGTGGCAGTTATCGATGCGATGACACAACGTGGCGCTTTCAAAGGAGAAGAACTCTCCACTATTGGTCAACTTCGTGATCAATGTATTTTCATTATTCAGACTTCTGAGCAAATTGAGCAAGAAGAAGCAATGGAAACTGGAGATGAAGAAAAATAATTTACATTCTTGACTAACTGTGATATAATTTTTGTAATGGAGAATGTAAATGAATGAATTCTTATGGGTTGAAAAATACCGTCCTCAGTCTGTGGCAGAAACAATTTTGCCACAGGCTCTTAAAAATCAACTACAAGCAATAGTTGATAATGGCGAATTGCCAAATATGTTATTTACGGGCACTGCTGGTCTTGGTAAAACCACAGCAGCAATGGCCATGTGTAATCAACTTGGATTAGATTATATCCTAATCAATGCTTCGAAATCTGGTAATATTGATACACTAAGAACTACTCTACAACAATTTGCGAGTACTGTTTCTTTACAAGGTGGATACAAAGTTATTATTCTTGACGAAGCTGATTATCTTAATGCGCAATCTACTCAACCAGCTCTTCGTGGATTTATAGAAGAGTTTAGTAGTAATTGTAGATTTATTCTTACTTGTAATTTTAAAAATCGTATTATTGAACCACTACATTCAAGATGTGCTGTATTTGAATTTAATACAAGTAAAAAAGACTTACAACCTTTATGTGCTGAGTTTATGAAACGGGCTAAAGTTATTTTAGAACGTGAAGGTGTAAATTATGAACAACAAGCGGTCGTAGATCTTATTATGAAGTTTGCTCCAGATTGGAGACGCATCTTAAACGAACTACAAAAATATAGTGTTGTGGGATCTATTACGACAACTGCTTCAAATCATTCTTTTGATGATTTATTTAAATATCTTAAGACTAAAGATTTTAAAAAGATGAGACAATGGGTAGCCAATAATGTAGATACAGATTCGTCTGCTATATTTAGAGGTATATATGATCGTATGTATGATCAACTAAATCCACAATCAATTCCTCAACTCGTTCTCATATTGGCAGATTATCAATATAAGAATGCTTTCGTTGCTGATCATGAATTGAATATTGTTGCATGTTTAACAGAGATTATGGCTAATGTCGAATTCTCGTAGTCCTTTCGATTTTTTACAAGAAATCAACTATGGTAAAAAGAATATCATAGTTGATGATATTAGTGAAGATCAATATAATTCTTTTATGGTTAATCGTGGACTCTCTTATTTTGCTGATACTGTATTGATGGCAAATGAGATGAATCGAAACCACCACCTTGACAATAAGTTACAAAACGATTTTCTTATAAATATAGTTAGAAAAAAGAAACGATTCTCAAAATGGAATAAACCTGAGATCGTAAGTGATGTGGAAGTAGTCAAGGAATATTATGGGTATAATGATGAAAAAGCTAAACAAGCCTTGTCCCTTCTTACAAAAGAACAACTAAATATATTGAAAAAGAAGGTTTATAAAGGTGGAAGAAAATAATATAGTCGAGTGGACACCTGCTTCTATGTTAGAAGTCACACTCAACGAGCCAGATGATTTTCTCAAAGTAAGAGAAACACTAACTCGCATCGGTGTAGCCTCACGTAAAGATAATAAATTATATCAATCTTGTCATATTTTACATAAACAAGGTCGATATTTTATTGTACATTTCAAAGAATTATTTTTACTTGACGGAAAGAAATCCAATTTAGAAGAAAATGATATTGCGCGTAGGAATACGATTGCTCAGCTTATGAGTGATTGGGGTCTTATTAGTATTGAATCACAGAATAATCTACAAGAATTGGCCCCACTTCGTCAAATTAAAATTATTTCTTATAAAGATAAAGACAATTGGAATTTATGCCCTAAATATAATATTGGAAATAAAAATTAATTCTAACCTATGTACTTTTAAAAATTAATAATTATATATAATGTATGGATGCCAATAATGGGTCCATCTACAACCTTACTTAATAGGAGGTCAAATATGACTACTAACTTTAGCTTCCCTCGTGGAGCATTCGTGGGTTTCGACCACATCTTTAACGAACTCGAGCAAATGACATTTGATCATCGGCACGGGAAATATCCACCTCATAACGTAGTAAAAAATACTGAAGACGAGTATCTCATTGAACTTGCTGTTGTCGGATTTAAAGAATCAGACATTGATATTACTATGCATGATGGTATTCTTACTGTTAGAGGTGATAGAGAAAAACGTCGGAATCAAGAACTTTATGTCCACAAGGGCATTAGCGGTCGTAAATTCGAGAGGTCATTTAGGCTCTCTGAATTTGTAGAAGTCACTGGAGCCGATCTGGAAGATGGATTACTTACAATTCATTTGGAGCGAATTCTTCCTGAAGAGAAGCGTCCCCGTAAAATTTCAATTAACGGGGTATTAACAAATGACTCAACTAGTACTGGAAGTAAGCAACTTCTTAACGAAACCGCTTGAAGGTCTTTTCGATTTTCTTCGATCTTGGAACGCATACGTAAAGCGTCAAAGAGAAATCAATGAAACTGTGAAAGAATTATCACGGTTAACTGATGCAGAATTGACAGATATTGGAATTGCCAGAGGCGACATTTATTCAATCGCTAAAGGTGATACTGATATGAAAAGATCAGTAAATCAAAACCTAACGGGGTGGGTGTAATGGATACAGTAATGAAATACACATTCACACCTCTTCAAGGTTTTTGGTCAGGCTTTAATCATTTCTGTGAAATAGCAGGATATAGTAGAGCCGCAGCGCATCTTGCTTCACTTGGTTATTATGAAGAAGCAAAACATTGTATGATGCAAGTAAAATCACTTAGAGGGGAGCGTTAAGCTCCTCTCCCACACACAACACACAGGAGGCCAAAATGGCAAATAACCCTTATCAAATTCGTTACGATGTATTGAATATGGCAAAAGAAATGCTTGACAAACAATACGATATTCAAATGGAAGTTGCTTATAAAGCAATGGACATGTATAAAGACAATGCTGAACAAGCATTAGAAGCTTATAAAAATTATATTCCAAAGGCAATTACACCTGACGAAATTAAAGCACAAGCTGATAAGCTTTATGAATTTGTAACAACAAAAGAAAAATGATGGAAGGGGCTTTATTGCCCCTTTTTCATTTAATATAAATATACATTAATAGCAACAATCAAAGGAAATTACTATGGGATTTAGTTTATCGTCACGAAGCCGTGGAAAACTAGAAGGTGTACATCCAGATATGGTTGCCGTTGTAGAACGTGCAATTGAATACACAAAAGTAGATTTTGGTGTAACATATGGAGTACGGACAATTGAAGAACAAGAGAAGCTTGTTGCTTCGGGACGTTCTCAAACAATGAAATCAAAACATCTTATTCAAGATTCCGGTTATTCACATGCCGTGGATGTAGTAGCATACGATGGATCGGATGTAGTTTGGGAACTTAATGTATACGACGATATTTGTGACGCTTTCAAACAAGCCGCTGAAGAGCTTGGAGTAGCGATCAAGTGGGGCGCCGCTTGGTCTGAAGGAGATATTAGGGACTACCCTGGATCGGCTGAAGATGCTATGAACGCATATATAGATCTTCGTCGAAGCCAAGGTCGGAGGCCTTTTATCGATGGACCACATTTCGAACTTATGTAAAGTATTAGCAATATGTTTTTTGGGCCTGATCCCATTATCATCTAGTGCTCAACAAGCTCAACAAAGATTTGTTGGCGCTATGTGCGGTGATTTAGTTTCACTTGTTCAATGGTTAAATGATGAACAATATACTATGATTATGATGGGTCAGACTTTTACCGAAGGAGTTGCTGACTCATTATGGGTTAAAGTACCTGATGAATTTGTTTATATTAGAGCAGTTAAACGAACTGGTGAAGGTTGTATGATTGCTTCTGGTAAAGTAGCTTATTCATATTTTTTAGACCAAGAACGCATTTAGCGGTTTACATTCCAACGCAATTGTGTTAGAATTATATTATGTCAAACTTTTACACTTCTGTAGTTCGCTACGGTAACTCTATGTTGTACCGTGGCTATGATAACTCTGGCAAAAATGTTTATCGTAAGGATAAGTTTTCGCCAGAGTTTTTTGTTATGTCTGAAAAAGATACAGGTTGGCGATCATTATATGGTCAAAAAGTTGGTCGACTGTCTTTTGATTCTATGAGAGATGCCAAAGGTTGGCTCGAATCAAATAAAGATGTGGCTAATAGATCTGTGTTTGGTAATCCAAATTATATTCATCAATACATCACATCTAAGTTTCCAAAACAAATCGAATTTAAACGTGAGCTTATTAATGTGGCCACGATCGATATCGAAACTGAATACGATGATGGATTTCCACATCCGTCTGAAGCCAATCAACGTGTCTTAGCTATCACTGTAAAATCAAGCAAATCTGATGTGTATTGGGTTTGGGGTTATGGTGATTTCGACACAGATAAAGCTCTTATTCAACCTGTTTTGTATACTAAATGTCATGACGAAGAAGATTTATTTCGTCAATTTCTCAATTGGTGGTCAGATCCTGCTCGTACGCCTGATGTTATCACAGGTTGGAATACTCGATTCTTTGATATTCCGTATCTTATTAATCGTTGTGCCAAAATCCTTGGTCTTAATGATATCAAGCGATTCTCTCCATGGGGTATGGTAGACTATCGTAAAATTACTCGTCGTGGTAAAGAAGAAGATGTATACGATATTAAAGGTATTCAAACACTCGATTACCTCGAATTATTTCAAAAATTTGGTTATACATATGGTCCACAAGAATCATATAAACTTGACCATATTGCTTATGTAGTTCTTGGCGAGAAAAAGCTTTCGTTTGAAGAATCTGGTTCTCTTCGCAATCTTTATAAAGATGATTTCCAAAAGTATATCGACTATAATATGAAAGACGTACAACTTGTTGATCGTCTCGAAGATAAACTTGGTCTTATTACTTTGGCTATGACTATCGCATATAAAGGTGGTGTAAATTATCAAGATACATTTGGTACTACAGCGATATGGGAATCAATCATCTATCGTAAACTTAACTCACAAAAAATTGTACCACCTGCTTTTCCACCTGAAGCACATAAATCAAAATTTGCTGGTGGTTATGTAAAAGATCCTATGGTTGGTGCTCATGATTGGGTTGTATCATTCGATTTAAATTCACTATATCCTAATATTATTGTTCAAAACAATATGTCACCCGAAACTTTGATTAGCCAAAATCAAATTAATAGTGTTGACCATTATTTGAATGGTGGACTTCCAACTGAAAGTAATTACGCAGTAGCAGCTAATGGTTCTACATATCGTAAAGATATTGATGGTGTAATTCCAAGCATTATTGAAGATTACTATGACGAACGTCGATCTATCAAAAATATGATGCTTGCTACTGAGCAACAATATCAAAAAACAAAAGACGAAAGTTTACAAAATGAAATAAATACTCTTGGTAACCAGCAAATGGCGATTAAGATTTTGATGAACTCACTGTATGGTGCATTGGGTAATCAATACTTTAAATATTTTGATTTGCGACTTGCCGAAGGCGTAACTTTATCTGGTCAGCTTGCTATACAATGGGCTGAAAAAGCTATGAATATGACCATGAATCAACTATTAAAAACCGATGCAGACTATGTTATTGCTATTGATACTGATTCTTTGTATGTTAATTTTGGCCCTTTGGTTGGGTTATTAAAACCTAAGAATCCAGTTCAATTTTTAGATAAGATATGTAAAGATCATTTTGAGCCAGCATTAGCCAAAGCATATAAACAATTGTTTAAAAATATGAATGGCCATAAAAATCGTATGGAAATGGGTAGAGAAGTTATTGCTGATCGTGGTATTTGGACAGCAAAGAAACGCTATATTCTAAATGTTCATAATAACGAAGGCGTACAATATGCTGAGCCAAAACTCAAAATTATGGGCATCGAGGCTATTAAATCTTCTACACCTGAAGTAGTACGTGACAAATTTAAAGAAGTCTTTAAGATTATCTTGTCTGGTACAGAGGCCGAAACTCAAAAATATATCGCAGATTTTAGACAACAATTCAATAGTCTGCCTCCAGAGCAAGTAAGTTTTCCAAGATCTATATCTAATATTACGGATTGGATGGAACGTGGTTCATATAAGAAAGGTACACCGATTCATGTTCGTGGTGCTATCTTATATAACAAATACTTAAAACAACATAAGCTTACAAAAAAGTATGAGTCGGTTGTAAATGGTGATCGCCTCAAATTCACGTATCTTAAAGTTCCAAATCCAATTCAAGAAAACGTAATCGCATATCCAGATGTTTTGCCCGAAGAATTCAAGCTACACCGATATGTTGATTATGATTTACAATTCGAAAAGACTTTCATCGAGCCACTTAACTTTATTCTCAATGCGGTTGGGTGGTCAGCCGAAGAACAAGCAACACTAGAAGATTTCTTTGTGTAAAGTATGTACAAAAAATGAAAAATGGAGTATAATAGGCCTATGAGTGAAAATTGGGTAAAAGATATCAATGAAATGCACCAGAAATACGGTGTACATGATTGGTTTGAAAATAATAAAGACAACAAAGATCTTATGAAAAAGTATCTTATGTTTCGTCTTTTGATGTGTAATGAGGAATTACATGAAACAATGCAAGCAATTAATAATGGCGATTCCGAGGAAATCGTTGACGGTCTTATTGACCTTTGTGTTTTTGCTATCGGTACTCTCGACGTTTTTGGTGTGGATGCCAATAAAGCATGGGATGAAATTTATAAAGCAAATATGGCCAAAAAAGCAGGCGTAAAACCTGGTCGACCAAATCGCTTTGGTCTTCCTGATCTATTAAAGCCAGGTGGATGGACACCACCAAATCATGAGGATAATCATGGAGATCTCTCTAACGCTGTTTAAAAGCGTATTTGACAATAAGACACATCGTCGTATGGACTTGGACAATTTTGACCAGTTCAAACAATTGTTATACGATCTCGCTAAAGTGCCTCGTGAATCTAAACAAGAAGCACAACTCATATCTCCTGCCACTTACCAACCCAATACAACTCGAGCTAATGCCAATGTAGTTGATTGGGGTGGTTGGTGTGCCGTTGATGTTGATGACCATAAGTTTGAAGGAGATCTACAAAATGAGTTGGTTACCTTATATAATAAGTTCAGCTTTATTTGCTATAGTACTGCTAGCAGTCGAGAAGATTATCCTAAGTTTAGGCTTGTGTTCCCACTTACGAAAAGAGTTGAAGCAAATAACATCCGAGCTTTCTGGTATGCCCTCAATACCGAACTCGGTTCGATTGGAGATAAACAGACTAAAGATTATTCACGAATGTATTATATCCCTGGCACGTACAAGTCTGCTTTCAACTTTATTTTTGATCATACTGGTGTGGCTATAGATCCAGATGTTTTGATGGCAAAACATCCAGCTCCAATTAAAACAAGTAATAATTTTTTCGATAGATTGCCTGAAGTAATTCAATCTCAAATTATCGAACATCGTAAATCTAAACTTGATAATACAAATTTTAATTGGTCATCATATCGTGATTGTCCATTCTTTCCTAAAAATTTGGAATCTGAATATCGCTTAATAAATAATACTGGTTGGTATCATAAAATGTATCAAATTATGGTTGCTATTGCTGGTAATGCTGTAAAAAATAATTATCCAATCACATGTCAAGAAATTACTACTATGTGTAGAGAACTTGATCAAGAAACCGGTAATTGGTACGAAAACAGACAAATGGAAAAAGAAGCAGATAGAGCTTTAGAATATGTTTATAAAAATTTCTAGGGAGTTAAAATGAAAGATTTAAATTATTATGTGGCTGTAAAAGGCGAACTTGGTCATAACATTGAAGGTGATTTTTTATCTAGAGAAAAACCTGAATGGTTTAAAAAACATCCTACATTGGTTGATGGAACTATCACAAGTCGTACTGATTTCTTGAGAAAAAATTGGGAAAATATAATGAACGGATTATATACTCCTCGTGCACTTTCGAATATAAAAACATCTCGTGCTTGTCCAGCTTTTAATACGCTATTTAAACATTCAGTTGCTATTAAATTTCCTTGTGATATTATGATAGAAACAAGTGATAAAGGTGAATATAATTTTCAATACAAAAATCGATTCACTACTTTAAAAACAATATCACATCATTCAGCCGAACAAATGGGTGGAGATCTTGATAATTATATTGCCTTAAAGTTTGAATTCGATTGTACTATCAATGTTAAAGATACATTTGTTCAATTTGTCGATCCAATTTTTTGGAATGATCAACCATATTTAGTTTCTCCAGGATTAGTTCCTGCTACACATTTGCCTTTAAATGTCATAGTGTTTTTTCCTAAAATAAATGAAAGATATGTTTTAGATTGTGGTACAGTATGTGCAGTAATGTCTTTTTCAAATCCAATTAAAACCCTTGTAGAAAAAGATATGAGTAAACCTATAATGAAAAGATTTTGGGAAATTGATAAACACTTTTTTAAACTTGGAAAATATAACGATGATTAATCAACTTTCTAATTTAGTGACTCGCGATATTGTAGTTACTCAAGACTTTTGTAATTATGCTAATCATCAATACGCTAAAGGATCATATATAGACAGAAAACACTGTGATTATCTTTTACTTGAGTGGTGGTTACTTTATGGTGCTGACAAACCTTTAGTAAAAATGCCAAGTAATTATAAACATGATTTTAAAATTCTTGATCATCTTGTTGATGCTAAAAGATTAGAAAGCATTAACTATAATATAACGCGAAGCAAGTCACGTGATGGTAAAACTGCAGAGCAAAAATTAGAAATGATGAAATCTCGAGCTTCTCAAGGCGAACTTACTCATTTCTTATTTTATAGTACTATCGACACTAAAGAGCTTTTTAAAGTTGGTCAAGTTGTACCACATACATTTTTTGCTTATGAAGAAGCTAATAAAGTTTTACTTAAAATGCAAAAGAGTCAGTATGATGGTTATTATTATAGACCGAAAAAAATGATAAGCCATTGATTTCAAATGAAACAAAAGCATGTACAATGTATTCTGGTTATGGTAGGATAGATATATCAAATGAAGGAGAATACTATGAACGCCGTTAAAACTCTTATCGATCAAACATTTAGCTACTCAATCGAAGACAAAGATTTGAAAGATCTTTATCTTGATGATCTAAAAGCGTTTCAATTTGTTGACGTTCAAATTTCTCTTGGCAATATAGAAAATGCCGTTAATACAATTAATGATATGGATACAGAGCCTCGTGAACAAATAGTATGTGCTATCGCAAAAGATAAAGGCAACGATTGGGTTGTAGAAAATTTAGGTTGGGAAGTTTGTTAATGAAAGACAGTTTAAAGATCCTGCAAAAAGCAGCTGAAATTCAAAATAAAAAAGGTAACGATTACCAAAATCCAAATTCACGTATTCGTCAAGCCATGTATTATCCGCGTGGTTGCGCAACCATTCTTGATATCATGCATGCCAAGATTTTACGTATGCAGTCAGTACTTGAAGCAATGGAAAGTGATCCTGATTACGCACCAAATTTTGAATCGCTCGAAGATTCATGTATAGATATGATTAACTATGCATCCTTCTTTGCAGCCTATATGCAAGGTGGTATGGATGGTCAAGAACCAGGTCGTGATTTTTTGAATAGGCCAATTAATGTCAATACCACACGTAAATCGCAAGCAGAAGAATAAATATATCTTTGACGTAGATGGCACGCTAACTCCAAGCCGTGGACGTATGGATAAAAAATTTGCTGTATGGTTTTCTAAGTTCATCGAAAAGAACGAGGTCTATCTTGTAACTGGCAGTGATAGACCAAAAACTATTGAACAGATTGGTGAATGTATTTACGAATCGTGTAAACGTGTTTATCAATGTGCTGGTGCACAAGTTTTTAGAAAAAACGTTTGTATTAATGAAAGTGATTGGACGGCATCTGATCATCTCATTCGTATTTTGGAATTTGAATTAAGAGAAAATAAATTTCCACTTCGAACAGGTAATCACATTGAACAACGAGTAGGTCTACTTAACTTTAGTATTGTTGGTCGTAATTGTACTCTTGGTGAACGTAAATTATATGTCGAATATGATCAACTAAATCAAGACAGAGATAAAATTGCAAGTAGACTTAGAGAACATTTTAAAGATATTGAATTTAAAGTGGCTGGTGAAACTGGAATTGATATTACTCCGTTAGGTTGTAATAAGGCTCAAATTCTAAAAGACTTCAATCGTTACGATAATATATATTTCTTTGGCGATAAAACACAATTTGGTGGTAATGACGCTGAAATTTATGATGCAGTAAATGAAATGCCATGCGGTAAATCATTTACAGTTATGGATTGGAAAAATACGTGGAATATTCTAAAGACACTATAGGTTTTACATGTAGTACATTTGATTTACTGCATGCTGGGCACGTAGCAATGTTGCGTGAAGCTAAATCAATTTGTGATTATCTCATTGTTGGATTACAGGTGGATCCTTCGATTGATCGCAGATTAAAAAATACACCTGTACAAACTGTTGTTGAGAGACAGGCACAATTAGCAGCAATCAAATATGTCGATGAAGTAGTCGTATATACGACTGAAAATGATTTACTCGACATTCTCAACATGTATCCTATTGATATTCGAATACTCGGTGAAGAATATCGGGATAAAGAATTCACAGGAAAAGACGAATGCAGGAAAAGGGGAATACAACTTTATTTCAACAAGAGGGATCATCGCTTTTCGACGAGCGATTTAAGGATGAGAGTTTCGGAATGCACGAACAAAAAATAGCTATTGTCGGATTAGGATTTGTCGGTGGCGCAGTTGCATATGGATTTAATCATCCTCATGTAACTCAACAACACATTGATCCAAAACTTGGCACTGAAATTATGGACATTGATGATGATACAGATTTTATTTTCGTTTGTGTTCCAACACCAATGGACGATTTTAGTATTGTTCGAGAAGTCATGGAAGAATTACTCTCAAATGATTTTCCAGCAAAAATTATTCTAAAATCTACTGTTCCACCTCATATCGTTGAAGAAATGATGCATCCAGATGTGGTGTATAATCCAGAATTTCTTACTGAAAAATCAGCAGCAGAACAATTTATTAATCCACAATTTCATATTTTAGGTGGCCCAGTTGAAGCTGTAGATGATGTTATAGATTTATATGTGGGTTATAGTTTATGTAATCCTGCATCGTTTTTTACTATGACTATGATTGAAGCTTCTTTAGTTAAATATACTATTAATTCTTTCTTAGCGACTAAAGTAACGTTCTTTAATCAAATGTATGATCTTTGTGCACAATACGATGCTAATCCTTCTGTAGTATTTAATGCTGCTGGAGCTGATAAGAGAATTGGTCATGGTCATACTAAAGTTCCAGGATTTGACAACAAAAGAGGTTTCGGTGGAGCATGTTTCCCGAAAGATACAAAAGCAATTGTTGAAACCGCAGGTCTTGGAGTTCTTTCGATTATTGAAGAAGTCATTAAAGCGAATAATAAGTATAGAGAACAATATGAACGAGATGATCGAGAAAAAGAACAAAATATTGTTTACTTTAAGAAAGATTTGTGATAGAATATAACCATGAAATTAAATAGTGTACATGATATCCGTGAATATTTTATTGGCGAATTGAGCGATGAAGCATTCACCACTGATAAAACAGGCCAAAAAACAATTGAATTGATTGGTGCTTCGTTCATAGCAGATGAACCAAGTATTTTTGGCACAGTTAATGAAGACTATGTTGCTGCTGAAATTGCATGGTATCAGTCGATGTCGACTAATATTTATGATATTCATAAAGAGTCTGGTGCTGATGCTCCAGCTGCATGGAAATATACAGCTAATACTCATGGAGAAATCAATTCTAATTACGGAAAATTGATTTTCGATGATATATATTATAGCCAGTATAATCAAGCACTTGATGAATTACTTGCAAATCCTGATAGTCGTAGAGCTACGATGATTTATAATCGCCCTTCAATTTGGCAAGAGTACAACGAAAATGGTAAAAATGATTTTATTTGTACTAATGCCGTTAGTTACTATATTAGAGATGGTCAAATCAATGCAGTTGTTCAAATGCGATCAAACGATGTCGTATATGGATATAAAAACGATTATGCGTGGCAACAATTTGTGTTATCAAGTTTTGTAGAAAATTATAATAGCCTATATCATGCTCAAGCTTGGGACAGTGATTATAGAAAGGATATGGAAGTAGGTCATATTATTTGGCAAGTACAAAATCTTCATGTCTACGAAAGGCATTTTCACCTTGTTAAATAAATGGGATTATCGTTATTTAGATCTTGCTGAGCATATTGCTACATGGTCTAAAGATCCATCACGCCAAATAGGCGCTGTGGCTATTGGTGATAAAGGTCAAGTATTGGCTCAAGGCTATAATGGATTTCCACGTAAAATACTAGATTCAACAGAAAGGTATACAAATCGAGAAAAGAAATACAAATTTGTAGTTCATGCTGAAATGAACTGCATCTATAATGCTGGTTTCAATGGTGTTTCATTAGATGGATCAACCATGTATGTGACTGGCTTACCAACTTGTTCTAACTGCGCGTTAGGTGTAATTCAAGTTGGAGTAAAAAGAGTCGTGATGCGCGCTGATGTAGATGAGCGGTGGCATGATTCATGGTCGTTAACAAAACAATTATTTCAAGAAGCAGGAGTTAGATATGAACTTATTGCAAAAACTGAGAGAAGCTCACGGTGTCAAGGATAACGAAGACGATGTTTTCGATACAAGAAATCATCGTGAACCATATTATGATTATATGATGAGACGAAGTCGTGAAGAAGATGCTAAATTAAAAGCACAAGAAGAACTTGAAAAGAATAAAGAAATAATTGAACTAAAAGAACGAATCACTAAACTTGAAATTGATATGGCGCATATGCAAGCCGAACAACAAACCATTTTTGGTGATCGTTACTAAAAAAGAACTCTTTGATTATGAACTTATCACCTAATGAATATGATATCTTATATGAAAATACATCAGTAGTAGACCTTAATAAAAAAGGAAAACCTGTTGATAGTTGGATGAAAGATTGGACTCAAGAACAGAGATTCGAAAAGTTCTTTGAGTTTTGTCAT
>Ga0255768_10000073_pt1 | contig 94951 bp, 82 predicted proteins | sample 071ome_33_FD_179983 | JGI IMG/M metagenome (GOLD analysis project Ga0255768, IMG submission 179983) | Coastal salt marsh microbial communities from the Groves Creek Marsh, Skidaway Island, Georgia - 071412AT metaG (version 2) | ecosystem: Environmental > Aquatic > Marine > Intertidal zone >... | reverse complement strand
ATCATGGATGGCGAATTGGATCACCTTCCAGAAGCGGCTTTCAACTTGAAAGGAACTATTGAAGAGGCGATTGAGGCAGGTGAAAAAATGTTAGCTGAAGTTTAAGAGGTATGCAACTACAAATTGTTTCTCCGGAAGCCCAACTTTTTAGTGGGGAAGTTGAAAGCATCACACTGCCAGGGACTTCTGGATCTTTTCAGATTTTAAATAACCATGCACCCATTGTCTCTACATTGGTTGAGGGCCGTGTCAAAATTCAAGGGAACATTACTTTAGACAAAGCCAACAAAGACAAATTCATTCAAGAAGGAGAGTATACCTATCTCGATATACATTCTGGTGCAGTAGAACTGAGTGAAAACAAAGTCATCCTACTCACAGACTAAGAGTTTTTTTTAGAGTTCTCTCAGGGCATCATAAATTAATTCAGTTTCCCAACCTCTGTAGGATAAATAAGAGATTAGTTTCTTTTTTTGTTTCTCAATGGGTAGCCGGGCAACTTCTTTTTTTCTTTTTTCAAACAGTTCCATGAAGGTAGTATGGTAGTCCTCTTCGGATATTTGTTCCATTCCTTTTTTAATGTTGTAGTTTGAGATATTTCTTAGTTTAAGCTCTCTGAGAATACGATTCTTTCCCCATTTTTTTATTCGAAATTTTCCTCTAGCAAAACTTTGAGCAAAACGCATTTCGTTCAGGTAGTTATTTTGTATAAGTGAGGTAATTATAGTGTCTATTGCAGTGGGAATCATCCCTAATTCTCGCAACTTATTGACTACTTCTTGGTGACAACGTTCTTGATACGCACAGTAATGCTCAAGCTTCTGTTGTGCTTCTGCAACCGTTAAAACAGGTTTTTTTTGCATGATTGAAGATAGCTATTTTCACTTATAATATATTTTGGTTAGATAAAATCATAAAAAAACCGCAACTTCTAGAAGTGCGGTTTTTTAATTTTAAGGGCGGAGTCTTCTTCTTTCAGAATTTAAGAAGCGGAACTCCAAATATTGATAAGCATGGCGTGGAACAATACGAATCCACTTTTTGTATTCAAAATACCATTTTAAGCGCTGGGATGGATTCCCGCTTAAAATGTAGGCAGCAACAAAAGGATGAACATGTAAAAAAATCTTTTCCTTTTGGTTGTGCTTGTTCTTAGTAATTTTACTAAGCTCTGTGTTGATTTTGTCAATTAGTACAATAGGAGCTTCAACTTCCCCATTGACGTTGGGATTAGGCTCTTTTGTTTTGATACTCATTTCAGGGCGTACACGTTGACGTGTAATCTGAATCAGTCCAAAACGGCTTGGTGGCAGAATTTTGTGTTTAGTTCTGTCTGTACTCATCTCGTTGACTAGATGTTCGAATAGTTTCTTTCTGTTGGCATTAGAATTTAGGTCAATAAAATCGACCACTATAATGCCTCCCATATCGCGTAAGCGCAATTGTCTTGCAATTTCAGAAGCAGCAATGAGGTTTACTTCCATGGCTGTTTCTTCTTGGCTTTTAGAGCGATTAGATCTGTTACCACTATTTACATCAATAACGTGTAAGGCTTCGGTGTGTTCGATGACCAAATAAGCTCCTTTTTGCATTGATACTGTGGTACCAAATGAGGATTTTATTTGACGTTCAATTCCAAATTTTTCAAAAATAGGAAGATGATTTTCGTAGAGTTTTACAATTGATTTTTTTGTAGGAGCTATTGTTTCAATATAGTCCTGTATTTCAACTTGCATCTCTGCATCATCCACATGAATGCCTGTAAAGTTATCGTCAAAAATGTCACGAAGGATACTCGAAGAGCGGTTGATTTCGCTTAAGACTTTGGTGGGGTATTTATCAATTTGTTTCAATTTTGATGATAAATTTTTCCAACGAGTCAGCAGTTGTTGTATATCTGCATCAAGTGCAGCAACTTTTTGGCCTTCAGCAACCGTACGTATGATTAGTCCAAAACCTTTTGGGCGGATACTCTGTACGAGTTTTTTTAGTCTGTTTTTTTCAGCCCGATCCTCAATCTTTTGTGAAATAGACACTCGATCAGAAAAGGGCATCAACACCATATAACGTCCTGCCAGTGAAATTTCAGAACTCAATCGAGGGCCTTTAGTAGAAATGGGCTCTTTGACAACTTGAACCAAAACGGTTTGTTTTGCTGAAAGAACGTCCCCTATGTTCCCATCTTTTTCTATATCGGCTTCGTAACGAAATTGTTTTAATAGATAATCTTTGTTTTTACCTGTGCTTACCTGTCTAATATATTTAGAAAGAGAAGGGAGTTTAGGGCCGAGATCGTGGTAATGTAAGAACCCGTCTTTTTCGTGTCCTACATCTACGAATGCAGCATTCAACCCTGCAACAGACTTTCTTATTTTAGCAACAAAAATGTCACCAACAGAAAACTTGTTGTCTTCTACTTCCTGGTTGAGCTCAATTAATTTTCCATCCTTGAGCAGTGCAAAATCAACAGCAGAGGAATGCGAACGTATAATTAATTCTTTATTCACTCTGAGATATTTTGTGTTTGCACGAGTAAACTCGTGAAAACGGATTAAACAATATTTTCAGGATTTTCCTGTAGCAGCAATCAATACTATATGCTGCATTTCAATGAACTTTTGGTAAATGTTTTAAGTGTTTTGCCAGACACTATTTTTTCTTGTGGCGATTTGCTCTACGGCGTTTTTTACGCTTGTGCGTCGCTACCTTATGTCTTTTACGTTTTTTACCACTTGGCATAGGCTGTATTTAACGGGTTAATTAAAATTATTTTGAAACGGCCACTTTAGATTTGACCCCTTGTACAAATATCTTTGCTGGTTTAAAGGAAGGAATATTATGCGCAGGAATTTTGATAGCGACATTTTTAGAAATGTTACGCCCTGTTTTTTCTGCACGTGTTTTAATAATAAAGCTTCCAAAACCTCTTAAATATACATTTTCACCTTTTTCTAAAGAAACTTTTACTTCTTTCATAAATTTTTCAACAGTAGCCTGTACATCTGCACGGTCGATACCAAGCTCTTCAGAAATATTAGATACAATGTCTGCTTTTGTCATAATATTTTGTTTAATGCTCTAAATTTAAGGCTTGCAAATATATTAATTTTAAATTATAAATGGCTCTGGGTAAACTTTTTATATTATCATTGTTTCCGTTAAAACCCTCAATTTTAAAGTCAGCTCTTGTTGAATTGGACGAAAAATTTATTGAATTGGTATAAGGAAAATAAGCGAACCTTCCTTTGGAGAACAACAAAAGACCCCTATAAAATTTGGCTCTCTGAAATCATTTTACAACAAACAAGAACTGCCCAAGGAAGTCCTTACTATGAAAAATTTATTACCGCTTTTCCCACAGTTAAAGAGTTGGCCAATGCCCGTGAAGAAGAAGTTTTGAAATTGTGGCAAGGATTGGGATATTATTCTAGAGCACGTAACTTACACACTACCGCTCAGTTTATCTATAAAGAGCACAAGGGTGTTTTTCCAACAAGCTTTGAAGGGCTTTTGTCACTTAAAGGTGTAGGAGACTATACTGCTAGCGCTATTACTTCCATTTGTTACAATCAGCCACAAGCTGTTGTAGATGGAAATGTTTATCGATTCTTATCCCGTTTTTTTGGAATTGACACACCTATTAATAGCAGCGAGGCACATCGTATCTTTAAACGAAAAGCTCAAATGCTTATGGACCGGACTCAACCAGGGACATTTAATCAAGCAATGATGGAGTTTGGTGCTCTACAGTGCACACCAAAACAACCCCTGTGTTCGAGTTGTCCATTTGCAACTAAGTGCATTGCCTTTAATCAAGATAAGGTAACTATCCTGCCCGTGAAAAAGGGAAAAGTAAAAGTGGCAGACCGTTTCTTTAATTACATTATATTGAAAGATCCGAAGGGAAAAGTACTGATGGAGCAACGCTTAGGAAAGGGAATTTGGCAAAATCTATATCAATTCCCACTTGTGGAAACTTCAGAAGTCGTGTGGAATAGTTGTGCTCTTATAAATCAAATTGAGGCATCCAACACTTTGACTGACTACCTTAAAGATGTAAAATTATGGAACGAAACCCCTGTCATACACAAACTGTCCCATCAAAGGTTACACATTCATTTTTGGATTGGGGAATGTCCTAAACCATTGAAAAAAGGACTCAGCATCAAGGAGATAAAAGAACGACCAGTACCTATAGTTCTTCAAAATTTCATTGAGAATTTTTTTAAAATTAATTTGTGATTATTACATTTACTTCACAACTAACTCAAATCATTAAAAACTATGAGCGGAACTTTAAACAAAGTAATGCTAATCGGACACTTAGGAGATGATGTGAAAATGCATCATTTCGAAGGAGGAGGATCAATAGGTCGTTTCCCATTAGCTACCAATGAATCGTACACCAACAAAAGTACTGGTGAGAAAGTAACTAACACTGAATGGCATACTATCGTTGTTCGAAACAAGGCTGCAGAAATTTGCGAAAAGTATTTATCTAAAGGCGATCGCATTTATGTAGAAGGTAGAATTAAAACCAGAAAGTGGACTGCAGAAGATGGGACAGACCGTTATTCAACGGAAGTTAATGTGAATGAATTTACATTTTTATCAACAAAAAAAGACAGTTCACAGGTTGCTTCAAGTCCATCCAGTGTTGAGGAGACTCCTCCAGATACGGACGACTTACCCTTTTAAACTAGAACGCTATTGGATCTTTACCCTTTTCCTACATTAAATATCTTTGTTGTTTTACTTGATGTAAGCTGGATCCAATCGTTATTGGTGTTTCTTTTGCTGTGTTGTTCTGCCCTGATTTCAGGTGCGGAGGTGGCTTTTTTTTCCCTTCAACTTAAATCATTAGAAGACATAGATTTAGAAGAAAAGACACCCTCTGTGCAACGAGTAGTCTCTCTTTTAAAAAAACCCAAACGATTACTTGCCACTATCCTGGTTGCGAATAATTTCATCAATATTGCTATTGTTCTCCTGTTTACAATTCTTAGTAAATCCATTTTTCACGGTATTGAAAATCCCATAGTGTTGTTGGTTATAGAAATTGGAATTGTAACCACATTAATTCTCTTGTTTGGAGAAATTTTACCTAAAGTATATGCCAACAGAAATGCACTGGCTTTTTCAATTCGTTTAGCCCCATTCATACAATTTTTAGATCGATTCGTGTTGTTTTGGATTACACTTCCCATGAGTCGAACGACCCGTTTCCTTGAAAAGCGATTGGGAGACAAAAAAAATCAATTTTCTGTAGATCAGCTTTCCCAAGCCCTTGAATTGACAGACGATGATGAAACTACCTCTGATGAACAGCGAATACTAGAAGGTATTGTCAACTTCGGGAATACAGACACCCGTGAGGTTATGTGTCCTAGGATTGATATGTTTGCCCTATCAGATGAACTGACAATGGAAGAAATAATTCCTATTATTTTGGATCAGGGGTTTTCAAGAATACCCGTTTATGGTGAAAAAAAGGACAACATAAAAGGGATTCTCTATATTAAAGATTTATTACCCCATCTACAAACTCCAAATTATAACTGGCAAGAACTTTTGAAACCACCACTCTATGTTCCAGAAAATAAAAAGCTAGATGATTTATTAAAAGAATTTCAAACGAAAAAAAATCATTTGGCCATAGTTGTTGACGAATATGGAGGGACTTCTGGTTTGATCACTTTAGAGGATGTAATGGAGGAAATTATAGGAGATATTAGTGATGAATTTGATGAAGTAGACCTAAACTATTCTAAACTTGACGATCATACCTTTGTTTTTGAAGCAAAAATCAGTCTCAAAGATTTTTTCAGAGTAATAGACCGCGAGGGGACAACAGCTTTTGACACCATAAAAGGAGACGCAGAAACCTTGGCAGGGCTGCTGCTGGAAATCACTAAAAAATTTCCAAAGAGAGGGCAAAAAATCAACTTTAAAGCCTATCGTTTTACGGTAGAGGAATTAGATCATTTGCGCATAAAGCAGGTAAAAGTAGTCTTGCCAAAAAAACCTGTGAATCATGTTTTATAAATGCATATTGGTTGTTCTTTGGCTTTTTTTTAGTTGTAGTAGTGATGTTCAACCCAAACCCAATGCGTATCTGCGTTTAGATTATCCTACTCCGGAATATAAAAAACTCAGTCTAAAGGCTCCTTTTTCATTTGAGTACAATTCATACGCTGAGGTAAAGGAGATCGATCAAAGGACTCCCAAGCTGGTCTACCCAGAGATGAAAGCAACTTTGTATCTTACCTATAATTCAATTGATCAAAATCTAGACTCTTTACTTAACGACGCATACCAATTGCCTTACAAACACCTTTCCAAGGCAGAGTCTATACCAGAAAGACTATTTATCAACAAACAGCATAAAGTATATGGTACTTTGTTTACCGTTGTAGGAAATGCTGCCTCCCAATATCAGTTTTTTTTGACAGACAGCCTTCATCATTTTTTAGTTGGATCCCTCTATTTTTATGCAAAACCCAATTATGATTCTATATTTCCGGCGGTAGATTATTTACAAAAAGACATCACTCACCTCATGGAAACTATGGAATGGCGTTGATTGTAATGGATGGATAATTAATTAGAGGTGTTGTCATTGGAGTGTGTTTAAAAAACTGCATTTTTGTAATTCGATGAATCTTTCAATCAAAAAATGGAGTTATTTAATCCTGCTTTCTTTAATATGGGGGAGTTCTTATATACTTATTAAAAAAGGATTAATAGGGCTTACTCCTTTGCAGTTAGGCTCTGTAAGAATACTTATGACAACAGTTATTCTTCTACTTTATGGGTGGAGAGAGCTTAAGGCAATATCAAGATCTGCATGGAAATGGATCGTTTTTACCGGTTATTTTGGAACTTTTTTCCCCAGTTATTTGTTTGCCTTTGCTGAAACAGTAATTGATTCATCTGTCGCAGCAGTATTGAACGGAATGACTCCCTTATTTACGCTTCTCATAGGAATCACTTTTTTTAACACCTCTTTCAAATGGTCTAAAATAGTGGGAGTACTTATTGGATTTGGAGGAACATTAATCTTAGTTTCCAATGAGTTTACCATACAAACGGGAACTAAAAGTTGGTATGCTTTTTTGGTTGTTTTTGCAGCGTGTTGTTATGCCATTAATGTGAATGTAATTAAATACAAATTAAAGGGGGTTTCTGCCCTTGGGATTGCATTAGGGAATTTTTTAGCAATAGTACCCCCTGCACTAGTCATCTTAACATTTTCAGATTTTCCTTGGGCAGCAGCTATAGAAGGGACTAAAGTCACTACCTCATTGGGGTATATTTTTATTTTAGCTTTTTTAGGGACTGCAGTAGCTAAAGTGATGTTTAATGAGTTGGTCGCAATCTCATCTCCAGTATTTTCTATTTCAATAACCTACCTGCTCCCCATAGTTGCCATTTGTTGGGGGACATTGGATGGAGAGGTTTTTACTCCACTCCAATGGATAGGCTGTACCTTCATACTTATAGGAGTTTATTTAGTTACTGACAAAAACAACTTGAAAAACAGAAACAGAGTTTAATGGTTTTTATACATTTGAGAAAATAATCGGATTTATGAAAACCTTTTACACTCTAATAATAGCTTTCGTTTGTACGTTAAGTTTTGCACAAAAAAAATACGACCGTATTTTAAAAAGTATTGAAGATAGTCAGTCGAATTACGAATCCATAGCCCAAGAGATTTGGTCCTATGCCGAAATGGGTTATCAAGAAGAGCGCAGTAGTGCCTTACTGCAAAAAACCCTTTCTGAGGAAGGATTTTCTATTACAGCTGGTGTAGCGGAGATTCCTACAGCCTTTGTAGCAACTTACGGTACAGGAGGTCCAGTGATAGCAATTTTGGGAGAGTACGATGCACTTCCAGGACTGTCTCAGCAAGCAGTACCATATAAGTTGAGTAATAACGGAAAGGCGGGTCATGCTTGTGGGCATCACTTGTTTGGAACGGCATCAGCGGCGGCAGCTATTGCCATAAAAAACTATATTCAAAGTAAAAATATTCCAGGTACAGTTAAGTATTATGGCTGTCCTGCCGAGGAAGGAGGTTCTGGAAAAGTATATATGACTCGTGCAGGACTATTTGATGATGTTGATGTGGCTTTGCATTGGCATGCTGATAGTAAAAACTCTGCCAGTGTACGTCCTGCTTTAGCTAATAAATCTGCAAAATTTCGTTTTTATGGGGTTTCTGCACATGCTGCAGGTGCTCCTGAAAAAGGACGTTCTGCGTTAGACGGAGTTGAAGCGATGAACAATATGGTCAATATGCTTCGAGAGCATACTACTGAAAGCACTAGAATTCACTACGTAATTACCCAAGGGGGGAATGCTCCAAACGTAGTTCCTGATTTTGCTGAGGTATACTATTATGCAAGACATCTGACCAGAGATGAGGTTGTCCGTGTTTTTGATCGAATTGTTGATGCTGCAAAAGGAGCTGCAATAGGAACTGGTACAAGAATGGAATACGAAATGATTGGGGGGACACATGAGCTTTTACATATAGAAAGCCTTCAAAAAAAGATGCATAGAAACTTAGAAACTATTGGAGGGTACACTTATACGGAAGAAGAGAAAGCTTTTGCTGAAAAAATTGCAGAAAGCTTAGGTACACCTCTAGACACAAAATTTGTTGAAGGTGTAGCACCCTATACTTCTGAAGGAAAAGCCGGAGGATCAACAGATGTGGGTGATGTCAGTTTTGCAGTGCCTACTGTAGGTCTTAGAGCAGCAACCTGGGTTCCAGGTACACCAGCACACAGTTGGCAGGCGGTAGCAGCAGGGGGGACTTCCATCGGAACAAAAGGGATGATGGTCGCAGCAAAAACTCTGGCACTTACAGGGATGCAGCTATTGGAAGATCCCAAAGCTGTTGATGAAGCTAAAAAAGAATTTATGAAAAAAAGAGGGGCTGATTTTAACTATACTCCTATGCTTGGAGACCGAAAACCTGCTTTAAACTATAGAAACTAATACCCTGATGAAAAAAATATTTCTTTTTGTAACCCTTTTTTATACTGCTCTAGCTAGCTCTCAAGTATACCATTTTAAAAGTGAGCAAAACGGCAAAAGCATTATCCATAGGTTGATGCTGGACGAAAATTATTTGGTAGAAACCCAATTCAGTAGTCAACCAGCTGAATTTATCTTAACTCGTGGAGGGTTTTACAGCGAAAAAGAAGGAGTATTCGAAGTTGAGTTAGAATTTAATTCCAACTATGAATCCGATGGGCAAAAACAACTTAAAATCAGTAAAGATTCTACCTGGGAAGAAGTCTCGAAAGAACGATTGGATTTAAACGGAAAATGGCTGATGGCAGGAAGAATGACCGACGAAGGAGAGCGTAGAAGAGACACAACGGGACCCAGAAAAACCATGAAGTTTTTGAATAATGGTTACTTTCAATGGATTGCTTTCAATACTGAAAGTTTTCAGTTTTTTGGATCGGGAGGGGGTTTTTATACCACCGATCAAGGAAATTATACTGAACACATTGAGTTTTTCTCGCGAGACAACAAAAGCGTAGGTCGTGTTTTACCTTTTCAGTACAGTTTGAAAGGTACAGATTGGCATCATCAAGGGAAAAGCAGTAAAGGAGTGCCCATGCATGAGATTTGGGCCAAAAGAGACCGTTAATTTTAACTATAATCAAAATAAATGGAATCTTTAGGGATTCCATATTAAAGAAGTATGATCTCAAGTGAAGAACTTATCGCTCTTTTAACACTAGAAAGAAAAGACGACCATCATTTTGTGGGTAAAAACTATCAAACTGCATGGGGTCGTGTTTTTGGTGGACAAGTGTTGGGTCAATCACTTCACGCAGCCTATCAGACCGTTCCTCAAGATCGTATAGCACATTCTATGCACGGCTATTTTATACTAGGAGGGGATATCAATATACCTATTGACTATCATGTTGATACCATTCGGGATGGAAGAAGCTTTACCACTAGACGTGTTGTGGCGTTTCAAAACGATAAAGCTATTTTTAATATGGCGGCTTCTTTTCATATTAAGGAAGAGGGAGAAAGTCATCAAATTCCAATGCCCAATGTTTTGACTCCAGATTTATTGCTAACAGATATTCAACAAGCAGAGGGTTTACAACACAAAGACCCTGAACGTTTTCAAAGATTGATGAAAGCACACCCTCAAATTTTTGAATTCAAGCCTGTAGACAAAGCTATTTACCTACAAACACAAAATTCACCTCCCCTAGCTCATATTTGGTTTAGAATAAAGGACAAAATTAAAAACTCTCTTGCTTTGCACCATCAAATTCTAGCTTTTGCATCGGATTATAGTTTATTGCTCTCAGCCACTTTGCCTCATAGAGAAAAGCTCATGCACGCAAAGATGTACTATGCGAGTTTGGATCATGCACTTTGGTTTCACAGAGACTTTAAAATAGACGATTGGTTGCTCTATGCAATAGAAAGTCCGAGTGCTTCCAACGCTCGAGGGTTCTCAAGAGGGAGTATTTTTGATAAAAAAGGAACAATGGTAGCTTCTGTCACCCAAGAAGGACTAATGCGGAAATACAAATAAAGATGAAACCTAGGAAGACTTATTTTACTTTACTGTTGCTCGTTACTATCTTTCAATCGATGTACTCCCAAGAATACAATAAAGTCAATGGGGTATGGAATGCAGCTTTTTTAGACTTTCCACTTTCAAACAAAATGAGTTTGAGAACGGAATTACATCTTCGCACGATTTCTTATTTTAAAGTTTGGAACCAACAAATTTTTAGACCACAACTGTCCTATACGCCATCAAAAAATGTTTCTTGGCGTGCGGGATATTCATATTTAAAAAACTACGACCAAGATACAACTGCAGATCCCCGAATCCGCAACGAACACAATATTTGGGAACAGGTTCAGTTTACTTTACCCTTAAAGAAAGCCTCTTTCAGTACTTGGATTCGATTGGAACACCGTTTTCAGGAAGTTTTACCTTTACAACAGAACAAAAGTCTTCGCGAGTTCGATTTTTCTAGTAGGATTCGTTTTCGCCTCACCTATCTAAAGCGCTTATCACAAGAACAAGCTAAGATCCCTTTAAACTTAGTGGTCTACAATGAAATTTTCACCCTTATGAACCCAAGAGGGATTCCTTTTAAATTTAATCAAAACTGGACTTTTTTAGGATTTCGAGCTAAATTGAGTAAGCAAATCACCTTAAATACAGGTTTTCAAAAAAACACCATTTCTAAATCCACAACGACCTATTTGAAGAATAGATTATGGAATACCATATTGTTTTATAGGTTTTAAAAAGTATCTTTAATTCACTATAAACATTCAATCGTATCATTATGAAAAGCATTTTACTTAAAGCCTCGAATTTGATTTTTTTCTTATTGTCGGGGAGTAGTTTATTTGGGCAAACCCCATTTTTCAAAGCTTCTGAAGGGTTGCAATGGGTAAGTACCGACCTACACATACATACTGTTTTTTCTGATGGGGCTGTTTGGCCTAGTATTCGCGTGGAAGAGGCGAGAAGGGAAGGATTGGATTTAATAGCGATGACAGAACATCTGGAATATCAGCCCCATGCAGAGGACATTCCTCATCCAGATCGTAACCGATCTTTTGTTATCGCTAGCGAAATGTTACAAGAAGGCGAGAATTTACAAGTTATCAACGGTTCAGAAATTACACGGGAGATGCCTCCTGGACATATCAATGCTGTTTTTGTAAAAGACGCCAATGCATTGTTACACAAGGATTCTCTATCTGGAATTAAAGCAGCCAACCAACAAAAGGCCTTTGTCTTTTGGAACCACCCAAACTGGGATGCTCATCGCGAAGATGGTATAGCACGTTTGGAGCCATTTCATACTTTCTTGATTGAAAATAAGCTTCTCCATGGAATTGAAGTAGTTAATGAAACGACCTTTTCTGAGGAAGCACTGCAAATTGCTTTGGACAATGAGCTTACAATTTTAGGGACCTCAGACATACACGGATTAACAGATTGGGCACACCGCATTTCTCAAGGAGGGCATCGTCCTATGACTTTTGTGCAGGTTGAAAACAGAACACCCGAGGCACTTAAAAAAGCACTCTTTGAAGGGAAAACCGTGGTGTGGTACGAAGACCTACTGATTGGGAAAGAAATGCATCTCAAAGAATTGATTGAACAAAATCTTGTTTTTGGGTCACCCCACTATGCTGAAGATAAATCAATCATGCAAATAGAAGTTACAAACAGGAGTGCCGTGCCTCTGCAATTAGAATACACAGGTGTGTATTCTTTTCATCAAAGAGCCTCCATCTTCACGGTTCCTGCTGATAGCACTGAAAAACTTTTAGTAAAAACGAAAACAAAAAAGACGTCAATAGTACTGCCATTTCGAATTTTAAATACGGTTATTGCACCCAAACAGTCTCTGGAGCACAGATTTAAAGTACAATAAAAAAGATTTTTTAATTTTAGTAAGAACAAAGAGATCATGATAAAAGACAGTAATTGGCGGCCTTTACCAGAATTTTTAACTATTCGTCAAAGTAAGATAGAAGGTTTGGGTTTGTTTACTCTCGAAGACCTTCCTGCGGGGACTGACTTAGGGATGACCCATATATTTGACAAGCGATTTCATGATCAATACATTCGATTGCCTTTAGGTGCATTCATCAACCATCATGAAATTCCCAATAGTGAGGCTGTTTTTTCAGAGGAGGACCCAGAAATCGGTTCCCTAAAACACATTAGAATCGTGACCTTAAAACCAATTCGTGAAGGCGAGGAAATAACGGTTAAATACATCATCAATAAACTTGAAAACCCGAATTGGGAATTGGAGTATGAAGTTACTCAGTAAATACCATTCCCTGAGTTTATTGCCTTTGACTGGATTTAAAAAGTGTTCAAAAATTTTGAATTTGGAGAATTAATTAAGCTTTTCTATTATTTACATAGGCGTTCGCTTGTCTAGTAGGAAGAATAACCAAATCGGCAATCGTCACTTTTTCTGGAACCTCTGCCATATAGCGAATAGCGTCTGCTACTTCTTCTGCAGTTAGCGCTTCTATACCCTCATATACTTTTTTAGCCCTGTCTTGGTCTCCCTTAAAACGCACTTCTGAGAATTCAGTTTCTACAAGTCCCGGATGTATAGCTCCCACACGAATTCCAAGTGGGTTGAGGTCAATGCGTAATCCTCTGGTAAAAAAATCAACTGCTGCCTTACTACTGCAGTATACACTTCCATTGGGATAAACCTCTTTTCCTGCGATGGACCCTAGATTGATAATTTGACCTTTTTTTGCAGCAATCATCTGGGGTAGGACCGCTTTGGTAACATACATTAGCCCTTTTACATTCCCATCTATCATTGCTTCCCAATCTTCGATACTTGCTGTTTGTACAGGGTCTAATCCGTGCGCATTTCCTGCATTGTTTATCAAAACATCGATTTTTTTCCAATCGGGAGGGAGGCTTTCCATGGCTTCAAAGACTGCAACTTTATCTCGCACATCAAAAGCGAGTAATTGTGTGTTTGTACCGACATCTTTAGCTAAAGCCTCTAATTTTTCTGTTCTTCTCCCACAAAGAATCAAACGTGCTCCTGCTTTGGCAAAGGTTTGGGCTGTAGCCCATCCAATTCCACTAGTAGCACCGGTTATTAATACTATTTTATTTTTCATTTTTTACGGTAAAGGTTTACCCATACTGGCTTCTAGAAGTAAAAACCAATCGGTGATTTCTAAAGTTATTTTCATTGATTCTACCGCTTTTTTGAGTCTTGAAGCGGAGGTAGTGCCTACGACAGGATAAATATTGGAAGGGTGGTACATCAACCAGGCCAAAAGAAGTTGGTCTTCAGCACAACTGTACTTTTCACAAAGAGGAATCAGGACTTTTTTAATTCTTTTTTGTTGGTCTGAGTTTTTTTTGAAGAAAACCCCTAGAGGACTCCAGGCCATAGCTCCTATGCCTTGTACTTTCATATAGTCTAATGTACCATCAAAAAGAGGTTGCTCGTGTGTTAAAGAACACTCAACTTGATTCCAAGCAATGGGTTCAACACCCTTAAACATTTCCATTTGAGAAGTTGTGAAATTGGAAACACCCAGTTGGATCACTTTGCCTTCTTCTTTTAGTTTTTGAAATTCCTCTGCTATAGGTTCCGCTTCCATAAGGGGGCTTGGACGGTGTAGTAAAAGCAGATCGATATAGTCAGTATGAAGGTTACGAAGCGAATTTTCCACACTCATACGGAGGTGTTTTTTGCTGTAATCATAATGTTTCACAGGAAGAGGCCTTGCCTCACAGGGCATTTGGATACCACATTTTGTAATGAATTGAATTTGCTCACGTTTTAGTGTACTTTTTATAAAAGCATTTCCAAAATCTCTCTCTGTAGTGTAGCCTCCATAAATATCTGCATGATCAAAGGTGGTAATCCCTAATTCATAGGCTTGACCCATAAGATTACTCATTTGCTCGCTGGTGTATTGGCTTCCCCATGAACCCCAAGTCATGGTGCCTGAAATTATTCGAGAAAAGGGTTTTATCTCCATTTCAATTGATTAATTTTATGTTCTAAATTAGGAACATTTGGGAGATCGCTACAGTAAGAATCCTTTAACTTTTAACCAATTGTTAACAACTAAATGGCAATATATTTTTCAAATTTGCTGTCCAAAAAATTGTAGAAAATTTAAATGAAAAACAATACGATTCAAACAGCCGACATCAAGGCGATTAATGATAAAATAGAAAAAGAAAGTGCTTTTGTGGACTTGCTCACCATGGAGATGAACAAAGTGATTGTGGGTCAAAAGCACATGATAGAAAGACTGCTCATTGGTTTACTAGGTAAAGGTCATATCTTATTGGAAGGGGTTCCAGGGCTGGCAAAAACTTTAGCCATCAATACTTTAAGTCAGGCTGTGAAAGGGAGTTTTAGTCGGATACAGTTTACTCCTGATTTACTTCCTGCAGACGTTGTAGGTACTATGATTTATAACATTAAAGAAAATGATTTTTCAATCAAAAAAGGACCCATATTTGCCAATTTTGTTCTAGCAGATGAAATCAACAGAGCTCCAGCAAAAGTTCAATCCGCTTTGCTTGAAGCCATGCAGGAAAAACAAGTAACTATTGGAGACAGTACCTTCAAACTTCAGGCTCCTTTTCTAGTTATGGCAACTCAAAACCCTGTAGAACAAGAAGGAACATACCCCCTCCCAGAAGCACAGGTAGATCGATTTATGCTCAAAGCTGTCATTGATTATCCCAAGTTAGAGGAAGAACAACACATCGTTAGAAACAATCTATCTAGTGTGGTTGCTGCTGTAAAACCTGTGGTTACTACCAAACAAATACTAAGTGCTCAAGATACCGTTAGGGAGGTGTATATGGATGAAAAAATCGAAAACTATATTTTGAATTTAGTTTTTGCTACCCGCTATCCTGAAAATTATAAATTGGATGCGATAAAGCCATTGATTAGTTTTGGTGCCTCTCCAAGGGGAAGTATTAACCTAGCTACAGCAGCCAAATGCCATGCCTTTTTAAAGCACAGAGGCTATGTAATCCCAGAAGATGTTCGCGCTGTAATTTATGATGTGTTGAGACATCGTATAGGGCTAACTTATGAGGCCGAGGCAGAAAACATCACCTCTGAGGATCTGATCACAAAGATCATAAATGAAGTAGAGGTTCCTTAAGGATAAAAGGGCAAATTTTTTAGAATCCACTACAGGACGCAATGGACACAAAAGCGCTACTGAAAAAAGTTCGTAAGATTGAAATTAAAACCCGTCGCCTGAGCGATCACGTTTTTGGTGGTGAGTATCACTCTACCTTTAAGGGAAGGGGAATGACTTTTAGCGAAGTTCGTCAATATCAATTTGGTGACGATGTGCGTTCTATTGATTGGAATGTTACTGCCCGTTACAATGAGCCTTTTGTAAAGGTTTTTGAAGAAGAACGCGAACTGACTTTAATGTTGGTAGTGGATGTAAGTGGCTCGGAGGCTTTTGGAACTCAAATACAATTTAAACGAGATTTAATAACAGAAATAGCTGCTACCCTGGCTTTCTCGGCTCTTCAAAATAATGATAAAGTAGGGTTGATCTTGTTTTCAGATCAAGTTGAACTTTTTATACCCCCTAAAAAAGGAAGGTCCCACATTTTAAGAATCATCAGAGAGCTACTAGAATTCGAACCAGAAAGTAAAAAAACAAGTATCAGTACTGCATTAGAATTTCTTTCAGGGGTTCTTAAAAAGAAGGCAATTGTTTTTGTCTTATCCGATTTTATGGACAAAAACTATGAGAAAACCTTACGAATTTCTGCAAAAAAACATGACCTAACGGGTATCCGAGTTTTTGATCCTGTGGAAACAAAACTACCTAATCTAGGCATTGTCCCCTTACGAGATGCAGAGACAGGTATGGTGCGTTGGATCAGTACTTTTTCTAAAAAGGTTAGACTGAATTATGAAAAAAAATACAGAGAACAGGTTGTAGCTTTTGAAGAATTGTTCAGTAAAAATGGTGCAGGTCACATAAGCTGTAGTGTTGAGGAAAGTTATGTAAAAAAACTTTTAGGTTATTTCAAAGCAAGGGTATAAGAAATGAAGAAAGGACTCCTTTATTTTTGTTTTTTTAGTTTTTTCTTGACTTGGTCTCAAAGTCAGGGTGAGCTTACTGTTGCAGTCGATTCTACAGCTGTAAAAATAGGAGAACAAATCGATTATATATTGCAAATTAAGGCAGACAGTACTGCACAAGTTGTTTTTCCAGAGGAACCTCTATTTGCTCCATTTGAATTGCTAGAATCCAGTCCGATTGACACTATACGTTATCAGTCTCACTATCTGTACACTAAGAAATACGCTTTAATTCAATTCGACTCTGGAGATTATTTTATTCCCCAACAGCAGGTCATTGTTGACGGATTCTCTAAGATTGCAGACTTGATTCCCATTCGAGTAAATACTGTCGAGGTCGATACCACCAAGCAAAAACTCTATGAAATTAAGCCCTTGCAGGAAGTCGATCGAAATTACGAAGAATTAATAGCACAGATTTTGTGGGTAGTTGTTTTTCTACTGGCTTTAGTGGGTGTGTTTTACACCTACCTCTTTCAGAAAAGAAAGAAAGAATTACGAAATAGAGAATTGCCTCCTTTTGATCGAGCATTAGAAGCCTTAAAGGAGCTGGAAAAAGAATATCCAAGCGAGCAAGAAGAATACAAAAACTACTACTCTAGGCTCACCGATGTAGTACGCCGCTATCTCGAAGAAGAAGCTAAAATTGACGCTTTGGAAAGCACTTCGGATGAACTTCTAACCAAGCTAGAGCTTAGAAAAAATGCAGGAACTTTAGACCTGGACCAGAAAACACTCAACAGTCTAAGGAAAGTACTGCAAAATGCAGACCTTGTTAAATTTGCAAAATCACTCCCCGAGCAACAGATTGCTACTGCAGACCGTACCGTAGTTGAACAGGTAGTAAAAGAGACTAAAGAGGCACTTCCAGAACCTACAGAAGATGAGTTACGCGAGCAAGAGGCCTACCAAGAATATTTGGCTAAAAAAAGAAGAAAAGAGCAGGTGATATGGGGGCTAACAGGGATAGGAATTTTAAGTGTTTTGGCTTTAGTGGTAAGTATGCTCATTTACGGTTATTACCCTGTTCGTGATACCATATTGAGGTATCCTACAAAAGAACTTTACAGCGGGACTTGGGTCAATAGTCAATACGGAACACCTCCTTTAAAAATTGAAACACCTGAAGTTTTAGAGCGAATGATTCGCGAAGAAAAAACAATACAGCAATTCAGTTTAGGCACTTTTGACAGTCCTTTTTATATTGATTTACTCTTTGATTTTCCCAAACAAAAACCCCAGCAAGAGCAGTCTTCAGATCCTCAGCAAGCGGATTTAGAAAAAGGTCAAGCCTTGGTCTCCTCAATAATTTCAAATTTTGAATCTAAAGGGGCAGTCAATATTTTGATGAAAAACGATGCTATAGAGCTTCCTTCTGGGGTGCCTGTAGCAAAAGTCTATGGGACTTTGGATTATCCTAAGCAAGGAGCTTCTAACCCTGTACGATGTTCATTTAATGCATTGCTATTTACCTTTGAAGAGGGAACTATTATTTTGACAATGATGTACGAAAAGGACGACCGTTATGCAGCACAAATAGAACAAAGAATTATTAACAGTTTAGAACTGATAAAAGAACTTTAATCCATGTTTGAAGGTATCTACTTTGCGAATCCTAATTTCCTCTGGCTGCTCTTGTTGCTACCGGTGGCTTTTGTAGGACACCTTTTCACTTGGAAAAAAAAGCAGTCAGTTTTAAAGATTTCAAGTCTTTCTGGTTTTCAGGGATTTTCATCATTATGGTCTAAGGTCTATCCTTTTTTGTTTGGTTTACGACTCATAGCGATGGGATTACTTGTTTTGGCTATAGCAAGACCTCAAACGGTTGATGTCTCAACACGCACCAAAACAAATAAAGGAATAGACATCGTAATGGCCATAGATGTTTCTTCCAGCATGTTGGCTCAAGATTTAAAACCCGACAGACTCACAGCCCTTAAGCGAGTTGCAGAAGAATTTGTAGCTGATCGTTTATCAGATCGGATTGGTTTGGTCGTATACGCAGGGGAGAGTTATACCAAAACACCAATAACCAGTGACAAAGGAATTGTTAAAGCTGCTTTGAGAGCAATTTCTTTTGAAGGTTTGATAGAAGACGGAACAGCAATTGGTATGGGATTAGCAACCGCTGTCAATCGACTCAAAGACAGCAAAGCCAAAAGTAAGATTATCATCCTTCTAACCGATGGGGTAAATAATTCTGGTTTTATTGATCCTAAAATTGCAACGGAATTGGCAGTTGAGTTCGGTATCAAAACCTATACCATTGGCTTAGGAAGCAATGGAACGGCACTAGCCCCTGTAGGTATTTTGCCCAATGGAGAATTTAAGTATGGATTGACTAAAGTAGAAATTGATGAGGCACTCTTAAAAGAAATCGCTCAAAAAACGGGAGGGCTTTACTTTAGAGCAACAGACAATAAAAAACTAGAAGAAATCTACGCAGAAATAAATAAACTAGAAAAAACTGAAATTGAGGAATTTAAGTACTACAATTATGAAGAAAAGTATCGTATACTAGTTTTACTTGCTTTTGGTTTTTTGGTTTTGGAATGGATTGCAAGAAATTCGCTATTTAAAAGTTTTATTTAAATGTATCAAATAGACGCATACGAATACAGTTATCTTTTGGTCACCCTACCTATAATGTGGTTGATCTATTACTTTTATTTGCGATGGAAAAGAAAGACACAAACGAACTTTGCAAGACCTGAACTGTTAGATTCTTTAAGCCCTAACCGTTCAAAATTTAAACCAACCTTAAAGGTTATTTTGCTCAGCCTGGTATTTGTTTCTTTAATAGTGGCGCTAATGAATCCTAAAATAGGAACCCAGTTGGAAACAGTCAAAAGAGAGGGAGTGGATATTGTTTTTGCAATTGATGTGTCTAAAAGTATGTTGGCGGAAGACATTGCTCCAAATCGAATTGAAAAATCAAAACGATTGGTTTCAGCCATCATCAATCAGCTAGCCAGTGATCGTATTGGAATCATTGCCTATGCTGCACAAGCGGTTCCTCAATTGCCGATTACAACAGATTATAGTGCTGCTAAAATGTTTCTCCAAGCACTCAATACTGATATGCTTTCCTCACAAGGAACTGCTTTGGACAGTGCGATAGACTTATCTGGTACTTTTTTTGATGATCAAGATCAAACCAATCGAGTAATCTTTTTAATCTCTGATGGCGAAGACCATTCACAGGAGGCTTCAAATGCAGCTGCCAGAGCTGCTGAACTAGGAATCAAAATTTTCACCTTTGGCGTTGGTACAGAAAACGGAGCCCCAATCCCTTTAAAAAGAAACGGTATAGTAGAGTCTTATAAAAAAGATTTAGAAGGAGAAGTTGTGATTACAAAACGAAATCAGCAAGTATTAGAAGCCATTGCAGCAGCAACAGATGGTGCTTATCAGAATGGAAACGACACCCAGCAAGTTTTGGATTTCGTAAATGAACAGCTTAAAGCGATGGACAAAAAAGAGTTTGAAGCCAAAAAATTTGTAAGTTACAAGGACCGTTTTCAAGATTTTCTTATTATCGGTCTGGCACTCTTATTTTTCGACCTGTTTTTGTTTGAAACCAAAACAAAATGGGTTCAAAAACTCAATTTATTCAATGAAAATGAAAGCTAAAATTAATTTCTTTTTTATCCTGATTGGAATTTTTATGGGATGGTCTCAAAATGGAGCGGTAACCAATCACATCTATGAAGGAAACGAAAAAGCGGAAAGCCAAGCCTTTATTCAAGCTGAAAAATCGTACAGAAAGGCACTTTCATTAGCGCCGGAACAAGCGGCAGCATTATACAACCTAGGCACGACTCATTTTCTTGACAAGCAATACGACGAGGCTTCGCAGCGGTTCTTTCAAACACAAAAATTTGCCGCATCAAAGGAAGAAAAACATAGAGCTTTTCACAATATGGGAAATGTGTACATGCAACAAAAAGAATATCAAAAGGCAGTTGAAGCCTACAAAAACGCTCTTAGAAATAATCCTTCAGACGAAGAAACGCGATACAACTATGCTTTAGCAAAGTCCCTTTTAGAAAAGGAAGAACCTCCTCAAGAACAGGAACAAGATGATCAAAAAGATCAAAAAGATCAAAAAGAACAAGAGGACCAACAGGAAAAAGAACAAGACAAAGAGCAGCAGGGAGACCAAGAAAACAAGGATGAGCAAGATCCAGAAAAAGAGGGGGACGAAGGAGATGAATCTAAAGAAGACGGGGATCCTAAAAACGAGGGAGATCAAAATAAAGAGCAAAAACAAACCCCTAACGACTCCCAGCCCCAAGACAAAAAACAAGCTCCTCAAAAAGGGCAACTTTCTCCTGAACAGGTTCAAAGCTTGTTAGAGGCGATGAACAATCAAGAAAAGAAAGTACAAGATAAAGTCAACGCAAAAAAAGTGAAAGGAGTTCCCGTAAGAGGGAAAAAAGATTGGTGATATGATGTTGCGGTTTACAATTCGTTTTATATTGTTTTTCCTGCTTCTAGGAAGTACTGTTTTAGAAGCCCAAATTCGCTTCGATGCGAAAGTGAGTAAAAAACGATTAGGCTTAAATGAACGTTTGAGAGTCGACTTTGAAATGAATGAAAATGGGGATAATTTTGACCCTCCACCGTTTACAGATTTTCAAGTTGTCAGCGGTCCACAGCAAGCAGTTAGTCGTTCATGGGTAAACGGAGTGCAAAGCTTTTCCAAAACCTATACTTATTTTTTAACTCCAAAAAGGAAAGGGAGTGTTACTATAGGTCAGGCAGAAGTAACCATCAAAGGGGAAGTCTATAAAACAACCCCCCTAGAAATAGAAGTAACCAACGCCGTAGAAAAACCAAATGATCCAAATAATGTGGAGGGTCTTATAGACGGTAATATTCATTTAGTTGCAGAAGTTTCCAATACAAACCCGTATTTAAATGAGGGAATCACAGTTATCTACAAACTCTACTTCAGAAATCCAATTTCAGTTTCTGACGTTTCAGAGCTAGAAGCTCCTTCTTACGGAGACTTTTGGAGTCACTTGATTAAAATTGGAAGAGCTGAAATCAATATGAGGGGCTCTTATAAGGGGGAGCCTTATAACGAAGTTATTTGGCGTAAAGTAGTACTCTACCCCCAAAAAACGGGTCAGCTGAAACTGGAACCTCTAACTTTAAATTTGAGTTTAAGTGTTCCCAGTAACCGAAGAGATCTCTTCGGAAGAAGAATACTCACCCAAAGCCAAAAAACACTTACCACTGGTCAAAGAACCATTAGAGTTAAAGAACTTCCTCAACGGAACAAGCCGGAAAGCTTTACTGGCGCCGTCGGGCAGTTTGATTTTGATGTAATTTTGGACAAAGATGCACTCAAAGCATCTGAGTCCTTCCAGGCAAAAGTTAAAGTCAAAGGAAAAGGAAACCTCAAGTTGTTTAACCTGCCCAACATCAATTTCCCTAACACCCTAGAAGTGTATGAGCCTGAGCACGATGAGCAAGTTAAAATAAACATCTCTGGTATGGAAGGAACTATAGAAGACAACTACACTATAGTCCCTCAGTTTCAAGGGAAATATCCTATTCCATCTGTAGAGTTTTCCTATTTTGATCCGCTTTCTTCTACTTATAAAACCTTGAATTCACAAGATTTAATCGTAGATGTTTTTGACGGTCCAACCGCATCGGTATCAAGAAATAACGCCCAAACTTTGAATCGAAATCAGTTATTGACAGCTAGTGAAGATGCTTTTAGATTCATCAATTTAGACACGAAATTGACTTTAATAAACCAAAGGGGTTTTTGGATGAGTCGTCTTTTTTGGATCTTATTACTCTTACCCATTTTACTTTTATTCAGTGTCTACATGATCAAAAGGTTTGTGATGAGTAAATCAGAAGACACCCAAAGCCTTAAGCAACGTAAGGCTAAACAATTAGCAAAAAAATATTTGAGTTCAGCAAAAAATGAAGTACTCAACCAAGCTCGATTTTACGAAGCTTTAGAACGTGCACTTCACAATTATTTAAAAGCCAAGCTCAAGATAGAAACAACAGAAATGAATAAGTCTAAAATTGAAATCTTATTGCTCAACAAGCAAGTGGAACAACAAATAGCATCAGACTTTATTGAACTTATTGAAAATTGTGAAAAAGCGCGTTACGCTCCAGGTTCTTCAGTCAATATTCAGGGCGATTTTGAAAAAGCAACTGCGCTAATCGTTAAAATTGATCGTCAGTTATGATAAAGCAAATGTTTAGTGGAAAAAGACTAGGTCTTATGGGGTTTGCAATATTTCTTTTAGTGAATACGTCAGCCCTTTTTGCTCAGGCTTCTATGGAATCCTTAGTTGAACAGGGAAATGAAGCATACAATCAAGGGGATTACAGAAAAGCGATTGCATTTTATGAACAAACCCTCTCAATGGGACAGCACAGTGCTGCCTTGTATTTTAATTTGGGCAATGCCTATTACAAACTCAATGATGTAGCGGAAAGTGTTTACTATTTTGAAAAAGCACAACAACTGAATCCCAAGGATGAAAATATTCTTGTAAACAGTGCCTTTGCAAAAAACATGACTATAGATTCAATAGAGGAGCTTCCCCAGTCACAGATAGAACAATTTAAAAACCAACTGTATGGATTGTCTAGTCTCGATACTTGGTCTGTAATAACAGTTGTTTTACTCTGGATTTTTGTAGGGCTGTTTTTGGGCTACCTTTTCTCCAACACTGTAGCTCTAAAAAGAAGCTTCTTTTTTAGTTCTCTTATTGTTTTACTCCTTTTTTTAGGAAGTTTTTCGATCACTTTTAGTATCGATCAGGAAAATAAAAACACTCATTATGCCATTTTATTTTCACCAGAAATTGAAATTTGGTCTGAACCCAACCAGCAAGGAGAGTTTTTATTTACTTTACACGAGGGAACTAAATTCCAATTGTTAGATGATCTAGAGGATTGGCAAAAAATACGAATTGCAAATGGTTCCGAGGGGTGGATTAGAAATGCAGTGTTCAGAAAGTTAGATTGAGGTTTTTAAATCAGTTGTTGCTTCACAAGCGGTGTACTTTGCACCAATCCTTCAAATAATAATTCGCCTAAATTCTTTAAATAAGAATAGCTTATTGCTTCTTGGAAACTGCTCTCAGGAAAGAGAGGAATCCATTCATTTATCCCTTCAATAATCAAGGTTAGAGCACTTAAAATAACACACCACTTAACCAACCCAAATACTCCTCCCAACAATTTATTTATCCAACCTAAGGCAATAATTTTTAAAGTTTTGGTGATCATTTTTGCTAAAAGACCAACGAAATAAATAATGATAACAAAAAGTAGGATAAAACTTAAGATTTGAATGGTTTTAGGATTCCAATTTACAAAACCACTTAAAAATTCTCCTAGCAGGGTTGAAAATTTGGATGCACCTACCAAACCAAGGATTAACGCAATTATTCCAGCTATTTCTACAACAATACCTTTTATAAAACCACTGATAAGGCCGTAGGCTAAAAACAACAAAACAATTAGATCAATTCCATTCACGACTCCAAATTACTCTTTTTTTTAAAGCATACAGTCCTGAAAAGCTATCTTTGCATATGGCTCAAAACACACGAGACAATCAATTAAAATCACGTTGGGATCAATTAGTGCTTCAACTTACAGAACGTTTTTCTGAGGGGGAAAGCATGGAAGTAGAAGGAATACTCTACCTCATTGGGCTTCAAGAATACGGAAGACCTCATGAAAAATTCAAAAAAGAAGACAATATAAATTTAATTCATATCGGAATTTGTGTTGTATTGGAACCTTATGGTTTCTATAGATTTGAATCTTATGACGATCAAGGGTGGCCTCATTTTGAATTAGTTGAAACGCTCCCTCATCTAAAACCCGGGGAACAAAGCCTTTTAATTAAAACGGCAATAGTAGAATACTTTGTTAAGCAGGGTGTGATTTCCTAAAACTCCATTATTTTTGTCCCATGATAGAACGCATAAATGACTATTTAAAAGAGGTTGAAGCTTTTTCAAGCACTTCATCACAAGAAATCGAAGCATTTCGAGTAAGCTTTGCAGGAAAGAAAGGCATACTCAATGACCTTTTTGCTTCTTTTAGAGAAGTGCCTGCTGAGGAAAAAAAAGCCTATGGTCAACAACTCAACAAGCTGAAAGAGGCTGTTGCAGAGAAAATAAAAGAACTACAAAGTCAGACTCAATCTTCTGCTGGAATAAATAAAATAAGTGACCCAACTAGAACCGCTTTTCCTATTCAATCGGGAAACAGACATCCCCTTTCTGTGGTGAAAAACAGGATAGTTGATATATTCACACAAATTGGTTTTAGTATTTCTGAAGGCCCTGAAATTGAAGACGACTGGCATAATTTTACGGCATTAAACCTACCCGAGCATCACCCTGCTCGAGACATGCAGGATACTTTTTTTATTCAAACAGATCCTGATATTTTACTTCGAACACATACCTCTTCTGTCCAGGTAAGGCATATGGAAACCCATCAACCACCGATTCGTACCATTTCTCCAGGTAGGGTTTTTCGAAATGAGGCGATCTCCTCGAGAGCCCATTGTATTTTTCATCAAGTTGAGGGATTGTATATCGCAAAAGACGTTTCTTTTGCTGACTTAAAACAAACACTGAAATATTTTACTGAGGCCCTTTTTGGGAATTCTAAAATACGACTACGCCCTTCCTACTTTCCTTTTACAGAACCTAGTGCCGAAGTAGACATCTACTGGGGGTTAGAAACAGAAATAGATTACAGAATCACTAAAGGAACTGGTTGGTTGGAAATTATGGGGTGTGGAATGGTAGACCCCAACGTATTAAAGAATTGCGGAATAGATCCAGAGGTTTATTCTGGTTTTGCTTTTGGTATGGGGATAGAACGTATTGCTATGCTCTTGTATCAAGTAAGTGATATCCGCTTGTTTTTTGAAAATGATGTCCGTTTTTTAAAACAATTCAAACCCACCCTTTAGTCTAGCAACTTGGCGAGCTTTTTAAAGCTTTTTTTGGGATTTTTCTGTTGATATAAAATATGATACACCGTGTCTATGATGGGTGTTTTTATATGTAGTTGCTTTGCTTGTTCATAGACAGGACTGCTAGCGTAATAGCCTTCTGCTATCATATTCATCTCCAGTTGAGCTCCTTTGACAGTATATCCCCTACCGATCATATTTCCAAACCTTCTGTTTCTGCTAAATAGGGAATAGGCGGTCACTAAAAGATCACCCAGATAGACAGAGTTGCTAACGTCTCTTTCAAATTCACTTACTTTATTTAAAAAGCGATTCATTTCACGTACCGAATTTGAAATTAGGACACTTTGAAAATTATCACCGTAATTTAAACCATGTGCTATCCCCACCGCTAGTGCAAAAATATTTTTTAAAAGTGCGGCATATTCAATTCCAATAACATCCTCAGAAACAATTGATTTGATGTAGTTTACTTTGAGGAGGGATTGCAGTTGAACAGCATTTGCTGATTTAGTATATGCTAAAGTCAAATAAGATAACCGCTCTAGAGCCACCTCTTCTGCATGGGAGGGACCGGAAATTACCATAAATTGATCCAGCGGAACATCAAACTGTTTATTGAGATAAGTGCCAACAATACACTTACTTTCAGGGACTATTCCTTTTACTCCAGAAACGATGATTTTGTCTTTTAAAGAAACAGTTAGCTGCTGTAATGTGGCTCCCAAAAATGCTGAAGGTACCGCTAAAACCACCCATTTACTTGAATGAACTACTTCGTTTATATCGGTACTTACAGTTATTCTACTCGGTTTAAATCGTACCTCAGAAAGGTAGTTGGGATTTCTAAGGTGTTTTTTAATATATTCCGCTTGTGTCTCATCATGCACATACCAATGTACATGTACATGGGCATCAGTAAATATTTTGACCAAGGCAGTAGCCCAACTTCCGCTACCGACGACAGCAACAGATTTTTTCAAAGTAGGGGTTTTTAAAGATTTTAATACCATGAAAATTTAAAGGGTCGAGAAATTATATCCAGCTACTCCAAGGAATTCTGCTCAATAAGAATATTAAACCAATTCCATAAAACAATGCGATTCGTAAAAACTTTTTATCGCTTTCGTTTTGTCTTTTTTGAAGCGACCAACCAATCGTAATTAAGACAATGGCTAAAAGATTCATCAAAGGGTGCTCCACCAGATACAATCTACTTTCAGCATTTTTCATGACCCCCATTCCCATAGAAGACCATTGCTCAAACCAGGGAGACACAAAGTAGAGTATAATACCAATTAGAAATTGGATATGAGAAAAAATAAGTGCAAATAGGCTAATTCTCAAATCCGTGGATTGAAATTCTTTTCCAGAAAATTTTCCTCTTATGGCGTTGAATACAGCAACAACAAGAAGGATTAATACAAAAAAGGCCCAATAGGAATGAATGGTTTTAACTAAAGCGTACATCTGATTATTTTTGATAAAAATACTTTATTTTCCTAAACCTGCTCTTTTTTAAGTAAAATATACAACTCAGTTTTTTGGTTCACTTTTGCGAATCAACTTAAAAGCTTACTTTAGTTAGTAACTAAGAAATAAAAGATATGAAAAAAGTCATTTTTATTACATTTTTAGTGTGGATGGGGTGTAAAGAAGCTCCTTCTGCAGACCCCACTTTTGGTATTGTAATTCACGGTGGTGCAGGAACCATTTTACGGAAAAACATGACTGCAGAGAAAGAAGCAGAATATCGTTCAGTTCTAGCAGAAGCAATTCAAGTAGGCCATGCTATTCTCAAAGCAGGAGGCAGTAGTAAAGAAGCGGTTGAAAAAACCATACACGTAATGGAAGACTCCCCCTTGTTTAATGCAGGAAGAGGTGCAGTGCTTACAGCAGATGCATCCATAGAACTCGATGCCTCTTTTATGGACGGGGCTACTTTGGACGCGGGTGCAATCTCTGGGGTAAAAACAATAAAACACCCCATTTCTGCAGCAATAAAGGTTATGGAAGATTCACCTCATGTAATGCTTTCGGGTGCAGGTGCGGATCGATTTGCAGTAGAACAAGGCTTGGAAACGGTAGAGCCAGAATATTTTATTACCGAAAGAAGAGTCAATGCATTGAAACGTGTGCAGGATGCTCAAAAACCCCAAAAAACCTCTTGGTCACCTACTGAAAAGGAGTTTTTACAACAACAACGTTACGGAACTGTGGGTTGCGTTGCATTAGACCTTTCTGGCAACCTTGCTGCTGGAACCTCTACAGGAGGGATGACTAATAAAAATTGGAATCGTATTGGTGATGCACCTATAATTGGAGCAGGGACATATGCAAACAATGCAACTTGCGCTATTTCGGCTACTGGCTGGGGAGAATATTTCATTCGTTCCGTAGTAGCTCACGACATCTCTGCCTTAATGGAATATAAGGGCATGCCTATTCAAGAAGCAGCCTATGAGGTAATTCACAACAAGGTTGCAAAACTAGGAGGCGATGGAGGTGTTGTGGGAATCGATAAAAAAGGGAATGTTATGATGGAAATGAATACCCCTGGGATGTACCGTGCGCACATGGACTCTGAAGGCAAGCTTACAGTTAAAATATATAAAGAAGAGTGAAAACCCATCACTATGCTGTAATTTTTTCCAGTACTCTCATTGATCTAGATGATAGTAAGTACCATTGTTTTTCAAAAGAAATGTTAGAAAGGGTAGCAGCAGCATCGGGTTTTCTTGGCGTGGAAAGTTATAGAGAAAAAGACGGAAAAGGCGTTACCATCAGCTATTGGGAAACCCTTTCTGATATTCAGGAATGGAAGCAAAATGCCAGACACCTTCTCGCTCAAAAATACGGTAGAGAAGAAGCCTATAGTTCTTATCAGGTAAGGGTTTGTGAAGTTCAACACAGCTATTCGTTTAGTAAGTAGGATAAGTTTTTTTTAATTGGAAGAAGAAGAGACCTTCACTACAGAACGTAAAATCATTCATATTGATATGGATGCTTTTTATGCCTCTGTAGAACAACTAGATCATCCCCAGTGGAGGGGATTAGCTCTTGCTGTAGGTGGAGGTGGTTCTCGAGGAGTTGTTGCAGCAGCTAGCTACGAGGCAAGAAAGTTTGGTGTGCGCAGTGCTATGAGTGGTGTAATTGCTAAAAAAAGATGTCCTCATATAATCTTTGCAAAACCGCGCTTCGAACGTTATAAGGAAATTTCAAATCAGATTCGATCTCTTTTTATGGAGTACACCCATTTGGTGGAACCCCTATCTCTAGATGAAGCGTATCTAGACGTTTCAGAGTATCCTTCTGCTACATTAATAGCCGAAGAAATTCGTTTAAAAATAAAAGAAAAAACTGGCCTAACTGCTTCTGCTGGAATATCCATCAACAAGTTTCTTGCAAAAATTGCCAGCGACTGGAACAAACCAAACGGACAAAAAACAATCGCCCCACATGAGATTTTACCTTTTTTAGAGGGCTTAGATGTAAAAAAATTTCACGGTATAGGAGAAAAAACAAAACTTAAAATGTATCAATTGGGCATTTATACTGGCAAAGAGTTAAAAGCTCAATCTTTAGATTTTTTAATTGCTCATTTTGGAAAGTCAGGAGCCTATTATTATCAAGTGGTAAGAGGAATACACAATAGTCCTGTAAAACCACATAGAATTCCAAAATCTGTGGGAGCAGAGCGTACTTTTGAAAAAAACTTAAGTAGTGAGTTGTTTTTAGAAGATAAACTAGAACAGATTTCAGGATTGCTAGAAAAAAGACTTGAGAAGAATAAATGTGCAGGTAAAACAATAACCCTTAAAATAAAATACAGCGATTTTAAAGTCCAAACAAGAAGTAAAACAGGAACACTTTATCTCGCTTCAAAAGAACTTATTTTGGAGCAAGCCAAAGAATTACTGTATCAAGAAAAACTCTCGAATTCTGTTCGCTTGATAGGGATATCATTATCCAATCTCAATACACTCAAGAAAAAAGACACAAAACAAGCTAATGGAAAAACAGCTCAGTTGAGCCTTCCTTTTTAAATACAAGATACTCGAAGTGTATTTACCATTCCCCTGGATTCAATAGGCATTGCAGTAAGGTTCACCACAAAGTCTTCTTTTTCAACATACTTTTTTTCTAAAGCAATTTGGTTGATTTCTTCTACCGTTTTATCCGTACTGTTGAGATTGTTGTAGTAAAATGTTTTTACCCCCCACAACAAACTCAATTGATTGAGAATTCTTTTGTTGGAAGTAAATACTAAAACATGAGATTGTGGACGCCAAGCAGAAATTTGGAAAGCGGTATACCCACTGTTGGTAAGTGTGCAAATAGCTTTTGCTGTGATATCATTTGCCAAATGTGCGGCGTGATAGCAAATGGATTTTGTTATGAATCGTTTGGTTCTTATAGTAGGAGGACTTTGAGGAACATTTATCAATTCTGAATTTTCCACCGAAATTAAAATATTGGCCATGGTGTTGATGACTTCAACGGGGTATTTACCTACAGAAGTTTCTCCAGAGAGCATTACGGCATCTGCACCGTCCATAACCGAATTGGCTACGTCATTTACCTCTGCTCTTGTAGGTGTTAAACTGTCAATCATGGTTTCCATCATCTGGGTTGCAATAATGATAGGAATTCGGGCTTTTTTTGCCAAATGGACTAGCTTTTTTTGGATCAGTGGAACTTCCTGCGCAGGTACTTCGACTCCTAGATCACCACGAGCAACCATTAGCCCATCAGAATAAGCAATGATTTTATCGATGTTTTCAATAGCTTCTGGTTTTTCTATTTTGGCAATGATAGGTATTTTTCTATCGATATGTTTTGCCATTAAATCTTGTAAATCGATAATGTCTTGACTGTGCCGAACAAATGAAAGGGCAATCCAATCCACGTCTTGTGTAAAAATAAACTCAGCATCTTGAACGTCTTTTTTAGTCAGAGCGGGAAGTGAAATATTAGTGTTGGGTAAGTTTACTCCTTTGTTTGATTTGAACGGTCCACCTTGGATCACGACAGCCTCTACCTCATTTTCTTTGTTGCTAGAAACAACTTCAAAGATGAGTTTTCCATCGTCAAGTAGGATACGCTCTCCTTTGGAAACATCCTTTGGAAAATTTTTGTAGTTCATGTAGGCTTTTTTTGCATCACCCTCAAAAGGAGCATCTGTAGAAAACAAGACACGATCACCTGGAGCTACTTCTGTACCTTCTTTCATTTTGCCTACACGGAGTTTAGGACCCTGAAGATCTCCCAAAATAGCAGTGTTTGTATGAAGTTTTTGATCCACTTTACGAATCATTTGAATGCGGTTTGAAACATCTTCATAATCCGCATGCGAAAAGTTTATTCTGAAGACATTGACTCCTGCAAGAATCATTTTTTCAATAACCTCTTCAGTAGAGGTGGCAGGACCTAATGTAGCTACAATTTTAGTCTTTTTAATAAAATTCATTTATCAAATATTAGTAATCGGTTTTTAATTTTCTCAAAAGGAATACGAAAGGTATAACTTATTGCGGACCATGCTGCTAGAACCCTTTGCAATGACTCTAAAGTATTTTTGTCGTTGCATCTTATATAAAAATCAACCTGTTTAAATTCAGAAAATAAAGATACTTCATTTCTCTGTGGAAGCTCAAATAAAGTGTTATTATTTGTTGTAGTCTGTACTTTTTCCTCCTGGTATTTATTGGAAAACAAAAAACAATTTATATCCTGTTCAGGGTTTTCCCATTCAAAGAGTTGAAAAATACCCTGGTTATTTTCGTTTTGAAGATCTGTTTTTGAACGACATAAAAGCAAAGATGTATTTTTATTAATGTAATACACCAGTTGATGTGCCTCAATTGGAGTGTGAACTCCCATCCAATATTCTTCAAGAATGGGTTCTTCAATTTCTAAATGGTATATTCTAGGTGCCATTTAATTTTTCTGTGGCTTTGGATTCAATTTTAAAATACGTACGGCAATACGGGCTGCTTTTTCCTCCGCTTTCTTTTTTGAGGAAGCTTTTGCTTTGGTGAGTAATTTAGAGTTCAAAAACAGTTCTGCACGATAGTTTAGTTTTGGGGTGGTGCTTTCATCCTCAACTGTTTTGAAAAGAATTTCTTTTTTTTCTTTTTGCCCCCATTCAATTAAAAAGGCCTTATGGCTCAAAACCATAGAATTTAGCCCTTCCATATCAATATAAGTGCGTATGATATATTTAGAAACATATTCTTTAGTTTTTTTATAACCTTGGTCAATAAAAAGAGCACCTATAAAAGACTCAAGAAGGTTTCCGTGAATATCCTCTCCAAAATTTTTATGGTTGTTAGAGATTGAAACCAGATCAAACAAGCCCATTTCTTTTCCTATTTGATTTAATTTAGACCGGCTTACAATTTTAGCTCTTAATTTTGTCAATTCGCCTTCTTTTGCAATGGGATAATAGTCATAAAGAAATTCTGCAATGATTGTAGATAAAAGTGCATCTCCAAGAAATTCTAGACGCTCAAAGTTTAGGGTATTTCCTTTTTCGTCTTTTAAATTCAGAGAACTATGTGTAAAGGCTTCTTTGAATACGGCAATGTTAGAAGGTTTTATTTTAAGTTTTTGTTGAATCTGGATAAAAAAATTCCCGGATGTTGCCATTCGGGAATTTCGTATGTATTTCAGGAACCTCACGTGTCCAATTTAGCTTATTTTCTTAAATAAGACACAGGCGTTATGTCCACCAAACCCAAAAGTATTTGACATAGCAACAGAGACTTCTCTTTCCTGTGGTTTTCCAAAGGTAAAGTTGATGCGTTGATCGATATCTTCATCTGGGGTTTGATGATTTATTGTGGGAGGTACTATCCCGTGTTTTATTGCTAAAATAGAGGCAATTGCTTCAACAGCTCCTGCAGCCCCCAAAAGGTGACCTGTCATGGATTTTGTTGAATTGATATTCATCTTGTAGGCATGTTCTTTAAATAATTTTACAATTGCATTAGACTCTGCAATATCACCTAGAGGAGTAGAAGTTCCATGCATGTTAATAATGTCTACCTCTGAGGGATCTAGAGCGGCATCACGCAAACAGTTCTCCATAACTTTAGTAGCACCTAGACCCTCGGGATGTGGTGCCGTCATGTGATGAGCATCTGCTGAAAGTCCACCACCAGCAAGCTCTGCATAGATGGTAGCCCCCCTGGCGATAGCATGATCATAGGATTCTAGGATGAGAGCCCCTGCCCCTTCACCCAGGACAAAACCATCTCGATCTTTATCAAAAGGGCGAGAAGCTGTTTTGGGGTCATCGTTTCTTTTAGATAATGCATGCATGGCATTAAATCCTCCAATTCCTGCTTTTGTTACAGCGGCTTCAGAGCCTCCGGTTACAATGACGTCTGCATAGCCAAGACGGATGTAATTTAAAGCATCGATCATAGCATTTGAAGCAGAAGCACAGGCAGAAACCGTAGCAAAGTTAGGCCCTCTAAATCCGTATTTTATGGAAATAAGCCCCGGTGCAATATCTGCAATCATCTTGGGGATAAAGAATGGATTGAACCTAGGATTTTCATTTCCAGCAGCAAAATTCAGTACTTCATCTTGGAAGGTTTCTAGCCCACCAATTCCTGCTCCCCAGATTACTCCTACGCGGTCTTTATCTACCCGGTCTAATGGAAGTTCGGCATCTGCAATAGCTTCTGCTACTGAAACGAGTGCATATTGAGCAAATCGGTCGTATTTTCTTGCCTCTTTTCGGTCAAAATGATCGAGTGGATCGAAGTTTTTTAATTCACAAGCGAATTGTGTTTTAAACAAAGAAGCATCGAAATAAGTTATCGGAGCTGCCCCACTGGTACCAGACAATAAACCCTCCCAATAGTCTGAGAGGGTATTACCAATAGGTGTAAGGGCCCCCAATCCGGTAACAACTACGCGTCTTGGTTTCATGGCGCTTTAATTAGTCTGCTTGTTCAATAAATTTAATAGCCTGACCAACAGTGGCAATATTTTCAGCCTGGTCATCAGGAATTTGAATGTCAAATTCTTTTTCGAACTCCATAATCAATTCCACCGTATCCAGTGAGTCTGCACCTAAGTCATTAGTGAAGCTAGCTCCATCCACAACTTCGTTTTCATCCACCCCTAGTTTATCAACTATGATGGCTTTTACTCTTGAGGAAATGTCTGACATAATTACTCTTTGTTTAAAATTAAGTGTCAACAAAAATATAAAACTTTAAAAGAATTTGACGGATTGTGATTGAATATTAACCTTAATTTTGAATAATGTTAACAGTATTATCAAGCGTTTCTATGGTATTTACTGTCTTTAAGTAGAGAAATGAAACAGAGAATAACCTTGCTAGCTTCTGGGAGCGGCACAAATGTTGAGAATATTTATCGTTTTTTTGAACAAGATATAGAGGTTTCCTTTGCTGGGGTTTTCACAAACAATCCAAAGGCAGGAGTCATCGAGCGGATGAAACCCTATGGCATTGAAGTAAAAGTTTTTGATCGGGTTTCTTTTAATGAGGGAGACCTTCTAAAACAGATCGTAGAACAAAAACCGAACTTAATTGTATTGGCTGGCTTTTTGTGGAAAATAAACACGGAGTGGATCCAAGCGTTTCCCAATAAAATTATCAATATTCACCCAGCACTTTTACCTAAATACGGCGGCAAGGGAATGTATGGCAATTTTGTTCATCAAGCAGTAAAGGACCACAATGAGACCGAAACGGGCATTACCATACATTATGTTAATGAAAACTATGACGAAGGTGCCGTGATTTTTCAAAAAAATGTAAGAATAAGTGCTCAGGATACGGTATCTAGTATTGCTTCAAAGGTCCATCAGTTGGAATATACCTACTATCCAAAGGTCATTGCTTCTATACTCAAAAAGGAGTTGAAATGAAGGCAAAGTCTGTTTACCTCTACACAGATGGTTCTTCCCTAGGAAATCCTGGGCCGGGGGGATATGGAATTATTCTGGAATGGGTAGGTATGTCTTATGTCAAAGAATTTTCAGCCGGTTTTGCAAAAACAACAAACAACAGAATGGAGCTTTTGGCTGTAATTATTGGGTTGGAGTTGTTAAACAAGCCAGGAATGGAAGTGGTGGTGTATTCTGATTCGAAATACGTGGTAGACGCAGTTGAAAAAAAATGGGTGTTCTCTTGGGAAACAAAAAACTTTAAAGGGAAAAAAAACAGCGATTTATGGAAACGGTTTTTAAAAGTATATCACAAACACCGTGTACATTTTCAGTGGATAAAAGGACACAATAAACATCCCCAAAACGAACGTTGTGATCAATTGGCTGTAGCTGCAGCAAAAGGAAAAAATTTACCTCCAGATGTCTTTTTTGAAAAAACGGAACAACAGGATTCTTAATATAGTTTGCCCTAAAAAGACCAAAAGAAATGTTTTGTATAAAAGGCAAATAGGGACACAGAGTTTTATACTTTTGCACTATGAACAATAAACTTTTGGTTTTGGGAACGATGGCTTATGATGCTATCGAATCACCATTTGGTAAAACAGGAAAGATTTTAGGAGGTTGTGCTACTTATATTGGATTGGCAGCTTCACAGTTTAAAACTAATTGTGGTTTGGTCTCTGTTGTAGGAGATGATTTTGAGAAAGAACACACCGATTTGCTTCGTTCTAAAGGAGTTGATCTTTCCGGTGTACAAGTTATTGCTGGGGAAAAAACTTTTTTTTGGAGTGGGAAATACCACAATGACCTTAATACTCGAACCACATTAGACACTCAGCTGAATGTTTTGACTAAATTCAATCCTCAGGTGCCGGAAGAATTTAAAGATGCTAGTATTGTACTTCTAGGAAATTTAGATCCGAACCTACAAGGGGCTGTTTTAGATCAAATGAATGGCCCAGAGCTAGTCATAATGGACACTATGAACTTTTGGATTGAAAGTTATCGCGAAAAATTGGATGAGGTAATTGGTCGAATCGACGTCTTATCAATAAACGATGAGGAAGCAAGACAACTTACAGAAACCCATTCGCTGGTTGAAGCAGCGCAGAAACTGCAAGCTCTTGGCCCGCGATATGTCATCATAAAAAAAGGAGAACACGGTGCATTGCTTTTCTGTGGCAAAAAAATATTTTGTGCTCCAGCACTACCTTTAGAAGAAGTTTTCGATCCCACAGGTGCCGGTGATAGTTTTATTGGTGGTTTTGCAGGGTATTTATCTCAGACAAAAGACCTCTCTTTTGAAAATATGAAAACAGCCACAATCATGGGCTCTGCAATGGCTTCTTTTACCGTACAACAATTTGGTACAGGGTCTTTAGAAGCATTAACAATAGCACAACTGAGACAACGTATACATGCCTTTAAATCTTTATCTGAATTTGAAATAGAATTAACATAACACCGATATTCTAATGAGTGATGCAATAAAGCACGAATGTGGAATTGCCCTTTTACAACTTAAAAAACCCTTGTCCTACTACAAGGAAAAATACGGTAGCGCACTTTTTGGAATCAATAAGATGTATTTGTTAATGGAAAAGCAGCACAATCGCGGTCAAGATGGTGCTGGTTTTGCAAGTATCAAATTCAATATGTCTCCAGGGCAGCGCTATATCAGCAGAGTGCGTTCTGCAGAATCACAGCCCATTCAAAAGATTTTTAAAACGATAAACGAACGTATTCAGAAGCAATTGGAAGTTTCCCCAGAATTGCTTTCCCATCCTGAACAACTCAAACAAGAAGTTCCTTATGTGGGAGAGCTCATGCTAGGACATGTTCGTTATGGGACTTTCGGAAAAAATAATATTGAAAGTGTTCACCCCTTTTTGAGACAAAACAACTGGATGCATCGTAATTTGATCGTAGCTGGAAACTTTAACCTAACAAACGTTAACCAGCTCTTCGATAATTTGGTTGATTTAGGGCAGCACCCCAAAGAACGAGCTGATACGGTCACCGTAATGGAGAAAATAGGGCATTTTCTAGATGATGCTGTATCTAAAATATACAAGAATTTGAAGCGTGAAGGTGTAACTAAAGCAGAAGCATCACCCCTTATTGCAGAACGACTCAAAATTTCAAAAATCTTAAGAAAAGCTTCAAAAAACTGGGACGGAGGTTATGCTATGGCAGGGTTATTAGGTCATGGCGATTCATTTGTGTTACGCGACCCTGTAGGGATACGACCCGTATATTATTATTCCGATGATGAATTGGTTGTTGTCGCATCGGAACGCCCCGCAATACAAACAGTATTTAATATCCCCTATGAAAAAATAGAAGAGCTCGAACCTGGTCATGCGTTAATTACCAAGCGTACAGGGGTAACAAATATTGAACAAATCTTAGAACCTAAAGAGAAAAAAGCATGCTCTTTTGAACGTATCTATTTTTCAAGAGGAGGAGACTCAGAAATCTACCAAGAGCGAAAAAACTTAGGAAAAGCTCTTTTTCCCTTGGTACACAAATCCATTCAGGGAGATTTAGAAAACACGGTTTTTTCATTTATTCCCAATACTGCTGAAACTTCTTTTTATGGTATGATTGGTGCAGTACAAGATTATGTTCGAGAGCTTTTAAAGAAAGAATTGACCAAATCCAAGACTCCCGATTTGAAAGCAATTACCAAAATGCTGAACCTGAAACCAAGAATTGAAAAAATTGCAATCAAAGATGCTAAACTGAGAACGTTTATCACCGAGGACAGTGATCGGGATGATTTAGTGGCCCACGTTTACGATATTACCTATGGTGTAGTTCGCCCTGAAGATCATTTGGTTATTATAGACGACAGCATAGTTCGAGGGACAACGCTTCAAAAAAGTATTTTACAAATGCTCGATCGGTTGGGACCCAAAAAAATAATTGTTGTTTCGAGTGCTCCTCAAATACGCTATCCAGATTGTTATGGAATAGACATGGCAAAAATAGAGGAATTCATCGCTTTTAGAGCTGCTTTGGCACTTCACGAGGATCGAGGAAATAAAGAAAAAATCATTCAAGAAGTCTATCAAAATTGTTTAAAAAGTGTCAACGAAGGTCAAGAAGCTCCTCCCAATTATGTGAAAGCCATTTACGACTCTTTTACTGATATAGAAATTTCTCAAAAGATTGCTCAAATCTTAAAACTGAAAAATATCAAAGCGGAAGTGGAGGTTATTTTCCAAACGGTCGATGGGCTTCATAAAGCCTGCCCAAAGAATTTAGGAGATTGGTATTTCACAGGAGATTATCCAACACCTGGGGGCTGTAGGGTTGTCAATCAAGCCTTCATTAACTTTGTCGAGAAGAACAACAAAAGAGCGTATTAAAATTTTAAGAATAAAAAAGGGGCTCATGAGCCCCTTTTTATTACTCTAAAAGAAATTTTATACTCCAAGAGTGTATAATTCTTCTACCTTTTTCCAGTCGATTACATTAAAGAAAGCTTCTATATAATCCGGACGTCGATTTTGGTAGTTGAGGTAATAGGCATGTTCCCATACATCAATGCCTAAAATAGGGGTCCCTCCACATCCTATACCAGGCATAAGCGGGTTATCTTGATTGGCAGTAGCACAGACGTCTACACTACCGTCCTTATGAACACATAGCCAGGCCCAGCCTGAACCAAATTGTGTAGCAGCTGCTTTAGCAAAGGCAGTCTTAAAATCCTCAAAAGAACCAAAAGCAGTAGCTATTGCTGACCCTAAAGCTCCATCAGGTGTGCCCCCTCCATTTGGTGACATGATATTCCAAAACAAACGGTGGTTGTAAAATCCTCCACCATTGTTGCGAACCGCTTTGTTTTCCATGTCTAATCCTTTTAGAATTTCTTCTATAGACTGGTCATCCATTGGAGTATCAGCAATTGCATTATTTAAGTTTGTGGTATATCCGTTGTGGTGTTTGCTGTGGTGTATTTCCATGGTACGCGCATCAATATGGGGTTCTAATGCATCGTAAGCATACGTTAAAGAAGGTAATTCAAAAGCCATAGTTTTTGTTTTAAGTTTAGGCAAAATTAAAATTTCTTTTGGCAATCCTGTACTAAGTTTTCAAAAGCCTTACATTTAGTAGTCGATTTTAACACTTTGCCACAAACAAATTTTCATATCATCAACGCTTCTGCTGGATCGGGAAAAACCTACACCCTAGTTTTAGCGTATCTTAAAAAAATTCTAGCGGACCACAATCCTAGAGCTTTTCGACATGTATTGGCGCTCACTTTTACCAACAAAGCTGTAAATGAGATGAAAGAGCGCATTGTTGAAGCCTTATTATCTCTTGCACACTATAAAGCCCCTTCAGACATGGTGAAAAAACTAAAAGATGAATTAACCATAACTGAGAAAGAGTTGGCCCTACGTGCAGATCAAAGATTGCGCGTGATTCTTATGGAATATGGGAGTTTTGATGTCATCACCTTAGACAAATTTACCCATCGTCTGATTCGAACTTTTGCAAGAGAGTTTCAATGGTCTTCAAATTTTGAAGTCGCTTTAGATTCTAAAATTCTTTTGGAAGAAACGGTACTTTCTATCATTGAAGAAGTGGGAGTAGATCCTGTACTTTCTAAAACACTCTTGGCTTTTAGTTTGGAGAAAGTAAGAATTGGAAAAGACTGGGATGTACAACAAGATTTGGACGAATTTGCTGCCCTATTACTAAACGAAAACGACCGCAAACCGATAAGTGATTTAAAAGACAAAGATTTTGAGGAATTTTATGAGGACAAACAGTTGTTGTTTGAAGAAAGAAATAAAACTCAAAAAGAGACAATTCAAAGTGCTGAAACAGCCTTACGGTTTTTAAAAGATCAAGGTTTAAATGAAGAGGATTTTAAGTCACAGCTTGTACATAAACATTTTTATAAGGTGCAGCAGTGTATTTTCGAAAAGCTTTATGAAAATCAATTAGAGGCTGCTCTAAATGGGGATAAACCTTTATACAATAAGAGCCTATCAGAGGATAAAAAGAAACATATTGATGGTGTACAAGAGCAACTACGTTCTCATTTTTACCATATAAAAAAACTTGTTGGAAAGTATCAAGTTTTGGAGCGAACACTCAAAACTTGGGTTCCTAGAATGCTTTTACAGTTGATAGAACAACGATTGGAACAGCTCCAAAAGGAAAAAGACATACGATTACTCGGAGAGTTTAATAAAAAAATAAGTCAGCTGGTTCGAGACGAACCAGCACCCTTTATTTATGAACGTTTAGGAACCCGCTACCAGCATTATTTTCTAGATGAGTTTCAGGACACTTCAAAAGTTCAATGGACCAATCTCACTCCCTTGATTGCAAATGCTTTGGAAAGCGAATCTCTAGAGGGAGGAAAAGGGTCACTTCTCCTAGTGGGAGATCCAAAGCAGGCTATTTACGGATGGAGAGGAGGGGATATGGATCAGTTCATTCATTTAACAAATCAATCGAAAAACCCTTTTCAAGTTGTGGCCCAAAACGCTTCTTTAGGGACCAACTACCGTTCGGGAGGAGAGATTGTATCCTTTAACAATGGTTTTTTTTCTTTTTTGTCTCATCAGTTTAAAAGAGAAGATTATAAAAATATTTATGGAAAAGGGAGCCAACAAACACCTAACAATCAGGGAGGATATGTCTGTTTAGAGGCGATTCCGAAGGGGACAAAAGAGGAGACAACACCCCACTACGTTTCTAAAACTCTTGCTGCAGTGGAAAAATTAATTGCAGCGGGATATGCAACAAGTGAACTCGCCATCTTGGTACGTAAAAAGGAGCAAGCGGGCGCCATTGGCATGGCACTTATATCCAAAGAATTTGAAGTCATCTCCTCAGAATCACTTCAAGTTTCAAAGTCTAAAAAAGTACAAGTCTTAATCTCTTTTTTAAACCTTTCAATAAATCCAGACAAAAGCGAGCTTCACAAGGATCTCCTTGATGAATTTTGGGAGATACAAAATAGAGATTTTAAGGAATATCACAGCTTTGCAGTAGCTTTTCTAAATGCAAAAACAACTGATTTTTTAACACAATTACAAAAGGTTTTTGATTTTAAAATAGAATTTGAATCACTTCAATCAATGCCTGTTTCAGAGGCTGTGGATTATCTGTTAATGTGTCTTTCTTTTTTAGATTCTAAAGACGCCTACATTCAAGCATTTTTGGAGGATGTATTTGAATTTTCAAAAGCATCTAATTCTTCCATTTTTTCGTATTTAAAGCATTGGGAACAGCAGGAAGAAAAGCTACGTATTGCAACCCCAGAAGCTTCAGAAGCAATAAAACTCATGACCATACATCAAGCTAAAGGTCTAGAGTTCAAAGCCGTTATAGTGCCTTTTATGGATACCCCTATACAGCCAGTAAAAACCTATAAAATTTGGTATCCTTTTAAAGATGAACCATTAAAAAAGCTCAAGTGGGGATGGTTTAATTTTTCGAAGGAGCTCAAACATTTTGGAACTTTGGGAGCAGAATTGTATGAATCTAGTCGTTTAGCACATCAGTTAGATGCTTTTAACGTGTTATATGTAGCTCTTACAAGGGCTTCGGAGGTGTTGCATATTATCACGCAAGAGGCAGAAGTTGGTAAAGACTCCTATGCACAATTTTTTAGTTCTTATGCGGAGGTATTGAATCACAAACTAACCGTTGACCTTCCTTTTGAAAAGGGAGATTTTTCCAAAAACCGTAAAAAGACAAAAGAAAAGGTTCTGGAAACAGTTGAAAGTATTGTTCCCACTCTAGGAGTTACTATTTTTTGGAAAGAGAGGTTGGTTCCAGAAATTCAAAAGAATTCAAGGTCTTCTGTTTCTCAAAAACAGGGAAATTTGACGCATGAACTTTTGGCAAAAGTAATTCGTTCACAAGAGGTCTCAGAAGTCATTGAAAACGCAGTTAGAGATGAGATCTTAACAGAAAAGGACAAAAAGATTTTAGAGGAGAAAATTTGGAAAGTGGTGAATCATCCTCAATTAAATCCTTTTTTTAATGGAGAAGATCGTGTTTTATGCGAACAGGATTTATTGGTTCCTAAGGGGCCTACACTGCGTCCTGATCGAATAAATTTTTCAAATTCTGGGACAGTGAGTATATTGGATTATAAAACAGGAAAACCCAAAGAAGAGGATAAAAAACAAATACTTACTTATGCTGAAGTGTTAAAAACCATGGGATACAAATCCATCCACCCATACCTCGTTTATCTAAATCCCGAGATTCTAGTTGTAAAAACGAATTGATTTAACTAAAATAAACCTCTTTAGCTTGACCTGATTTTTTACTTTTAAGGATGCAAACTTTTTTAGACGGTGTTGCCGAAAGAATTGTTGCCTCTTCGCACAGTATGGATCAGGTCAAGATTATTGTACCTAGTGTCCGGGCAATTCATTATTTGAAGGAATCGTTTAAAAAGGTTATAGATCAACCTTTGATAGCACCAGAGATCATCAGCATTTCAGAATTTATAAAGGCACTTTCTGGAATAAATACCACCTCAAAGATTGATTTACTTTACATTTTTTACCAAGTATATCAAAACCAAACCCCAAAAAATGAATGGGATTCTTTCGATCAATTCTTGAGTTGGGCACCAACGCTTCTGAGTGAATTTAATGAAGTTGATACCCAATTGGTTAAAGCACAAGAACTCTTTGACTATATGAGTGCTTTAGGTAGTTTGGAACATTGGGGTGCAAAGGAAAAAGGAAGTTTAAGCTCTCGTCATTTTAGGCTACAAGAAAAGGCTTTTAACTATTACAATAAACTGTATAAGAGTTTGCTATCACAACAAAAAGGCTATCAAGGCTTACAGATGAGAGAGGCGGTAAAAAACTTGACTTTTTACTTGCAGCAAGACCTTCCCCATCATTTTTTTGTTGGTTTTAACGCCCTTACAGAAGCAGAAGCTACCCTAGTACAGGAACTGATTGCTGAAGATAAGGGAGAGGTAATATGGGATTTAGACCACAGTTTTTATGAAGATCCTTATCATACTGCGGGTCATTTTATAAGAAACTACCACAAAAATTGGAATGTGTTAAATAAGGGATCAAAGCCAAAATTTGAACAAGTGTTTACTCAGCCAAAACAAATTGAACAAATTAGTGCTGCAGGCAATAGTATACAGGCAAAAGCAGCAGTTCAAATTGCATCTTCCCTCTATCGTGCAAACCCTAAGGAAAAAACAGTACTTGTTCTCGCTGACGAGGAGCTGGTTCATCCATTACTTTCTGCACTCCCTAAGGACGGGTTTCCTTGGAATCTTACAATGGGATATCCCTTAAAAGGAACTCTTTTATCGAGTTTTTATCGTTTAGTTTTTGAATTGCATCAAAATTATGAAGAGCGAGGTTTTTCATCCAAAAGAATTAATGAATTGGTTAATACAGCTCCTTGTCAACTTATTTTAAAGAGTGTAGGTTCCATAGTAGATATGACGGGAGCGGGAAATCAAAAGTTTTTTAAGAGCGAAAATTTGTGTCAATTCGGAACAGTAAGTGTCTTACTTTTTAAACCATTTGACACTATTAAAGCTTTTATAGAAAGGCTTGGAGTAATTGCACTTTCCTTACAAAAAACCTATTTGGATAATAATAAATTTTTTGAAGCCGCTGTATGTGAACGAATCAATCAAATTTTAGAATCTCTTCTCAAGCGTCATATTATTGCGCCCTTTATAAGTAGTTTAACCGAGTTAAAGACGGTTTTTGAATTCTTATTACAAAATGAAAGTTTTGATTTTACAGGTAATCCCTTGGAGGGTGTTCAAATCATGGGAGTGTTAGAAACACGACTATTAGATTTTGATAATGTTATTATTACCAGTGTTAATGAGGGAGTATTGCCCAATGGGAAAACACCATTTTCTTGGATTCCATTTGATGTGAGAAAGAAATTTGGTTTGAACACCTTTATTGAGCAAGATCATATTTACGCCTATCATTTTTTTAGACTACTGCAAAGAGCCAAAAGGGTCTCTTTGATATATAACGCTTCTGCACAAGGACTGTTTTCTGGAGAGCGAAGTCGCTTTTTACTCCAGTTAGAATACTTTAAACAAAAACAGCATACACTAGACTTCAAAAGATTAGAACTTCCTGTTCCTAAGCTTGAGGAAAAAGGCAAGCAAATCCCTAAAACAGAAGAGGTTCTAAACTGCATCGAACGGGTAGGGCAAGAAGGTTTTTCACCTTCCTCTCTTAGTCTTTACATCAGAAATCCTTTGGCTTTTTATGAAGAACGTATTTTGAAGATAAAACAACCTTCGGCTTTGGACGATCAATTAAGCTCAAGAGAAAAAGGGACTATTATGCATGAAGTATTAGAAAAGCTATACCTCCCATATTGCTCAAAAACCTTGGATGTGGATGCTGTTGATAAGATGCTTGAGCTCCTTCCCAAAACTCTAGAGCACTGTTTCAATTCGACACCCGCAAAGGGGCTTTCAAAAACAGGAAAAAATGCAATGCTCTACCAAATCATGGAAGCAGTAATACAACATTTTTTGAAACAGGAAAAAAAACAATTAGAAGAGGGAAATTCAATTCAGATTATTGCCTTAGAACATCAGTTTAAAAAGACTGTAGAAATAGCCGAATTGAACAAAAAAATACATTTCAAAGGGACAGTAGACCGCATTGATCGGTACAACGGAACATTGCGATTTGTAGACTATAAAACAGGAAAAGTAACCCCAACAGATTGCGCCTTTTCAGATTGGGAAGAATTGATTATTGATCCCAAGAAAAGCCCTCTTTTTCAAGTAATGATGTATGTATATCTATTACGAGAAGAATTCAATAACGAACCCATTACAGGAGGAGTAATTCCCTTGAAGAATTTTGACACAAATTTTCTAGCCGTTTCACTTAAAGAACATCTCAGGAAAAAAAATAGCTTGATTCTAGAAGAGGTGAGTGTGAGACAATTTGAACTTGTGCTGTTTAAATTACTGGGAGAGCTTTACGACCCTGCCATTCCTCTAGAAGAGAGGCCCGTCTAAAGGCATAAAAGCTTAATTTACTAGGGTATTGTTTCAATTTTTTTATTTTTACAATAGGTGTAAGCCTACTGACTATAATATTGCATGGCAAAAAAGGAAGACTTTGATAAAATAGACACCAATAAAGATGGTGTCATTTCCAGAGAGGAATTTGAAAATGCAGATCAATCGGCTGGGGTAGAAAAAGAAAAGCTAAATTGGTTTTTGCGATTGATTACACTTGGGGACCGTTTTGATATTGGAGATTTTTGGGATCGATTAAAAAAATCAATTGTAGAATTCATTATTCTAGTATTTGGTGTGACAGTATCTTTTGGTATTGAGCAACAAGGAGGTGAATCGGATAACCGTGAGGATGGTATTGAAAATTTGACCAATTTGAGAGAAGAAATTGAAAAGATGATTGTTTATACTGACAGTTATATCGAACAAATCAATTGGGTTACTGACATGTATCAAAGGCAATACGATCGGTGGGAAGAGGATAATGACAGTATATTCATTGACGCTCAAGATGATGAAGCTGAACCTAATGGAAAATATTATTTTTCTCCCATGAGTCTTTATGTGCAAAGAGACCCCTTTGATCCTCCACGTGTCAATTTTGATGCGATTAAACTCGATGGAACATTTCGCTTACTGCCAAAGGAAGTTGGTCTTAAAATCACGAATATTTACGACGGAACAGATTTAAAGTACCTGATAGAAAACACAGGAAAAAATGAAGAGCGCTATGTGAATCAGTTTATTGATCAAGTGGCCAATAAGTGGGTTTATGACCTCCCTTGGGTCGATTTAGACTACAATGAATTTTGGATTGAAAACAGAAAGTACATTCAAAAGGATAAATTTATAAAATACAACCTTTACAAGCGTTTAGATCTGTGGCAGTGGAGTGTAAAAGACCAATTACAGCAATACAAAAGTACATTAGAAGAAGGGACAAAAATGCTGGATTCTGTTTTGGCTGTTCGCGAAAGTGAATTTGAATTTATATGGTGGGTTCTTAACCCTAAAGACTAGCTCTTGCAATTAAGTCAGCAACCAATTTACCGGAAATCAGAGCAGGGGGGACCCCAGGACCAGGTACAGTAAGCTGTCCTGTAAAATAGAGATTCTTCACTTTTTTGCTTATTAATTTAGGCCTTAAAAAAGCAGTTTGCAAAAGAGTATTTGCAAGGCCATAAGCATTGCCTTTATATGAGTTATAGTCTTTAATAAAGTCTTTTACACAAAAAGATTCACAAAAAAGCATTTCTTTTTTTACACTCTGCTGGGTTAATTTTTCTAAGCGGTTTAGAACGATATTTAGGTATTTCTCTCTTAATTCAGGCGTGTCTTCAATCCCAGGTGCAATGGGTATCAAAATAAAGCATGCTTCTTTTCCTTCGGGAGCCATTGTAGGATCTGATAATGAAGGAAAATTTGCGTAAAATAAGGGGTTGTTTGGCCAGTTGGGGGCATCGTAGATTACCCGAGCATGTTCATCAAAGTCAACATCAAAAAACAGGGTGTGATGCGCTACATTTTTTATTTTTTTGTTTAAACCGATATAGAATAGTAAGGAAGATGGGGCAAATACCTTTTTGTCCCAATATTTTTCAGAGTAGGCACGATATTTTTCATCAAGTAAGGTTTCTGAATGATGGTAATCTGCACCTGTAAGGACGATGTCTGCATCGATTTTTTCTCCATTTATTTGAATACCGATTGCTTTTCCAGACGTATCTACAAGAATTTTCTCAACATTGGAATTGGTATGGAAATGAACCCCAAGTGATTCTGCAAGGGATACCATAGCTTTTACAATGCTGTACATTCCTTTTTCGGGGTGCCAGGTTCCCAAACCAAAATCAGCAAAATTCATAAAATTATAAAAGGACGGGGTGTTGGAGGGTTTGGCTCCAAGAAAAAGAACCGGAAATTGAAGGATTTGACGAAGTCGGGGACTTTTAAATTCTTTATAAACATCTTTTTTGATGTTGCTAATAAAGTAGTTTATCTTTTTTATTGTCGTGGGAGTTACTAGCTCAAGAGGTGAAATGCCAGGCCTGTATACGAGGTCTTTTATAGCGATTTCGTAATTTTCTTTTGCGCGGTCTATAAAGCGTTTGAGTTTTGTGCTACTTCCCTTTTCTTCTTGTTCAAACACCTGGTATATTTTTTCTAAAGAGTCTCCGATTGCAATGCTATCATTTTCTCCAAATACGACTCGATACCCAGGATCGAGTCGTTCCAGACGATAAAAGTCTTCAGTTGTTTTTCCAAAATCGTTATAAAAGGATTCAAAAACATCTGGCATCCAATACCAGGAAGGGCCCATATCAAAGGTAAATCCTTCTTTTTTAAGCTGTCGTGCCCTGCCACCTAGCGTTTTGTTTTTTTCAAAGACATGGACGTCAAAATTTTTCTGAGCAAGGTAAGAGGCAGCTGACAGTGAAGAAAAGCCAGAGCCTATGAGTACAACTTTTTGTTTCATAGCACAACAAAGATATTACAAAACAAAGGTTATTCCTTAAAATTATAGGGAAAGCATGGTTTTAATCTGTCTGTGCAGCCCAGTTTACTCCTCTGGTTATGAGACTCCAAACTTCTGGAATATCATAATTTTCTTTTGAATGTCCAATGGAAGTGTAAAACACCTTACCGTTTCCATAACGTTTCTTCCAAACAACAGGAATAATTGCACCTTCAATCCAAGAGTCGTGTGCTCCAGAAAAACGAGTGGTGGCTAAAACATCAATGGCAGGATCGACATGCATATAATATTGTTCGGAATGTAAACTGAAATCACTGAGGTCATTTACGATGGGATCTCCGTTGCCCTCAAAATGAACCGTATAAGTTACACGTCCGCCTGGGTGTTTTACAAATTGACCTCCCACCATATACTGGTATTCCGTATTGTTTCTGAACGAGTCTCCCAGACCACCGTGACATCCAGCCAAGCCTACACCGCTAGCAACTGCCTGCAACAAACCTTTGGATTGTTCCGGAGTCATTTCACTCATAGTTATGTGTTGTACAATCAAATTCTGTTCCCGCAATAACTCTGAATTGGAATAAATAGAAGTGCTGTCTCCTACTGTAACTATTGCTTTTTGACTTCTGAGCCAATTTGCAATCTTTTCTCCGAAGTATTTGGGTTGATGACCTTCCCAGCCTCCATAAACAACAAGTATTTTTTTGTCCTTTAAATCAAATTGTGTTTTCTGAGAATAGGAGTGAAATACAATAAAGAAAAGGACGAGTAGCAGAGAGGGTATTTTCATCTTTGGGTGAATTTTTAATTTTTGTTTTTTCTAAAATTATGAATTTCTTCCACAAAAGAAGCACTTATTATTCCCGTAGGTACTGCTACAATTCCAATACCAATCAAAGAAATAATCCCGGCAAAGACTTTACCCCATACTGTAATAGGAACAACATCTCCATAACCCACTGTGGCTAAAGATACTGTGGCCCACCATAAAGAGGCCGTAATACTAGAAAACACCTCTGGCTGGGCTTCATTTTCCAAAAAATATATGGCAGAAGCAGAAAAAAGGATACAAAGTAAAGAGAGATATAAAGTAAACTTAAGCTCGTTTTTAACAGCTGAAATGGCTTTTATAAAAAGTTTTAAAGATTTACTTTCTCTCCCCAATTTAAAAATTCTCGAAAGACGGAACAGCCTTAAAATTCGGAAAAAACGACCGTCGATTAAAACAAATTGCTTGATGTAAAATGGAAGTATGGAAAGCAAATCAATAATACCAAAAAAACTAAAGACATAAGCTACAACTCCTTTCCACTTATTCTCCTTAAAACTAAGATATACTCTAAAACAATATTCAAAGGAAAAAATCAATATAGATATCAATTCAAAATAATAGAAGAAAACGCTAAAGCGGATCTTTATAGAGTGATGCGATTCTAAAATCATGGCCAGTATATTGGCTATAATTAGTAGATAAATAAAGGCGTCGAAACGTTTGAAATTATTCATGAAAATGGAATTTTCTAGGGTAAGTTCTTTTAATCTAAATTAAATGAAAATAATAAATAAAAAACAGTAGTTATGTAAATTGCTGAATCACAACGCTATAACAGTAGCCGTTAAACATTCGTTTCATAAAAAATAAAAATAATTAAACAAAAATTAGTTTGTATAAGAAAAAGTATTTATTTTTAAACAAGTTTAAATTCAATTTGGTTTCAAAACGTCTCTGGTGATTACTTCCATTAGTCAAATTCTAAAATCCTAAACAGAGACGTTTTTCTTTTTTCCTCTACAAAAATCGGCTACCTTAGACACTAGTTATAATTGTATTTTGTTTAATGTCTACAGTCACCTCACTCACACTATTTACCTTTAAAAAAAATAAGTTTTGGGCTTTCCAGCAAATGGGGACTGCTCCAATAAAAATGAAACAGGTCAGAGGGCTTCAATTTTTTAAGTTTTTAGGTACAGGTGGAGGTCAGGGTTTTAGCTTACGTCCTGATTTTTCAACCTATGCTTTTTTGGGTGTGTGGAACAATTTGATGGACTACAATCAGTGTGTTGAAAACCATCCTGTTTTTAAAAATTACAGAAAAATGGCTGCAACAGAAAGAGAATTATTATTACAGCCTCTAAAAAGTCATGGATTGTGGAGCGGTGTCAATCCTTTTAAAAACAAGGTCATCGTTCAACCCGAAGAAGCCAATTACCCAGCAGTAGTCATTACTCGAGCTACCTTGAGGTGGAATCGGTTAATTTCTTTTTGGAGGTCAGTACCTACTGCCAGTAAATCAATTGAACAGGCAGCGGGAGTGCGTTTCTATAAAGGCATAGGTGAATGGCCTTTCGTTCAACAAGCTACAATCAGTATTTGGGAAAATTTTGATGCTGTCAACGACTTTGCCTACAATACAAAAGCACATGCAGAGATCGTTAAAACTACACGCTCAAAAAGATGGTATAAGGAAGATCTTTTCTCAAGATTTTATCTGATTTCCGATCAATCTAAAATTTTTTAAATGAATAAGGCCATTGTTATAGGAGCAGGAGTTGCCGGTTTAGCAGTTAGTATCCGTTTGGCAGTAAAGGGGTATCGAGTAGAGGTTTTTGAAAAAAACACCTATCCAGGTGGAAAGCTATCTGCTTTTACTCTTGAAGGATATCGATTTGATGCGGGCCCTTCCTTATTCACTATGCCTCATTTTATTTCGGAACTTTTTGAACTAGCTGGCGAACGTGTTGAGGATCATTTCCAGTATTCAAAAAAAGAAATTGCCTGTAACTACTTTTGGGAGGACGGAACGACTTTTAAAGCTTATTCCGATCGAAGTCGGTTTTTAGATGAAGTGGAACATCAATTTAAAGAACCAGCAGAAAACGTAGCTAAGTATTTGGATAGAGCGAAGCAAAAATACGAGTTGACGGCAGGTTTATTTTTAGAACAATCCCTTCATAAAATGAAAACTTTTTTGTCTTGGGACACTTTAAAAGCCCTGTTTCAGCTCAATACGTTCCAGTTGCAAAAAACCTTACATCAAGTCAATATAGACACTTTTAGATCACCTTATTTAGTTCAACTATTTGATCGGTATGCTACCTATAACGGATCGGACCCTTATCAAACCTCTGGTATGATGACACTCATTCAGCACTTGGAAAGTGCTTATGGGACTTTTATTCCAAAAAAAGGAATGGTATCTATCACAGAAGCATTGTATGCTTTAGCAAAAAGACTAGGAGTTACCTTTACTTTTGATGCTGCAGTGGAGGAAATTGTAACGGATCGAAAAGGAGTCTCTGGTGTTCGTGTAAATGGTGCTACCCAAAACGCTAGTCTTGTTGTTTCAAACATGGATGTTTTTCTCACCTACAAGCAGCTTCTCCCCAAAGCACTACCTCCTTTAAAAAGATTAAAACAAGAGCGTTCTAGTTCTGCAGTTATTTTTTATTGGGGGATTTCTAAAACTTTTAAGGAATTAGACTTGCACAACATCTTTTTTTCAAAAGACTACAGTAGGGAGTTTAAAGCCATTTTTCAAGAACATGAGGTTTGTGATGAACCAACCATTTACATCAATATTACTTCGAAAGATGTACCTAATGATGCTCCCAAGGGTTGCGAAAACTGGTTTGTCATGATCAATACACCCGCACATCACGAACAGAATTGGGATCAAATTGTTTCCCAATTACGAGGAGTAGTTGTCAATAAATTATCACACCAATTGGGAGTAGATTTAGAAAGTTTAATTGAATGTGAAGAAGTTTTAACACCTCCTCTGATTGAGTCCAAAACCCAATCCTATATGGGTGCATTGTATGGAGCATCTAGCAATGATGTTTTTGCTGCTTTTTTACGACATCCTAATTTTTCAAGCCAAATCAAAAACCTCTATTTTTGTGGTGGTAGCGTGCATCCTGGAGGAGGTATTCCATTGTGTTTGCTCTCTGCTAAAATCGTGTCAGACCTTATCCCAAAGCTGTGAAGATGAACTCTAGACTCTTTTTTTCAAAACAACAGTTTTCCATTGCATTGATTTGGCTTTTTCATGTGTCTGGTTTAGTGGGGATTATTTACAGTGATGCCTCCTGGTTTATTAAAGCAACACCTGTTAACCTTCTCTTGAGTTTTGTTCTTTTGATGATCAACACAACATGGAGTAGAAAGACATTAGTACTTGTTTTACTCTGTTTTATCACAGGAATGTTTGCAGAAATTATAGGGGTTCACTACGGCTTTCTATTTGGAGCCTACAGTTACGGTGATGCTCTTGGAATCAAATTTCTTGATGTGCCTCTCCTAATTGGTGTCAACTGGTGTATTTTGGTTTTTATCACTGGATTTATTGCTTCGTTTTTTGTTACTGGGTTATGGTCTCGTACATTATTAGGTGTTTTTTTAATGCTCTTTTTAGATCTAGTGATAGAGCCTGTAGCACCTGTTTTGGATTTTTGGACTTTTGAATCGGGGATAGCCTCCTTCCATAATTATTTTGGATGGGCGGTGGTTGCCCTTCCCTTGCAGTTTGTTTTTCATAAATATACTCCCAAAATGGACGGCCCATTTCCCTTTCATTTATTTATTCTTCAGTTTCTATTTTTCACCATACTTTTGTTAAAAATCAATTCCTTGGGAATATAACCCAAAACCTATGTCCTATAGTAGTCGTTTTTTAGTGTTTTGCTTTTTGAGTTTTATCTCTTGCAATACGAATTCATCAACAGTTGGAACAACATCAACTACGCTACAAATTCAAGAAGAAAAGGGAAAAAAGATGACTGCAGATCTACCATTAGTTGCCTATCCAGAATCTTTACTGAAGGACTACGGCCTTGATGAATGGGAAGAGTTTAGAAACCTTTATGAAACAATGGAGCGATTAAAATCTCTTGACTTGAGGGATGTAGAGGTCAATATCCTAGGGCTGTCGTCTCGCTTGAAAGATTTAATTTCAAAGCCCTTACCTGGAGCGTTTGAAACACCTCAAATCAGAAGTCGTTTAAAAGTAGTACAAATGCAAACTCAAAAATCACGTTATTTTACACGTCATTATAAAGAAGATTCCTTAGTACCCTCTTTGGAAGCACTTTATGCTCACTACAACGCCCTACTAAACCGAATGGCTGTTTTGAAAGAAGAAGCGAATACGGTAGAAAGTGAGACAGCCCAAAATTAGTATTTAGAGTCCAAGATCTTTTTTTTGCTGTAGTCCTCCGCAAATATTGCTGTCTGTTCTAGAGCGACTTCTAAACTGGAGATGTGATGCATAAATTTTTCATTTTCATAACCCTCCTCGTATAAGGAGTGATAAATTTTTAAAAGAATGCGATCTGCTTCTAAACACTTCTCTACAGCTGTGGATTTTAAGGTTTCAATAGAAGATATTAACAATTGATCAAACTTAAATTGACTGATGACGAGATCATCATATTGCATACCAAGTTGTTGGAGCTCGGCTAAAATTTCCTGAAAAAACCGATTTCTATAGACTGCTTGTTGATTAAAAAAGCGCTTGTCTTGAGAAACGTTTGCATGATCTGCCGCTTTTAAATACCCTAGTTTTGTGTTTTTTAGGTGTATCAACAGTTTCTCCATTAGAGCGATATGACGATTGCGTTTGCTCATACTAATTTTAGTATTTAAAAGTTACCTAAAAAGTAAACGCAATGACTATATGCAACATGATTATATCAACAAGTTATCTACACTGTAGGAGAATGAGGTGTATTGTGTAATTTTTGTTCCCTCGATGATACGGTTTATCGTCTCTTCTTGAGCAAATTCTGGAACAGCTAGACCACGTATTTGGGCTTGAAAGCTATAGTAGGTTGCTCTTTCAGGATGGTGTGGAGAGACCAGATTAAAAACTCCTTCAACTTTTGGAGTAGCAATTAGGCTACTAATTCCTTCTACAGCGTCCTTTTGATGCACAAAATTTATTTTTCCTTTTGGATTAGCAATTGTTTTTCCCTGTAAGGAGGTGATTGGATTTCGATCTGGACCTACAAGACCTCCCAAGCGAATAATTACAGAAGAAGTGTGCTTTGCTATGATTAAATTTTCACAGGCCAAGAGGGTTTTAGCTGAATCAGTTTCTGGCTCAGGAACACATTCTTCATCAAACGTTTTTCCTTTTGAACCATATACAGAAATACTACTGAGGAAGATTAGACGTTGTATTTTGCTGGATTGAGTCCATGCAAGTAGCTGGCTTACTTTTTGTAAAAGAGACCCTTGATTATGAGAATTTCTACCCGGAGGGATACCAATTACTAAGTAGTCCAAATCCTCTAAAAAGGGAGCAACACCTTCTGATGTATTTTCTTCAAGCACTACCTTGAATCCAGAAATCCCTTCCTTTTCTAAAATTGAAACACCCTGTGTCGAAGTCCTTGAGCCACGAACACGATATCCAGACCCCATCAAATGATGGGCAAGTGGAACCCCAAGCCACCCACACCCCAAAATACCTACAGCGTGCATAAATGAATTTTTGACAATGATACTGATATATTTTTATAGAATTCCTAAATTTTCACCCTTAATTTTTCATTTGAATCAAAAAAAACTATATTAGAGTTAATATTAAATTAAAAATTATGCCCGTAAAAAGTTTTCAAGGAGAACGGGCTCAGAAAAAAAGAGTCACTCCAAGTAAATTAACAGTTGCTGATGTAATGACTACTCAGTTGGTTTTGTTTCGATCAGAACAGAGCATCCATGAAGTGATGAAGGCCTTTATAAAATACCGAATTTCTGGAGGACCTGTGGTAGATGAATTAGGAAATTTAATAGGAGTGATATCTGAAGCGGACTGTATGAAAGAAATTTCTGACAGTCGTTATTTCAATATGCCCATTTTAGATAAGTCTGTGGGACACTTTATGACAAAACAGGTTGATACAATTGATGCCACTACCAGTGTTTTTGATGCAGCAGCTAAGTTTTCCAAATCCAGTAGAAGACGCTATCCTGTTCTTGAAAATGGACGTTTAGTAGGACAGGTCAGTAGAAAAGATATCGTTGTGGCAGCAATCAATATGAAAAGTCAAACCTGGAGCGCTAAGTAAACAGCTCTTTAGCTACTCTAAAGGTATTAGCATGTGCTTCTATAATGTGTTTTAATTCTTTCGAGTAACCCCCACCCATACTGCATTGTACAGGGATTTGTTTTTTCTTCCAAAAAGAAAGGACCTCTTTATCTCTCTGTTTACACCCTTCTATACTCAACCCCAACCGGCCCAATTTATCTGAAGCTAATACATCTACCCCACAGAGGTAAAAGACAAAATCTGGTTGGACGAGTTTGTAGAGTTTTGGAAGTAAATCTTTGAGAATTTTCAAATAAGTACTATCGTCACAATGATCTTCTAGAGCAAGGTCTAAGTCACTGGTCTCTTTTCTAAATGGATAATTTTTTGCTCCGTGCACAGAACAGGTAAAAACCAAAGGGTGATTTTTAAATATTGCTGCTGTTCCGTTTCCCTGATGTACGTCAAGATCCAAGATTAATATTTTTTTTGCAAACCCTTTATCCAAAAGATATTGTGCCGCAATAGCCTGATCGTTTAGTAAACAAAAGGCCTCTCCTCGATCCGGAAAGGCATGGTGGGTTCCTCCAGCGATGTTCATTGCAATCCCCGTATCAAGTGCTTTTTTTGCACCTATTAGGGTTCCTCCTGCTATTAAAAACTCCCTTGCTACCAAATCACTACTTAAGGGAAAACCAATACTGCGAATTTCACTTTTTGATAAATCAAGCTTTAACAAACGCGCTACATAATTGGACTGGTGTACTCGTAGCACTTGTTCTTTTGTTGCAGGCTTGGGGATAAAAAAGTCAGCTTGGGTACAGCTACCTTCCAAAAGGAGTTGTTGAGGGAGGAGTTCATATTTTTCCATTGGAAAACGATGGTTCTTTTCCAAAGGAAGACGATAGGAGGAATCAAATGCAATAGGGAAATTCAAAATTTATTCAATAGATGAACCTGAAGCTACTGTGGTATCCTCAGGCTGGATAAATACAAAACCCCCTTCTTCGTTTTCACCTAGCAGTATCATTCCCTTACTTTCAACGCCTTTTAGTGTTCTAGGACTAAGATTACTCAACAGAGTTACCTTTTTACCAATAAGTTCTGAAGGTTCAAAATCTTGTGCAATCCCCGAAACTACCTTTCGAAATTCGGCTCCCACTTGAAGGTGTATTTCCATTAATTTCTTCGTCTTTTTGATCTTTTTAGCAGCTGTGATTTCTGCTACTTTAAGCTCTAAAGAGGCGAAATCCTCATAGGAAGTAATAGGTTTTATTGGTGGTATGGTGGATGTTTTTCCAGAGGCTTTGGTATCGTTTAATTTTAATTTTTCCCGTTGTTGATCCATTTGTGCATCTTCAATTTTTTGAAAGAGAAGTTGGGCTTCATTAAGTTGATGCTCTGAAGGAATCAATTCCTTCTTTTGACGGATTGTTTCCCATGTCAACTGCAAAGGCTCTATATTGAGCATTTGAATCAGTTTTTTAGAGGTGAAGGGTAAAAAAGGCTCACTAAGTATTGCAAGTCCAGCAGCTATTTGTAATGCTGTATGCATGATAGCTGCTACTCGATCTGGATCTGTTTTGATCTGTTTCCAGGGTTCAGCATCAGCGAGGTATTTGTTGCCCAGTCGCGCAAGTTGCATTAGTATTTGACTGGCTTCTCTAAATCGGTACTGCGAAATAGAATGCCCTATTTTATCCGGAAATTTTGCTAATTGGGAGAGTACCTCCTCATCTTCTAGGTGTAAAGAACCTGCGCTAGGAACACTCCCTTGATAGTATTTGTGCGTTAAAACAACCACTCTATTGATAAAGTTTCCATAAATAGCAACTAACTCATTGTTGTTTCTTGCTTGAAATTCCTCCCAAGTAAAATCATTGTCTTTTGTTTCAGGGGCATTTGCGGTCAATACATAGCGCAATACATCTTGTTGATTTGGAAATTCCTCTAAATATTCATGTAGCCAGACAGCCCAATTTTTAGAGGTTGAAATTTTCTGACCTTCTAAATTCAAAAACTCATTTGCTGGAACGTTTTCGGGTAGAATGTATCCTCCGGTAGCGTGAAGCATCACTGGAAAGATGATGCAGTGAAAAACAATGTTGTCTTTACCAATAAAATGGACCAGCTGGGTTTCCTTGTCTTTCCAGTAGGGTTCCCAATCAATGCCTTTCTCTGCTGCCCATTCTTTGGTCGATGAGATGTACCCTATAGGAGCATCAAACCAGACGTATAACACCTTACCTTCAGCTCCTGCTACAGGCACAGGGATTCCCCAGTCGAGATCTCTAGTTACAGCACGGGCTTGCAGTCCATTGTCTATCCAAGACTTGACTTGTCCATAAACATTGGGTTTCCAATCGTTTTGGTGCCCTTTTAGAATCCACTCTTCTAAAAAAGACTCATATCGATCGAGAGGGAGGTACCAGTGTTTGGTTTTTTTCAAAACAGGCTCAGATCCACTTATAGTAGACTGCGGATTGATGAGGTCTGTTGCACTAAGACTACTCCCACAACTTTCACATTGGTCACCATATGCTTCTGCAAATTGACAGACGGGACAAGTTCCCGTTACGTATCGATCTGCCAGAAATTGTTTTGCTTCAGGGTCGTATAGTTGTTCAGATTCATTTTCTTCAAAGACCTCTTTTTTGTCTAAAATGGAAAAGATCTCTTGGGCGGTTTTATGGTGTATAGGTCTTGAAGTCCTAGAGTAATTGTCAAAACAGATCCCAAAGGCCTCGAACGAGGTACGAATCAAATGATCGTACTGATCGATCACTTCTTGAGGAGTTTTGCCTTCTTTTTTTGCTTTTAATGAAATAGCAACACCGTGTTCATCACTTCCACAAATGAAAGCAACGTCTTTCCCTTGTCCTCTTAAATATCGAGCGTAAATATCTGCCGGAACATAAACACCTGCTAAGTGACCAATATGTATTGGACCATTGGTATAGGGTAATGCAGCGGTTATGGTATAGCGTTTTGACATTGAGATTTTTAAATTTTTTCAAAAGTAAGCAAAACTGAAAGCTTTTAGGAAAAGGAGGTATCTTTAATTAACCAAATCAAACCTCATGGCAGAACACAATCTTTTGGGTGCTGAAGCAGAAAGAAAGGCTTTGGCTTATTTGTCTGAAAAAGGATACCAACTGCTCAAAAAAAACTATCGTTTTCAAAAAGCAGAGGTCGATTTGATCATGCAACAAGATACTACTTTGATTTGTGTTGAGGTTAAAGCCAGGACAACAGACTTTTTTGGAGCTCCAGAACAATTTATTTCCTCAAAAAAAATCAAACTCCTCGTTCGAGCTATGGATCATTATCTTACTGAAAATACACTAGATATGGAGGTGCGATTTGATGTAATTGCATGTACCGTAAAGGGAAATAAATGGACCCTAAACCACATTAAAAATGCCTTTTATTCTTTTGGGTAATGTTTTAAATAGAACAATTTGTTTTTTATTAGCTACTTTTGTTATGATTTATACTAAATAGGCCAAATTTCTTTCCAATGAAAACAATTGCAGCTACAGTAACAGAATACATTAAAACAAAGCCTTATTTAGCTTCAGCTCTTTCTGAGGGAATTATTAACCTCACCTCTTTGGCAAGAAAAATTCACCCCGACATCGAGGCGTTGATGAATAAAACTGTCAATCAAGGAGCCATTATCATGTCCTTAAAACGAGTTTCAGACGATATAAATTTTACTGCTACCAAAAAAATCATCAGAGTACTGAAGAATTTGGGGGACATCACTGTCCGTTCTTCCTTGGTGGACTATGGATTTTTACTTTCAGAAACACTTTTGCTTACACAGGCTAACTTACTTAAGAAGATTGAGTTTAAAAAAGATGTTTTTTATACTTCATCTCGCGGCGTTGCAGAAAGTAATATCGTTGTGAGTCAAAACATTGTTCCGCTCGTTGATGAACTTTTTCAAAATGAGGTCTGCCATTCTAAAGTGGAAAATTTGTCTTCTATCACAATCAAACTTCCTACAGATAATGTGAAAATCCCAGGAATTTATTATTTCATTTTTCAGCGCTTGTCTTGGGAGGGTGTAAATATTACAGAAGTGATTTCTACCTCCAATGAGTTTACTATTCTTATGGATGAAGATCAGGTCGATATTGCCTTTAAGGTGATTAAAAATCTTAAGGCATTGTAGGCTACTGAAGAAGACGTTTAAGTGTTTCTTTGAGTTTTTTCACCTCTTCTATGTCTTTAATAGAGAGCATGAGTTTGGGTCCGGTTGAAGTATTTTTTTCTTTAAGCACCATTTGATCGGTATTTTTTTGAATGTGGCCGATGATGCTCCCAAAGCGTTCACTTTGATAAAAATCACTTTGCTGATCTGCTATAAAGTAACACAAACAACTCCCTTTTTTTAAGATGATCCTTTCGATACCCAATGTTGTAGCAATCCATTTTAACTCTACACTTTCCAGTAGTTCTTGAGCTTCTTTAGGCAAGGTTCCAAAGCGATCTTTTAGTTCTTCTTCAAAGGCATTCAATTCTTCTTTGGTTTTCAACTGGCTGAGTTCTTGGTAAAGTGCTAAGCGTTCTTTAACGATGTTGACGTAATAATCTGGAATGTAGATTTCCAAGTCAGTATCTATTTGAACTTCTTTACTGTAGGCGTTGAAGCTGTCATTCTCATTTTCAGAATAAAGGGATTTAAATTCATTTTCTTTCAATTCATCGATGGCTTCTTGTAGTATTTTTTGATAGGTTTCAAAACCCATTTCATTGATGAAACCACTTTGTTCCCCACCCAAAAGATCACCAGCACCCCTTATTTCAAGGTCTTTCATTGCTATCTGAATACCAGAACCCAGTTCAGAAAATTGTTCAATGGTTTTAATCCGTTTTTGTGCATCAGAACTCATTGCACTGTGCGGTGGTGTGATAAAATAACAAAACGCTTTTTTATTACTTCTGCCTACTCTACCTCGCATTTGATGCAGGTCACTCAATCCAAAATTATGGGCATTATTTATAAAGATGGTATTTGCATTGGGTACGTCCAAACCGTTTTCTATAATGGTGGTTGCAATTAAAATATCATATGAACCATTCATAAATTTTAAAAGTGTTTGCTCCAGCTTTTTACCCTCCATCTGACCGTGTCCTATTGCGATCCGAGCATCGGGAACCAGTCGTTGTATTAAACCGGAAACCTCTAGAATATTTTCAACACGATTATGAATAAAAAAAACTTGTCCCCCCCGCTGAAGCTCATAGCTTATGGCATCTCTGATCTGGGTTTCACTAAATTGCACCACTTCACTTTCTATGGGATACCTGTTGGGAGGCGGCGTGGCAATCACAGACAAATCTCGTGCTGCCATCAGGCTAAATTGAAGTGTTCTGGGAATGGGAGTTGCAGTGAGAGTAAGTACATCGATGTTTTCTTTTAAGGAACGGATTTTTTCTTTTACCGCTACTCCAAATTTTTGCTCTTCATCTACAATGAGCAATCCAAGATCTTTAAAGACCACATTTTTATTGACCAACTGATGGGTCCCTATTAAAATATCAATCGTACCTTCTTTAAGTGCGTTTAAAATTTCCGTTTTTTCCTTCGCTGTTCGAAAGCGGTTGAGGTAATCTACTCGTACAGGAAGTTCTTCCAATCGATTCGAAAAGGTCTTAAAATGTTGAAAGGCAAGTATGGTTGTTGGAACCAAAACCACCACTTGTTTACTGTTGTCTACAGCTTTGAATGCTGCTCGAATGGCTACCTCTGTTTTACCAAAACCCACATCTCCACACACCAGGCGATCCATAGGCTGACTAGATTCCATATCTGTTTTAATCGCTTCGGTAGCTTTTTCTTGATCTGGGGTATCCTCAAATAAAAAAGAGGATTCAAGTTCCCATTGAAGGTAACTGTCTGGAGCAAAAGCAAAGCCAATTTTTTCTTTTCTTTTAGCATAAAGCTGAATCAAGTCAAAAGCGATTTCTTTTACTTTTTTCTTGGTTTTTTGTTTCAAGGCTTTCCATGCCTTTGAACCTAATTTATAGATCTTGGGGACAGTACCTTCTTTACCTGCATAACGTGTAATCTTATGCAAAGAGTGGATACTCAAGTAAAGGATGTCCCGTTCTCCATAGATTAATTTAATGGCTTCTTGCCATTTTCCCTCCACCTCAATACGTTGTAATCCACCAAAAGTCCCTATCCCATGATCTATATGGGTTACGTAATCACCCACCTCCATTTGGGTCAGTTCTTTTAGGCTTAAGCTTTCTTTTTTGCTTCGATCCGATTTTAGCTGGTATTTGTGGTATCTTTCAAATATTTGATGATCTGAAAAACAAGCCCATTGGGCTTCTAAATCTTCAAACCCTTCAAAAATAGGAAGGACTTCGGTTTTGTAATGGACCGGAGTATCCATTTCCTCAAAAATATCGTGGAAGCGTTTAGCCTGTTGTTCGTTGCTACAAAAAAGCGTGTTTTGATAGTTTTTCTTTTTGTTATTGTTGAGGTGTGAAACCAGCAAGTCAAACTTTTTATTAAAGGCAGGCTGAGGACTCTGTTTGACAAACACCTGATCTTCAATTTCGAGTTGGCTGGTTTTCTCCAGGACCAATACGGATTTGTTTTTACAATCTGTAATCCATTCTTGTGGATGAACAAATAGGGTTTTTGGGGGATGCTGGGTGGTGATCTCTAACTGCTGAAAAGCAACTTCAGCTTTTTCATACATGGATTTTAAGCAATCCGTAGTTTTATCAATATCAGTAAAAACAAAAGTACTTTCTGAAGGGAAAAAAGAAATCAACGTTTTTCTTTTGTCAGTAAAATCATAATCAGAAGTGTTGGGGAGTAACTCTATGTTTTCATAGGTTTTAATGGAACGTTGTGTCACCACGTCAAAACTCGATATTCGCTCAATAGTTTCGTCAAAAAACTCAATTCTGTAAGGATATTGGTATGCAAAAGAAAACACATCAATTATTCCACCACGAACTGCAAACTCCCCAGGGGATGATACAAAATCAACACGTTCAAACCCCATTTCAAAAAGACGCTCGTTGAGAACTGCCAAGGCGATTTCATTCCCTTTATTGAGTTGAAGGGCAATTCTTTTTAAGGTGTGTTGTGAAATAATTTTTTCAAATACCGCTTGAGGATAACTCACTACAATAGAGGGGTTTTTGGATGTACTGAGTTTTTTTAACACTTCTGAACGCAGGAGAATATTTGCATTGTCTGTTGTTTCAGGGGCGTAGGGCTGCCGATAACTAGCAGGAAAATAAAACACCTTTTTGGGCCCAAGCAAGCGCTCCAGATCATTTAAATAATAGGCTGCTTGTTCTGGATTTTCGAGCACCAATAGAAGGGATTGGTTTTGTTTTTGAAATGCTGCTGCAAGGCGAAAGGAAAGTCCAGAACCTACCAAGCCTTTGATTTGGACGCACTTTTTTTCAGAAAAGGCGTTCAAGAGTCTCTTCTGTGAAGGGAGGGGGTGAAAAACGTTTAATAACGGATTGATTTTTTTTTGGCAAAGATAAAGGCTTAGGATTTATTTACTGGGATTTCTATTACTTCTTTCCCTGTAGTGATGTATATCTGATCTAGAGAGGTAGGTTTTACAAGATGCAGACCTGTAAATCCCCCAAAAGCCGGAAGGATGAACTGATGGGTAGAATGCAAAAAGCAAGGGAGCTTTAGTGTCTGTTTTGCTGTTCCTTTTAATTTTATTCCGGGATGCACATGTCCGCAAAAGACAAAATGAGTCGTTTTTTCACTAGGGAAATGCGAAAAACAAAAAGGACCTTCACAAAGTTGTTCTACCACTTTCATTCCAAGTTGTTTGAATTTCAATGAGGGAATGACATCGTGGTTGCCTTCTACTAAAACAAGTTGCGCTTCTTGCTTTTGGGTCCATGCTTCAAACAAATGCCATTCGTTGTTTTGAAAGCTGTGAAAGAGGTCTCCTAAAAAAAGAATTCTTTTTGGGGGTTTCAAATGTAAAAGAGAGCCTATTTTTTGATAAAAAGCTCCTTCAGCTTCACGAGGAACAGCAATACCATTTTTTCTAAAGTGTGCTACTTTTCCCAAATGAACATCTGCCAAGAGCCAAGTTTGGGTAGCCTCCCAAAATACACCTCCACTAGGGTGTAAGAAAAAAGACTGTTTGTGAATTTCAATTTTTTTCATTGAGTAGCCTTTTCAAGTTGGAGGGACATTTTTTTTATGCGGTCTTCTACGCTTTCAGAAGAAAGTTTTGTGCGTATTCGATCTGTGATTAGTGGAAAAGAAAAAGGAGTGGGTTGACTACATTCTTTCCAGACTACAGTTTTATTTTGCAGCTCTTCCATCACTTGTGTAAGGCGTCCCCGCTCCATACCGTGATCAAAAGTTTCTTCTAGTGCTTGAAGATAAAGAAGGTTGTCAGGCTCATAATCTTTAAAAACTTCATAAAACAATTGGGCTCCCGATTGGAGGTGTTTGGTTTTCAAGGGTTTGTTTGGGAAGCCTTGGAAAACCAAGCCTGAAATGACTGCAATATCACGAAACCGTCTTCTTGCCATTTCCGAAATATTGATGCTTTTTTGAAGGTCTTCCAAGAGAAAATCAGGACTAAAAAGATTATTGTCCAAAAATGTTTGAGCATCAAATGCCTGATCAGAAAGCAATTCAAAACCATAATCGTTGAAAGACATACTAAAAGTAATGGGAGACAACAAGCTTATGCGATAGGCCATTAAACTAGCCATGGCTTCATGTAGCGCATAGCCCTCAAACGGATAGAAAACCGTGTGAACGCCTTCCTTAGTTTCAAAACGTTCGATGAGAAGTTGGTGGGGTTGTGGTATGACAGACTCCTTTTGTTGCTGTTCAAAAACGGGTTGTAGGGCTTTGAACTCGGGAGCGTTATTGTGCTCAATTTCAAAAAGTGTCTTTTTTAGTAAGTCGCTTAAATGCGCACTAAAACTCATCCTACCTCCCATCCATGCTGGGATTCGAGCCTTTTTAGATTTTGACTTTCGCACAATGACTTCCATGTTATGGATCCGAAGGAGCTCTAGGTTTTTTCCAGAAAAAGTAAATACATCACCGGGATTTAACTTGGAAACAAACCACTCTTCAATGCTTCCTAAATACCCTCCTTTTTGATAGCGTATCCTCAAAAGGGCGTCGCTAATGATGGTTCCCATAGACATACGGTGTCGCATTGCAATGCTCCGGTTTTGTACTTTTAAGCTGCCATCTTCTAAAAGACTTACTTTTTTATATTCATCATAATGTTCTAAACTTTGACTCCCCTTTATTAAAAAATTAAGTAACCATTGCCAGCGTTCTTTGTCTAATGTTTGAAAACAAAAGGTTTTTTTTATGATGGGGAATAGCGTTTTGGGATGAAAACCGGACCCCACCGCAAGGGTCATCATAAATTGCAGCAACACATCATAAGAATTCAAATAGGGTATCCGATCTTCCAACTGTTGACTAGCGATACCTTTTTGTAAAGCTACAGACTCAATGAGTTCCATCGCGTGGGTGGGTAAAAAGTGAATTGTACTTTTTGCCTTGGGGCGGTGACCACTACGTCCAGCCCTTTGAATGAAGCGACTTACCCCTTTTGGACTCCCCACTTGTATGCAGTTTTCTACCGGACTAAAATCAACCCCTAAATCTAGACTGGAAGTACAAACCACCACTTTGAGTTGGTTATTGCGCAAGGCATCTTCTACCCATAGGCGTATTTTTTTGTCAATACTACCGTGGTGCATTGCAAGCTGACCCGCAAGATCTGGATTTGCCTCAAGCAAGGCATGAAACCATAGTTCACATTGTGCGCGAGTATTGGTAAAGAGTAAGGTACTCTCACTTTTTTTAATCAACTCAATAACTTGGGGCAGCAAGTGTAACCCTAGATGTCCACGCCATGGAAAGCGATCCATTGTTTTAGGTAACAAGGATTTTACAACAATTTTTTTTGATAGGGCAGCAGTTACAACCGTGAAATTTTCTGTAGTTCCCAATAAGATGGTACGAGCAAGCTCAGGGTTTCCAAGTGTAGCGGAAATACCCCATACTTTAAGTTGTGGGAGAAAGGAGCGCAAATACGCCAAAGCCAATTCCACCTGCACCCCTCTTTTTGTGCCTAGAAGTTCATGCCACTCATCTACAACAACAACCTGTAGTTGCTTGAAATCGTTTTGATGCTCTTTTGTGCTCAATAGTATGTGTAAACTTTCTGGAGTTGTCACCAAGCCAAAAGGGGGATTTCTTTTTTGCTTAGCTCGACTGCTTTGAGTGGTGTCACCTGTTCGCAGGGCTACTTCGGTTTTGGGCAGGAGTGCTGTATTCATCCTTTGAGTAGCCTGTTGAATTTCTACAGCTAGTGCTCGAAGAGGAGTGATCCAAAGGGCATTGATTCCTTTAGGGAGTACTTTTTGCTGCTGAGCTTCAGAAAGTATAGCTCCCCAAAGCGCATAGGTTTTTCCGCTACCTGTAGGGGCGTGGAGCATTCCGTTTTTTCCTAAAGCATAAGCCTTCCAGCATTTTTTTTGAAAGCTTTGTGGTTGCCATCCTTGTTCGTTAAACCATTGAGTTACTGTTTTCATGGCAGTAGTTTTTTAAGGTCTTCAAGGCTATTGGCCTCGTCACTTTTTTTATCATGCCGCCACCTCAAAATTCTAGGGAAGCGAACTGCTACACCACTTTTATGACGTGAGGAAGGAGCCAATCCTTCGAAGGCAATTTCAAAAACAAGCTCTGGCTTTACTTGTCGTACTGGTCCAAAGCGATCTAAAGTATTTTTTTTAACATATTGATCTACTTTTTTAATTTCCGAATCCGTTAATCCCGAATAGGCTTTAGCAAAAGTGACTAACTCCTCTTTTTCCCAAAGCCCAAAAGTATAGTCGGTATAGAGGTTGGTTCGACGTCCGTGCCCACGCATGGCATAGGTCAATACAGCATCAATAGTTTTTGGATCAGATTTCCACTTCCACCAATTTCCTTTTTTTCTTCCTACACCATAGGGAGAATCTTTGTGTTTAAGCATCAAGCCCTCGCTGCGTTTTTCTGTTGCTTTTTTTCGCTCATTAGCCACCTCTACCCAAGAAGTAAAAGTCATGACCTGAGAAAGCAAGAGTGGTAGATTGTCGTTTTTAACTTGTTGATAGAGCGCACTCAAATACTTTTGACGTTGATGCAATGGCAGTGCGCGAATGTCTTTCCCTTCCCATTCTAAAATGTCATAGAGCATGAGTACTACGGGGACTTCTTCTTTGAGTTTTACAGTTATCATTTTACGCCCAATTCGTTTTTGCAACCCATTAAAATCACCAATTTTTCCTTCCTTGAAGGGGATGAGCTCACCATCTAGTACTGTTCCATCGGGAAGGGCAGTTGCCAGGCAGGCCAATTCGGGAAATTTATCGGTAATCAATTCTTCTCCGCGACTCCAAAGAAAAGAGCTCCCTTTTCTTACAATCAGTTGAGCACGCATTCCATCCCATTTATGTTCTACATGCCAATTTGTGACATCGAATTTATTTTCAAAATCATTTTCCATAGCGTGAGCTAGAAAAAAGGGATAAGGCTGGGAAATTTGATCTTCGGGATTGGGTTCTAATAACAATTGTTTAAAAGTGGTTTGTTGTGGGCTCCACTGTCCCATAAGTCGGTGTGCAAGAATATTTTCTTCTATTTGAATCGCTTCAGAAAGCGCACGGGTCATAAGTTTTTGACTGACACCAATGCGGAATCCTCCGGTTAAAATTTTATTAAAGACAAAGCGCTCAAAAGTATTCAGGCTCTTCCACTGTTCAAGTATGTAGGTTTTTTTTTCTGCCTCATCTTTGGACTTTACCGCTATAATTTCTTCGATACACTCGGATAGCGCTGGTGTATTTCCCTTTTTTTCTTGTTGAACCAAAAGCGCAATGGTTTCTGCTAGATCACCGACAATATGGTAAGTTTCCTCAAACAACCATTCGGGTAGTTGAACGAGCTCTGCTGCCCAAACCCGCATCTGTGTGGTGCTTACGGGTCTAGAAGGACGACGATGCGACAATAAGGCTACTGCCCAAAGCGCATCCTCTGGTGGAGCTTCTTTAAAATAATGCGTTAAGGCAGCTACTTTAGCGTTTGTTTTATTGGTGCTGTCTAGGGTTTCTATCAAAGAGGCAAAACGTCTCATTCGGCAAGTGTAGTTTCTAAAGTCTCTCCTTCGTATTGTGTTTTTTCCGTCGCCGCATCCCACCCATGCTCCCGAAGGTATTGGGCAAATAAATCGGTATAACCGTGTGTAGTGATTACTTTTTCACATCCACTCGCTTTGATTGCATTGAGTAAACCTTTCCAGTCCGCATGATCGGATAAAACAAAAGCACGATCTACTGCTCTTCTTCTACGGGCTCCACGAAAGGCCATCCACCCGGAAGCATAACCTGTAGAAAGTGGCCCCAATTTTTTACTCCAAGCACTTCCTAAAACAGCTGGAGGAGCTAGCACAAGCTGTCCCTGAATTTCTTTTTTTGAGGTGTCTTTTGTAATTAATTCAGTCTCTGGAAAGTGAATAAAAGAGCGTAATACCTGGGTCATTTGTTCAGTAGCCCCATGGGTATAAATTTTCCCTATTGAAGGGTCTAGATGTTTTAAAAGACGCTGTATTTTTCCCAAAGAATACCCCATTAGCAAGCTAGTTGTTCCGTTGGTGCGATTGTCTGCCCACCACTCATTTATTTTTTGGTGTACTTTTTTGGGCTCTTCCCATTGAAAAACAGGAAGTCCAAAAGTACATTCGGTAATAAAAGTGTGGCATTTTACTGATTCAAAAGGGGTTGAAATACCATCGGGTTGAGTTTTATAATCGCCTGTAAATACCCACACTTCACCCTTGTATTCCACTTTAATTTGGGAGGAACCAGGGACATGTCCCGCAGGGTGAAAAGAAAAACGAACCCCATTGATTGAAAAGACTTCGCCATATTTTTTACTACTTACTGAAATGGCTCCCAAACGGTGTTTCAGAATAGGGACATTGATTTCTTGAGTGATGTAGTGTTTGCTTCCCCAGCGCGCGTGATCGGAATGACCATGAGAAATCAGGGCTTTGTCTACCGCACGCCAAGGGTCTAAATAGACTGCTGCTTTTTTACAATAAATACCTTTTGAGGTGAATTCCAATAAGGGCATTTGAATTTTCTTTTTCCTGGGTAAGATACAAAATAGGAAAAAAATCAATCGGTTAATAACTGCCAATAACTCCTTGGCTATGCCCCCTATTAAATTATTATTTTCGTCTAGATGTATTTAATATTTGATACCGAAACTACGGGTTTACCAAAACGTTGGGATGCACCTCTTTCAGATAGTGAAAATTGGCCACGGTGTATTCAAATTGCTTGGCAGATACACGATGCCTCCGGAGAATTAATTGCTCATCAAGACTATTTAATTCAACCTACAGGTTTTACTATACCTTTTGATTCGGAGCAAGTGCATGGAATTTCAACTGCACTAGCAGAGGAGCAAGGTGTTTCCCTTTCTGAGGTATTGGAAGATTTTCAGGCAGCCATAAAAGGAGTAGCTTATGTTGTAGGGCATAACATTTCTTTTGACCGCAACATCATGGGGGCTGAATTTTTACGCCAAGGGCTGGAAGACCCTTTGGAAGGTAAAACTGTGATTGATACGTGTACTGAAGAAACGGCCACTCTTTGTAAACTTGCGGGAGGCAGGGGAGGAAAATTCAAATTACCGACCTTAGGAGAATTGTATGTGCATTTGTTTCAAGTACAATTTGAAGAGGCTCACAATGCAACTGCTGACGTAGAAGCTACAGCAAGAGCCTTTTTTGAGTTGCTGCGAAAAAATGAAATTCACCCCAAGGGTTTTCAAAACCAAGAAGAACAAACGAAAGCTATTCGTTCGCGTACAGTTCCTTTTGAATTAATTGGACTTTCTCATCAAAACTTAAAGAAAGCTTCTTCTGGATTAAAAAAAGTACAGAAAGATCCAAAAACAACGCAGCCTCAAGCAGATCTAAGTGACGCTTTAATACAAGCACCTTTTGTTCATTTACATAACCATTCTCAGTTTTCTGTACTTCAAGCTACCTCTCGCATTAATCAGCTGGTAGAGGCTGCTGCTGCAGATTATATGCCTGCACTTGCACTTACCGACCATGGTAATTTGATGGGGGCATTTCATTTTATAAAGGCAATTAATTCACATAACGCAAACATTGAAGAATCCTTTCATATAAAACCAATTGTGGGATGTGAATTTTACGTTTGTGAAGACCACCAAGACAAAACAAGAAGAGACGATGGTTATCAAATAGTTTTTATAGCCAAAAATAAAGCAGGCTACCACAACCTGGCAAAACTGACTTCTGCAGCCTATGTAAAAGGCTTTTATTACGTACCTAGAATAGACAGAAACTTAGTAGAAAAATACAAAGAAAACCTAATCGTGTTGACTGGAAACACCTACGGTGAGGTACCTTCTAAAATCCTCAACGTTGGTGATCGTCAGGCTGAAGAAGCACTTCAATGGTGGCACCAAAAATTTGGTGAGGACCTGTACATCGAGCTCATGAGACATGGTGAAGAAGGAGAAGACCGAGCCAATGAGGTTTTGATTTCATTTTCTCGAAAGTATAATATCCCTCTTGTGGCAACAAACAACACCTACTACACAAAAAAAGAAGAGGCAAATGCTCACGATATTTTGCTGTGTCTAAAAGAAGGAGAAAAACAAGCGACTCCTATAGGGAGAGGTAGAGGGTTTCGATATGGATTAGCAAATCAAGAGTATTATTTTAAATCTCAAGAGGAGATGAAAATACTATTTCAAGATCTGCCAGAAGCCATTTTAAATATTCAAGAATTGGTTGATAAAGTTGAGCCATTCGAACTTTCCAGAGAAGTGCTATTACCCAAATTTGAAATTCCTACAGCCTATCAAGTTGAGGATGATTTGGAGGGTAAAAAGGGGGAGAACAACTACTTGCGTCATCTAACTTATGAAGGGGCAGAACTCCGTTATTCTGAACTGACGGATAGTATTAAAGAACGGATTGACTTTGAGTTAGATGTAATTGCTAATACAGGCTATCCGGGTTACTTTTTAATTGTGCAAGATTTTATAGCTGCAGCACGAGACATGGGTGTTTCTGTGGGTCCTGGTCGTGGTTCTGCGGCGGGCTCTGTAGTTGCTTATTGCTTGAAAATTACCAATATAGATCCCATAGCCTATGATTTACTTTTTGAGCGCTTCCTGAATCCAGATCGTGTGAGTATGCCCGATATAGATATTGATTTTGATGATGAAGGACGCAGTAAGGTGATGGATTATGTAATCAAAAAGTACGGTTCCAATCAGGTAGCACAAATCATCACCTACGGAACGATGGCAGCAAAATCCTCAATAAGAGACACCGCAAGAGTGTTGGATTTACCTTTAGGAGAGGCGGATCGCATTGCCAAATTATTACCGAACATTAAGCTCAATAAGATTTTCAATTCAACAGAGGAAGAACTTAAAAAGAATTTGCGTTCTGAAGAGCTAATGAGAGTGAATGAGATCAAAAATATAGCAGATGAAGATTCGCTTTCAGGTCAAACAATCCAACAGGCTAAAGTACTCGAAGGATCGCTTAGAAATACCGGTATTCACGCCTGTGGGGTAATCATTACTCCAGACGATATCACACAATTTGTCCCCGTTGCAACAGCAAAAGATTCTGATTTGTATGTAACCCAATTTGACAATTCTGTTGTCGAGGATGCGGGTTTGTTGAAAATGGATTTTTTGGGACTGAAAACACTTACCTTAATAAAGGATACGGTTTCCTTGGTAAAATATAAACACGGCATCGACTTGGATCCGGATCAGTTTCCCCTGGACGATGAGAAAACCTATGAATTATTTCAAAAAGGTGAAACAGTAGGGATTTTCCAATACGAATCTGCTGGGATGCAAAAATACCTCAAGGATTTAAAACCTACGGTTTTTGCAGACTTAATCGCTATGAACGCCTTGTACAGACCAGGTCCCTTGGAATATATCCCCAGTTTTGTAGATCGCAAAAACGGCAATGAAGAAATCACCTATGACCTGCCAGCCATGGAGGAATATCTTAAAGAGACCTACGGCATTACTGTATATCAAGAGCAGGTGATGTTATTGTCTCAAAAAATAGCTGGATTTTCAAAAGGCGATGCTGACGTGTTACGAAAAGCAATGGGTAAAAAGATATTTGCCTTACTGCAAAAGCTAAAGCCTCAATTTATCGAAGGGGGTAAAGCGAACGGACATCCTGAAGAAATTTTAGAAAAAATTTGGAAAGATTGGGAAGCTTTTGCCGCGTATGCTTTTAACAAATCTCATTCTACTTGTTATGCGTGGATTGGTTATCAAACGGCTTATCTCAAGGCGCACTATCCTGCAGAATATATGGCTGCAGTACTTTCCAATAACATGAACGACATCAAACAGGTAACCTTCTTTATGGAGGAATGTCGACGCATGGGGTTGCAGGTTATGGGACCCGATGTAAATGAATCTTTCTATAAGTTTGCTGTTAATGATGACCAAGCAATTCGCTTTGGAATGGGAGCTATCAAAGGAGTAGGCAAAGCAGCAGTAGAAACTATCATTGCTAACCGAAAAGAAGGAAAATACCAATCCGTTTTTGACCTGGTAAAAAGGGTTGACTTACGTGCAGCTAATAAAAAGGCATTAGAGAATTTAGTTTTGGCTGGCGGCTTTGATTCTTTTGATTCCACTCATAGAGCACAGTATTTTAACGCCGATGGTGAGGGAATTACATTTTTGGAAAAAGTAGTCAGGTTTGGCTCTAAGTATCAAGAGAATTTGAATTCATCTCAAACAAGTCTTTTTGGTGAAGCTACTGATGAGATGTATCAAGATTTAAGCATCCCCCCTTGTGAGCCGTGGACGAATTTAACGCGTCTTAAAAAGGAAAAGGAAGTCGTAGGAATTTATATTTCTTCCCATCCTTTGGATGATTTCACCCATGAAATGAAGCATTTTGTAAGTCTTTCTTTGAACTACCTATCCGACTTAGATCAATTGATTAACAGGGAGTTGTCTGTGGGAGGAATTGTAAATGAAGTTCAGCATTTAGAAAGTAGAAACGGTAAAGGATGGGCACGCTTTGTCGTTGAGGATTTTACGGATCAATATGAATTTCGAATTTTTGGTGAAGACTACTTAAAATACAGGCACTTTTTGGTTGTCAACCAGTTTATTCGGATAAAGCTGACAGTTCGACAAGGATGGACCAATGCAGAAACAGGCAAAGTAGGTGCGCCCAGAATGCATTATTTGAATTTTGAAATGTTACAAAATACCATAGAGAACAATGCTAAAAAAATTACACTTCAACTAGACATAAAAGAATTAAATGAAGAAAAGATCAACTTGTTGCAGCAGCATCTAAAAAGTTTTAAAGGAGACAAGCCTTTATTTTTTAATGTTTATGATTCAGAAAAAAAGGTCAAATTAACGCTGAATAGTAAAAAACAGAAAGTTAAAATAACACCTGATCTACTCCAAGACCTTGAATCTCAACAATGGTTTTACAAGCTTAATTAAAGCTATTACAAAAAGACATTCACAGATAAGTAAATTTGATTTAAACTCATAGGATCCACCCACAAAATAAGTAACTTTGGACTCTAAAATTAAAAACATGGCATTAGAAATTACAGATGCTACTTTTGAAGAAGTGGTATTGAAATCAGAAAAACCCGTTTTAGTTGACTTTTGGGCAGCATGGTGTGGACCTTGTCGTATGGTAGGCCCTATCATTGAGGAACTGAGCAAAGACTACGAGGGCAAGGCAGTTGTTGGTAAAGTAGATGTAGATGCGCATCAGGAATATGCCGCAAAATACGGAGTAAGAAATATCCCTACAGTTTTAGTATTTGACAAGGGTGAATTGGTAGGAAGACATGTTGGGGTTTCTCCAAAAACTACTTATGCAGAGGCCATAGACGCTGTTTTATAAATTTTTCTTTTTACAATTAATTGTTTGGCAAATTGAAAATGCAGCGTATATTTGCACACGCCAAATGAGGTCTGGTAGTTCAGTTGGTTAGAATACATGCCTGTCACGCATGGGGTCGCGGGTTCGAGTCCCGTCCAGACCGCTCTTATTGAAGATGTTGTGTGTTGTTAAATTGGGAAAATCCCAACGCTAACAACCAGTGAGAAGCTTTCCAGTGAAATGGAGGGCTTTTTTTGTTTTCTATGGGGGCGCTACTCTTCTTAAAAATACCTTAGTTTTTAATCCGTATCCCTAAGAGAACAATCCCCAGACCCAAGACAGCAGTAGAACCTAAAAAGAGATAGCTGGAGGTCAAGCTCGTCCAGTTTGCAATATATCCCAAAATAATAGGTCCCATAAGAAAACCAATATAGCCAATACCTGTTACTGTTGAGATGGCTTCTGAGGCATTAAGTAGGCTGTTTTTTCCCGCCAATCGGATAATTTCAGGAACGACTACCGAAAGCCCTAGACCCAGCATACCAAAACCGCTTATACTCAAAACGGCTTCGGTATTTAAAATAAAAACGTACCCCAAAAGAGCAATTGCAAAACCATAAGTCAATGTTTTGATAGCCCCCATTTTATGACTGATACCGTCGCCCAAAAAACGACCAACTGTCATAGTCAGCGAGAATAAAACAAATCCATAAGCCGCCTGGTTTTCAGGAAGCTTTACTGTTTCATGTAAAAAAAGGGTGCTCCAATGTTCTACAGCACCTTCATTTAGCATAACAATAAAGGCGACTAAAGCCAAACCCAAAATAGGCGTAATATTTTTTATCCCTTTGTATTTGGGTTTTGGAGTTGGGCTTTCGGGGTCTTCAATTTTCAGGTAATGGGAGGAGAGGAAGAGGTTGCTGCATAAAACGGCCCCTGTGATAAAGAGCATATGAAACGGTGGACTTAACTGTTGTTGAATGATTAGACTACCAATTCCGGCCCCTAAAAATCCACCTAAACTAAAAAAACCATGTGCCGCTGACATCAAATTTTGTTTGTCGCGCTGCTCAATGATCGATACTACAGCATTCATCGATATATCTGTAAAGCCAGAAAAAACACCAATTAAAAATAAACTTCCGCAAAGGGAGGTGTAATTGGGGGCCAGTAGGGGCAAGTTAAAAGCCAGTGTTAATAAGACAATCCCTACTTGTGTAGAACGTCCTTCTTTAATTTTTTTATTCAAAAAAGGAACAACAGGAATAGACAGAAGTAAACCCAAAGCAGAAAAAAAAAGTGCCGTGCCCAGCTCTGCTTCATTGAGCACTAATTTTGATTTGACATAAGGCAAGTACAACACCCATGTGCCCACCATAATATTCATTGACGCAAAGACCCATGAAGGCGCAAAATAGTGCAAACGGGTAAGGATAAGCCCTAATGATTTCATCTAAATAAAAATAGAAAAAAGATTTACTTTTTGCCTAAATCACCTTCTTTAACTCAAAACAAAATTGGGGGGCATTGGGAGAAATTAAGCTTCACTATCAGGGGTAAAAATAACGAGAAAATGGAAGTTAATGATAAGATTTTCGGAAAAAGTAAAGCATTATCAATTGCCATTTGAGTATATTTAGTCTATTCTGAATAAAAATTAGAGTGATGCATATGCGGATTGGAATATTGGGCCCCATACCAAGGGATACGATCACTACCCATAGAGGAGAAAAAATAAAAAAATATGGAGGAGTTATCCACCCTACTATAGGACTGAGTAAATTACTCGGAGAAGAAGACGCCCTCGTTCCTGTTGCTCATATCAATAAGACAGATGAAGAACCCATTTTAAATTTGCTCAGTAATTATTCGAATATTGAAACCACACATATTTCCTCCAAAGACGATGAAGGCTCTATCGTAGAATTGGTTTTTATAAACCAGAACGATAGAATAGAAACCCAGGCAGGAGCCATGAAACCCATTGTTTCAGAAGACCTTAGTGGGATAGACTGTTCTGTTCTTGTATGTGTACCCATCACCGATTACGAAATCCCTTTAAAAACTTTAAAACAAATTAAATCCTCCTCAGAAGTATTGGTAATTTTTGATGCCCACGGACCGACCACACAGGTTGACAATAAGGGGAATCGCTTACGCGTCCATTGGCTTGACATGATGGATTGGCTTCCTTATATCGATGTGCTGAAAATGAATTTAGAAGAGTCACAGTATTGTTATTTTTTGCCTGGTGAAATTCAAGACTATGACGTAAACAGAAGAGACCATCTGGATGCTTTTGCCGAACAGGTACTTAAAGCGGGTGTGAAACACCTTTATATAACCCTGGACAGTGAGGGCTGTAATTGGTATACAAAAGTTAAAGGAAAAACAAGCACAGTTTTTATTCCTGCCTATCCTGTAGACCATGTAGTGGATACTACAGGATGTGGCGATTCTTTTGCGGGAGGCTTAGCCTATGGTTTTGGACGTCATTCGGACCCTTACCTCGCCGCTCAATATGCCAATATACTTGGAGCCATGCGTACCCAAGGAAAAACATTTGAAGTCTTTAAAGACCTTCAAACTACTGAGCAAATGATAGCGCGTTTCTATGGCTCAGAAAACAAAAAAAACTAAAATTCAAATCAGCGGACTTCTTCATTAAGTAGGGGCCTTGAAAGGATTTTATTTTGTAGCGAATGGGGAAGTGCTGAAGCGTTTTTCCTACTTCCTAGAGATAAAAAATCTCTAGTAGCCTTCTTTAACTAAAGAAAAACAAGGTTTTAAAATTTTAAAAGTTAATTTTACCGCAGATTCCAAAAGATTGAAAAACAACATGATTAGACAAAACCAGGAACGCGTGGTTCTTTCTAATATCCAGCCTCAACTTGAAGAGGGGAATTATGCTGTCAAGCGCATTGTGGGGCAGCAGCTTCTCGTAACTGCAGACATACTGTGTGACGGGCATGACTTCTTAGCCGCAGCATTGTTGTACAAACACGAATCCCAACGTAATTGGACAAGCGTAAGGATGAAACCGCTCGAAAACGACAGTATGCAAGCTGCATTTACAGCAACAAAACAAGGGAGCTATTTTTATAAAATAGAAGGATGGGTAGATGAGCCTTTAAATTGGTTATACGGTATAGAAAAGAAAATAGAAGCCGATCTTAATGTTACTTCTGAACTCCTTGAGGGAGCGGTTTACCTAAGGGAAATAGTGAAAAACAAGGATACAAAAGAAGGAACAAAGTGGCACAAACTCATTCAACTCCTAGAAGATGAAAAGTCCTATCAAAAAGCCGTTGAAGCAGTAAAGGATCCCGAACTTAAGTCCTTGTTTACAAGTCATCCTTCGAAATTTTTAAAGGCTACCTCTAAAGAATTCTCGTTGTATGTAGACCGTAAAAAAGCCCTTTTTAGTACCTGGTATGAATTTTTTCCACGCTCAGCAGGGACAGCACCCGGTACGCATGGAACATTTAAAGATTGTGAAAAACTGTTGCCCCGAATTGCCAAAATGGAATTCGATACGCTTTATTTTCCCCCTATTCAACCCATAGGGGAGGTAAATAGGAAGGGAAAAAACAATGCGACTGATGCAGGGGAAGGGGATGTGGGATCCCCTTGGGGAATTGGTTCACAATATGGAGGCCACAAAGACCTTCATCCTGAATTGGGCACCTTATCCGATTTTAAGGCATTAGTAAAAAAAGCAAACCAACTGGGTATTGAAATAGCAATGGATTTTGCCCTGCAAGCCGCACCCGATCACCCATGGGTAAAAGCTCATCCAGCGTGGTTTAAATGGCGCCCCGATGGTAGTATTCAGTATGCTGAAAATCCCCCTAAAAAATACCAAGATATACTACCCCTTTATTTCGAAACCAGTGATTGGAAAAACCTTTGGGATGAGTTGTTGTCCTGTGCGCTCTATTGGGTAGAGGAAGTAGGAATTAAAATTTTTAGAGTAGACAACCCGCACACTAAACCTTTTAAGTTTTGGAATTGGTTGATTGCTCAGGTAAAGAAAAAACACCCAGATGTCCTCTTTTTAGCAGAAGCATTTACGCGCCCTAAAATTATGGATCAGCTGGCAAAAGAGGGGTTTACTCAGGGTTATTCTTATTTTACTTGGCGCTTTTCTAAGCAGGAACTCACTGAATACATGGAACAACTTACCAAGGGACCTCAAAAAGAATTTTACCGACCCAACTTCTGGCCCAATACCCCAGACATCAATCCCTATCATTTACAAGGAGCCAATGAAGCCCAACACCTGATTCGTTATTTTTTAGCGGCCACTCTCAGCTCCAATGTAGGTATTTATGGACCTGTTTTTGAAATGATGCATTCTGAAGCCGTCCCCGGAAAAGAGGAATACCACAACAGTGAAAAATACGAATTCAAACAGTGGGATTGGGAAGCAGAAAATAAAATTATGGTTCTGATTAAAAAAATTAATGAGGCGCGAAAAATATTACCTTCTCTTCAGCAGACCAATCAAATTGAATTTTGTGAAATCCATAACGACAAGCTGATAGGGTATCTAAAAAAAGACGAGAATAATTCTTGCTATACTTTAATGATTGTCTCTCTCGATTCCTATTATACCCAAGAGGGCAGTGTAAAAATTCCCCTTTCACAAATAGGATTGAATCCGCAAGCCAACTTTACTGTAACGGATGTCATAACAGGAAATCAATATCAATGGGGACCCGACTGGAATTATGTCAAAATACATCCCTCATTGCCTTTTCATTTGTTTAAACTTTCAATCTGATGCAAGACAAGCTTAAAAAAGACTTTCAAAAAAGACCCTTTGAATTTTCTTGTAAATGGGAAGACGCCTTTGAAAATGAAGAATTTTTAAACGCCTTTACCAATGAAATTTTAGAGCAATATCTGCCAGAAAAGCGTTGGTACTCTGGGAAATCGAGTAGCCTCAAATACATTGAAATCAATGCGTGTTTTAAAATGCACTCTGAAAACAACCATTATTTTGGAATTTTAATAGAAGTACATTTTAAAGAGTCTTTTTTTCAAAACTTCTTTCTTCCCATTGCTTTTATGGCGGGGGAAGAATTGGACACCAAAACGCTCATTGCACCAGCGAGCTTTAATGGATTGGATGGTTTTTTGGTAGATGCGCTTCATATAGAAGAATACAGAAAATTGCTGTTTGAAAACCTGATGGAAAAATCATCAAGTTACGCTGATTTAAATTTTCACCGCTCCTCAAAAATCAGTTCTGAACCTTATGAATCCTCAAAATTTCTTGGGGCGGAGCAAAGCAATACTTCTATTGTTTACAACAATAAATATATTCTTAAAATCTTCAGAAGAATTTACATCAGCACCAATCCAGATTATGAAATTAGCCGATTTTTAACAGAAGTGGCTGAATATCCCAATACCCCAGAATACGCAGGGAGTGTTAATTTAAATGTAGGGGAGGAAGACGATACCATTACCCTGGGCTTAATGCAAGATTTTATAGTAAGTGAGGGCGATGCATGGAATTCTTTTTTAAAAGAAATTGATGGCGTTTTTTCAGCCATTGATCAAAAGAAAATTGATTTTGAAAGCATTGAAGACGTTGTATTATATAAAAAAATTAAGCGTGTCAACTTACCCGATTCCCTTTTGAAATGGACAGGGAAAGATTTCTTTTCTAAAATAGAACGGCTTGCCCAACGCACAGCAGAAATGCATGTTGCCCTGGGTTCTGACACTAGAGACACTGCTTTTGTACCCCAAAACTTTAATGGCGATTATGAAGTATGGCTTAAAAACAGGCTCATCTATCAGTTTCAAAACCGCTTGAATACAATTGAAAACAATTTACATAAGCTCAGTGGGGAATCCATGGAAATGGCGCAAGTATTTCTGTCCAAAAAGAAAGAAATACGACGACGCTTTTTGGATTTCAATTGGACCAAATTAAAAAGTGAGCGGATACGAATACATGGCGATTTTCACTTGGGTCAGGTCTTAGTCAAAGAGGGAGACTTTTATATACTTGATTTTGAAGGGGAACCAGAAAGCACGATTCGAGATAGAAAAGTAAAGCAACCCCCCATTAAAGATGTGGCAGGAATTCTACGCTCCTTTCACTATGCGATCTATTCAGTCATTTTAAATAATCCTCAGAAATACCAAATAGAAAAAGAGCAGGCGATGCAGTTTGGTGATAAATTATACAATTACATAGTCGGTGTCTTTTTAAGTGACTATATCAATTTTGTTCAAAAAAACAATCTGAATATTGGCTATCTCAAAGAAGTGGAATTTTTATTAAAATACACCATGCTCGAAAAAGCCGTTTACGAGTTGGGTTATGAATTGAATTCAAGACCCCGATGGGCCCTTATTCCTTTAAAGGGGATTTTAAGTATTATCAGCGAACCACAATAGAATGGAACAACGAACAATAGCACACTCGCTTTTTACCGATTTTGATATTTCCTTATTCAAAGCGGGGAAACATTATAATCTTTTTGACCTATTGGGAGCCCATCCCATGACCTTAAATGGGGTTCAAGGCACTTATTTCGCCGTATGGGCCCCTTCGGCAAAAAAGGTCTCCGTGATAGGAGATTTTAATTATTGGCTTGAATCAGACCATGCTTTGAATGTCCGCTGGGACGGCTCAGGTATCTGGGAGGGATTTCTTCCAGGAGTAGGGCACGGAAACCTCTACAAATACAAAATCCATTCTCACCACAATGGAGAGGTAAGCGAAAAAGCAGACCCTTTTGCTCGGTTTTGTGAGCAGCCTCCAAAAACAGCTTCTGTAGTTTGGGAGGAAGCCTATACATGGAAAGACAAAACGTGGCTTACAAAGCGAAAAAAAACAAACCAGCTGGATCAGGCCTTTTCCGTTTATGAAGTCCATCTGAGTTCTTGGAGAAAAAAACCGGACGGAACTTCCTTAACTTATGAAGAGCTCGCTAAAGAGTTGGTGAGTTATGTTAAAGAAATGGGCTATACCCATGTTGAATTTATGCCCATCATGGAATACCCCTACGATCCCTCATGGGGGTATCAGCTAACAGGGTATTTTGCTCCCTCATCCCGTTTTGGAAACCCGACAGCATTTAAAGGACTTATTGAAGCTTTTCACAAAGAAGGTATTGCAGTACTTCTAGATTGGGTCCCTTCGCACTTTCCGAGCGATGATCACGGTTTAGGAAACTTTGACGGGTCTCATTTGTATGAACATCCAGACCCTAGAAAAGGCTACCATAAAGACTGGAAAAGTTTGATTTTTAACTACGAACGCCCTGAAGTGCGTGCTTTTTTAATTTCGAATGCCGTATTTTGGATGCAAGAATATCATATTGACGGTCTTCGTGTAGACGCCGTTGCTTCTATGCTTTATTTGGATTATTCAAGAGAAGAAGGAGAATGGGAACCCAATGAATTTGGCGGGAGGGAAAATTTGGCAGCCCAAGGTTTTTTAAAGGATATGAATTTTGAATTGTATTCTCGCTTTGAAGGGATTCAAACCATTGCAGAAGAATCTACAGCTTTCCCTATGGTCAGCAGACCCACCGATATCGGCGGCCTTGGCTTTGGTATGAAATGGATGATGGGTTGGATGCACGATACGCTAGCGTATATGAAAAAAGATTCCGTTTACAGAAAATACCACCACAATGAAATTTCTTTTTCACTCACCTACGCTTTTACTGAAAACTTTATGCTGCCCCTTTCTCACGATGAGGTAGTCTATGGAAAAAAGTCAATATTAGGAAGAATGCCAGGAGATGAATGGCAACGTTTTGCCAATTTAAGAACACTTTATACCTATATGTTTACTCATCCAGGAGCCAAACTCAATTTTATGGGGGGTGATTTTGGGCAACACGACGAATGGAATTTTGAAAAAAGTCTAGACTGGCATTTAACCCAGTACAGTTACCACAAGGGCATTCAAGAATTGGTCAAAGACTTAAATAATCTTTACAAATCTGCGAAAGCCTTACACCAGCTTCAATTTTCTAGTGAAGGCTTTGAATGGTTGTCCTATGATGATTCTGAAAACTCCATTCTTTCTTATATAAGAAAAGGAAAGTCAAAAAGAGACCGTTTTGTTATACTGTGTAATTTTACACCTACCCCACACCAAGCTTATCAAATAGGAGTACCAGAGGGTAACAGCCTCTCTTTAGTATTTAATTCTGATGCTTCAAAATACGGTGGATCTGATTTTAAAATCAATAATGAATATTTAATAAGTGAAAATTATTCACATGGTAAAAATCAGTCAGTAATTTTGCGAATTCCACCATTGAGTACACAAGTGTATAAAATTTTATAAGTTTTCTTTTACTAAAAATTTTTACTTCCTTTTATTTGCAACCACTTTACCAAATTTGTTTAAATGATAACAAATACTAATTTAGAATACAAAGGCAACTTATTTCCTAAGGCCTATAAAACCCATACCAAAAAAGCAAACCTCATTGAATTTGAATCACAAAACGGAGTTTTGTTGCAAATTCATGTTTTGAGAGATTCTTTATTACGCTTTCGCTACGCCCCTGAAGGCTACTTTGAAAAGGATTTTTCGTATGCGATCGATCAAAAACAAGAACACGGCTACAGCCAATTGGACTTTAGAGAGGAGGAAAACGAATTTATTATTCTAACGGAACAAGTCCATTGTAAAGTTGCAAAAGAAGATTTAAGAATCGGACTTTACGACCCCCAAGGGAATGTCATTCTGGAGGATGAATTGGGATTTCACTGGGAGGAAAACCTAGAAGAGGGGGGAAACTTTGTCAAGATGAGCAAACAGTCTCACGACAGCGATAATTTTTATGGCTTAGGGGACAAACCCACCAACTTTAACCTCAAAGGAAAGTCCTTGTCAAACTGGAATACGGATCAGTATGCTTATGCAAAAGACATGGACGAGGTCTATAAAACAGTTCCTTTTTATATTGGCCTCTCGGATAAAAAGGCGTATGGTATTTTCTTTGACAATACTTTTAAAACTCATTTTGATTTTTGCTATGAGCGTCGAAATGTAATGAGCTTTTGGGCCGATGGAGGAGAAATGAACTATTACTTTTTTTACGGTCCTGAAATGTCAAATGTGGTCAAAGCCTATACCGACCTGACAGGGAAGCCTGAATTGCCACCCATGTGGGCCATGGGCTACCACCAAAGTAAATGGAGTTATTACCCCGAAGCCAATGTTAGAGAGTTAACTTCTAAATTTAGAGACTTATCTTTCCCCTGCGATGCCGTTTATTTGGACATCGATTATATGGATGAGTTCCGTTGTTTTACTTGGGACAAAACACGTTTTCCCAACCCGAAAAAGATGATCTCAGATTTTGAAAAAGAAGGGTTTAAAACAGTGGTGATTATAGACCCTGGCATCAAAATAGACAAAGACTACGAGGTATTCCAAGAAGGGCTGGAGCAGGATTTTTTCTGTAAGCGCGCTGACGGTGCCTATATCAAAGGCAAAGTATGGCCAGGGGAATGTTACTTCCCGGATTTCACCAATCCCAAAGTAAGGGAATGGTGGGCGGGCCTTTATAAAGGGCTAATGCTTGAAGATGGAGTACATGGAGTGTGGAACGATATGAATGAGCCGGCGGTGATGGAAGTGCCAGGGAAAACCTTCCCGAAAGATGTACGTCACAACTACGACGGAAATTTTTGCAGTCATCGCAAAGCACATAATATTTACGGTATGCAAATGGCCAGAGCGACCTATCATGGCGTCAAAAGAAACGGCTCGTCCAAACGCCCCTTTGTCATTACTAGGGCTACCTATTCAGGAGGACAAAGGTATACTTCCTCTTGGACGGGAGACAATATAGCCACCTGGGAGCACCTTTGGCTTGCTAATATTCAAGTGCAAAGGATGTCCCTCAGCGGCATGGGCTTTGTAGGGACAGATATAGGTGGATTTGCAGAACACCCCAGCGGCGAACTGTTTACAAGATGGGTGCAGCTGGGCGTTTTCCATCCTTTTACCCGCGTTCACTCTTCAGGGCATCACGGCGACCAAGAGCCGTGGTCTTTTGACGAACAGGTCTTATCCATTACTAGAAAATTTGTTGAGTTACGTTACCAACTTCTCCCTTATATCTATACCATGTATTACAACTATGTAACCTATGGGGATCCTATGATCAAACCTTTGGTGTATTTTGACCAAGAGGACGCTCAAACTCATTACCGATCGGATGAATTCGTTTTTGGCGATCAATTTTTAGTTTGTCCCATACAAGAACCCAACGCACTGGGAAGAAGAATGTATATCCCCAAAGGGAAGTGGTACAATTACTGGACAAATGAAGTAGTTGAGGGGGGAAAAGAAATTTGGGTAGCAGCCGCAATGGATACCCTGCCTTTATTTGTTAAAGAAGGAGCAATTATACCAAAGTATCCCGTTCAACAGTATGTAGATGAAAAAGAAATAGACACCTTACATTTAGAGGTGTATTTTAAGGAAGGCAGAGAGCGCTCATTAATTTATGAAGACGCCCATGATGGGTACGATTACAAAAGAGGAAAATACCTCATTAAAAAACTCAAACTTTACGGAAAAAACAAAGCGCTGCTCATCGATCAATTTAGAGAAGGACATTATGAACCGCGCTATAAAAAAGTAAAATTAAAGTTTATAGGACTGCCCTTTAAACCGAGCAAAATAACTGTAGATACCGAAAAGGTTAGCTTAACGGAACTGCAGTACAACAAGAAAGAACAAACCATCGTTGTCGATACAAACTTTCACTCATTACTAATCAATTAAAATTTTAATTTAAATCAATTTTATCATGGCTATTAGCAAAAACTATCTCAAAACAAAACCCGTTTGTAAAATCACTTTTGAAGTTCCTTCTGAAGCAGAAACCCTTTCTGTAGTGGGAGATTTTAATAATTGGGATCTTCAATCTACCCAATTAAAAAAATTAAAAAATGGGAAATTTAAAGGAAACATCAACCTTGAAAAAGGAAAACAGTATGAATTCAAATACGTTTCAGATGGGACCAATTATTTTAATGACGAACAAGCAGATGCATATCTCTTTAATGATTATGCCGGTTCTGAAAATGGAGTATTAAGTCTTTAAATTGAAAACTTATACTTTATGAGGAGGTGAGGCCAGTAGCTTTACTCACTCAAAACCTTAGAAAAAGCCCTGCTTTACTGCAGGGCTTTTTTTGTATATATAAACCAGAATTACACTAATATCATTATTGCAGAAAGCACAATCCCTGCAAGTGTAAAATAGATGGCTTTTTTAAAGATATCCGTCTGAGGTAAAAACATCCAATAGGCTGAAAACACAAAAAACAACAATGCAACACCAAAAAAGAGATTAAAATAGTAAAGGGGAGAGTTGTTGGTGGCTTTGTGCATTTTTTCCATCATCCCTAAAAGTTTGGGTGGCTGAGAATCAATATAACTCAAAGCCCCCGTTTCTTTGTTGTACTGCACTTCTTTAGCTCCTCTAATTTGTGGAGGCTGTTCCAAACCCTTTTCTATGATTTTTTCAACTTGTACTTCTTTTTTAAACGTATCTGTAGTTCTATAGGTTAGTGTAATCCCCGTAAGGGCATACATAAACATGATGCCAGCAAGGAAAAACCCTAAGTATCTGTGAATAACGCGTACTTTATTACTAATGTTTCTATTGTTTAAACTCACTGAGGTATTGTTTTAGTTTTATTTGACAAAAGTTGTTTCACCTGGTTTAATTGGAAGAAATAGAAGTTCTTTCCAGATAGGTGTTTCGAATCATTTTCGCTGTTTGATATCCCGTTTGATGACTCCATCCTGGGGGGTAAAAAATGTATTTCAATTTGTTTAGCAAACCAGGAGCATTAATAACATCTTTTCCAAGGTGGATGATTTCTCCAAAATATACTTCTATAAAATTACCAGAATTAATGGGTCTGGTAATCCCATAATCTATCTCTAAATTGGGATCTTCCTCCTGGTAGGTTCCAAAAATTCGATCCCAAATATTTAAAAGATTACAATAATTGGTGTCCAAATACAAGGGATTTCTAGCATGGTGTACTCTGTGATGTGAAGGGGTGAGTATAAATTTGTTCAAAAAACCAAAGCGAGCATCTTTGATGAGGTTTTCACCGACATGAATAAAGGCTCCATAGGTCCCATCTATGAACATAATGGTGAATAGTAGGATGGGTTCAACTCCCAATAGGATACAAATAGAGGTTCGAATAAAATCCGCATAAGGTGCTTCAAGAAAAAAATGAGCATGGGTAACACTTAAGTTCATTTCCTCGGGACTGTGATGCGTTGCATGAAGGCACCAAAATAAGCGTACTTTATGTGCCAGAAAGTGGTAAATAAAATGAGCAAATTCCCAAACCACATAGCCGTAAAGAAACCAGTACCACGTCATGCTTGTTTCGACTAGTGCATAGCGCTGAAGTGCTCCGATACAAAAGGCTACCATTCCAATGGAAATGAACCTTCCAACAATCCGATTAAACAAATAGATTAGAAAAATCACTTTGTACACTTTTGTTTGTGGTTTTTTATAGACAAAGCCCAATAAAAGTTCTAAAAAAATTAGGAATGGAATAATAGGAACAATTAGAGCAACAATACCTTCATAGGTTAAAAAAAGACTGTAGTCCTTTTGCTGTATAAGTTCAATAAATTGATTGACCCCAAAAAAACCAACGATTTCATTCCAAAGTGACTTGAGTACAGACATGGATACTAATTTTAAAATAAAAATATAGGAATTATTTAAACTTTAAAGGGGATTTCTTGTCAATAAATTGTGCTATAAGGTATTCATATACATAAAGCTCTCAAATAGGTTAATTCAAAATATTGTTATAGCTTCGCAAAAAATTGTTAAACAAAATCTCAGATTGTGGCTATTAAACACTTTGGCTAGGTCAAAGTGTTTTAGATTATACCTAAAAATCAGAGAAAAAGCACTTTATTTTTAAACAAATGTCTAAGTATTCCTCCCTAAAAAGTGTAAGAAAATGGATTCTATTGGTATTAGGATTTGTTCTCATCATACTTTCAATTCAAATCTCAAAGAAAATCATCGACAGCAATCCTCCACCGAGAAGAAAAGCCGAAAACACGCTAAAGGAAGTTTATACTCTTCAAGTAAAAAACGGTCCCTACCAGGTTCAAATTCCATCGAATGGGGTTTTGAGAGCGTATAAAAGAATACAGATTACTGCACGAGTACAGGGGGTAATGCAAACCATACAACCGCTTTTTAAATCGGGACAACAATACAGCGCGGGTCAAACACTAGCCAAAATAGAAGCTTCAGAATTTCGTGCAAATGTCATAGCACAACGTGCAGCTTTATACAATCAAATAACCTCTGTTTTACCAGATCTTCAGTTGGACTTTCCAGAGGTCTATTCCCAATGGAGCAATTATCTCAAGAGCTTTGATTTGGAACAACCTACTCCTCAATTGCCTGATATGGCTGAAAATGTTCGTCTTTTTGTATCGGGTAGGGGAATCATCTCTTCTTTTTACGCCCTTCAAAACTTGGAGCAGACCCTGACTTTTTATCAAATTAAAGCTCCATTCAGTGGAGTATTAGTCAGTGCGAATGCCACAGAGGGATCTCTTATCCGCCCAGGACAAGAGCTGGGAGAATTCATAGCTCCTGGAGATTATGAACTAATGGTAGCACTTCCCAAATCCTATATTAATAATATTGGTACTGGCGTGTCTGTAGCTTTGAGGTCTATAGATACAAATCAAAAATATACAGGAGTTGTAAGCAGAATAAATGCAAAAGTAAATAGTCAAACCCAAGCGGTAGAGGTTTATATACGTGTAAAAGATCCAGCCCTAAAAGAAGGCATGTTCATGGAAGCCGCTATTGATGCACTTGCTTTTGAAGATGTTTTTGCCGTAGAACGTGGATTGCTCAACGGTTCAGAACAACTCTATGTGGTAGAAAACAACAAATTGGTTTTACGCAAAGTAACTCCAATCCATTTCACAGAAACCTTAGCAATTATTAGAGGGTTAAAGGACGGTGAAGAACTCATTGCTCAACCTTTGATAGGAGCATATACGGGTATGGAGATTAAGACTGTTCCTTTTCAGCAAAACAATTAAGGCAGTACAATGAAAAAAATAATCAACTATTTTATTCGCTATCACGTTGCGGTAAACATCATCATCATTGCTTTTTTACTGTTTGGTACGCTAGGTGTAAAATCTCTTAAATCCTCTTTTTTCCCACTTACAGAATCTCATATTGTTCAAATTGCTGTAACGTATCCTGGAGCTTCTCCAGCAGAAATTGAAGAGGGTGTAATTCTTAAAATCGAAGACAATCTAAAAGGACTGGTGGGCGTAGAACGAGTGACTTCTGTTTCCAGAGAAAATTCAGGTTCGATTACCGTTGAGGTAGAAAAAGAATTGGACATCAATTTTATGCTTTTGGAGGTCAAAAATGCGGTAGATCGTGTGCCTAGTTACCCTACAGGTATGGAACCTCTTGTGGTTTCGAAACAAGAACCTGTTCGCTCTACGATAAATTTTGCACTTACTGCAGAAAACACTACACTTTTGGAGCTTAAGAAAATAGGAAGACAAGTAGAAAATGACTTAAGAGCTCTTCCAGGGATCTCTCAGATTAATGTAACGGGCTATCCAGATGAAGAAATTGAAATTGCCGTAGATGAAAATAAGTTATTGGCCTATGGGCTCAGTTTTGCCTCCGTTGCTCAGGCGGTTTCCAGATCAAATATTATCGTTACAGGTGGACGTGTTAAAACCAATGCTGAAGAATTTTTGATTCGAGCGAACAACAAGTTTTACTATGCAGATGAATTGGCAAATATAGAGGTAGTATCCTTAGCAGACGGTACACAAATTTTACTTAAAGATGTAGCTCTTATTCAAGACCGTTTTTCAGAAACTCCAAACAGAAGTTTTCTTGAAGACGATGTATTAGTAAATATTAGTGTCAACTCTACAAATTCTGAGGACGTTATCTCTTCTGCAGAGGCCGTTCGTAATTATATCGATACATTCAATAGAGAAAACAACTACGCTCAGTTGGAAATTTTGAACGATGCTTCCGTAACACTGACGGAAAGAAATAAGCTCTTGATAGAGAATATACTTCAAGGAATGTTGTTGGTCCTTCTTTTCTTATCTCTCTTTTTAAACTCGAGATTGGCGTTTTGGGTGGCTTTTGGTTTGCCGGTTTCTTTCCTCGGAATGTTCATTTTTGCGCCAATGTTTGACGTGACCATCAATGTGCTCTCTACTTTTGGAATGATCATCGTAATTGGTATTTTGGTTGATGATGGTATCGTTATAGCAGAAAACATTTACCAGCATTATGAAAAAGGAAAAACACCTTACCGAGCTGCAGTAGATGGGGTACTTGAGGTGATTCCACCAGTGGTTTCAGCAATCATCACTACAATTCTTGCTTTTGCACTCTTTTTGTTTTTAGACGGAAGGATTGGTGAATTTTTTGGTGAAGTGTCTGTAGTTGTCATGTTGACACTTCTCGTATCACTGATAGAAGCATTGGTAATCTTGCCGGCTCATTTAGCCCATTCAAAAGCTTTAATCAGAAATAAAAAAGAACCGCAAACACTTGTGGCTAAAATTTTTGCAAAACTAAGAGAGTTTAATCGTATTGGAGATCGATTTATGAAATCGTTACGGGATAAGATCTATACTCCTGTTTTAATTTTTTCTTTAAACAATCGATTTTTAGTCATTTCTGTTTTTCTGGCCATGCTTATATTGACTGGAGGTTCTTTTGGAGGTGGAATAATTAGAACGTCTTTTTTCCCAACGATTGCATCCGACCGAATTTCGATTGAATTGGTCATGCCTAATGGAACGAATGAACGAATCACGGATTCCATAATTACGCATATTGAAAAAACCTCAAAATTAGTCAATGAAGAATTTTCAGAACAATACCTCAAAGGGACAGGGAAAAAATTATTTGTCAATACAATCAAAACACTTGGTAATGGGGCTTCAAGGGCAAATTTGACGATCAATCTACTACCTGGAGAGCAGCGTCCAGACGTCATACGTGCAAGCATGGTTTCTACCCGGATTTCAGAATTGGTAGGGCAGGTGATAGGGGTTGAAAGTATAGTATACGGATCAGGAGCAAATTTTGGAGGAAAACCTGTATCTGTGTCGCTTTTGTCTAATAATATAAAAGAGTTAAAACAAGCCAAAACAGAACTTAAAGAGGCTTTAAATTCTAATGCTCTTTTGAAAGACATAGAGGACAATGACCCTGCTGGAATTAAAGAAATCACCTTAAAATTAAAAGACAATGCGTATGCTTTAGGCTTGGATTTGCAGTATGTAATGAGCCGCGTACGCGCAGGGTTTTTCGGTGTTCAAGCACAACGCTTTCAGCGTGGACAAGACGAGATAAGGGTGTGGGTGCGCTACAAAAAAGCAGACCGTTCATCCATTACCCAATTGGAAGATATGAAAATTGACCTACCCAATGGAAACTTGGTAGCATTGAAAGAAGTAGCTACTTATACCATTAAAAGAGGGGATGTGTTGATCAACCATTTGGACGGGAGAAGAGAAATCCAAGTTTCCGCAGACCTTAAAGACGCAGAAGAAACCTCAGGTACAGATGTGATGAATGACATCAGAACCAATATTATGCCTAAAATACAAGAACGACATCCTTCAGTAAGTGCTTCTTATGAAGGACAAAACCGAGAGGCGTTTAAATTGATCAACTCACTTTCCTCAGCAGGTATCCCCATACTCATTCTGATTTATATGACTATTGCATTTACATTCCGCAGTTTTTCACAGCCTGTATTGTTATTTTTATTAATACCTATTAGCCTTACCGGAGTAGCATGGGGTCATTGGATTCATGGATTTCCTGTCAATATACTTTCCTTACTAGGTGTTATTGCTCTTATTGGTATTATGGTAAACGACGGTCTGGTTCTCATAGGAAAATTTAACAACAACCTCAAAGAAGGTTTCACTTTTAATGAAGGATTGATTGACGCGGGCAAATCCCGATTTAGAGCCATCTTTTTAACTTCAGCAACTACTGTAGCAGGTCTGACTCCTCTTATTTTAGAAAAAAGTAGGCAGGCACAGTTTCTTAAGCCAATGGCAATATCTGTTTCTTATGGAATTGCTTTTGCAACCTTGTTGACACTGGTGATGCTCCCCATTTTCCTGTCGTTAAACAATCAAGTAAAAGTAATTTTCAAATGGCTTGTTTCTGGAGAGTTTCCTAATCAAGAAACGGTAGAAAGAGCCGTGATTGAAAAAGTAGAGGAGGAAAAAAGGAAACAATTAGAGGGACCAAAAAAGAACAAAGCATGAGAATAATTCAAATAACTACTCTTTATCTATTTTGTGTTTTAGGGTCTTTGCAGGCGCAAGAAAAACTCACCAAAGAGGAAGCGTTGGCCTTGGCATTGGAGCAAAATTTTGGCATTCAAGTTTCTAAAAACACTACCCAGATTGTTAAGAATAACAGTGGGATTTTGAATTCGGGTTTTCTCCCCACAGTTTCTCTATCTGGTGGAGGCAATTACTCTACATCCGACGCAGAAATAGCCTTTCCGGATCAGGTAGATGAACAAGGGCAACCGCTCCCCAATAGAAATTTTAATGATCAGGAATCCGAACGCTACAATGCAGGAATCAACTTAAATTATACTTTATTTGACGGTCTAGGCAGAAGATATACCTATAAGCAGCTTAAAGAACAATATGCGTTGAGTGAATTGCAGCTCAGAGAAACCATAGAATTTACCATTCTTCAGCTTTTTGAGGTTTATTTCAACATTGCTCAGCTCACTGAGTCCAATCAGGTTTTTCAGGACAATTTGGAAATCTCTCAAGATAGAAGGAAACGGGCTGAGAGTGCTTTCGTTTTTGGACAAGGCAATAAACTGGAAGTACTCAATGCTCAAGTAGATGTTACTAATGACAGTATAAACCTTCTTCAAGTAAAGCAACAACTAGACAATGCTAAAAGAGATTTAAACTTGTTGATCAATCAGCCGATAGAACAATTATATGGTGTCGATCTTGAGGTTCGTTTTGTTTCCGAAATAGAAATTGAAACGTGGTTAGATACAGCAGCACAAAACAACATTGCTTTATTGAAGCAAAAACGCAATAATCAAATCAATGCATACGACATAAAGATAAGCCAATCTGGTTATTTACCTTCAGTTGGATTGGTGGGGTCCTACGGTTGGAACCTAAACAAAAGCCCTGCTTCTGCCTTTTTCCCTGGGACAAATAACACTACCTACTCTCTGGGGGTAGGAGCTAGCTTAAGCTGGAATCTCTTCGATGGTGGAAGGACTTTGACCCGAGTAAAAAATGCCAAGCTGGCTCTTGAAAATCAAGAACTACTGGAACAAGAGACTCAGCTGAGGTTCAATCGGGATCTTAATAACGCAAAACAAAATTACAGGAATGCCAAAGAGATTTTTGAAATTCAAAAAAAGCAAGTTGAAACGGCTACATATAATTTTGAACGTTCAAAAGCGCAATATCAATTAGGCTCTATCACTTCAATTGCATTTCGACAGGCCCAAATCAACCTTTCCAATGCACAAAATCAACGGGCACTTTCAAAATATCGAGCCAAGCTAGCAGAACTTCAATTGATTCAGCTAACAGGACAGCTACTTAATGTAGAGCTCTAAAGTTACAAGTTTAACCAGTAGGTCAATTTTAAGTTGATGGAGCGAAATGTAGGTCCAAACTCTCGGGTGTAGTAATTGTCATTGTAGACAATATACAAGTCTGACAGCGGAGCAAAACGCCATTGCAGCCTAGAATTAATCCCTAAATTATCGGTTTGGTTGCTGTACTGTATTAAGGTCGACCAAAAGAGGTTCTTGCTAAAGGTTACATCAAATTTTGGTCGAACCAAAATTAAATCTGCAGTAGCATAGGGCTTTGGTAAATTAATGCGATTATAATCCCATTGTAAACTCAAAATTACTTTAGGTTGGAATCGATAACCCGTACTTCCGCGATATGAAAAACGAGTACCATTATAAAAACCTCCGTAAGAAACTTCAGAGGTAAAAATAAATGGATTGGCTAGATTGGATTGATAATTAAGGCTCCAGTCGCTAAATTGATACCCTGAATCTCCTGGTAGAGGAATAGAATTTGTTGATCGTGTTGGATCAAAACTACTAGATAAATAAATGTACTGTCGACTAAATTCGAATTCCAGACGATCTTGTTTTTTAAACTCTAAAGTATAATTTACTTCAAAGTTATGATCGGTTTTTTGGTAATCTAAGTTTTGTTGAAACCACATTAAATTGAGCAAACGGAAACTGTGAGAATTGGCAATCCCTGTTTTGGGGTAAAAGGTGCGTTGAGCACTCGTTCCCGATTTGATAATACCCGTTCTAGGTATAAAACCCAAATCAGATCGGAAGTCACGATCTACATAGACCCAATTGGAATAAAATCGCCAAATCCTAGTATTGTATAGCAGCGAAGCAAAACTGGATAAGTTTCCTTCTTGATCTTCAGGTTGAAATGATTTGTGTGTATAAAACTTTCCAATCCACCTATTGTTTGCTGAAGCCAAGTTGTAGTCCAAACCGATAACCCTATTATAAGTGTCGTTTTTTTCAATAAAATCGTACTCCTTAAAAGTTTGTCGGTTTACCATAAACACACCTACTTGCGATTGGCCAAAAACTTTTCTTTGCAGGGCAAACATAGCATTGTTGTTGGATGCAATTTGATTGCTGAGGTCCTCTCTATTTTGGATGTTTAGAAAACCGAGTCTCCAATCATCATTCAGTTTCCCACTGAGTCTTACTCCTCCCAAAATAGCATTTTGTATTGAGCTACCATTAGCATTTCTCGCAATACCAATACGCCTAGAGAAAAAGGGAATGGCATCTCTAAAGCTTCCAAAGCTGCCAAAAAGATCACCATTATCAATAAAAAATTGTCTTTTTTCAGGAAGGGAAATTTCAAAACGTGTCAGATTGGTGATCACATCATCAACCTCTACGTTTGAAAAGTCAGGATTTAAAGTAACATCTAAATTTAAGCCTGTACCTACAGCTACTTTTAGATCCCCTCCGGTTGAAAAGGTATTGTCCGAGCTGTTGGAAGTAAACTCTTTGGACGTAAGACCATTGATATAAGGAATGAGGTACAGCGGTGTTCTATTTTTCTTGAGGGGCTCTTCAAAGACCATCTCCCCATAATAGCCGACATTAATAGGGATTTGATTTTGATCTACATTGGTCCAGATACTTCTTTCGTTTTTTTGAAGGTCGTAACGGTAGGATTGAAACCCCCATTTTTGGCTACCTTCTGGATATTTTAATGAAGTAAAAGGAATGGCGATTTCCAACACAAAACGGTCGTCATATTTTTTACTTGCAGACTGCCATTTGATGTCCCAAGTGAGATTGAACCCATTTATACTGGCTCCTCGTTCAGATACCAGACCTTCCCTTTGAACCCCATAGGCATTAACACCAAAAAGAAAAGCATTTTGTCCGTCTCTAAAAGTATCAAATAGAACAGTAACATTATCATTGGACCGAGCACTATAATCTCGTCTTAGTGAGCTAACTATAAAGTCACCGCCTACAGAACTTTTTGCTGTAGCACCAATGTAAATATGTGTGTCATTATAAAGTAATTTAACCTCTGTTATATCTTGTGCTTTTAGTGAGTCAGTTGGGAAAAGTTGCCAAAAATCTGAGGCGCTGTCCGCCAAACCCCAAACCGCTTCGTCCAGTATACCGTCTAAAAGAATTTCTTGATCTATTTTTTTGACAAAAACAGAGCGCTTTTCAGTTTGAGCATTAACTAGTAGTCCGCTAAAACTTAACAGGAGGACTAGCTGTTTTTTTCTGAAGTAATTAAACGCCATCGGAAATAAAGATCGTATTATGATATATTTAAAAAACTCAAGAACCTTTTAAAGGTTTACCTGAGTAAGAAAATTTAGATTCTATAAGTTCTTACACTTCTAACTAGTTAGACTCTTTTTTTTAGAAGGGTTTAATGAGATGAAAAATACTTTTTCAAAAAAATTATTTTGAAGAACTAAACTTATTTGAGTAGCGTTTCCATAGTTCCGTTTGATGCGTTTCTAAACTGATTTCACGACCTTGTATAAACGCGTGGTGGATGATGTTGGTTCGCATGTCTAAGGCATCTCCTTCAGACAGAAAAAGAGTTGCATGTTTTCCTACGGTTAAACTTCCCAATGCGGCATCTACACCTAAAATTTTAGCTGGATTAAGTGTTATAAGTTGAAGTGCAACTTCTTTATCCATACCATAGGCAGCAAAACTCCCAGCATAAAAAGGGAGGTTTCGAGTGTACATGCGTTCCATTCGACCACTTACATCAATGCTGACTAGAAGTCCCGCATCGACAAGTTGGGCTGCAAGCTGAAAGGCAGCCTTGGGGTGGTGGTCTTCATTATCAGGAAGTCTGTGAGGTCTTGAAACGATTACGGGAATGTTATTTTCTTTCAAGTAGTTGAGTTGCTGTGGCGCTTCATTTCCTCCAACGAGTACAATCTTGGCAACACCTACTTTTTTTAATGTGCTGATACCATCAACCAATTGTTTTTCGTCTTCTGCGTGTAAATACAATGTTTTTTCACCACTGAATAAGCCTTTCATCGCCTGGTAGGGAAGATGTAGGGCGTTTTTTTCAGAATCATAAACTTTAGCGCTTTCAAAAAAGGTCACTATTTTCCCAACTTGAGTAGCATAGTTTTTATTAGACTTTAAAGTAGGGTCTTCCCCCAGCCACCAGCGACCCCTTGAGTAGGGGTTAGGCCAATTTAAGTGTATTCCTTCATCTGCTTTTACAAGAGCATCTTCCCAATTCCAGGCATCGAGCTGCATTACAGAAGAGCTTCCTGAAATCAGCCCTCCTCGTGGAGCAACTTGAGCGATTAATACACCATTAGGGCGCATGCTTTCTACGATTTTAGATTCTGCATCGTAGGCTATCGCTGTTCTTACATGAGGTAAAAAATCACCGAGCTCGTCATAGTCTACCGTAGCACGAACGGCATCTATTTCAGCTAATCCTAAGCTGGAATTAGTAGCAATAAAACCGGGATAGAGATGTTTGCCTTTTGCATCAATAGTTTTTTCAAAGGCTGGAGCCACATTTGCACTGCCTACATAAGTTATTATTCCGTTGTCAAATCCTACCGCACCATTTTCAAGTACAGTTCCTGTACCTGTATGTACTACTGCATTTGTAATCAGTAAGGATTGTTGTTGTATATCTGCTGGTGTTTGTTGTGCGATGAGTGAAGTACTCAGGCTTAAAACTAATAGTAGTATGTAATTTTTCATCGTATTTTTTTAATCTAAAGTTTCACAAGTAAATTCTCTTTTTACTTCACTAGGGGGTGCTTGCGTTTCCTCTCCTTTTTCTTTTTCCATAAGCATTTGACTTAGGAGCATTCTCTTTTCTTCCTCCATCGCTTTTATCTGTGTCTCAACGTTAGCAGCATCATAGTATACTGTACCTTCGATCATGCTAATTTCAGCTTTTGCATATATGGACATAGGATGTTCGGACCAGAGTACAAGATCTGCATCTTTTCCTACTTTAACGCTTCCTATTTTATGGTCTAGATGGAGTAGCTTTGCAGGATTAAGAGTTACAAATTTCCAAGCATCTTCTTCGGAAACACCACCGTATTTAACAGCCTTAGCTGCTTCTTGATTGAGGCGTCTTGACATTTCAGCATCGTCAGAATTAAACGCTA